>Ga0209480_10003315_pt1 | contig 10558 bp, 4 predicted proteins | sample JI61114C2DNA_FD_187501 | JGI IMG/M metagenome (GOLD analysis project Ga0209480, IMG submission 187501) | Wastewater effluent complex algal communities from Wisconsin, to seasonally profile nutrient transformation and Carbon sequestration -... | ecosystem: Engineered > WWTP > Effluent > Algae...
CGAAAGCAGGGCCTCATCCTCCGCACTGAGGTGACTTCCGCCCACGCGCAACGCCGTTGCCGCCGGCGCCATGCCGCATTGCTCCAGCGCAAAGAGGGCGTAGTACAACAAGTCCTCTTTGGCAGTGGCGTGGAAGGTGTTGCAAAGCTCTAATTTCCCGGCGTTGCCGATCACCAGGTCCATGCGCTGTTTCGTGCGGTGCAGCACCATCGCCGGTGCATTTCCCGAAAGGCCCATCTTGATCAACAGCGTCTGCAACGGCACCGACCGCGCCTGTGGATAGGTGGAGGTCAATTGGCGTTCGGCTTGCTCATCATGCAAGTAAATGCAACGGGCGCCGATCTGCTCCACGGGCTCATCGCGCAGCAGTCCGGTGGGCACTTTGCCGTGTACCAACTTCAGGTGGCGCAGCTCCGTGCCGGGGGCCAAAGCGCTTTCGGGCACCAGCGTGCTCGTCTCCGGCATCGCGGTAAACGTGACCGAAGCAGGTCGCTGCGGCAAGCGTGCATCTTCAGGAAGTCCGTTGCCCTTATCGGCAAACAAGGCCATCAGTCGCCCTGTGCCGGTTTCATGCACTGCCCAAGCCTCCAATCCAGCTTCCAACCAGCAGCTCAAATGCCAAGCATGGTCGCGCTCCGCATCGTATTCAGGGTGAAATTGGGCAATGGCCATTGGGGTTGCGCAAAGGAACGCATTTCGCAAGGAGGCACGACGAAGCAATTTTTCATTCCGGTTCGCGAGGTAGTCCCGGCCCACGAGCCGGGAAGCGATCTTTGATTCATGTGGCAGGGTGATTGGTTGATGGTGATTGGTGATTAGACGACTGCCGACCGGCTGCCGTAGTTTTTACCACGGAGGCACAGAGACACGGAGAAATTGCAAATGGTGATTGGCGACTGGAAAGACTGCCACTGCCAACTGCCACTGCCAACTGCCACTGCCACTGCCAATTGCATTCTCCGCGCCCCTGGCTGCCGAAGGCATGCTCTGCGCCCCTGGCTGCCGAAGGCATGCTCCGCGTCTAACCAACCTAAATCTCTGTGCTCCTCTGTGCCTCCGTGCCTCTGTGGTGTAAAACCTCCCAATCTCCCAACCCCCAAAACCCCGACCTTCACGCCCCATGCCCACCTTAACCGAGAAGCTGCTCGCCACCCTCGGCCACAACCCCACTGAAGGCCAGCGCCGCGCCGCCAACGCCCTCGCACGCTTGCTGGAAACAGATAAGCCCCAGGCTACCTTGATCCTGAAAGGCTACGCCGGAACGGGAAAGACCACGCTCGTAGGTGCGCTGGTGAAGGTGCTCGCGGCGGAGCGCCGGTCCGTGGTGCTGCTGGCGCCCACCGGCCGCGCTGCGAAAGTGCTCAGTGCCTTCGCGGGTGCCGGGGCCAGTACCATCCATCGCCGCATCTACCGCACCGGGGGTGACGACGACGGTGGTTACGCAGGCATCGCCGTGGCGCCGAACCGCGACAACAACGCGCTCTTCGTGGTGGACGAAGCCAGCATGATCGGTGCCAGCGGCGGGGGCACCTTCGACCGCGACCTCTTGGCCGACCTCTTCCAGCACGTCTTCGCCAACCCCGGCAACAAGCTGCTGCTCATCGGCGACCCGGCCCAGTTGCCGCCCGTGGGCAGCGCGCACAGCCCGGCGTTGGAAGTGAAAGACCTCGCCGCCATGGGCCTGCTGGCCGGGGCCGTGGAAATGACCGAAGTGGTGCGCCAAGCCGAAGCATCCGGCATTTTGGTGAACGCCACCGCCCTGCGCGATACGCTGGCCAGCATGCCGGAAACGGATCCGCTGCCGGAAGTGTTCAGCAAAAAAGAACCTGCCAAACCCACCATAATTCCGGAGTTCGTCGGCGGCCTCGCGGACGTGGTGCGCACCGACGGTTACGACCTGCAAGACGCGCTGGAAGAAGCCTACGGACACAGCGGCGACGAGGAAGTGTGCCTGATCTGCCGCAGCAACAAGCGCGCCTACCAGTACAGCATGCAGGTGCGCGCGCGCATCCACGGCTTCGAGGAAGAACTGGAAGCCAACGACCGCCTCATGGTGGTGAAGAACAACTACTTCTGGGCCGCGCAAGAAACCAGCGGCGCCAAAAGCAATTTCGGCCTGATCGCCAACGGCGAGCAAGTAACCGTGCGCCGCGTCCACCGAACCGAAGAGCGCTACGGCCTGCGCTTCGCCGACATCACAATAGGCTGGTGGGACGGCCGCGAAGACCGCGAACTGGAAGTGAAGGTGATCCTCGACGTGCTGGCCGGCGAAGGCCCTGCATTGCCCGGACCACGCATGCGCCAATTGACGCAAGAGGTGCTCGCCAACATCGTGGCTCGCACCAAAAGCGAACGCTTCCAGCTCTTCCGGAAAGACCCGTACGCCAACGCCCTACAAGTGAAATACGCCTACGCCGTAACCTGCCATAAAGCCCAAGGCGGCCAATGGAAAAGCGTCTTCGTGGACCAAGGCTACGTAACCGAGGAAATGATAGACCGGGAATACGTGCGCTGGCTTTACACAGCAGTTACTCGAGCAAGTGAAAAGCTCTACTTGTTGAATTTCCATCCCCGGTTTTGGGGGGAAGGGGGGGAGTAGTCCACTTTCCTGTCAGATTGAAGCAGCCTTTTTGAAAGCAAGTAATTGAACGACTGACTCACGCCCCAAGGTCAGGCTCAACAGAGGGAAGAGTAAATCGGCAATCTTTATTTGTCCCTAACAATGACGAAACAAAGGATTGAAGAAATCAATGTCACAGCCGTGCCTGCTATTTGTTCAAATAGGTTGTTTGCAAACAAATTCCCTATGGTGTTTATGCCAAACACGAATACGAATGACCATAAAACGATGCTGATCACCTTGCTTGAGAAATGCTGCTTAATGTAACCAGCCTTCTGAAGTATGGTGAAAAGCAAGAACGCATTGAAACAGATTGAAATGGTTTCAAAGACATACATCTCCACTTCGTTTGCCAATTTGCCACCCCAGACATTTCTATAGTCGATCAACTGCGTAAGAATTGAAAAATGCAAGAGCAGCGCTGATATAAGTATGACTATCATCGCATTGCAAGCCGATTTCTGCGTCATGGGATACTGGAATTCGTTTCACTCCCGCTCGGATTTGTTCAACCGGTGCTTCTCAAACTATGCCCCAAAGAACCGCACTCCAAATTCCCCTTCCGCGGCCAAGCTCACCAAATGGTGCGTGCCAACCTCGAAGGTCCGCACATGGTATTCCGCCGCTGCCATCCGCACGAATTCCGGGTGGGAAATGGTGAGATCGTTCAGCACGCGGCCCACCTCAAGGCTGTGCAGGTCGTCCATCAGGCCCACACCGCAGGCTTTTAGCACGGCTTCTTTGCGTGTCCAAAGTTCCAGAAAACGGCGCTTGCCGTCCTTTGCGGCAGCCATTCCAGCCACTTCGTTCGGCGTGAAATAATGTTCCGCCACGCTCGTGTGGTCGGTGCTGCGGTGCAGCGTCTCAATGTCAGCGCCTACGGGTTGTTGCGCCAAGGCTACGAGCAGGCCGTCTTTGGTGTCGCTGAGGTTGAATTGGACCGGGTTGCCGCGTAGGAACGGCTTACCGAATTCACCGCGTTGCAATTCCAGTTTGGTCGGGTCCGCGTTCAAGTGCCGGCCCAAGATTTCACGGAGCAAGCCGTGCCCCAGGATGAAGCGCTCGCGGTCGTGCACGAAACGGAAGCGGTCCGCACGTTGTAGCTCTTCCGCGTCCAAAAGTTCGGCATAGCGGGTTGCGCGGTCCTGGAGGTTTTCCAACGGGGCATACCAAGCGACTATTTCCGAAGGATTCGGCGACGCATCCGCATGTTTTCGTAACCGTGCTGTTTCAGGCCCGGAACAATGCACGGTCAACGCCCGGCCCTTTGCCATGTTAAACGGCTTCCACAGCGTGCTTGCTTACCGCACGGTCCAAGCTGGCGGAGAGCTCTTGTACCAAGCGCACCACGCCGGGGTCCTTGATCAAGCTGTAGTGGTCGCCCGGTAACGTATGCAGGTCCAAACCGCCCTTTACCAATTCCTTCCAGCCCATGTCATCCGGCCCTTCTGAGCTGCCGGCTTTGAACACCGTTACCGTACCGTTGTAAGGCTTAGGTTGGTAGGCATTGATTGCGTTGTGGTACGTATCGATGATGTAGAAGTGCCTCAGTCGGGGTGAAGCCACTTTGCCGGTCGTTTTCAGTGCGCGTTTCACCAGGTAGCGCATGACCAGATTCTTCAGCGGAAAGTGGATCTTCTCGTGCCGTTTCATCACTTCCATGAACTGCTCCGGGGCGTACATGTCGAACATCGCAAGCAGCGGCACTTGGTGGCCTTCCGCCGACAACTGACGCGCCATTTCGTATGCGACGATGCCCCCGAAGGAGTAGCCGCCCAGCAAGTATGGGCCTTCGGGACGGATCGTCTTCAGCTCCTTGATGTAATGCGCAGCGATGCTCTCCACGCTGGTGTACTGGATGCGCCGGCCTTCCTCGGCCTGGTGGAAGAAGGCGTAGTATGGTTGGTCGTTTCCGAGGTAGCGGCTGATGTGGTGGTTCGCCTCGTCGCCATGCACGCAGAAGAACGGTATGCGGTCGCCATCCGGCTGCACGGGTGCTAGGTTTTCCAGGCCGCTGGGCATGTTTTTGCCTTGAATCAACTTCGCGAAGCCGGCCACGGTGGGCGCTTGGTACAGGCTGTTCAACGGCAGCGAGACCTTGTATTTTTCATCCACTTTCGCCAGCAGTTCAATTGCGATCAGCGAGTGTCCGCCTAAGTCGAAGAAATTGTCATGTACGCCCAATCTTGGCACACCGAGTTTTTCGGACCACAAGGCCGCTAATTCTGTTTCAGTTGCGTTTCTTGGTGCGACATATTGCACTTGCAACGTTTGCGTGCGCAGCTCCGGCACAGGCAGTTTCCGCTTGTCCACTTTGCCGTTGGGCGTTAGGGGCAGCTCCGGCAATATCATGAACGCAGTGGGCACCATGTGGCTGGGCAGCTGCTTGCGCAGATAGTCGCGCACGCCGGTTATGAAGGTCTGCTGTGCATCCACATCCCCTTCCATGGCCCCCAGCTCTTTCGGGACGAGGTAGGCCGTTACCTGCTTTTCACCGGGCATGTCGGTGCGCACCATCACAACGCGGTCTCGCACTTCGGGATGTTCGCCGATAGCCTCTTCAATTTCACCGAGCTCCACGCGGAAGCCGCGCACTTTCACCTGCCCGTCCGAGCGGCCAATGAAGTCGATGTTGCCGTCCGGGAGCCAGCGTACAAGGTCGCCGGTGCGGTAAAGTTTCGCGCCGGGAACAGTGCTGAACGGGTCGTCCACGAAGCGCTCGGCAGTGAGTTCAGGCTGGTTCCAATAGCCCAGGGCAACGCCATCGCCACCGGTGTACAGTTCGCCCTTTTCGCCTACGGCCACAGGGCGCATGTCGGCGTCCACGATGTGTGCGGTGGTGTTGTGCAGCGGCTTACCGATGGGCACGCGCACCTTCAAGGCCGCCTCGTCGTTGATTGCGAATGTGGTGGTGAACGTGGTGTTTTCCGTGGGGCCGTAACCGTTGATGAGCACATCTGGACCCAACGTGCGCAAGGCGCGTTTTACGTGCGGAAGGCTCAGCACGTCGCCGCCGCTGAGGATGTGCTTCAGCCCGCGCAGGTCTTCCAAATGCCCGTCCACCATCAGGTTGAAAAGGCCGGCGGTGAACCACACGGTTGTGACTTTGTGTTGCTTGATGGTGGTGACGATCTCCTGCAAAGTGGGCTTGTGCTGCGGCTGCAACACCAAGCGCGCGCCATTCAGCAGTGCCCCCCAAAGCTCCAGCGTGGAAGCATCGAAGGAGATGTTCGAAAGTTGCAGAAAGACAAGCTCCGGCCCGAAAGGCAGGAAGTCCTGCCCCTTCACCAAACGCACTACGGCGCGGTGCGGCACCACCACGCCTTTGGGCTGGCCGGTGCTTCCGCTCGTGTACATGATGTAAGCGGGCGACAATGCTGTTCCCTGCGGACCGCTCGTCGTTGGTGCTTCGTCGCCGATCTCGCCAAGTAATACCGTCTGCGCAGGGTTCTCCGGCAGCATTTCCAACAAGTGTTTCTGCGACAGCAGCACTTTCACGCCGGTGTCTTTGAACATGTATTCCAGCCGTTCCTTGGGATAGCCGGGGTCGAACGGCACGAACGCCGCACCGCGCCACAACGCGGCCAGCATCGCGGCCACCATTTCCGGGCAACGGTCGCTGCACAGGCCCACCAGATCGCCGGGGCCAACGCCCGCGCGCTCCAGCATGCCCGCGATCACAAGCACGCGCTGCTTCAATTCACCGTAGCTGGTGCGCGTATCGCCCATTTCCAAGGCGGTGCGTTCGGGGTGTGCGTCGGCAGCTTCCATGAACAAACGGTCCATGCTGCTGTCGCGCGGATAGGCGGTGCGTTGGCCGTGCCAAGCGGGTGCTGGCGGCGCGGCCACTTCGGTGCTCCAGTGCTCGGCCATCAACGCGCCGATGGTGGCGGTAGGGCTTTGCGCGATCCGCTGCACCAACTCGCTGAACTGCGTCATCCAACCACGCACGGTGCTGGCATCGAACAGGTCGGTGTTGTAGCTCCACTCCAGCGTTAAATGCTCGGAGCTGCCGGTGGCGTTGAGGAACAGCTCGAAGTTCTCGTACTGGCGCGGATTGCTAACGAAGCGGTGGGAGAGGCCCTCGAAGGCTACCCCGTCGTCCATGTTCATGTCGATGTTGAACACTACCGGCACCAATGGAATGCGACCCGGTTCGCGCGGCACTTTCAACTTCCGCAGCAGCGTTCCGAAGGTGTAACGTTGGTGGTCGAAGACGTCCAATATGGCGGTGCGGCGCGCTTTCAAGTAAGTGTCGAAGCGCTGCTCATCGTCCATTTCCGCACGCAGGGCCAGCAAATTCACGCAGTGGCCTACGAGGTGCTTCATGTCCAGATCGCTCTGCCCTGCGGCAGGCAGACCAACAACGATGTTGTGGTCGCCGGTGAGCTTGTGCAGCAACAGCTCGAAGGTGCTGAGCAGCGTGGTAACAAAGCTGGCGCCGTTGGTTGTGGCAACCGTGCGCAAGCCCTCGATCAGCTTGGGGTCCAAGGGTAGGTCAATACGTTCGGCGTTGAACGTTTTCCGCAATGGGCGAGGGCGATCCACGGGCAGATCGAGCCGGGGAACAGGGCCTTGGTGCAGCTCGCTCCACCAATTCTCAACGGCTTTTTGTTCCGGGCTTTTAGCGAAGGAATTCATCGCCAACACGTAATCGCTGAACGGCACTGCAGCCGGCAATACGGCTGGTGCATGGTTCTTTTCGGCGTTGTACAACGTGCTCAATTCCGCCATCAGCACACCGATGCTCCAACCATCCAACACGGCGTGGTGGCCGCTGAGGCGGATGATATGCTCCTGCCGTCCGGTGCGCAAAAGCATGGCGCGGAACAGCGGACCGTGTACCAGATCGAACGGCGTGGTAACGTCGACGGAGCCGAGATGTGCCAGCTTTTTTTCCCGCGTAGGCTGATCTAAATTCGAAAGGTCCTCGAAGGGGATGTCCAGCTCCGCTTCGGCTTGCACGATCATGCGCGTACCGTTCGCGCTCAACACGCTGCGCAAGCTTTCATGCCGTACTACCAAGGCTTTCAATGCTCGCTCCAATGCGGCTCGGTCCAATTCACCCGTCAACACCAACGATACGCTTTCTACGTATGCGCAATTGGCGTCATTGCCCATTTCGCTGGCGGTGAACACCTCTCGCTGTGCTTCCGTAGTGGGAATGGTGCGCAGTACGGCAGGGCCTGCGAACGGATCGTAATCCACCGGCACGGTGTTGGTCGTCGGGGTGAATTTCTCCATGGTTGTCGCGCGCTTGGTGGCGGCGGCGGGGGGCATGTTCATAATTCCTCTTGCACTAATATCTTGAATTTTCCGGGACGGTCTGCATCGGGCACGTACCAGGCCGCATCGCCTTTGGGCGTGCGACCGAGTTTGGCACCCTTCATGGGCGGCTCGTCGCCTTCAACAATGCGTTCTTCAGGCTTTTGGGCTTGTCCGTTCAAAGTGCTATTCACCGTTTCAATGGGGTAGGTGCGCTCCGGCATAAAGCCGCTGGCGCGCAGTTCCACGCAGGTTTTTTCCAGCACTTCCAGGATCATCGCCACGTCTGCTTCGGTGTGGGCAGTGGTAAGGAAGTGCGGGAAGTCCAGCACGTGTACCCCATGGTAGCGCATCAGCAGGAAGAACAATTCCGTGTAAGAAACACTTTCGTCGTACTTGGTCTTGAAGGCGCTGCCGAAGTTGACCCAGCGGTAGGGGAGCTGGTACTTGTCGAACAGGTCGTTCGCGCTGCGCACCATGGCAACGGTGCGGTCGTTGAGCTTCTCCTGTAATTCCGGGCCGCCCTCTTTCATGTGGACCAGCGCAGCTTTGGCGGCGGCCATGGTGAGCGGGTGCCGCACGAAGGTGCCAGCGAAATACGTAACGCCCGAAGGTGGTACACTGTCGTCGCCGAACTGCCAGAAGCCGCCGTCCAATGCGTCCATCCAGTGGCTGGTGCCGATCATGGCGCCGATGGGCATGCCGCCGCCGATCACCTTGCCGTACGTGCCGATGTCTGCTTTGATGCCGAACAGTCCTTGCGCGCCGTTGGGGTGCATGCGGAAGCCGGTGATCACTTCATCGAAGATCAGCGCGGCGCCGTGTTGTTTGGTTATCGCACGCACTTCGCGCAAAAAGTCCACCGGGCGGAATTCCATGCGGCGGCTCTGCACCGGTTCCACCAGCACCGCTGCGGCTTCATGGCAGCGCTCGCGGATGATCTCCAGACTTTCCGGGGTTCCGTAGTCCAGCACTAACATGTTAGCTACGGCCTCAGGCATAATGCCGGGCGCGCCGGGGTAGCTTTTCTTGCTCTTGCTGCCGCGAATAATTACTTCGTCGTTGATGCCGTGATAACTGCCGCTGAAGGAAATAATGAGGCTACGGCCGGTAACGGTGCGCGCCATGCGCATCGCGCCCAGCACGGCTTCACTGCCCGTATTGCAGACGGCGGCGCGTTCGCCACCAGTGAGTTCGCAAAGCAAATGTGACACCTCAGCCGCCAACGGATGCATGGGACCGATCTCCGCACTGGCGTCCAATTGCGCGTGACAGGCTTCGCGGATGAAGTCCGGCATGTAGCCGAACATGCTGCTGCCGAAGCCGCTCAAAATGTCCACGTAATTGTTGCCGTCGATGTCCGTGAGGTGGCAGCCACGGCTCTTGTCCACTACCACTTGGTACACCAGTTCCTTGGTCTGTGGCTTGAAGCCGGTCACTACGCGCGGGTCCGCCATTTCCTGGCGGTGCTCCTGTGTGAAGGCTTTGCTCTTGGCGGTCTTTTTCGTGTAACGCTCGGTGAATTCGGTGAACCATGCCCGCTGTTCCGGCGACATGTCGTCCGTTTTCTCTTTCACGATGCGGGCCTGTGCACCGAACACTTTCTTCAGCTCCGGCGCATCTTCCAGCGCATTTACCGCCGTAGTTGTTGTTGTAGTTCCGTTGGTAGCAACGGGCTTCGCAACCGCCGCAGCACCACCAACGTGAGGCAGCAAATAATCCGCAAGCCGGTCCAAGTTGGCCAACTCTTCGTTCAGTTGGCGGAACGTCACTTTCACGCCGAATTTCCGCGTGATGGACGTGGCCACTTGTGTCAAGAAGAGCGAGTCCAGTCCCATTTCCAGGAAGGTCTCCTGCGGGCTGGCATCAGCGAGTTCTAAGCCGGAGCTTTCTTCCAGCAGTTCCTTAATGCGGCGGATCAATCCGTCTTTCGGTGTGGCATCGTCGGCATGCACAGCTGCTTCGCGAAGTGCTTCGTCGATCGCTTCATCGCTGGCATGCGTAGCGCCGGTGGCCAATTGCCCCATGGGTTCTACCCAATGCCGCACGCGCTCGAAAGCATAAGTGGGCAATGAAATCCGTCGGCGGTCTTCGCGTTCGAAGAACACCTTGCGGTTAATGGCGATGCCACTTTGCCACAAGCCGCCAACAGCTTTCAACAGTGCAGTGAGTTCTGCTCCATTGCCGCTTTCGGCCCCCATGGAAGGGATGGCCGCCTGCTTTTTCGTATCCGTGGCTTGCTGCTTGGCCAAGGTGGTCGCTGTGTTGCGCGGACCCACTTCCAGCAGCACGCGGTCGCCTTGTTCCCACGCGAATTTCACGGCTTGTGCAAAGCGCACCGTGGCACGCAAGTGACCGCTCCAGTATTCGCTGCTGGTGGCTTGGTCGTCCGTGAGCCACGAAGCCGATACTGTACTGATGATGGGGATGCGCGGCGCGTTCAACCGGATGTCGTCCACCACGCGCTCGTAAGGCACCACCATGGCGTCCATCATCGGGCTGTGGAAGGCGTGGCTGGTGGCCAGCAACTTGCCTTCGATGCCTTTATCCTGCAACGCGGCCAGCAACTTTTCAATCGCTTCTTTCGGTCCGCTGGCCACGCACAGTTTGGGTCCGTTGTTGGCGGCAATGCTGCACCCTTCAGGCAGCATCGGCAACACGTCTTCTTCCGCA
>Ga0209480_10003316_pt1 | contig 10557 bp, 11 predicted proteins | sample JI61114C2DNA_FD_187501 | JGI IMG/M metagenome (GOLD analysis project Ga0209480, IMG submission 187501) | Wastewater effluent complex algal communities from Wisconsin, to seasonally profile nutrient transformation and Carbon sequestration -... | ecosystem: Engineered > WWTP > Effluent > Algae...
GTGATGTACATCGCCCCAGTGCTCAATTTTTTGAACTAAGTTCATAACAACCTCCTTTTTAACGAGTTGATTGTATTAATATACAAAAAAAGGGTGGCAAAAGCAAATTAAATCCGTGTATTGTGGCCTACTTAAGGGCATTGAGTATCCTGAACATCTTCTGCCTGACTGCAGAACTGCTCCCATTATAATTATTGATCATAAATGAAAATACCATAGGGGTTCCATTGGCTGAAGTATGGTATCCGGCATAAGCGATTACATCACTGATTGTTCCGCTTTTCATTTTCATATTGTTATACTGCGGAATGCTATTGTAATAGCTTTCAAACCAGGTTTCTTTCTTCAGGGATTGAAGTATTCGTGCCATGGTCAATGTGGTAATCCGGTTGGCAGGAGATAAACCACTTCCATCATAAATATTCATTGAAGCGGGATCTATTCCAATTTTCTTGTTCCAGAAATCCTTTACAATCTCTGTACCCTGACTGATAGTAATTTCTTTCCCTTCTTTCCAGGCGATTGTTTTTATCAGGTGTTCACCAAACAGATTGATACTTTTCTGATTAAACCAGTAAACAATTTCATGAAGCGGGGGAGAGGTATGAACCGAAATGATTTTTGTTTGAGGAAGCAAAGGCTTATTATTTGCTGAAAGTATTCTCGCAGTAACAATACCATTTTCAACCTGAATATCCGATTGTCTTAGTTTATTCTGCAATCGATAGGCCAGATCAAAAGCCGGGTCGGGAATTGAAGCTGAAATTGCCTTCTTAAGATCAACTCCATAGGTACCCCTGAGATAAATTACTGTTGAAAAAGGGGCAGAATACGCATATACATTATCTCCTGTACCCGGTGTTCCTGTCTTAACTTCATTCACAATCTTAAGGTATGACATCTCCGGATCAGTTCTCAGAAGTTCTGCAGGTTCCCCGACTCTGCCGGGTTTAAAATGCAGATCAAATTGATTCTCGCGCCAGGTTAAGGAAGATGGACCGGCACCATAATAATTTCCCATATCCTGCCAGGTCCAGCCCCCGGGCATGGTTTCAGTGCCAAACAGACGGTCATCAGCAATAATTTGTCCTGTAATATTTTTAATCCCAATTCGGGTCAAATCATCAGCCCATTTCTTTAAAATCAGATCTGGCCGGCTCTGCTCATACCGATCACTTCCAAGTGCAGGATCCCCTCCTCCGGTGATAATAAGATCTCCGTTCAGGGTTCCATTCGCAGAAATTGTACCGGAATAGCCTAATGTTGTTTCCCAGGTAAAATCCTTACCCAAAATATGGTAGGCACTTGCTGAAGTTATTGTTTTAAGGGTAGAAGCACTCGCCAGACCGGTATTTCCATTTGACGAAAAAATCACATCACCGGTTTCAGCGTTCAAGACGCTTAAGGAGCTGCCCGCATACTTCATCTGGGGATCAGATTCCAACGTCTTATAAGCATTTTCAATCTTTTGTTTCAGGCCTTGTGCATAAGCAGCTGAAATAGAAAATACTAGAATAAGAAACAGGAAATTTTTCATGCTTAATTTTTAAACTTTATACGGAATCAAAAAATTCAACCCGGGTGAAAATGCAATCAAATGCCTTTTGACAACCTAAGGAACCTTCCAACTGTTATGGAAGTTCGGATCAGATTGGAGGCCGTGTATTTCATCGCAGTTTCCAAATCATTGGGCTGATTACCAATTGCCAGCAGCAGATCAAAATATTTATTCATCCCGGGATGATCCCTAAGAGGCACCTTCCCGGCAAGTCCGATAACCGGAATGCCTTTTTCCTTCGCATATTTAGCCACTGCAAAAGGTCCCTTTCCCTGCAAAGTCTGCTCATCCAGACTGCCTTCACCGGTTATCAGAAGATTGGCATTCTTCAAACTTTCTTTAAAACCGGTGATTTGTAAAAAATGTTCCCCGCCATTCATAATTTCAGCATTTAAAAATGTCCGCAAAGTGGCGGCAATACCACCTGCAGCTCCTCCATGAATGATCTCATTCATTTTGATTCCCGTCGACTTAAATGCCAGGTCGGACAAATTGGTTAAAGCATGATCTAGAAATTTCACATCTTCAGGGCTTGCTCCTTTTTGGGGACCAAAAACTGCTGCAGACCCTTGTTCACCCAGCAGAAAATTATCTACATCACACAGAACTGTGATTTTACAGTTAAAAACCCGCTCATCAAATGCTGAATTATCAATTTGCCGGAAACGGGACATATTGACAGGCAAAGCCGCCAATTCAAGTCCATCTGCATCCCTGAATTTCATACCCAGAGCACTGAGAATTCCAATCCCGCCATCGACCGTTGCAGAGCCTCCAAGACCAATAATAATCTTTTCGACCTGTCTATCCAGTGCAAAACGGATTAATTCCCCGGTTCCAAAAGAGGAGGCCATTAAAGGTAATCTCTCTTCCGGATTTAATAAGCGGATACCAGAGGCATCCGCCATTTCAATCACTGCGGTTTTACCCTGATCTGTTATACCCAGCGAAGCTTTAATTGGACGACCTAATGGATCGTGTACTTCATACTCATGCCAGACACCCCCGCATTTCTCAACGATCAAATGCCCTGTGCCATCCCCGCCATCTGCAATAGGAAAGCATTCAGAAGTAAAACTTAAACCGCTGCGCTTTAAACCCTCCTGAATTGCATCAGCAGTTTCATTTGCAGTCAGACTATGCTTAAAGGCATTGGGGGCAATCAAAATATGCATGATGATGCAATCAGATAAAATTAATCCTCAACCTCAACCACCATTTCAATTTCCGTAGCCCAATTTGCCGGAAGTGCTGACATACCCACGGCAGAGCGGGTATGTTTACCTTTTTCTCCAAATACCTGTACCATTAGATCAGAAAATGCATTCATCACCTTTGGCTGATCTTTGAACTCGGGGGTACATTGAACCATTCCCAAAACCTTTACAATCCGTTTCACTTTATTCAAATCTCCGAGTTCAGCCTTTAAGCTTGAAAGCAATGAAATTGCGGTTAACCGCGCAGCTTCCTGACCTTGCTCCAGTGTGAGGTCGTCTCCAACCCTTCCGGTAAGTCTGCTCCCATCCGGTTTATCAGGGCCATGTCCGGCTGTATAAACAAGGTTACCTACACGGAGAGTCTTTACATAGCTGGCCAATGGTGCACTTGGCTTTGCTAAAACGATGTTAAGGTCCTTCAGTCGCTTATCGAAATCAATAACTTCAGCTTTTGAGCCCCCTTTTACCTGGGCTATGGATTCAGAATTGCTGCCAATTAGGGTAACAGCAATCAGGCTTATTAAGAAATAATTTTTCATCCGTTTATTTATTTTTTCAATGGTAATGAAGCCCGTCCGAACGGTTTGGCCGGGCGGACGATCATGATTTAATAATCATTCCCCTGCGGGTTTTGGCAAAATCATGATGGTTTCATATTATTTAATTCTGTCAAAAAATTTAAAATGCTAAAACAACTGTAAAAAATTAATGCTGATCTACTACATCATAAAGAAAAGTAAATCAGCATTAATTTTATGAATTTGAAGAGGTGTTAATCCTCAACTTCAACGATCATTTCAATTTCTATGGCAATATTTCCTGGCAATGCACTCATACCAACTGCAGAACGGGCATGCTTTCCTTTATCTCCGAAAATAGCAACCATCATATCAGAAAATGCATTCATCACTTTTGGCTGATCCTTAAATTCCGGGGTAGACTGAACCATTCCCAATACTTTAACCACACGCTTAACTTTGCTCAGGTCGCCGATTTCTGCTTTTAAGCTTGAAAGTAATGAAATACCGGTTAAACGTGCAGCTTCCTGACCTTGCTCCAGTGTTAAATCATCACCAACTCTGCCGGTTAATGGACCACCTTCTGCACGATCAGGACCATGACCTGAAGTATACACCAGGTTACCTACACGAACAGTTTTAACAAAATTTGCTGTAGGTGGCTTCGGAGTTGTAAGCTCTATATTCAATTCCTTTAAACGAGCTTCAATATTCACAGTATCAGCGGCAGCTGCTGTTTCCTGCTTTGCAGCATCTTCCTGCTTTGGGTTACAACTTAATAAGGCAGCCGAAATAAGAAATAAAAGGGAGTACTTTTTCATAATAATTTAATTTTTGGTTTTATTTATTTACAATATTAATAGGTTTTTGATTCAGGAATGAAGTTAAATTATTTTCTGCAATTCCCATCAATCTGGAACGTGCTTCTTTTGTTGCCCATGCAATATGAGGGGTAATTAAACAGTTTTTTGCCTTAAAGAGCGGATTGTCTGCTGATGGAGGCTCTACCGACAGTACATCAATCCCTGCTCCGGCAATGATTCCCTCATTTAAAGCATCTGCCAAATCCTGATCAACCATCAGCGGGCCTCTGGAAGTATTCAGAAAGAATGCTGTACGCTTCATCAGCCTTAAGCTATCCTTATTGATGATCCCCTGTGTTTCAGGGAAAAGTGGACAATGAACACTAACCACATCCGATTCCTTCAGCAAGTCATTCAGTTCAGCCCATTTAAAATTTTTACGATGCGATTGATCTGATCTTGTTCTTGAGAATCCAATAATATTCATTCCAAATGCAGTCGCAATATCCGCCACCTTCTGACCGATGCTGCCAAAACCAATGATTCCAATCGTCTTCCCCTCCAGTTCAATCAAGGGGTAATTCCAGTAGCAAAAATCGGGTGAGGCCGCCCAATCACCCTGACGAACCGAATCGCTATGACTTTGTACATGCTGACATAATTCCAGCAATAAGGCAAAGGTCATTTGAACCACCGATGCTGTTCCATAACCCGGCACATTCGCAACAGCAATGCCTCTGGTTTTAGCATAGTCTACATCCACTACATTATATCCTGTTGCCAGAACTCCAATATATTTCAGATCAGGAAGCTGGGAAAGAACCGCCTCTCTGAGCGGGGTCTTGTTCGTGAAAATAATCTCTGCCCCCTGGCAGCGCTCTACGATCAGACTTTCCGGTGTGCGGTCATGCACATCCAGATTACCAAACTTTTTTATTCCCTCCCAGTTTAAATCCCCGGGATTTAAGGTGTAACCATCTAATACAACTAACTTCATGCTTATTTCAATTCTAATATTTTTTCACTTTCTGCTTTAAGCTTACTAAACCCTTGCCCAGGCCAAATTCAACACCCTCTTGGCATTTGCTATCACCACATCAGCATCCTCATCACCAAAGGGTTTGATTTCAAAACTTACTACCGGTGGGTTTTGGGTATTAAGGAATCCAATGTCCAGAAGTACTTTCAGATATTCCACCACTTCATCCACATCATTCTCCCCGTTAGGGAAGCCAAACCTTGGGTGCACATCTCCATATGCAGCCATCTCCGGGCTCTTCACCACGCAATTACCGATGTGAGCATGCACGATATAGTCCTTTACCGGAAGGATTGATTCTTCAATTGTTTCATGAATCAATGGGATATGGCTTAGATCTACCATCAGACCGAAATGATCGTGTGACTTACGAATCTCTCTGGCATAACGTAAAGCAAGATCTGCAGGACCAATCAGGCTCCTTTTATCAACATCATAATCAAAAACCTCCAATGCGATCTTCATATCTCCTTTGCTCTTTGCATAGGCACAAATTTCATTGGTTGATTTCACCAATGCCTGAAAGGCTTCTTCCTTTCTGCTTTCTTCATAATTTCCACTCAGAAAAGCAAAACTTGCTGCCCCGATTTCATAGGCTTCATCAATCCCCTGCTTCAAATTATCCAGTGCTTTCTGACGTTCCTCTTCTACAAGGCTGTTGATATTCATCCCGGTGGTCAGCAGTCTTGGCTGAGCTCCATAAGCTACCGTCATATGAGAGGTTTCGAGCATTTTCTTTACTGCCAAACGGGTTTCAGGATCCTTGATTGTGGTTATTTCTATTGCACTGAAATAATCATCCACTGCTATCTTGCGGATTGTTTCAAGCACAGGACCTTCACCTTTGATCGTTGCCGGAAAAGCCATAAAGTGGACTAATCCCACACGCATGTATTTGTATAATGATTCGTTCATTTTGATTTATTGTATTAAATATTTGTATTCAATTTGCTTTAATTTGGGGAAACTATAAACTCTCCCGAATTGTTTTTATCAGTTTCAGGGCTCGCTGACATTCCTTACTTAAGTCTTCATACAGCTTATTCTCAATCACAGCTTTGGTAATCATTTTACTTCCACCTACCGCACATACCCCAACTTTAAACCAGGCCCTAAGGTTATCTTCATTCAATTCGATACCTCCTGTTGGTAAGAAAGCCATATCTGTAAACAATGCCTGAACTGCCTCAATATAAGAAGGTCCCAGAGTATTTGCGGGAAAAAGTTTTACCACGTTTACCCCGCAGCTCTCGGCACGGATGATCTCACTTGGGGTCATACAGCCGGGAACACAGAGCAATTTATGCTGATCTGAAAGTTCAATTACTGATTCCAAAATACCCGGGCATACCAGAAACTCTGCACCCTCATCAATATATTCTTTTGCTGATTCAGCATTTTTTATAGTACCGATACCCAGGCGCATACCGGGCATTTCGGCATCGCATGCTTTGCGCATTTCCTTGAAATTCTTCATTGCCTGCTCCCCGCGGTTGGCATATTCGGTGGTCCGAATTCCTCCATGGTACATTGCACGCATTAACTCAATACTTACACCCGCATCGGCTGCATAATACAAGGGAACAATCCCCTGCTCTTTTATAAGAGACTTAAGCTCTATTTTCTTATCCATTATGTAATTTTATTCGGATGAGGTCGAAACTAAATTGCATCACACCCTGATTCTATCCTATTTGAATTGTTATAACTTATATCCCTGGCGTGCGAGTAATTTCCATTTACCCTGCTTCTTGTACCAAACCATCACATTCCCAAATCGCAAGGGTACCGGATTTCCTTCACGAGTAGCGCTCGCAACAACAATATGTCTAACAATTGCATGCTTACCGCTAACTTGAATGGTCTGGCCCTCAGGATCAATCGATTTAAAGAAGGTAGGGCCATTCAAAACGGCTTTTATAAAGGCTGCTTTATCCTGAATAACACCACCCGAATGACCAAAGCTCAGTTCATCCATACTAATTTGAGCTAAAGCAAAACTATCTCTTGCAACTATAGCACTATTTAAATCCTTAACCATCCGGGCAACGCGAGCTTCATTTTTCGTCTGAGCCTGAGTACTGGTGATCATCATCAGTAATACAATCAATGTCAATAATGATCTATACATAATATTAATTTTTAGTTTAAGAATTATCTTCTTCATTTAGTGGTTTATTCTTCCAAAAAGAGGCCAGTATTGATCCGCTGATATTCATCATCGGTCCATAGATCATAGGTGCCAATCCTACTGTACCCAGTTTCCCCATTCCATGTGCAAGGCCTTTTGAAAGTCCCGCATTCTGCATACCTACATTTATAGCTATCGTACGGCAATCCTTTTCATTCATTCCAAACAATCTTGCCGACCAATAACCCAGCGTGTAGCCCAGAAGATTATGGATTAATACCAGCAGGATAAGTAGGGGGCCAACGGTCAGCAAACTTTCTCTTCCTACTGCTGTAACAATAATAATTATAAAGGCAATACCAAACATGGACACCATTGGCATTACCCCGTTCAGCCACTTGATTTTATCCTTGAGTAATTCATTCAGAACGATGGCCAGTGTAATCGGCAAAATGACCATTTTCATAATGTCCCACATCATATCGAGTACATTAATCTCAATAAATGAGCCACCCAGCAGCTTCATTAATAAAGGGGTGAGGAATGGCGCTAATAAGGTTGCTATTGAAGTCAGGGTAATCGACAAAGCCAGATTCGCTTTTGCCAGATAGGAAATTACATTTGCCGCAACCGCATTCGGGGCACAGCCAATTAAAATCATTCCGGCTGCAATTTCGGGTTCAAAACTACTGATGCTTGCCAAAGCAAAACCGAGCAGGGGCATGATTGTAAAATGGCTGAGTATACCAACGAAAACTCCTTTTGGCGCTTTGAATACCCCAAGAAAATCTTTGTAGTTCATCGTGATACCCATGCCAAACATGATCAGCTGAATCAGCGGGGTAATCAATCCTGATAGTTTATAGCCATTGATTTCAATAAAATACTGCGGAAAAATGAGGGCCGTTGAAACTACGCCTACAATCATGATCGGATAAGCAAATCCTTTTAAGGCAGATACTCCCCTGACACCAAGTGCTAAGCCAACGATCCCTGCTATCAGGAAAGGTTCTGCTGTTGCAGGATTATTAACCAGATAAAGAATCAGTGCAACCAGAAGGCATACTGCCCCCAAGCCCAATACGATTTTGAAAATTGGCTTCATAAGTATTTAATAGGTTCTTTTCGACATAAACTGATCCAACTGGGCCCGTGTAATCTTCTTTTCTGCCGGATTGCGATCCAGCCACTTCAAATATTCTACCTTAATTGGATCGGTCCACTGAGTATCGACCTCATTTGCCTTATAAGTCCCACTCCTGATCATTTCATGTCCGAAACGATCTTTAGAAGCAATAAATTCTGCAGTAGAAACCACCAGCTCGGCCATATGTGCCGGAATAAAAACTACGCCGGCCCTTCCTGCAATAACCAAGTCGCCGGGAAGAACAATCGCAGCACCGATTGTAATCGGCGTATTCAATCCCATCAGCACCACACCCTGCAAAAACTGAGGTGCAAAGTCTCTGACATGAGCATTAAAGCCCTTGATATCGGCCAGCCCATCAACATCGCGGGCAAATCCATCAAAAACAACCCCATTACCTGAATTTTTATAGATTACATTACCAAGGTTATCACCCATTAATGATCCTACCCTGCCTTTGTTATCGGCTACATACACATCTCCCTGAGTCAGCATATTGATAGGCCAATGTAAATGTCTTCCGGCACGGCCTTCCTTTGCCGCACGATCAACAATATTCTTTTCCACATCCGGACGAATTGGCATAAACTGAGCCGTTAATGCCCGGCCTACAACTTTAACTTCTTCATGAAGTATTTTCCAGTTACGCTCATACTGATACAGGTATCCTTCATTATTCAGAATCTGCCAGGCCTCCTCTATTCCTATTTCACGGGCACGCTTCACAAGATCATCCGAAATGCGTGGCCGACCGTCTGCAAAGCGTTCACCCTTCCAGGCAGAAGTAAGAAATATCAATTCATCCTTTGGCATTGCCTGCGCAAATACGGTGGAAACTGAACCTGAAAAACAAACAAAAACAAGAAATAGATAAAATCTATAATATTTTAAAAACATATAATTAAAATTGATAGTGTTTATTTAAATAGAAATTCTGCTTTAAAAGGAGAGTATTTATGCTTTCTTCGGAAACTTCCAAATCTCAAGGGCATTTTTACCCATAATTAAATCCAGGTCTTTCTCGGTGTAGAAATCACAGTATTTGTACATAAATTCAAGTTCCTTATCCATTGGGAGTTCCCATCTTGGAAAAGGATATCCAGTCCCCCAAATGATTTGCTTTGCACCGAACTCTTCATAAATTGCTTTATAGAAAGGCAGTGTATCTTCATAAGGATACTTCTTTATCTCTGACATTTCATAGGGTTCAGAATTACTGATCCAGACATTTTTGAAACGACTGAGTTTAAACATTTTTTTAAATTCAGGCCAGCAATCAGCAGCTTTAAGATCCGGTTTACCGGCATGGTCAACAACTATTTTCACACCCGGGAAACGTTCTGCCATATCTTCAAGCATCGGCATCTGATGCGGCAGGATGTAATAATTAAAGCAAAGTCCAAGTTTTTCAGCTTCCTTCCACAATGGATAATGTGCAGCTGAGTTCAGCCAGGTTTCTTTAGGATGGTAGATCGGACTGAAACGCATTCCCTGAAAACCATGCTCATTAACCCAATATCTCAGATTATCGACAATTTTAGGATCATGCGGATTCAGCAAACCATGGGCAACAAAATGATTGGGATAGGTTTTAAGGCAATGAGCCTTGTAAGAATTATCCCATCCATAATATCGCGGATTTATTAATACACCATAGGTAATATTAAAGTCCTTCATCTGCTTGACCTGATTCTCAATAGGAGCCTCAATTGCTGCTTTAGCATTTGGATTTTCGGGATGCTTGAACGGAAAACGCGAATCAAAATTCCAGGTTTCCACATGAGTGTCGATGACCAGACGCTTTTTCTTAAATTTCTCCGGCATTGAAGCCAGTACTGAATCAATAGGATCAATCAGGCCCAGCAAGGGCATTGCTGCCATACCTTTAATAATGTCTCTGCGTTTCATATTACAATGCATTTTATAGTTAAAGATTATCCGGTCAGGTTGCCAGTGGCTGACCACCCGGAATCATGACTTTTTGTTTCGGAAGTTTTGTTGTGTTACGTCTGGCAGTGAATTTGGCGGTCAGATACTCACCCATATGAATATCTCCGGCGATAACATCTCCATTCACTTTTCCAGAGAAGAGGTAGATAATGATGTTCCCAACAATCGGGATCGTACTTCTGATCTTTACCTCA
>Ga0209480_10003317_pt1 | contig 10554 bp, 10 predicted proteins | sample JI61114C2DNA_FD_187501 | JGI IMG/M metagenome (GOLD analysis project Ga0209480, IMG submission 187501) | Wastewater effluent complex algal communities from Wisconsin, to seasonally profile nutrient transformation and Carbon sequestration -... | ecosystem: Engineered > WWTP > Effluent > Algae...
CCTTACCTGAATGAGCGAATTATCTCTTTCGCTTGTCGCAAAGATCGATTTTCCGTCTGTCGAATATCCGACGGCTTCGCCGATGTCGCGTTTGCCGAGTTCGATCATTGCGGGTTTTTGTTTCCAGATTTCGTCGAAATTTTTGGCTTTTTCGGGCAAGATGATTTCGTAAGCCGCAAAATAATCGCAGATGACAACGTGTTTGCCGTCGGGTGAAATATCGCCGCCGGTGAAAAATCCGTTCGGAATCGCGGGAACTTCAAAATCGGCGATTTTTTCGAGCGTGTTCGTTTTTTCCTTTTCGTAAATTGCTTTTAATTTATAAACTGCTGCCGCGCCGCTCAAGCGTTTTGAGATGACGTAAATATCGCCTGTTTCGGGATGAATCATCAAAGTTTCAGCATCGTGGCGCATTTCGGGATAATCGAATTTTATTGCTTCCGCCGTTTCAGTCGAGATCGGATTTTTTGTGCTTGAAGATTTATTTTCGCTTGAAACTTTGGGTTCTTTGACGCGGTAAATCGTCATTTCGCCGCGTGTTCGCTTGTTGTTGCCGATGTCAGCGATATATAAAAAACATTCGCCGGATTTTTCTTTGCGCGTGGCGATGTCTTCCCAATCAAAATGTTCTGCGCCGGAAACTTTCCACGTTCCGAGCTTTTCGCCTTTTTCGTCGAGCGCGAAAATATATGCTTTGTCGCCCGAATCGTTGTGCGTCCAGAGAACATTTTCATTACACCGCGAAACGACGATTCCGCTGCTTTCGGTAATTTCATCAGATTCGATCTTGCCGACAACAGACGGCTTTTCCCAATCCTTTGAAAACTGTTCATTCGGGTTATTAAACTGTTCACTGCTCGGAAAAACCGCTGAACACGCCGAAAAGACGCTTAAAGAAATGACAAATGCAAAAAATTTAGCTATATTTTTCATCAACATCTTCACTTTGAAGTATAACGCATTGTAAGTTTCAAAGTTCAAAACTTTTCGAGATTAAAGACGTAAGTATTTATAGGTTTTTCCCAAAATGATTGTTGGAACTGAATGGTTAATCGAAGTCTTTGAATGCGACGCGCAGAAATTGCGCGATGTTTCCGCTTTGCAAAATGTCTTTGCGCGAATTATCGCCGATCTGGGCTTGAAATCCATCGGCGAAGGACAGTGGCACAAATTCGGCGGCGAAGGCGGCGTTACGGGTATGACGATGCTCACCGAATCGCATCTCGCGTGCCACACTTATCCCGAATATTTCACCGCAACTTTTAATCTCTATTGTTGCAAAACGCGCCCTGAATGGGATTGGGAAACAAATTTAATCGAAATGCTCGGCGCAAAGCAAGTAAAAATTACAAAAATCGAACGCGGTGCAAATCCGCAATCGCAAACTGTTGGAGGTAAAATTTGAGCGTTCTAAAAGCAAATTGTCCGAAGTGCGCCGCGCCGATCGAATTTCAAAAAGGCTCGACGATTGTGCTTATTTGTCCGTTTTGCCGTTCGGCGGTGGCGCGAACCGACAGAGGTTTGGAAGATTTGGGCAGAGTTGCCGAAATCGTCGATTCCGAATCGCCGCTGAAACTCGGTTTAAAAGGAATGTTCAAAGACCAACGCTTTGAACTCACCGGACGCGCCCAAAACCGCCACGAACTCGGCGGTGTTTGGGACGAATGGTATGCGACTTTCGGCAACGGTTGGGTCGGTTGGCTCGCCGAAGCGCAGGGCAAATTTTATCTGACTTTTTATCAACCGCTTCCGCAAGGCACACAGCTTCCGCCGTTTGAATCGCTGCAACTCGGTCAAAGTTTACCGATAATTCCGAATTCCGTGCCGTTGATGGTTACGGAAAAAGGAACGGCAACGGCAGTCGCGGCGGACGGCGAAATTCCGTATAAATTAGAACCGAACGAACGCAGCAATTACGCCGATCTGTCAGGCACGGGAAACGCTTTCGGGACGATCGATTATTCGATGAATCCGCCGTGGATCTTTGTCGGACAACAAGTTACGCTTGCCGAAATCGGACTCGGCGATGCGAAATCCGTTAAACGCGAAGCACAAAAAGTTGCGGCAAAAGGAATGGGTTGTCCGAATTGCGCCGCGCCGCTGACGTTGACTGCGCCTGACAAAGCCGAGCGCGTCGCTTGTCCGTATTGCAACTCGCTTCTGGATGTTAATAAAGGTAATTTGACGTGGCTCAAATCGCTTGCGCCGAAACCAGACGCGCCGCAATTCGTTTTGCCGATCGGTGCCGAAGGAACTTTTAAGGACGACACGAAATTTAAAGTTATCGGCGCAGTCGTTCGCAGCGTGACGATCGAAGGAATTTCATATTTTTGGCACGAATATCTGCTTTACAATCCAATGATCGGATTCCGTTGGTTGATTCATTCCGATAATCATTGGAATTTTGTCGAGCCTGTAAATCCGGCAGATGTTGTCAGTTCCGGCACGTCAGTTTCATTTAACGGAAAGAATTTTCGCATTTTCCAAGATGCTCCGGCGGTCGTCGAATTCGTGCAAGGCGAATTTTATTGGCGCGTCGAACAAGGCGAAACCGTGCGGGCAGTTGATTTTGTCAACGCGCCTTTGATGCTTTCGCAGGAAATTACGAACAACGAAATGAATTGGTCGGTCGGCGTTTATATGACCAACGCGGAGATCGAAAAAGCGTTTAATATTGCTGATTTGCCGAAACCTTGGTCAGTTGCGCCGAATCAACCTTTTACGGGCGGATTTTATATCAAATACGGTTTGGCGATGCTTGCTTTGCTGTTTATCGTCGCAGTTTTTATGCTTCCGTTCAGTTCGTCCAGCACAGTTTTGAGCGAAACCGTAACTTTACAGCCGACGGCAAGCGTAACCACGCCGCAAACCGTTTTCAGTAAACAATTTGAGCTGAAAGGAAATCGCAACGTTCGAATTACGGCAAATGCGCCCGTGAATAATGCGTTTGCCGATTTGGATATTGATCTGATTAACGAACAAAGCCAAAACGTCGAAACGGTCAATGTTCCGATCGAATATTATTCCGGTTCGGACAGCGACGGCGCGTGGACGGAAGGAAATCAAACGCAAGACGCGACACTTTCGGCACTTCCGGCAGGAAAATATACTCTGAAAGTTGCCGGAACGTGGCAAAATTTCAGTCAACCGATGCAGGTAAATGTCAAAGTCGAGCAAAACGTTTCGCGCGGCGTAAATTTCTGTTGCGCGTTGGTTCTGCTCGCGCTTTTGCCGCTTTTCGGTCTGATCAGAAAATTCACCTTTGAATCGCGCAAATGGAGCGAAAGTATGTTCTCGGGAGGAAGTTCTTAGTCGGTTGTCCGTTGTCGGTTGTCCGTTTCGAAAACGTCTGACCACTGACCACTGACCACTGACTACTGACAGAATTATGTTGAAAGCACTTTTTTTAATATTTGGCGGCGGAGTCATTTTGTTTTATGCGATGTCTTCGATGTTCGGTTGGGAATTGGCAAATTCGGGCAGTAAATCAAGACTCGGAACGCCGTTTTTTTATAGTGGATTTCGTGGAGGAAAATAGTTAAATGTTCAGTTCAATCTTAAAATCTAACGCTTTGGCGATGGTCGTAAAATTTGACGCACTCGCCGAAGTTCTCGTAACAACTTTGATTTTCGTTACCATCGGCATCGTTTTTTTCGCCATTGCTTACGGCATTTTGGGCAAGATGTTTCCGATGAAAAAAGAGATCGAAGAAGATCAAAACACCGCACTCGGCATAGTTATCGGCTCGATTATGATCGGCATTGCGATAATTATTGCGGCGGCAATTCAAGGATAGTTTTGCGAAGTCAGAAGCAAGAAGTCAGAAGCGAGAAGTTTTGCTGTCTTCCGGCTTCTGACTTCTGATTTCTATGAACAAGACTCCGCTTTTATTCTTAAATGTTATCATTATTGCCACGTGCGGTTTGATCTACGAACTGCTTGCCGCAACTGTTTCCAGTTACGTTCTCGGCGACTCGGTAACGCAATTTTCGCTCGTCATCGGAATTTATCTTTCGGCGATGGGCGTTGGTTCGTGGCTTTCAGGTTTTTTAGACAAAGATCTCGCTAAACGCTTCGTCGAGATCGAACTCGCCGTGGCGGTTGTCGGCGGATTTTCCGCACCGCTGCTTTTTCTCACCTTCGCCAGCGTTTCATATTTCAATATAATTTTATACGCGATGGTTTTCGTTATCGGCGCACTCGTCGGTTTGGAAATTCCGCTTTTGATGCGGATTTTGAAGGACGAACTCGATTTCAAAAAACTCGTAGCGCGTGTTTTAGCGTTGGATTATGCCGGCGCACTCGTCGCTTCGTTGCTGTTTCCGATATTTCTCGTCCCGAAATTAGGTCTGACGCGCACGAGTTTGGTTTTCGGTCTGCTCAACGCCGGAGTCGGAATTTGGGGAACTTGGTTGCTCGAAAATTTGATCAATAAACGTGATGTAACTATCATGCGAATTAAAGGTGCTATTATCGTAATTCTTCTGTTAATTGCGTTTATCAAAGCCGAGTCGCTCACATCGCTCGCCGAAGACGCGCTTTTTGTTGACAACATAATTTACGCGAAAAGCTCTCCGTATCAAAGAATTGTCGTGACGAAAGGCAAAACAGGTTATTCACTTTTTCTAAACGGAAATCTGCAATTTAATTCGTTCGACGAATATCGTTATCACGAATCGCTGGTTCATCCGGCATTTGCGGCGCACGAAGCACAACCGAAACGAATTTTGGTTCTCGGCGGCGGCGACGGATTGGCTGTCCGTGAAATTTTAAAATATCCGTCAATCGAAAACGTCACGCTCGTCGATCTCGATCCGATGATGACGCAGGTTTCAAAAACCGTCGTCGCTTTAGGTGAATTGAACAAACATTCGCTCGAAGATAAACGCGTTTCGATCGTCAACAACGACGCTTTTGTCTGGCTCGACAACAGCGAAACCGAACCTTTCGACATCGCGATCATCGATTTTCCGGACCCGAACAACTTCGCGCTCGGCAAACTTTACACGACAAGATTTTACAATCTTTTGAAAAAAAAACTAAAACCTGACGCTTCCGTCGTCATTCAAACGACTTCACCACTAATCGCGCGAAAATCATTCTGGTGCATCATCAAAACGCTTGAATCGTCAGGTTTTACGGTCAAACCATACAACACGACCGTTCCGAGTTTCGGCATTTGGGGTTACGCATTGGCAAAACTTCAGCCGTTTGAAACTCCGACAAAACTGCCCGAAAACATCGAAATGAAATTTTTGAACGAAAAAGCATTTGCAACGATGTTCGAATTTTCGGCGGACACAAATTTGCCGAACGAAGAAATTGAAATAAATCGGCTGGATAACCAAGCTCTTGTGAGATATTACGAATCGGAATGGCGAAGATTTGAATGAAAATTTTGATAAAATTATCAGCTATTCCGAAAGTTAAAATCATTAGACTTTTCGGAATAGCTGATAGCTGATAGCGAATAACTTATAACTTAGGAGAGAATTATGAGTGAAAATATTTTGCAGGAAAAATCGTATAAATTTGCTTTGCGAATCGTGAAATTGAGTCAGTATTTGAATGATGAAAAACAAGAATACGTTTTATCGAAAAAGATTTTGGATTCGGGAACGGCAGTCGGAGTTTTGATTGAAGAAGCCAGACAAGGCGAAAATAAAACGGATTTTTTGCAAAAATATTCTGTTGCGAACAAAGAAGCATTCAAGACAAATTTCTGGCTCAGACTTTTGCGCGACGGCAGTTTTTTGAGCGAAAAGCAAGCACAATCTTTGCTCGACGACTGCGAAGAATTGCAAAAAATGTTGATTGCTTCACTAAAAACAGCAAGGAAATCAGAATAAAATTATCAGCTATTCGCTATCAGTTATCAGCTATTCCGAAAGTATTTCTTAATGACTAAATTCACTCGCCGCGAAATTTTAACTGCTTTTTTAGGTTTGCCTTTCGCGCTTTCGGCGTGTCGGTCGAACTCTGAAAACATTGCGGTTGCCGGCGAAATTGTCGGCGCAAATGTTGATGTCGGGCATATTTTGCGCGAGATGCGAAACGTCGAAGTTCCCGCGAATAATTGGGAAAACGTCAAGGTTGCGATCATCGGCGGCGGCGCGGCTGGTTTGAGCGCGGCTTATAAATTTACAAAAAATAATTTTAATGATTTCGCGCTTCTCGAACTCGAAGACAAGATCGGCGGCACGGCGCAGAGCGGAACTTCGAACATCGTTCCTTATCCGTGGGGCGCACATTATTTGCCTGTTCCGTTTCAAGAAAACACCGAATTAATCGCACTTTTGGAAGAAATGAATCTGACCGAAGGCAAAAAATCGGACGGCGAAATTATTGTTAAAGAGCAGTTTTTATGCCGCGAACCGGAAGAGAGAGTTTTTTATAAAGGTCGTTGGTATGAAGGTTTGTATCTGCACGTCGGCGAAAGCGAAGACGACAAAAATCAGTTCAAAGCGTTTCAGAAAGAAGTCGATTTTTGGGTGAATTGGCGCGACGGAAACGGCAAACGCGCCTTCGTTTTGCCGGTTGCAAATTGTTCAAACGACGCGCAGGCGATCGCGCTCGACAAAATTTCGTTCGGCGATTGGTTGCGCCAAAAAGGTTTTACTTCGGAGAGATTATTTTGGTATTGCGATTATGCTTGCCGCGACGATTACGGTTTAAAACTCGATCAAACCTCGGCTTGGGCAGGTCTTTTTTATTTCGGTTCGCGTGTTAGAAAATCGGGCGAAGAATCGCAGCCTTTTATCACTTTTCCCGAAGGCAACGGGAAATTTATCAACTTCCTGCACGATAAGGTCAAAGATAAAACGCGACTGAAAACTGTTGTAATTGACATAATTCCGAACGAAAAAGGCGTTGAAATAGTTTATCTAAATACTGAAAATAAAGAGATTCGCGGACTTCGATGCGAAAAAGCGATTTTTGCCGCGCCGATTTTTACGGCGAAATATTTGATTCGTGATTTCAAACAAAATCCGCCGAATTTCGTGAAAGAATTTGAACATAACGCTTGGTTCGTAGCAAATTTATTTTTGAAAGATCGTCCGAAACCGCGATTTCCGAAAGACTTTCCGCTCGCGTGGGACAATGTTTTGTATGAAAGTCCGTCGCTCGGTTATGTAAATTCGACGCATCAAAAAGGCTTGGATTACGGCGCGGCGATTTTTACATATTATTATCCGATGTGCCATGAAGAAAACGCCCGCGCCAAACTTTTCGGCTTAAATCATCAAGAATTAGCCGACATCGTTCTGACCGATCTATCACGCGCACATCCGACGATTCGCGAACTGACCGAAAAAATCGACGTAATGCGCTGGGGACACGCAATGATTTCGCCGCGACCGAATTTTATGTGGTCAAACGCCCGCGACGAAGCGCAAAAACCGTTCAGAAACATTCATTTCGCACACTCCGATCTAAGCGGAATCGCACTTTTTGAAGAAGCCTTTTATCACGGAATCCGTGCGGCAAATGAAATTTTGAAGTAAAATTCAAACAAAATGAGCGAAGCATTACCACAATCAAAATGGCTTTTTTCCCGTGAGGTTGATTTGTCGGTTTTTCTCGGCAGTGCGGTTTTGTCTTTGCTTTTGCTGGTTTTTGGTTGGCAGATCGGGATTTTGAATGATGAATCGCCGGATTGGACTTGGATTTCTGCCGTGTTGCTGATCGATATTGCTCACGTTTGGTCAACTTCTTTTCGGGTTTATTTTGATGTCGAGGAATTTAAGCGGCGCGTTTGGCTTTATACGCTCGTGCCGATTTTCGGTTATTTGGTCGGCGTTGCGCTTTATTCCGAGGGCGAATTGGTTTTTTGGAAGGCTTTGGCTTTGCTGGCGGTGTTTCATTTTGTGCGTCAGCAATATGGTTGGGTTGCGCTTTATCGGCGGAAATTGGGCGAAAATTCAAATCTGACTTGGTGGATCGATGCCATAGCCGTTTATCTTGCGACAGTTTATCCTTTGGCGTTTTGGATGACATCTTTGCCGCGAAATTTTGAATGGTTTGTGAAAGATGATTTTTTTAATTTGCCGCAAATCGTGGCGACCGTGCTTTTTCCGGTTTATGTTTTGGCTTTGATCGCGTATTTCGGCAAATCGATTTATCTGTATTTTGCCAAAGGTTTTTTGAATATCGGCAAAGATATTGTCGTCGCAACAACGGCGGTTTGTTGGTATGTCGGCATTGTTTTTTTTAATTCGGACTATGCTTTTACGGTTACGAACGTGATAATTCACGGCGTTCCGTATTTTGCTTTGATCTATTTTTATGCCAAATCACGACGCGAAACGGCTGCGCCTTTTTATAAGAAATTAACCTCGAATTGGTTTGTTTTTCTCGCTACGTTGTGGGCTTTGGCTTACGTCGAAGAACTTTTTTGGCATCGCGGCGTGTGGCATGAAAAGAATTGGTTATTCGGCGGAAATTGGGAAGTCGGCAAGTGGAAAATGTATCTGGTGCCGTTGCTTGCTGTGCCGCAATTGACGCATTATGTTCTTGACGGATTTATTTGGCGCAAAAGATCGAACGAAAATCGGCGCGTAATTGATTGAGATGAGAAGAAATTTCATCATAATTTTATTGCTTTTGACGTTTCTGACGGCTTGCCCGAAAAAGGAAGATTCGGGCGGGATTTTTTCGTCCGATCAGACGGAAGAAGCCGTCCAACTTGTCGAAGACGGCAATATCAAACTGCGCGAAATTAAAAAGATTCTTCACGAAAACGAATCGCGTCTGGAAGATTTGAAAACCGCGATGGGCGCGAAAAATACGACTGAAGTTAAAAGACTCGCCGAACAACTTATCAATGAAATCGGACGCGGCACAAAGCTCGGACAAGACGCGCTGGCGAAATTGGACGAAGCGCAAAGTTTGAATATTAACGAAGATTTTAAGACTTATCTGAGTTTGAAATCGGGCAGTTTGTTGAAATATGCCGAAGCCTACGAAGAACGCCGCAAACTTGCGATGATCTTATACGACAAATACGACCCGACCAATGCCGACCAGAAAAAAACCGTCAGCGAAGAATTTGAACGCCGCGAAGAAGTTTTTATGAAAATTATGAAGGACGCAGGCGATTTGAGTTTTAAGGCAAATCAACTCGCCAAAGAAGCGAATAATAAAAGCAAAAAACAATAAAACCGCCGTAAAATAGACTTTTCCAACCTAAAATATCTACTGTTTTTTATAATCTAATTTTCGCAAATCATTCCAAACGTGTCTAAAAACGCGAATGAAGTGCGAAGAAACGCAAATGAAGTGCGAAGAAACACAAACGAAGTCCGAAGAAACACGAATGATGCTTGAGGAAACGCAAATGATATGCGAAGAAACACAAACGAAGTGCAAAGAAACGCAAATGATGTTCGAGGAAACGCAACCGATGTTGGAAGAAACACAATTGAGGGGCAAAGAAACGCGATCGGAGTCCGAAGAAACACGATCGGAGTGCGAAGAAACGCAATCGGGTTACGTTTCAACGCAATCGGGCTTGAAAGAAACACGATTGGATAACGTGTAAACATCTTCGCGGAAAACTCAAATGTGTGAGTTAAAACTCAGAAACAGTAATGTTTTAATCTTGTAGTGTTTTCAAAAATTAATATCTGACAATTTATTCAAATAGAATTAAAATTGAGCAAGGATGACAGAAATAGAATTTAGTGAAGATGTTAGAGACTTATGTAATGGTAGTTCACCTGTTACGCCGACCGGAAGCTTTTTTGAGGTTGTGAGTTATTTGGAAGGTTATGGAAAAGCAAAGGCAATAGTTAAAAATTCCCATTCAGTATTCACACCTTTTTTGAGATGGTTTAGTAATAAATTAGGACAAAAACCGTTGGAACTTCCGATTAGTTGGTTTCAGTTTCGGAAATTATTTTCTTCAGATTCTGAAGCATTAGAAAATTTATCAATTTTATATAAAGAATATGTTGAAAGTTCAGCACCAAAAAATTAGGACACTAACGAAAAATCAATAACTTGAAAAACCAAGGTGAAAAACATAAGATTAGCTTAATCTTTAAGAAACGGTTGGCGGAAAATTTTCAGACAAAAGGAGTTATAAAAATGGCGATACGATTAGGCGACGACGCGCCGGATTTTACGGCGCAAACTACACAAGGCGAGATAAATTTTTACGAATATTTGGGCGACAGTTGGGGCGTTTTATTTTCGCATCCGAAGGATTACACGCCCGTCTGCACAACGGAATTGGGCGAAGCGGCGCGTTTGAAACCAGAATTTGATAAACGAAATGTTAAGGTGATGGGCTTGAGCGTTGACGCGCTCGGTTCGCACGAAGGTTGGGCGAAGGACATCGAAGAAACGCAAGGAACGGCGGTGAATTTTCCGATGATCGCCGACGCGGATAAAACCGTTTCAAATCTTTACGATATGATTCATCCGAATGCTTCGGACACGTTCACTGTGCGCTCGGTTTACGTCATCGGACCTGATAAAAAGGTCAAATTAATGATCACTTATCCGGCAAGCACGGGGCGAAATTTCGACGAGATCTTGCGCGTTATCGA
>Ga0209480_10003318_pt1 | contig 10550 bp, 9 predicted proteins | sample JI61114C2DNA_FD_187501 | JGI IMG/M metagenome (GOLD analysis project Ga0209480, IMG submission 187501) | Wastewater effluent complex algal communities from Wisconsin, to seasonally profile nutrient transformation and Carbon sequestration -... | ecosystem: Engineered > WWTP > Effluent > Algae...
AAGAACTACTTTTATATGATGAATTAACTCTTACCGAAATCAGTTTATTGATGGAATATAGTAGTGTAGCCCATTTGTCGCATCAATTTAAAAAAATAACAGGATTGACACCAACCTATTTCAAAAAAATGAAACAATATAAAAAACGAATCATGTTGGAGGAATTATAATTTTTATCCAAATTTTCATCCAAAATACATTTAAAAAACGTAAATTTATGTGATCGTTTCATTTAGAAACCAATACCAAAAAAGTATGATTAGTAAGTTTATTGCATCCTTAAAATCATTCTTAATTGAAGTAGGCGAAATATCATATTTTGCAGGACGTTTTTTTAAAGAATTTCTATTTCCACCTTATGAATTTAAAGAATTTCTGCGTCAGTGTTATTACATTGGTAATCGCTCGCTATTTTTAGTTGGTGTAACAGGTTTTATAATTGGATTGGTTTTTACCTTACAATCGCGCCCAACCTTGCAAGAATTTGGAGCTGTTTCTTGGATGGCTTCTATGGTAAGTGTATCAATAATTAGGGAAATTGGCCCCATTATCACCGCTTTAATTTGCGCCGGAAGAATTGGTTCAGGTATTGGAGCCGAATTAGGTTCAATGAAAGTAACCGAACAAATTGATGCTATGGAAGTTTCAGGCACTAATCCGTTTAAATATTTAGTCATTACCCGCATTTTAGCTACTACATTAATGCTCCCTCTTTTAGTGATTTTTGGCGATGTGTTGGCCATTTATGGATCCTATTTAGTAGAAAATGTAAAAGACAATGTTTCTTTTCAGCTTTATTTCAATCAAGTTTTTAATATTTTAGAATTTAGCGATATTGTTCCAGCAACTATCAAAACCTTTTTCTTTGGTTTTGCCATTGGTTTAATTGGTTGCTACAAAGGCTATTATTGTAAAAAAGGCACAGCTGGTGTTGGAAAAGCAGCAAATGCAGCAGTAGTTTATACGTCTATGCTCCTATTTGTAATTGATTTTATTGCCGTTTTTGTAACCAATATTTTTTATAAAATGTAAGCTATGGAAACCAAAAAAGAACCCATCATTATAATTAACGATTTACATAAAACCTTTGGTACAAATACTGTTTTAAATGGATTTAACATGATTTTAAACGAAGGTGAAAACTTGGTAGTCATGGGAAAATCCGGTTCTGGAAAATCGGTGATGATTAAATGTGTAATCGGATTAGAAACTCCAGATAGTGGTTCTATTTTTGTAATGAATAAAGAAATCAATCGACTTGAACGTGAAGTCATCGACGAACTTCGAACTGAAATTGGTTTTCTTTTTCAAGGAAGCGCTTTGTATGATTCCATGTCGGTTCGAGAAAACTTAGAATTTCCACTACGAAGACACACCAAAAAATTTGGTAAAATAGAAGACACAACTCCTTTAGTAATGGAAGCATTGGAAAGTGTGGGTTTAGCCAATGCAATCAACTTAATGCCAAACGAACTTTCGGGCGGTATGAAGCGCAGAATTGCCTTAGCAAGAACGCTAATTTTAAAACCAAAAATAATTTTATACGACGAACCCACAACGGGTTTAGACCCAATAACTTCAAAAGAAATTATCCTTTTGATGAAATCAATTCAAGAAAAATACAACACTTCGTCAATCATAATCACACACGATGTAGATTGTGCCAAAGCCATTGCAAATAGAATGATTTTGTTAATTGATGGAATTAATTATATAGAAGGTACTTTTGACGAATTAAACGCTTCAAACGATCCAAAAGTGCAAGCTTTTTTTAAATAAAATACTATGGAAAAAACAGATGCTCAAAAAATACGCTTAGGTTTATTTATAATTATTGGCTCAATCTTTTTTTTAACAGCAATTTATTTTGTAGGAAATAAACAAAATATGTTTGGTAATACTTCCATCTTAAAAGCCGTTTTTGAAAACGTTAGTGGCTTGCAAGTAGGAAATAATGTGCGTTATGCTGGAATTGATATTGGAACTGTTAAAAGTATCGAAATGATAAACGATACCACAATTAATGTTGTGATGTCAATAGATGATAAAATGTTAACCCATATCAAAAAAGACGCTATTGCTACAATTGGTTCTGATGGTTTGGTGGGCAATATGATTGTAAATATTATTCCTGGAAAAGGAAATGCCCAACCTGTTATCGCTGGAGACGTGATTCAATCTTACAGCAGAGCTAGTACAGACGAAATGCTAAAAACATTAGATGTTACAAACAAAAATGCAGCACTTTTAACAGCCGATTTATTAAAAATTACCAATGAAATCAATCAAGGAAAAGGAACAGTTGGTGTTTTATTAAAAGATAGTCTAATGTCTAAAGATTTAAAAGAAACCATTTATAATTTAAAAGAAACCACCCACGGAACAGCCGAATCAGTAGCTAATTTAAATAAAATGATTCTTTCATTAAATCAAGAAGACAATGTTATTGGCCTTTTAAAAAACAAAGACGTTGCTGTAAAAATGAAAAACATCATCACAAATTTAGAAAAATCAAGTGCCGAAATTGATAAAGTAGTTACTAATTTAAACGCTACCGTTGTAAATATAAAAGACGGAAAAGGTGCGTTGAATTATTTATCAAATGATGAAAATTTAGTCAAAAAAATAGATTCTACCATGACCAATTTAAACGATGCCAGCACCAAACTTAACGAAAATTTGGAAGCGTTAAAACACAATTTCTTGTTTAGAGGCTATTTTAGAAAACAAGCGAAGGAGAAAGCGAAGGAGGAAAAATAGGTCGAAATTAGGTTATAAATTTTAAAAGAATTGAAATGATTAAGTTTGTGCTCAAAGATTTTTGATTGCAAATAAATGTTAATGGCTGTAAATTAGTACCAAGGATAGAGGTTGGCGATTTGATACTTTTTTATTCGTTCATTTTTCAATAAATAGTTTTCTGAATTTATTAGTGTTGTTAAACAATTGTAATAAATTTTTTCTCCATTTTTTAGATGTAATCTGACATATGTATAATCGCTCCAAGGATTTCTCCCTTGCCATGCCACAGTATGATTTTCAACTTCAATAACGTCTGAATATAGAATATTTTTAATTCCGTTATCTGTTGTTATTTCTAAATAATTTTGTTTGAAAGTTATTGTTCTGTTTCTGTTTAGTAGCATATATCGGTAATGCAAAATAAATCCAGGAAATGTAAGTACAGATGCGAATAAGAACACAAAACTGGAATCAGAAATAGATTTACTAATTATAAATTCTTCTCCTTCACTAAAATTCAAAAACAACATATATAAGAAATAAATAATTGAGAGTGAAAATAACACAATTGACATTGTAATATACCCTAAGTTTCTTTTATTCTTCATGTATTTTTGCTTGTAGTCTCAACTATCAAATACAACACTTTTAATGTGATTTAGTTCATGTATTCGCTCTACTAGAGTCATCTCCATCGAAATGACAAAATCTATTTATAATTTTTCTTTCACCAATTGCAACACAATCTCAAACTGTTCTTTTTTACTTAGTGAAGAATTATCAATTTCAATAGCATCATCTGCTTTTACAAGTGGAGAATCTTCTCTATGCGTGTCAATGTAATCGCGCTCTTCAACGTTTTGAAGTACGTCCTCGAAAGTAATATGTTGTCCTTTTTCAACTAATTCGTCAAAACGACGCTGTGCTCTGGTTTTTGAACTTGCTGTCATGAATAATTTCAATTCAGCATCAGGAAAAACAACGGTTCCAATGTCTCTTCCGTCCATTACAATGCCTTTGTCTTTGCCCATAGCTTGTTGTTGTTCCACTAATTTAGCACGAACTTCAGAAATTTCGGCTACTTTACTCACCATGCGAGAAACTTCAATGGTTCTGATTTGCGTTTCAATGTTTTTATTGTTCAAGTACATTTCAGCAAATCCTAAAGTGGGATTAAATTGAAAACGTAAATTGATATTTGACAATTGAGCAATCAAACCTGCTTTATCTAAATGGGTTTCAGAAACCAAGTTGTGTTGCATCGCAAAATAAGCCACCGCACGATACATCGCGCCAGTATCTACATAAACGTAACCCAATTCTTTAGCCAATTGCTTAGCCAATGTACTTTTTCCTGTTGACGAAAATCCGTCTATTGCTATGGTAATTTTTTTCATATGTTTTGCCACGAAAACGCTAAGGCGCTAAGTTTTATATTTTTAATCTACTACTTTTTAAACATATAAGTCATATAAGTTTTTTTTAAGTAATACTTTGAGAATAATGAAGTTCATTTAAGCTAATTACTTTTCGCTAATCACTCAATTTCTACTCCAAATCAATCGTCAAACCAAACAAACTGGTATTGGCTGCAACAGTATATCTGGAATAAGAATAATCAAATTTAACCTTTCCAAATCGCAATCCAAAACCTGCAGAAATTCCCGAAAAATGGCGCTGTTCTAAAATACGAAGTTCTTCACTTCTTCTAAAATTATAGCCTAATCGAATATTAAATCCTTTATCAGGAAACAACTCGGCTCCAACAATTACATGTCGTAAAGCATTATTAAAAAATGAAACTTTTTCTTCCTTAGAACCTCCATCTAAACTCCCTTCTGCCCTATTTGGATTTGAAAAAGCAATATTCCATTGCTGTAAATTTTCAAAAGTCAAATGCCAACGAATAGGAACATTTTCCATTAATTGAGAAATTCCTGCATCTATAGAGAGTGGTAATTTTTCACGCGTATCTTCATAAGGTGTAATTTGAACACCAATATTTCTAACTGTAAAACCGTAGTTAATATCATTTGGTTCATCAATGTACAAAAAACCTAAATCAACCGCTGCTCCCCAAGAATTATAACTTTCTAACGTAGACGAAATCAATTTAGCATTGGCACCAATATACATATCAGTCCAAGGAATATTGTAAGCATATCCAAGTGATAAAGCAGCTTCACTACCTGTAAAATCAGAAGTTAAATTTCCTAATTCGTCTCTACCTTCAAAAGTACCATAATTGATGTAACTAATTCCAGCGTGAAAAGTTTGCAAATGACGGTCATAAGTGTAAGCATAAGCAGCTGTTCCATAAGAAACTTCACCATAATAACTTCCATAGTTTGCCGATAAACGATTGTGCATTTCTTCATTTATTGTAGCTGGATTGTAAAATGCTTGATTGACATCAAAATCAACCACAGTAACGGTTTTTCCACCTAAAGCTGCTTGTCGTGGTGATTGTGCTAAATTTAAAAACTGATATACATATTTACCTCCTATTTGACTAAAAGAAGTAGTCGATAGCAGTAATAGAAAAAATAATATCGTTTTTTTGAGCATTTTATGGTGTTAACTTAATGATAACGCAACTGCGAAGATAAAATTATATTGATTAGGAAACAAAAAAGAAATTCCAATAAATATATTGGAATTTCTTAAATTATAAAGTCAAAAATGAAGTGTTACTTTTTTACTACCAACGATTTTGCGTTTTTAACCTTTTGATTGGTAATGGCAATATCTAAAACTTCGCTCATTTTATCAACGTAATGGAACGTTAAACCTTCAATATAATCAGGTTTGATTTCTTCAATATCACGTTTGTTTTCTTTACATAGAATAATTTCCTTGATGTTGGCTCTTTTAGCAGCCAAGATTTTTTCTTTGATACCACCAACAGGTAATACTTTTCCTCGAAGCGTAATTTCTCCTGTCATGGCTATATTTTTCTTGATTCTTTTTTGTGTGAATGAAGAAACCATTGAGGTTAACATCGCGATTCCGGCACTTGGTCCGTCTTTTGGCGTTGCTCCTTCTGGAACGTGAATATGAATGTTGTAATTATTTAAAACTTCTGGATCAATTCCTAAAAATTCTGCGTTAGCACGAATATATTCCAAAGCAATCGTAACCGATTCTTTCATGACAATTCCTAAATTCCCAGTCATGGTCATGGCTCCTTTTCCTTTCGAAATTAAGGATTCAATAAACAAAATATCACCACCAACCGATGTCCAAGCTAAACCTGTCACAACTCCTGCAACATCATTATTTTCGTATTTATCGCGCTCCATTCGTGGCGATTTTAATACTTCTAAAATATCAGCATCTGAAACTTTTACGTTATAAGTTTCATCCATTGCAATTGATTTTGCAGCGTGACGCACCACTTGAGCAATTTTTTTCTCTAAACCACGCACACCTGATTCACGTGTGTAACCTACTACGATTTTTTCTAATTGTTTTTTACCAATTTGTAAATCTTTAGTCGTTAATCCGTGTTCTTTTAATTGTTTTGGAAGCAAATGTGTTTTTGCAATTTCGATTTTCTCTTCAATCGTATAACCCGTCATTTCTATGATTTCCATACGGTCACGAAGTGCTGGTTGAATTGGAGATAAACTATTAGATGTTGCAATGAACATTACTTTTGATAAATCGTAGCCTAATTCCAAGAAATTATCGTGAAATTCTTTATTTTGTTCTGGATCTAAAACTTCTAACAAAGCCGAAGATGGATCACCATTATGACTCGTAGATAATTTATCAATCTCATCTAAAACAAATACTGGATTTGATGTTTTTGCTTTCTTAATATTTTGAAGAATTCGTCCAGGCATTGCACCAATATAGGTTTTTCTGTGACCTCGAATTTCAGCTTCGTCACGTAATCCACCTAATGACATTCTGATGTATTCTCTACCTAAAGCTTCGGCAACCGACTTTCCAATTGAGGTTTTACCCACACCTGGAGGTCCGTATAAACAAAGAATTGGCGATTTCATATCGTTTCGCAATTTTAAAACTGCTAAATGCTCGATGATACGTTTTTTAACTTCTTCTAACCCGTAATGATCTCTATCTAGAATTTTTTGAGCACGTTTTAAATCGAAATTATCTTTGGTAAATTCGTTCCAAGGCAATTCTAAAAATAACTCAATATAATTGCGTTGAATTCCAAAATCAGGCGAATTTGGATTCGTACGTTGCAATTTTGACAATTCTTTTTCGAAATGTTTTGCTGTTTTCTCGTCCCATTTTTTCTTTAAACCTTTAGCACGCATTTCTTCAATTTCGGCTTCATACGAAACACCACCCAATTCTTCTTGAATGGTTTTCATTTGTTGCTGTAAGAAATATTCGCGTTGTTGTTGATCTAAATCAAAACGCACTTTTGACTGAATATCGTTGCGAACTTCTAATTTTTGAAGCTCTAAGTTCATGAAACGTAAGGTTTCAAGTGCTCTGTCTTTTAAATTAGGGATCGATAATAACTTTTGTTTTTCTTCAACTGAAAGATTCATGTTAGAAGAAACAAAATTGATTAAAAACGGATTACTTTCAATGTTTTTAATAGCAAAAGTAGCCTCTGTTGGAATATTTGGACTTTCCTTAATAATTTGGATTGCTAATTCTTTAATTGCATCAACAATCGTTTTGAATTCCACGTTTTTATCATCTGGACGTTCTTCAGAAACTTCCTTGATTTTAGCTTTTAAATACGGTTCCTCTTGTGTGAAAGATTCCACTTCAAAACGTTTCTTACCTTGAAGAATTACAGTTGTATTTCCGTCAGGCATTTTTAAAACACGCATGATTCTGGCCACTGTTCCAATATGATGCACATCACTTGGGGATGGATCTTCTTCGTTTTCATCAATTTGTGCTACAACACCAATGATTTTTCCTTTGGCATTGGCATCGTTAATTAATTTAATCGATTTATCTCGTCCAGCGGTAATTGGAATTACAACTCCTGGAAATAAAACAGTATTTCGTAAAGGTAAAATGGCAATATCATCAGGCAGGGCCTCATTATTCATTTCTTCTTCATCTTCGGGCGTCATTAATGGAATCAATTCTGAATCTGGATCCATTTCCTGAAGTGACAAATTGTCAAGGGCTAATATTTTGTGATGTGGCATACGTATAAATATGGTCTTTTTGTCAGTAAATTAATTTATGAAAACTATTCAAAGTTACGAATAACAAGCTTATTTTACTGATAATCAAATCATAAAATAAATTTAAATAGCAATTTCAAAAGTAATAGTTCAAGATGTATGCCATAAAAAAATCCCGAAGTGTTAGTTCGGGATTTTGATATAAACTTTAAAAAAATTAATCCACCTGATTATCAAACTCAATATTAGTAAAAATTCCATTAGTTATAGACTTTGTAGTTGAGTTAGAAATATTATACGCCTCAAAACTAAAAGTACCTGAAACTTTATTATTAGTTGTATCAAAACTTGTTATAGTAACTGTTCCAATTGAAGAATCAGTTATTGGATTATATGAAGAAAAAGCCCCATCAGTGGCTCCTAATGAAGCATCAAAATATTGCAACAAATTCAAACTCGCACTTTCCATACTTGCTGGAAAAGTCCCTATAGCTGGATTTATAATTTGAAACGAAATAGTTTTACCACTACTACTTAATCCACCAATTATTAATTGATTTCCTATTGCCGTTTCTGTATAATCTCCAATAGTCTCATCAGCTACAAAATTACTTCCATCAATTTTTGCTGTAAAAACACTTGAAGAACCTCCACCAGCAGATAAATCAATTGCTGGATCAATCGGTTCATTATCACAAGAAGTTGTGGAAAAAGCTAAAGTTAAAACAAGAAGAGTTAAAATTGATTTTATAGTTTTCATACGATTGTTTAATTAATTTTTCAAATATAATAAGTAAATTTAATTTTTTGGCACTCTGAGTAATAAAAGTAATCCTACAATAAAAAATAATATTAAAAATAAGATAGCATTTTGAATTTTTCCAGTAATATCTGCAATGTAGCCATAAGTCAACATACCGATTACGATTCCGACTTTTTCAGCTACATCGTAAAAACTAAAAAATGATGTAGTGTCTTTTGTGTCTGAAGGAATAAATTTAGAATACGTTGAACGCGATAACGACTGAATTCCTCCCATTACCAATCCAACAAAAAAGGCTGCTATGTAAAAATCATTGGGAGTAACTACAAAATAAGCATAAGTACAAATTAAAATCCACAAGAAATTCAAAAGCATTAATACTTTAATATTTCCAAATTTCTCAACCAATTTCGAAGTAATCCAAGCGCCAAAAACAGCAACTAATTGAATTACTAAAATACTGATAATTAATCCTGTTGTTCGCTTGCTATCACTTCCCCATTGCACTTCCTTTTCTCCAAAATATGCGGCAATAATCATAATAGTTTGCACAGCCATACTATACACAAAAAATGCCGCTAGATATCTTTTTAAAGGAAGTATGTTTTTAATTTGATGCCAAACTTTTAGCAATTCTCTAAATCCATTAAAAATTACATTTTTGTGCATTTTATTGCTGTTTTTATTATCCGGAAGATAGTAATAGGTGTACTGACTAAAACCAATCCACCAAATCCCAACCAATAAAAAAGAATATTTCATCATTTGAATTGCTTGTGTTTCTTCAACCATCATTACCATTGCTAAGCAAATTAGTAACAAGATAACACTTCCAATATAACCTAAACTAAAGCCTTTTGCGCTGATTTTGTCTTGTTGTTCTTTGTGGGCGATATCAGGTAAATAGGAATTATAAAACACTAAACTTCCCCAAAAACCAATTAGTGCTAATAAATAAGTTATTAAACTGAAAATAATATCTTCTAACGAAAAAAAGTACAAACTCATACAAGAAATTGAACCAACATAGCAGAACAATTTCAGAAAAAATTTCTTGTTTCCTAAATAATCGGCAATTCCTGAAAGTAAGGGCGAAATAAAGGCAATAATTAAAAATCCCAAAGCGGTAACATAACTAATTAAAGCTTCACTTCGTATCAGAACTCCAAACAATTCAACTTCCTCTATTCCTTTGGCTCTAAATAATGAGCCATAATAAATAGGAAATATAGTTGAAGAAATAACTAATGTATAAACGGAATTTGCCCAATCGTAAAACGCCCAAGCATTAAGTAACTTTGAACTTCCTTTTTCTAAATTTGTCATAAATTAAAAAATCCCGACTAATTAAGTCGGGATTCAAATATAGTATTTTATTTACTTATTTAAAAGTAACTCCAAATTTAGCAGCTTCAGCTTTTGCTTGAGGAATTAAACTTTTAATATTAGCAATACGTGTTGCATTACTTGGGTGCGTACTCATAAATTCAGGTGGCGCTTGTCCGCCAGATTGAGCAGCCATTCTTTCCCAAAAAGTCACAGCATTATCTGGATTATAACCTGCAATTGCCATTAAAGTAAGTCCAATCATATCTGCTTCACTTTCATGTGCTCTACTAAATGGTAACATTCCTCCAAATTGAGTAGTTGCACCATAAGCAGTCATTGCTAATTGTTGTGTTTCTTGAGATTTATTTCCTGTTGCTAGTCCAACACCAACGGCGCCAACTTGTTGTAATACTCCAGCGCTCATTCGTTGCTGTCCATGGTTTGCTAATGCGTGAGCCACTTCATGCCCCATAACTGCCGCCATACCAGCGTCATCTTTACAAATAGGCATAATACCCGTATAAAAAACTATTTTCCCACCTGGCATACACCAAGCATTTACTTCTTTACTCTCTACTAATTTG
>Ga0209480_10003320_pt1 | contig 10549 bp, 8 predicted proteins | sample JI61114C2DNA_FD_187501 | JGI IMG/M metagenome (GOLD analysis project Ga0209480, IMG submission 187501) | Wastewater effluent complex algal communities from Wisconsin, to seasonally profile nutrient transformation and Carbon sequestration -... | ecosystem: Engineered > WWTP > Effluent > Algae...
CGACAAGTGGCAGAGCGAGATCTTTGTGCTCGCCAAAGCCGACGGCAACAAGCGCCTGCGCGTCTTCCATTACGACAGCATCGTCTGCGATCTGCCGGTGGAAAAACTCCACGGAGCCCCACGCCGTGAGATGCGTGCCCACTGGCGTCAGCCTGCCGCGCTCGCCCCGAAGGTCGCCGTTCGTCCTGAATCCTGGACGCAGGTCCTGAAGACCTTGCTCGCCGACTTCGCCATCGTTTCCCGTGAGCCGATCATCCGCGAATACGACCACGAAGTGCAGGGCAACACCGTCCTGAAACCACTCGCCGGTGCTTCGGGCGATGCCCCACAGGACGGCAGCGTCATCAAGGTCGATGGCTCGAAGCAGCTCGTCGCCCTCGCCTGCGCCTTGCTCCCCGAGTGGGGCAAAAACGACCCGCACGCCATGGGCCGCGCCTGTGTCGATGAATGCGTGCGTCAGCTCGTCGCCATGGGAGCCAACCCGCAGCGCATCGCCATCCTCGACAACTTCTGCATGGGCAATCCCGATGCTGAGAAGGAACTCGGAGCCCTCGTGGAATGCACGAAAGGCATGGCCGAAGCCGCCATTGCCTACGGAGCGCCCTTCGTGTCCGGCAAGGACAGCTTCTACAACTACTTCATCACCGAAGACGGCCCCGTCTCCATCCCCGTCACGCTCCTGGTTAGCGGATTCGGCATCATCGAAGACGCCAAGCACGTCGTCGGAGCCTCGCTCCGCAAGCCCGGCAGCAAGATCTGCGTCATCGGTGGCACCACACCCGGCCTTCGCGGCAGTGTCTTCGCCAAATACACCAAGGGTGCCGGTATCGACGGAGCCCCGACCTGGAGCGACAGCGCCGCCTGGGCCAGCTACGAGAAGTATCACGAGCTGGCCAAACAAGGTGCCGTGCTCTCCTGCCACGACCTCAGCGAAGGTGGCCTCGCCGTCGCCTTGGCCGAGTTTGCCTTCAGCGGCAAAGCCGGCCTCAAGGTCGAGATGGAAAACCTGCCCGCCTCCAAGGATTGCACCGTCGCCGAGCTTCTCTTTGGCGAAACGCCAGGCCGTCTTCTCCTCGAAGTCGCCCCCGAGCACCTCGCCGCTGCGAAAGCCGCCGGAGCCGTGGTCATTGGTGAATCCACCAACGAGAAATACCTCAACATCACCCTCCGCGGCAGCACCCTCATTGATGCCGCCATCGGCGATCTGAAGCCGATCTGGCAGGGCGGTCTCGTGCCGTATTATTGATCCAGACGGGTATGTCCCCAGAGTGAATACAGATTCGGTGATGGACTGGTAACGGTCAATCCCCTGTGCGCCAATCCCAGAGCGTATCAAGGAGCGCGTGAACAATCCGCTGGCAATGCCGGGCATGCTTCCCATGATCGAGTCATGTTTGTCTGGTCTAAACTCTCGTCGGAAAAGTGGATGGATGCTTGGGAAGAACGTTTCACCGGGAATCCTGATTTAAATCTCGTCATCACCACGATGCCGGGGCGCACGATGATCCGAGTGGAGATCTATACGGAGAAAAAAAAGGCTGTGGTGGCTGTCCAAAAAGAATGGGGTGGCACGGTGCGTGAGCTGAAGCAGCAGAACTGGGCGGCGCTGTCGAAAGAGCCGATGCCATCCATCGCCGTGCGTGACCGGCTGGTGATCGTGAGTGCGCGCACTGACAAGGAGATCGCCCTGGAAAAACGTGCTCATGCCGGACGGGAGATCATCGCCATACCTGCGGACATGGCCTTTGGTACGGGACACCACGCCACGACTGCCACGGTGCTGCGCATGTTGGTGGATGCTGCCGAAGAGGTGCAAGGCAAGCGCTGGACAATGGCCGATCTCGGCTGTGGCAGCGGCATCCTCGCCATCGCCGCAGAGAAACTGGGGGCGGCCAAGTCCTGGGGCTGTGATTTCGATCCAAAGGCAGTCCTGGTTTCCAAAGAGAACGCTGTGCGCAATGGGACGCCAAAAATTCGTTTCAAAGAGGTGGATGTCCTCGAATGGGAACCCAAGGAACAATGGGATGTGGTGGCGGCAAATATCTTCGTGGACATCTTGCAGCAGGCTTTCCCTCAGATCGTGCGCGCGGTGAAACCGGGCGGCGTTTTGCTCACTTCTGGGATTCTGAAAACGCAGGCTGGCCCATGTCTGAAAGTGGCAGAGCAATGCGGCATCCGCTGGGATCGTGTGGTGACCCGTGGCAAGTGGCTGTCGGCCATGGGGCGCCGCGTGAATTGATCACGGAGCCAGACGGCCAAACTTTTTCTCCAGCTCCTTCATCGACATCTGAATGAGCGTGGGGCGCCCATGCGGGCAGCAGTACGGCATCTCGCAGGCGAAGAGTTCCCGCAGAAGTGATTCGATTTCCGGGATGGAGACCTTGTCATTGGCCTTGATGGAATGACGGCAGGCTGTGGTGGCGATCATGTCCTCGCCAAGCCGTAAGGATGAACCTTTGGATGAGAGCGCCTGCAGTTCTTCGATGACTTGATCCAGCCAGGAGAGCGGGTCATCGGTCTTGAGAAATGTCGGCAGCGCTTCGACCTTGAAGATGTTCGGCCCGAAGGGCTCGATCTCAATACCGAGACGGTGCAGTGTTTCCTGATGACGGCGGAGCATGTCGGCATCGCGGGGGCTAACCTGAAGTGTGAGTGGCATGAGCAGCCGCTGCGATGGCACCCCGCCCTGCTCCATGGCACGACGCATGATTTCGAAGTTCACCCTTTCATGCGCCGCATGCTGATCCATGAGAACGAGACCTTCATCACTCTCCAGTAGGATGTAGAGACGATGCAGAACGCCGATGATGCGGAAACGTGGCATCTCACCGGCAGCCTTTGGCTCCTGAGGTTTTTCGACAGTGACAGCAGTGACTGATGGTTCGACTGACGCCGTCTTATGAGGTGGCCTGTCTTCAGGAAAATCAACCAGAGCCTTCACCTGCGACGGGACTGTAGTTAGCGGCTGATGAATCCGCTCAGACATTTCAGACTTCAGGACCAACGGCGCAGCAGGTGTATGCAAAGCAAAACTTTGCTGTTGCGGCACTGCCACAACAGGCGGCGCAGGACGCTGAACCGATGATGCCGGAGTGTGCCCTTCCGGAAGCCTGCTGGCGGATTCGAGAGCCTGGCTCACCGCCTTTGCGACTGCATCACGAACCGCAAACCCATCATGAAAACGCACCTCCTTCTTCGCTGGATGGACATTGATGTCATACGCGGCGGCATCCATCTTGATGAAAAGAAAGGTCACCGGATGCTGCCCCTTCATGAGCGAGGTGTGAAAGCCTTCCCTCAAACCATAATTGATCGAATTGCTCTCGATCGGCCGACCATTTAAAAAGGTGAGCTGCTGCTGTCGATTCGAACGACTCAAGCCTGGGCCGCCCACAAATCCCCAAACACGAATGCCCTTTAGCTCGACTGGCTGCACACGAATGAGACGGCGGGCCAATTCATCACCAACAAGCCCGCGAATACGATCCAGGACATCCTCCGTGGCAGGAAGATGAAAGGCCACCGCACCATCTCTGATTAGGGTAAAAGTGACTTCGGCATGTGCAATTGCGTGGATGACAAACTGCTGCTCGATATGAGAATACTCAGTGGCCTCCGTGCGCAGGAATTTTCGACGTGCGGGCACATTGAAGAACAAAGAACGCGCTTCAATCAACGTGCCTGACGCACCGCCATACTCTTTCACATTGCTGAGTTTGCCGCCATTGATCTCCACCTCGGTGCCGCTCAGAGCTTCCTTTTCCCGAGTCGCCAGACGAAACCTCGTGACGCTGGCAATGCTTGGCAGCGCCTCGCCTCGGAATCCAAATGTCAGAATGGCTGCGAGATCATCCTTGGTCCGAATTTTGCTCGTGGCATGCCTTTCAATGCACAACAGCGCATCCTCCCGATTCATTCCACAACCATCATCCATCACCCGAATCAGCGCCGAACCGCCTCGTTGCACCTCTACAGTGATATGAGAAGAACCTGCATCCAGGCTGTTTTCCACAAGCTCACGGATCACCGCAGCCGGTCTCTCCACAACTTCGCCTGCCGCCACCTGGCTGGCGAGCGCGTCGGAAAGGATTCGAATTTTCGACATAACAATGAAAAAAAAGAAAGCGTGTTGTGCGTAATCCTTGCATGTGACATGCGCCTGTGAAAAGGGCGCAACACACAAATCAGTCGCCGCCCCCATTGCGATGATCTCTCTCACCGAAAACGCCGCTCAACACCTCCGTCACTTACTGGAGCAAAAAAATGCCCCCTCACGCTCGGGATTGCGAATCCGTGTCGAAAAAGGCGGTTGTGCAGGCTGGCAATACACCATGAAAGTGGATGAATTCCAGACTCAGGACCAAGTGTTTCAGCAACATGGGGTCTATTTGATTGTTGATCCTGAAAGTCTGGTTTTTCTAGACAATAGCCAGATTGATTATGTGGAAGCCTTAAATGATTCTGGATTTCGCGTCGAGAACCCGAATGCCTCAAGGAACTGCGGTTGTGGCACTTCTTTCGAGCCTAAAGCCGCCTAGATGCTTCATTCGCAATACTTTATTCCAACTTATTCACAGAAAAAACTTTTCTTTTTCTTCTGTACCAGTAAAATTTAAATCGTCTTAACCTGATAATTTTAATACTTTTCTCAACTTTGCCATGCATATCCGATTCTTGAGCGACGGCAGCGAATTTCGTTCCTATGGGGGCGGCAGTTTTTCCAAAAAAAAGGAGGGTAATGGAGGTATTTTTTGGTGGGCTATTCTCATCACTCTCTTGATGGGAGCTGCCACCTTCTCCTGGTTCTTCAGCATCATGGTTTTTCAGCATCCTGAGAAACCGTTTAACTACAAGATGCTGGCGAAATTTAAGAAGCTCGAACCTTTGCGCCCATGGACCACGTTCAGCGTGCCGAATGGCAAGAAACTCAATGCGCGGGAATTGCTGTCCGAATTTTATCCTTACAGTGCAGAACAGATGGCGGTGAAAAACGACGTGCTTAAACGCGCATTCATTCGCAATTACAAACATGACCAGCCGATCTATGTGCTGGGCAATTACAAAGTCATGAGCCTGCGAACGTTGACTGACAAGGATGTCGTTCCGAATGGATGGGTCGTGCGCGCACGAGCATCCGACCTCGAAGATGTCGATATTGAAATTTTAATGCCAGGACTGACCGTCAAAGATGAGCCCTTCCGAGTCGGTGATGAAGTGGTGATGGATGTCAGCAAGCCTCAAGTTACAGCACTGCACGTACAACGCATGGATGGAGATCGTATCTGCGTGACCACCATGCCGCTTGCTTATACGACGTTCACCAAAACTGCGTCATCACTGAAGATGACTCCCCCTGAAATGCTGAACATGGAAGCTTACTGGCCGGTGACTCGTGACACTGGATCTGCCATGGCAGCAGAAGCTTCGACTGCTGAAGGGGAGCAGGTGGCGGCAAAAAACTGATTTTCAAACCAATTCTTTGTTTGAAAAAAAGCCGCAGCAAAAGCTGCGGCTTTGTGCAGGCAAAAAACAACTTGAAGTTAGTTCGAGCGCCCGAGGTAGCTGTTATCCTCCGTCTTGACGGTGATCTTGTCACCAGGGCCAATGAAGAGGGGAACCTGAACAACGAGACCCGTCTCCAAGGTGGCTGCTTTGTAAACATTGTTGGCAGAGTCACCTTTGACTCCCTCAGGAGCTTCAGTAACCAACATGACAACAGAAGGCGGAAGCTCGATGCCAATCGCAACACTATCCGCGAACTGAACGGTGTACTTCTGCCCCTCGATGAGGTAGTCCTTTGCTTCGGAGATATTGCTCTCGCTGAGAATCACATCTTCAAAAGTTTCAGGATGCATGAAGTGGTAGCCGTCGCCATCCTTGTAGGTGAACTCATGCGGCTGGCGCTCGAGGTTCACTGATTCCAGTGACTCATTGGAGGTCATGCGCAGGTTATAGACCTTTCCTGTGCTGAGCGTGCGGATGGACATCTGCACATAGGATGCCATGCGCGGCGGCGTCTTCAGTTCAAAAGCGGAGACGGTGCAGACTTCGTTGTTATACCGCACGGCGTGGCCTTTGCGGAGATTGATGACGGGGGTGGATGCCATAGGAGCGGGCGTGTTTAGGCGGCAGCGCGAGGAATGCAAGGGACAATCCGTCCTTGCTGCGGGCAGAGAACTGTGTCGGCAATACGATTCAGTTGGCTTGAAGCACGTCGCCTTGGTCAGAATTCTGTCCGCTCGAGGTCATCCGGCAAAAGTGTCCGAAGGCACTCCTTCGGCCCCCGGACGGCAGACAAAGAGTCTCCCCGCCAGTTCCTCTGTCAGCCCGGGTTTAAGGCCTGTAGTGACATATAGATCTCGCAGATCAGGACCACCGAAAGCACAAGCTGTGGTTTCCACGCAGGGGAAGTCGATCTGCTCGACGACTTTCGCGGATGCTGGATCATAGCAGACGACCTTCGCCCCATGGCAGAAGGCGACCCAAAGCCGATCTTCGCTGTCGATGGTCATTCCATCGGGACTGCTGGGATCTGCGGTGGTATCCCAGATAATTCGCTCGTTGGATATCGCACTGCCGCCGCGGTCATAATCGAAGGCGCGGATTTTTTTACTCGGTGTGTCGATGTAATACATCGTGGTGGCATCACGAGTCCAGATGATGCCGTTGGAGTTTGTCACGGGGCTGAACTTCTTCTCGATGCGCAGATCAGCGTGCAGACAGTAGAGCGCCGCCTCGGCTTGTTTTTTCAGGCAGATGCTTCCGGCCCATAGGCGGCCTGCGGGATCACATTTGCCGTCGTTGAAGCGGTTGTCCGGCAGATCGGATTCAGGATCACCGATCATAGAACTCAAACCAGTGACCTCATCCAAGAAATGAAATCCGCTGTCCCCAGCCCATACGAACCCACCTTGAGCACGAGGAACCACGGTCCCTACACGCTCTCCAACATCCCAGATCTTCTCAGCCTTTGAGGTCGGGTCATAAGCCACTATTTTGCAGGCTTCGATATCGACATAGAGCAGCCGGTTTTGATGCCAGATGGGGCCTTCGCCCCAGACAGAAACGTGAGTGCCGACAGGAGTAACTTGGATCATATAAGCCGCTATTGCCTGCAACCACACATCTGGTCAAGAGTCTCCTCAAAGCCACCACAAGGACTCAGGGCGCGCTCGCAATGGCGAGCAATTTCGACTTTTGTTCCTGCGTCATGTCATTGATCGGAAGTTCAAGCAGGAGTGAACTGCACTGCTTAACCTCAATTTCATTGGGTGAACCTGGGTAATGACACAGGTCAAAAAGTGCCACGACCTCCTGCGTGGACATGGAACGCATCGCCATCTTGGTGACAACCAGGCGGGCATCCGCCTGATCTGGCGGGTCCAAGACAAGCCAGTGAATAAGATTTTTGTAAGCAGGACTGCCACCAGGAGCCACACTGTTCATTCCCTGTATCAACCGGTCGTTCTCTCGAAACGAACCTTCCTTGACCATCATGAAGAGACGTTTGATGTCTGCATGACTGATGGCGAAGCCGATAGCCGCCAGCTTCCTGGCTTCCTCCTTGGTCATACCAGATTGCGAAGCAGCAGGTTCAGAGGGAGCCCTCATCACGGCGGTCGGGACAGCAGCAGCGGATGCTGGTGCCTGCGCAACAACGGCTGGAGCCGGGACTGCCTCACGCTTCAGCACGGCTTGGAGCTGGCGCAAAGATTCACGAACTGGCGGTGCGGGGACATCCTCTTCCACCAAAACGATCGCTTCATTCTTGGAAGCAGCAGGCGTTGGAAATGGTTCGACGGGTTTCTCCACCGTTGCCTTGGCAGCCGCCGTCTCTGATAATTGGGTCATGGCAAACCAGCCAAAGCCAAGGGCGGCGGCGGTCCCGACTAGCAGTCCAGCCCAAAAACCTCCAGACTTGGCAGAATGATTCGAAGCCTGCGATGAAGCAATGGCAGACGCAGTGGCAGGATGACCAGTTCTTGCTGAACACCAAAGATCCCACCAGCAACCCGGGACCGCATTTTGAAACAGATCCAAGTCTGCATCTTCCCCTGCCGTCTTGCCTGAGAGATGACTCAAGGCCAGTCGAGCCTCAGTAGATTCCCAATCCCAATCGGCGTTAGGCTCGCGCAGACGGCGGTTCCAAAAAACACGCTGCTCCGGAATGCAGCCTTCCAGGATGTTCCCTGCCTCCACCCACCTTCGGGCATCCTGCACGAGAGAGTTGTCAGAAAGCTCAATCATGTGCGGCGTTGCCGCCGCGAGAAGTCGCTGGGCCAGCAATGGACGCAAAATGCCGAGCAGCCCGGCTAGCACGACCATGATCTGCGCAGACTCATGCGTCACCTTCGCAGCCTCCTCCACGAGCAGGATGTCTCCAAGTTGCTTCAATTTGTGAGTCTCACCCTGGCGGACCCATTGCATGATCACCAGTGTGCTGAGATCAGAGCAGCCTTGCCTCAGTTCTTCAGTCAAATGAGCAGGCTGAACGAGCGATGCCAGCCACAGCCCCTTGTCATCAGATGACTCGATGAGCGCACGGCAGGCCACCTTTGTCGATTCTGGGCTGGTGAAGGACCTCTTGATCAGCCGCTCCAAGCCCGAAATGGTGCCCGTCATCACGGACAGACTTTCTATCGAACTGGCAGACTCAGCCGGAGCATTAAAAGTCGTCCTCTGGTCCTTCTCTTCGGCTTCTGGCATAGTTTGGTTTTGGTTTCCGCTGTTCATATCAGATGAATCATCACTGATTTCATCCTGCACATCCGGCTGTGCTGACGTATCATCGGGTGAAGAAACCTCCACACAAGAAGTGGCATCATAATCACCTGGAGGAGAAGAAAAAGGCTCGTCGGGCATCAGCGCATGTATTCCACTGCATCTGAGAGGAAGAGCAAGCACGAACCTTGCCCATCGTACATGCCCTGCTACCTTGCCTGATGCTTCACTGGTTCCATCACGACACTTTCCCTCTTTACCTGGCCCCCATGGCCGGGGTGACGGATGTCGTCTTCCGCAGCATCTGCAAAGAACTGGGCGCCGACGTCATGGTCACGGAGTTCGTCTCGGCTGAGGGCATCCTCCAGCGCGATGACCGCACGAAGCACTACACCGACTTCGATGAGCCTCAGCACCCGATCGGTGTTCAACTCTTTGGGGCGGATGGAGCTCGAATGGGCGAGGCGGCAAAGAAGATCATCGACTGGAAGCAGCCTGACTTCATCGACATCAACTTTGGCTGCCCAGTGAACAAGGTCGTCTCGAAAAATGGCGGTTCCTCCCTGCTCCGCAATTGCCCACTGCTCGCCAGCGTCGCCAGCGGAGTCGTCAAAGCCGTTTCCATTCCCGTCACAGCAAAAATGCGCATCGGCTGGGACGCGCAAAACATCAATGCCGTCGATGTCGCTCGTATCCTTGAGGACAGCGGCATCCAGGCCATTGCCGTTCATGGACGCACCAAGGCACAAGGTTACAGCGGCCTCGCCGACTGGGAGGTCATCGCCCAGGTCGCCGATGCGGTTAAAATTCCCGTCATCGGCAATGGCGATGTCAGCAGCGGAGTCGATGTCGAAGTGCGCCGTGCCCAGACGAATGTGCGCGGCATCATGATCGGCCGGGCCGCCATGACGAATCCCTGGATCTTCCGCGAAGCAAAACATTACCTTTCCACGGGACAGCATCTGCCAGCCGCCAGCGTGGAGCAGCGCTTTGATCTCATGCGCCGTCACTGCTCCATGGCCATGGCACGCAGCACTCGCGGTGGTGAGTTTGAGGTCATGCGCTCAATGCGCACACGGCTCATGAATTACACCAAGAGCCTGCCCGGCGGTAAATTCCTGCGTAGCAAATTCAGCCACATCTCCAGCATCGCCGAACTAGAGGACATCATGGCTGAGTTTCTCACCCGGCAGGACACTCTGCCCCATGACGTAATGGTCGAGCCCAGTCTGGCAGTGAATGACGAGTGAACCCGAGGGTTGGCTATCTCACACCTCACGCCAGGGACCCAGCACACGATGGGCAAAGCCGAAGCGATGGGCGGCGCGAAACAAGATGCGTGGCACGACCCAGCCGATGAGTATCCCCATCCCCATTGATGGCACGATGTCCGTGGGCCAGTGGGCAGCGCAGTATAGCCGCGAGTAGGCCACCAGCGCAGCCAGAGCATAAAAGAACAAGCTCCAACGTCGGCTGAACAACGTCATCACCGTGGCCAGTGCAAACATGTTCATCGTGTGGCTGCTGGGGAAGGAACCGCCACGCGTCTTCGCCTGATTCTTGCTCGCCAGTTTCACAGGGGGGTGAAAGAGCCTCATGAACTCAGGTTTGGCGATGGCCAGATCACGCACAATAAGACCTTCGACAGAATTGCGCGGGCGCACTCGCTCGGTGAGGAACTTGATGTTGCGAGAAACCAGCCCGTCACTCACCCCCACGGTCGCTGCGATGCAGAAGCACATCCACACGGCACGCCAGCGCGCACGCCAGACGACAATCGCCACCAGCAACAAGAGCAACGGCAGCCAGGAACCCGCAGCGGAAACTG
>Ga0209480_10003323_pt1 | contig 10543 bp, 7 predicted proteins | sample JI61114C2DNA_FD_187501 | JGI IMG/M metagenome (GOLD analysis project Ga0209480, IMG submission 187501) | Wastewater effluent complex algal communities from Wisconsin, to seasonally profile nutrient transformation and Carbon sequestration -... | ecosystem: Engineered > WWTP > Effluent > Algae...
GGTGAGGTCGGTGGCGCCTGGAACGGTGAGGTCGGTGGCGCCTGGAACGGTGAGGTCGGCGGCGCCTGGAACGGTGAGGTCGGCGGCGCCTGGGCGATCACCGGCGACGCGATCACGTCCGGGATCGGCTGCATGCGAGACGGCATCGCGTCCGGGATCGGCTGCATGCGCGTCGATCCCTCGTCGACCTCCGCGGCCTGCACAGCGGGCGCCGGAGCGAGCTCATCGCTCAGCGCAGCGAGGAGCGAACCCGGGACCGGAGCGCGCGGCAAGGCAGGCGCCGCGCCCGACATGACCGGCGCCCCCATGAGTGGCGCACCCGGCATCACCGGCGCGCCCATGTTTGGCGCGCCAGGCATGACCGGCGCACCCATGTTTGGCGCGCCAGGCATGACCGGCGCACCCATGTTTGGCGCGCCAGGCATGACCGGCCCACCCGGCAGCACCGGCGCACCCGGCATCACTGGCGCGCCCGGCAGCACCGGCGCACTCGGCATCACTGGCGCGCCCGGCATGGCCGACATCACCGGCATCACTCGCGCACCCGGCATGGCCGGCACCACCGGCGCACCCGGCATCACCGGCACCACCGGCACCACCGGCATCACCGGCACCACCGGCATCACCGGCATCACCGGCACCACCGGCACCACCGCGGGTGACCTGCCCTCGAGGACAGGCGGCGGCGCGGGCCAGGCGGCGACCGGGGGCGCGGGTCGGCTCGGGGCGACGTTGGGGGCGACGCGGGCGGCGATGCGCTGCCAGTCCGCGGCGAGGGCGGCAGGGCCGAGCTCATTGGCGGCGATCCAGTGCGGGATGACCTCCTCGGTCTGGGCGCCGGAGGCCATCGCCGCGAAGTCACGGAGCAGCTCGACCATCGCGGTGCGGACGGCCTCGAAGCCGAGGCCGAGCTCGGCCGAGATCTCCGCGACCCGTAGGCCGCCGATCTCGGCGAGCATGAAGATCTCGCGTCGACGGTCGCGCAGGTCGTCGAGGAAGTGGGCGAGCACGGTGCCGCCGGGGACCGGGTAGGTGACGGCCGGCGCGTCGGCCGGGACCTCGTCGCGGAAGCTGTCGGCGACCCGCAGGGCGAGCACGCAGAGGCGGGCCCGGGCCTGCGCGGGCTGGCTGAGGTCCTCGCCGCGGCCGTGGGCCATCACGAAGGCCTCGAGCACGATCTCGTCGACCATCGTGACCGGCAAGCCGAGCAGCTGGACCGCGGCGCGCACAGGCCCGACTTGCTGCGCGTGAGCGCTGCGCAGGGTCTCCAGACCAGCTGTCATCGACACCGTCATCCGATCAGGGGTCGCCAGGATACTGTAGGCCGGCCGGCCCCGAAAGCCGCCCAGGCCGCATCGGCGGCGCGCTCGATGTGCGCCGACGCGAACCGGTCGGGGCTGGATCTGCGCGTGGGCGGGCTCGGTGTATACCCACGAGGTGACCACCCTCGGCCTCGTGCTCACGGGCGGCGGCGCCCGGGCCGCGTACCAGGCCGGTGCGCTGCAGGCCCTGTCGGAGATCGCCGACTTCGACGCCACGCCCTTTCGCGTGCTGACCGGCGTCTCGGCGGGGGCGATCAACGCCGCGTATCTGGCCTCGCACGCCGACGACTTTCGCGCGGCCACCCGGACCCTGTGGGACGTCTGGCAGGGCCTCGGCGCCCAGCAGGTGTTTCGCAGCGACGCGCCCAACCTGATCGGCATCGGCACGCGGTGGATCCGCGACCTGGCGATGGGCGGCGTGCTCGAGGGCGGCAACATCAACTACCTGCTCGACACCAGCCCGCTACGGACCTACCTCGGCGATCGTCTGCAGCTGGAGCGCGCCCGGGAGCACGTCGCCAGCGGGCGGCTGCGGGGCTTCGCGGTCTCGGCCACCAGCTACCTGACCGGCACGGCGATCAGCTTCTTCGACGCCGCGCCCGAGGTCCGCGAGTGGGCGCGCAGCACCCGGATTGGCCTGCGCGCCCACGTGCGCCTCGAGCACGTGCTGGCCTCCGCGGCGATCCCGATCTTCTTCGCGCCCGTGAAGGTCGACGGCGTCCCGTTCGGCGACGGCTGCGTGCGCATGACGGCGCCGACCAGCCCGGCGATCCACCTCGGCGCCGACCGGCTGATCGCGATCGGCATCCGCTACGCCCGCAGCGGCGAGCAGACGGTGATGATGAACCGCGACCTGCAGGCCGAGCGCGTCACCCTCGCGGAGATCGCCGGCGTGATGCTCAACGCGGTGTTCCTCGACTCGCTCGACGCCGACCTCGAGCGCCTCGAGCGCATCAACCAGACCGTGGCCCTCATTCCCCACGCCGAGCGCTCGCGGATGGCCCAGCCGCTGCGCGCGATCCCGGTGCTCGCGCTGCGGCCCTCGCAGGACCTCGGGCGCCTCGCCGCCGACCAGTACGACAACTTCCCGCGGATGCTGCGCTACCTGCTGCGCGGCATCGGTGCGACCGGGGCCACCGGCTGGGACCTCCTCAGCTACCTCGCCTTCGAGCCGGTCTACGTCGGCCGCCTGCTCGAGCTCGGCTACCGCGACACCCAGGCCCGCCGCGCCGAGATCCTCGACTTCATGGCCTGAGGCCCGCGGGCATTACATGTCCCTTAGGACAGGCACACCATGATCACTCGGGCAGCGGCGGCAGCCTCGTGCTCGACGCCACGCCGCCCGCGACCGGCGGCTCCCAGACCTTCTCGATGTACGCCAGGTTGGCCGCGGCGCGCGGGTGCGGGGCGATCAGGCGGGTCGCCGCGATCAGGCCCAGGCCCGCGCCCACGCCGATCGCCACCGCCGCGAGCTGCGCGCGTCCGCGCGGGCGCAGCAGCCACAGCAGGCCCAGCAGCCCGCTGATCAGCGCCAGACCGACGCCGAGGCCGCCCGGCGTGTAGGGCGTGCGGCCGCGCTGAAACAGCGGCAGCAGCACCTCGGAGACCGGCTGGTGGATGTTCTTCAGGTCGAAGTGCGGCCACAGGTCGCCGGCCAGGCCGTTGATGAGCGCCGACCAGGTCAGCAGCGCGGCGACGATCGCCAGCAGCACCCCGCGCCCGGACAGCCAGCGCAGCGCGCGGGCCCAGCCGAGCATCAGCGCCGGCAGCACGGCGACGAGGTAGCGCGGGCCGACCCGCCAGCCGCCCTCGAAGTTGAGGCTCACGCAGGCCAGCGCGAGCGCGGCGAAGATCGCCAGGTGCAAGCGGGCATGGCTGCGCAGCGCCGAGTCACCTGGCTCTCTGGACATGTCCCACAGGCCAGCGAGCGCCGGCACCGTCAGCGGCGCCCACCACAGCAGGCCGCCCTGGCTCGAGAGGATGTGCGCGTGCAAGGCCGTCCAGCTCGGCGCCACCAGCCCGAGGAAGCCCTCGCCGTGCTTGGCCGCGAACTCGGGGTTGATCACGTGGTGATAGCCGGTGCGCAGCGGACCGCCGTAGATGTTCGCGTGATACAGGCCGAGCAGCGCCATCGGCACCGCGGCGCCGAGGCCGGCCGCCAGCGCCGCGCGCCAGCGGCCGCGCCGCGCCCACATCAGCACGAACAGCGCCAGCGGCGGGCCAGCGAAGGCCGCGCTGTACTCGACGGCGACCGCGGAGGCGGCCAGCAAGCCGCCGAGCGCGGCCGGCAGCGCTCGGTCCGCGCGGCAGGCATCGACCACCAGCAGCGCGCCGCCCCACAACAACAAGGCGGTGAGCTGGTGCCCGTAGAGCAGGTGCGCGTAGGCGAAGGCCGGGGTCGCCAGCGCGTAGAGGCCGAGCGCGAGCCACACCGCCCGCGGCTCGATCGGCCCGGCGAAGCGGCGCGCGAGCCAGGCGCACAGCAGCAGGGTCGGCAACACCCCGCCCAGCAGCCGCGCCCACCAGGTGTAGCGGCGCAGGGTCAGCGGCTCGTCGCCGGTCAGCGCCCGCGCGCCCGCGTAGGCGAGCGCCGCGACGAGGCTCGCGCCCGGCGGCTTGTTCGGGTAGAGGGCGCCGTGCAGCGGGTCGCGGGCGACGTCGGGCCCGGGGTCGAGGCCGCGCGCGCCGGGCCCGTCGATCGCAAAGCTGCCGGTGTCGACCAGCGCCATCCCCTGCAGCAGCCGCGGCCGCTCGTTGGCGTTGCGGGTCCGCTCGGCATAGGGAAACGCGAACAGCAGCAGCGCCGCGAGCCCGGCCAGCAACCACGCCCCTGCCCTGCTCGCGCCGATCACCGCAATCCGACCGGCGCTCTCGCCGATCACCGCACCCCGACCGGCGCCCGCGCCGATCATCGCAGCCGAATCGGCGCTCTCGACTGCGCCCGTCCCCTCGCCGCCCGCGCCGCCTTGCGCGCCGCGCACGGGCTACTTCTTGCCCGCTTCGAGCTGCTTGGCGCGCATCTTGGCCTTGAGGGCCTCGAGGGCGTCGTCGACAGGTCCGCCGCGGTCCTCGAGCTGGGCGAGCCTGGCGTCGAGGGCGGCCTCCTGGACCTTGCCGTCCATGCTCTCGGCGGCGACCTCGTTGAGGGCCTCGAGCCTGGCGATCTTGTCCTCGATGGCGTTCATGCGGTCGCCCGCGCCGGCGTCGCCGGGGATGCTCGAGCCGCCGCTCTGCTTGGCCGCGCGGGCCTGGGCCATCAGGCTGCCGCGGCGCAGGTTCAGGGCCTTGAGCTTGTTCTTGGTGGTGGTGATGCCGAGGCGCAGCTCCTCGACCAGCTTGCGCTGCTGGACCAGGGACTCGTCGTTGGCCTGGACCTCGGCGCTGAGCTCGACCTTGCGCTGCAGGGCGGCGCGGGCGAGCGTGTCGTCGCCGAGGTTGACGGCTCCCTCGGCGCGCACGGTCCAGCTGGCCTCGTCCTTGCGCAGCTGCTCGAGCTTGCGCTCGAGCATCTTCTGGTCGACGATCGCCTGCTTGAGGTCGAGCTCCGACTTGCGGATGTTGTCCGCCAGATCGTCGAGCATCAGCGCGATCTCCTGGCCTGGATCGGAGACCGCCTCGACCGCGTCGTTGAGGGTGCTGGAGATGGCCTGCTTGAGTCGGCCGAAGAGCCCGGGTTTGTTTGCCATGTCGCGTCCTTACAGCAGCCGGCCGCAGTCTACACCAGCCGGCGCGCGCGGTCCCGGCTTGCTCCGCGCGCCCGGCCGCGCCTAAGCTGCGCCCGCGTGACCGAGCCCTCGCCATCGCCCCCGGGCCCCGTGGACCTGCGCCCGTCGGCCGCGCCGCCGCGCTTCCCGGGCGTGCGCGGCCATCACGAGGCCCAGGCCGCGCTGACGCGGGCGCTCGCTCGCGGGCAGCTGCACCACGCCCTCGTGCTGGTCGGTCCGCGCGGCGTCGGCAAGGCGACCTTCGCCCGCGGCCTCGCCTGCGCCCTGCTGTGCCGAGAGCAGCCCGGCCGCGGCTGCGGCGCGTGTGCGACCTGTCATCGGGTCCTCGTCGGCAACCACCCGGACGTCAACTGGTTGCTGCCCGACGGCAAGGCCGGCACGATCTCCGTCGACAGCGCCCGCGCCTGCCACGTGCGTCAGGCGCACGCGCCCTACGAGGGTCCGGCGCACGTCGTGATCGTCGACCCGGCCGACGCCCTCGGCGAGGGCGCCGGCAACGCGCTGCTGAAGACGATCGAGGAGCCGCGGCCCGGGATCCACTTCCTGCTGTTGACCACCAACCTGCAGGGCATGCTGCCGACGATCCTCAGCCGGGCGCTGCCGGTCCGGCTCGGCCGCCTCGACGACGAGATCGTCGCCGCGATCCTCGGCGAGCGCGCGGGCGAGGTCCCGCAAGAGCGTCGCGAGATGGCGGCCTTGCTCGCGGAGGGCAGCGCCGGCGTCGCCCTCGAGCTGGCCGCCGACCCGACCCTCGAGCGCTGCGTCGAGCTGCTGCGCCAGGCCCTGATCGCCGTGCAGCGCGGACCCGCGGGGATCTTCGGCGGCGACCTGTCCCCGCTGTGGACCGCCTGGACCGCCGCCGTCAGCGCGGGTGAGCCCGAGCCGCCGCCCGAGCCCGCCGAGCCGCCGCCGCCCGAGGCCATCCTGCCCGGCAAGAAGCCGCGGGCCGCCAGCAAGCCGAAGAAGGCCGAGGCCGACGGCAAGCCGGCGAAGTCCAAGGACGCCCCGGGCCAGCAGCGCAACGCGGTCCGCCGGCTGGCCGAGCTGTGGATCTTGCATCTGCGCGAGCAGATCCGCGGGCGCCCGGGCCTGCCCGGTCTGCCGCCCGGGTCCGCTGCGAGCCCTGCGCAGCGGGTGCGCACCATCGCCGGCCTGCAGGAGCTCGAGGCGCGGATCGAGCGGATGGGCAACGTGCGCCTCACCCTCGAGCAGGCCCTGCTCGAGCTGAGCCGTCCGGCGCGCGGCTAACCGCTATACTCGCGCGATGCCGAATTCACCGCGCAACTTCTCGGAGTTCTGGCCCTACTACGTCGGCGAGCACCGCCACCCCTTCAACCGGACCTTGCACTTCATCGGCACCGGCTGCGCGCTGGCCCTACTCGGCTACATCATCACGACGCGCTATTGGGGGCTGCTGCTGGTCGGCCTGGTCGTCGGCTACGGCCCGGCCTGGTTCGGGCACTTCTTCATCGAGAACAACAAGCCCGCGAGCTTCCGCTACCCGCTGTGGTCGTTCCTCGCCGACCTGAAGATGCTCGCGCTCAAGGTGAGCGGGCAGATGGACGCCGAGGTCGAGCGCCTCTATGGCAGCGCCCACCCGGCCAAGGACGCCCTGCTGCGCCGCGGACCGCACACGTGAACGTCGCAGCGACGGCGCTCCCGATCACCCTCGAGGCCGCGCTGCGCGACGCCGACGTGCGCGACGTCAAGGCGCGCACGCTGGCGATCACCCACCTCGCCAGCGCGTACCTCGAGCGACTCGGACGCGCGCAGCCGCTGTGGCAGGCCGCGACCGTCCACCCGCGCGGGCCCGAGGTGCTGGCGGCGCTGCTGCGGGCCGTGGAGCGCGACCCGGCCCCGCCGATCCAGGCGCTCGCCGCCGCCGGCCTCGGCCAGATCGGCGCGCCCGAGCTGCTCGACGTCGTGCCGCCGGCGTGGTTCACCTCGACCGAGTCCGAGGCGGCCTATCAGCGCGAGTGCGCGGCGATCGGCTGGACCCTGCTCGGCGGGGCCGCGCGCACGGCCTCCGGTGACCTGGCCCAGAGGACATGTGACGGCGCGCTCGCCCGCCTGCGCGCCGGCCTGCGCGGCGAGCAGCCCGAGCTGCGTTATCAGTGCGCCGCCGGCCTCGCCGAGATCGAGGGCCGCGGCGCCGAGCAGGACCTCGTCGAGGCGCTCGAGCGCGAGACCAGCCAGTCCGTCCAGGCCGCCCTCGTCGGCGCGCTGGGCGAGCTCGACCCCCCGGGCCCGCGCGCCTGCGAGGCGCTGGCCCCCCTGACCGCCGACCCGCACAAACCAACCGCCTTCGCGGCCGCCCTGGCCCTGACAGCCGCTCGCGACCCCCGCGGCGGCCCGCAGCTGCTCGCCGCCCTCGAGCGCCCCGACGACCGCGGCCGCGCCCTCGAGGCCCTCGCCGCGCTCGGCCCCCTCGCCCCGCCGAACGCCCTGCCGACCGTGCGCCGCCTCGCCCACAGCTTCTTCACGCCGGGCCTGACGCGGGTGCGCGCCGCCTATGCGCTCGCGCGCCTGTCCCCCGCCGAGGGGGAGGCCGTGCTCGACCGCCTCCAGAGCGCCCTGCGAGCGAGCGTGCGCGAGGCCGTCGTCGACGCCCGCGACGGCCTCGCCCGCCTCGCCGCCCGCGACCGACCGAGCGAGTGACCTGCCCCAAAGGCCAGGTCCTAGCCGTGCACTTCCTCGCCACGCGCGCATTGACGGCCGCCCGTGGCCGTGGGGTAGTGGTCGCTGTATTCGGTCCATCCACCTGGGGGGCACACTTATGAAGCGTCACGACTCTCTCTCTCGTTCCGGGTCGCGACCTGCAGCGCGAGGGACATCCTGGAAGACTTCCATACTTCTGGTCTCGGGCCTGTCCTGCGGCGCCGCGGCGATCGGCTGCGGGCCCAAGGCCGACGACCCTGCCACCACCCACTCGGGGACATCGACCAGCGGCACCACAGGCCCGGGGACGTCGACCAGCGGCACCAGCACCGGCACCAGCACCAGCACCGGCACCACGGGCGACGCACCGACCACCACGGTGATGAGCGACCCCTGCGACACCGGCGGCTGCGTCGACAGCAGCTCGGGTGGTTGCAGCTTCCTGGGCTGTATCGACATGTGCCCGACCGCGGTCAATGGGCTCAAGGTGCGCTGCTCCACCGACGAGGAGTGTGAGCCATTCATCCAGGACTGCCCGGAGGGTGAGAAGTGCACCGCCTGGAGCTCCAACGGCGGCGGCACATGGGACGCGAACAAGTGCGTCGAGGTGACCGGCGCGGCTGAGCCCGGCGACGAGTGCAGCTCCGAGGGCGCCGCCAGCGGCGTCGACAGCTGCGTCAAGGGTGCCATGTGTTGGAGCGTCGACGACATGGGCGTCGGCACCTGCGTCGCGCTGTGCACCGGCAGCCCCGATGCCCCCGTCTGCGCGGACGACGACGGCGCCTGCGTCATCGCCAACGACGGCGCGCTGAACCTGTGCCTGCCGGTCTGCGACCCGCTGCTTCAGGACTGCCTCGACCCGAACGAGGTCTGCTACCCGATCAACGACGGCTTCGCCTGCGCCCCGGACGCCTCGGGCGAGGAGGGCCAGCACAACGACTCGTGCGGGTTCATCAACAGCTGCGACAAGGGCCTCATGTGCGCCGACGCGGCCGTCGTCGGCGCCGGCTGCGAGCCGCCCGCCACCGGCTGCTGCACCCCGTTCTGCGAGTGCACGATGTGGGACCCGGTGACCTTCAAGTGCCAGGACCCCGCGGTGAAGTGCCCGAACCCCGACCAGTCCTGCGTCCAGTACTTCACCGCGCCGTTCCCACTGCAACCGGCGAACGCCGAGGACATCGGCGTCTGCGGCGTCCCGCTGTGATCACCAGGTGCGCCTCATCAAGCGCCCTTGAGCGCCGCGAGGGACATGTTGTAGTGGCAGATCACCGATCCGGCCGGCGCCCGGCAGCCGCGCCCGGTGCGGCGCGCCTACTCGCTTCGGCGTTGCAGCACGAACACGTCCCGGTCGAAGCGGTCGATCAGCACATAGCCGCGGCGCTCGAGGGCGGCGATGTCGACCTCACCGCCCTTCGGGCGCAGGTCCGTGCGGTGCACGATCAGGTAGTCCGCGTCCTCGACGTCGGGGTAAAAATACACGCGGTCGCGGGCCGACACCTGCGCCCCGACGTGGTTGCTGGCCGACACCGAGGCCTCGGCCGGAATGCGACTCGCGGCGGCGACCAGCCAGGCGTGGCGGGCCCGCGCGTGGTCGTCCAGCGCATAGACCAGCGCGTGCGGGAAGCCGCGATAGCTGCCGTTGTCGACCAGCGCGCCGAGCCGCAGGCTGGACGCCGCGCTGGCCACCAGGACGCCGACGCCGAGCGCCCGCGTCGCCCGGCCCGCGTCGCCACCGAGCCGCTCGACCAGCGCGGAGACCCGGGCCACGCCCGCGGGCGCCGCCGCGAACAGCAGCGGGAACAGCACCACCGCGTAATGTGACAGCGGCGCGTAGTTCATCGCGTTGCTGGCCAGCAGCGTGAACGCCAGGCCGTAGCCGAAGGTCCACCACAGCGGCCCGGCGAACAGCGGGAGCAGCAGCAGCGGCGCGAGCATCACGAACAGGAACAGCAGCTTGCGGGCGACGAGCACCTGGGTGAGCACGTAGCCGGGGTTGGCGAGCAGGGTCGCGGCGACGTCACGAAAGCCGCCCTCGCCGTTCGGCAGCAGCGCCATGTAGCGGCGGGCGTACTCGTAGGGCGTGAACTGCACGAACAGCTTGGCGACCGCGAAGTAGCCGAGGCCGGCGAGCGCGGTGAGCAGGCCGAGGCGCCGCTGCCCGCGGCCGAGGCCGGCGTAGAGCCCGAGGCCGGCGACCAGCAGCCCGACGTCCTCGCGACACAGCAGCAGCAGCGCGACCGTCGCGGCGTAGCGCTTCATCGCGCCGGTCTCGAGGAAGTACACGGCCCACACGCACAGCGGCGCGGCGAAGGCGAGCGAGTGCACGTCGAACAGGATCGTGCCGTGCACCGAGGGGTGCAGCAGATACGCGAGGCCGAGCACGGCCGCGAGCCACGGCCGCTCGAGCCGACGCAGCGCCAGCAGGAACACCGGCGCCGCCCCCGAGAGCACCGCCGCCGCCTGCAACGCGATCAAGGTCTCGGCCCCGGGCGCGAGCGCGTAGAGCGGGGTCAGCAGCACCAGCACCGGGTCGACGTGCGCGGTGACGTGGTTCCCGCCGCGCACGAAGTCGCAGCCGAGCACCCGCCCGTGCATCGTGTTCCACATGATGTTGTCGTAGATGCCGAGGTCGAAGATCCGCGAGGCCAGCGAGCGGTGCCGCAGCACCCCGAGCTCCACAAGCCGCAGCAGACAGCCGACGCCGGCCGCCGCGAGCACGAGCGCCGCCGCCCGCGGCGAGCGCCACAGCCGCGCCGACCACGACCCGTGGTGATGCAATGACCTGCTCGAAGGGACATACGCGGACCAGGCCGCGACCGCGCCGAGCGCGACCACCAG
>Ga0209480_10003324_pt1 | contig 10540 bp, 10 predicted proteins | sample JI61114C2DNA_FD_187501 | JGI IMG/M metagenome (GOLD analysis project Ga0209480, IMG submission 187501) | Wastewater effluent complex algal communities from Wisconsin, to seasonally profile nutrient transformation and Carbon sequestration -... | ecosystem: Engineered > WWTP > Effluent > Algae...
ATATTTGTCTATTAAATACCCAAGGATAAGGATTCAAACTAAGATTCAACCGCCTTAATAAGCGTATTAGAATTGGTTAATTTTAAGTGAGTGAAACGAAGTGGCAATTATTAATTAAGTTGTGGTGATAAAATGCTTAAAATCAAACTTTAATTTTAAATTAACACCTGTAAAATTAATAAGGGCGGTGGCACCTGGTGCGATCAATGCTGGATTCGTAAGCGTACCGGTAAAGGTATTAGAACCACGAATCTTCAGGGTAACCGAAGCGGCTGCGGCTGGAATATTCGTTGTTCCGGTATTCCTCAGGCGAACGGGAATGGTAACCGGTGCACTGAAGCAGGTTGGCTGCGGCATACCGATCGAATCAACATTTGCATCTGCATTAGATGCGGTAATGATGATATCATCTATTGAAAACGCATTACCATATTTGCTCACCCCTTCAAAACCGATCTGGATCGTTTGTCCAACATATGCAGCCAGGCTCACATTTTCCTGCCTCCAAACGGGTGTTGTGGCTGCTGCATCAGGGCGTTGATATCCTGGTAACAAACGGGTCCACGTTACTCCTTTATCAGTTGAAACCGACAGGTATAAACTATCCAGGTCAGTCGGGAAAATATTATCATGGCTCATCCAGAAACTGATCTTAGGGGTAGAAGCTGGTGGCAAAGAAATACAGTTGCTGTATAACCTGCTCGAAAATCCGAGGGAGCTTGCTCCGCTATAACTGTCAAATAGAAAAGAGAACGTTCCTGGTGCACGGGCCACCAAAGGCAATGTTTGATCTGTATTGAAATAATCACCGTCTTGTAGTCCCCAAAGTTGTCCACCAGATATTGTACTTGCAAATGGGAATACCGGTAAATCAGCTTCTACATCTTCAACCTGCGGGAACGCATTAAGTGTGCTGGCTGTTGAGTTGAGCGTTACCAAAGTGTCATTAAAGGTCGTTCCATCACCAGCCAGGGTAACAAATGCAGTATCAATAGTAAACCCAGGATTATTGAGGTTAACGCCTGCGAAAGAAATGGTGGATGTTCCGCCTGGAGCAATGATGGCTGCATTGCTGGCCGATCCGGTAAAGTTATTGGCTCCACGAACACGAATAGTGGCAGAAGCTGCACCGGCTGCAATATTTGATGTACCCTCATTGGCCACAATAACCGAAATCGTTTGCGGACTGCTGAAGCAGGATGGATTAGGAAAAACGATATCGGCTACACCAGCATCAACTGCGAATACATGTTTGAATTGGATCGCCGGCCTGAAAATAGATGCAGTAAGACTGGTTACCCCTGAAACAGGTGCACCGGCAGCATTATACCTGCGGGTACTGTTCGCTGCTTCATCGATAGCATTTCCTACCGCACAGTTAAATACATAGGTACCGTGAATAACATTGTCTACCCGCTCAATCAGCACTTGCAGGTTGTTGCCGGCCGTACGAACAAATGGAGTTGTTAGGGTTACTCCAACTATGCCCAATGGGGTAGCATTAAATGTACCATTGAACACCTGGGTATATCCCGCTGTACTGTAAGCACCTGTTGCAAAAGTAGTTGTTCCGGCAGGCACATTCCTCATGTAGAGCCTGAAGTTGGTGATGTTGGTGGGTGTACCCAGGGTACTTGCAAAGAAATTAACCTGTTGAATGGCCGTACCGGCAGTAATGAAATTACCAGCGCCTATCTCGGCTTCGGTATAAATAGACTCGCTTACATGATAGTTAGATAAACCAATCACCACATTTCCGCTGGTGCCGGGATTTCCAACAATGTCAACGGTTTGAGCAAAAGTTCCTGCGCTAATGATCACTGTAAGTAATAGCAGGTAGATTTTCTTCATAATAATTTAATTTTTGGTGCGAAAAGCATTTTCATGCTGCCGCCGTTTAGGGAAAAAGTGTGTAAGAATACGGGGGATTTTTTAGGCAAACTAAGATATACTAATTCCTAATGCTGCCAAAAACTAATCTGTTTTTCAGACCCTTTTTTTGTAAAAAAAGCTGCTTTTGAACGAAAAGGACTCTTTCAGATTAATAAATGCTTCAAATCATTGGAAAAAGCACTTACAAGATGTGCATAATGAATCTCTCAATTGTAAATTGTTTTAATGAACTTGTTAGTCTAAATATATCGGTATGTTTTTGATTCTATTGGGTTTTATCATCATCATCATTTCAATAACCGTAATGTCCAGAACGCCCGCCTGGCAAAAATTCAGGGGACTTGGCCGTATCGTTGGCCTTTTATTGATCATTCTTGGTTTTGCCAGCAGCTGCATCGTACAGATCAACCCTGGAGAGATAGGTATCAAGATCCTGTTTGGCAGTATACAGAATGATGTATTAGGGAGTGGCCTGCACCTGGTAAACCCTTTGCTGGAAATAAAAAAACTGGATGTGAAGACACAGAATTATACCATGAGCGGTCTTCATGATGAAGGCACACAGGTAGGTGATGATGCGATACGGGTATTAACCAGCGATGGACTTGAAGTAACCATCGACCTCACCGCTTTGTACCGGGTGGTTTCTGCCGATGCGCCCCGCCTGCTCAGGGAAACGGGTTCTGACTTTAGGGATAAGATCGTGCGCCCCATCACTCGAACCAAGATCCGTGACAATGCTGTTTATTACCAGGCGGTAGACCTGTTTGGCAATAAACGCGATGAATTTCAACAACGCATTTACAAAAGCATTGAAGATGATTTTAAAAAAAGAGGATTGATGCTGGAACAACTGCTGGTAAGAAACATCACGTTGCCCAATTCGGTAAAAGCGTCTATTGAATCGAAGATCAATGCAGAACAGGATGCTAAAAAAATGGAGTTTGTTTTGCTGAAAGAAAAACAGGAAGCAGAACGCAAAAGGGTAGAAGCCCAGGGTATTGCCGATTACCAGCGCATCATCAATACCGGGCTCACCGATCAACAGCTTCAATACGAACAGATCAAGGCTATGAAAGAACTGGCACTCAGTACCAATGCCAAAGTGATCGTTATGGGCAAAGGAAATAGCCCCATCATCCTGGATGCAAAATAAATGTACCTGCTACGCCAGCTGCCAATGCAATAACTTCATGGCATGGAAACAGTCACCATTAAGACATTTGATAATTATTTTTCCGCCAATATCATCCTTACAAGGCTCCAGGATGCCGGCGTTCATTGCTTCCTCAAAGATGAATATACGGTTACCATCGATCCCATTCTTAGCAATGCCATCGGTGGTATCAAATTACAGGTAAACATAGAAGATGCAGATGTTGCTGAAAAAATGCTTCGGCAATTTGAGGACGAATACCTTCAATCTGCGCAATGTCCAGTTTGCAATGCACATGATTTCATGCAGGTTCCGAAGAGAGCTCCCGGAAATATACTCACCGCCATACTAACCTGGATGTTTAGCAGCTATGCTGTTTCGGTGCAACAGGTTTATCAATGCCGTCAATGCGGGTATGAAAGCAAAACACTTCCCGAAAATATTACGGAACTCAATTAAATAAAATGCCCGCCTTTGATCAATCCATTAATTTTATATTGTAAAGTTGACAGATGAAAAAAATTGCCATGATACCGGCCCGCTATGCCGCCACCAGGTTTCCGTTTAAGCTGATGCAACCACTCGGTAATAAAACCGTGATCCGGCATACCTACGACAACACGGTTGCTACAGGCCTTTTTGATGAAGTTCTGGTGGTCACCGACAGCGAGATCATTTTCAAAGAAATTGTTGACAATGGCGGTCATGCTGTGATGAGTAAACATCCTCATGAAAGCGGAAGCGATCGCATTGCCGAAGCTGCTGCTGCCATGGAAGTAGATATTATCCTGAACGTGCAGGGCGATGAACCTTTCATTGATGCAGGAGCCTTACGGAAACTATTAAACGCTTTTGAGGATGAATCGGTACAGGTAGCTTCGCTCATGAAACCATTTACAGATATGTCGTTGGTAGCAAACCCCAATTATGTAAAAGTTACGGTTGATAAAAAAATGAACTCCCTTCTTTTCAGCCGCAGTGTAATTCCATATCACCGGGATACCAGCCTCCAGGTTGTTTATTACGAACACATCGGCGTATATGCATTCCGCAAAAAAGCCCTATTACAATTTACCCTTTGGGAAATGACGCCTTTGGAAAGCCTTGAAAAAATTGAATGCCTTCGTTACCTGGAAAATGGCATCCAGTTAAGAATGATACAAACTGAACATGCCGGCGTTAAGATCGATGTTCCCGAAGACCTGGCCCGGGCCGAACAATATTTAGCAAGTATTACTGAGTGATTTTAATAGTATTAAAACAACGATCATGAAATCTCTGTTTGATCAAACCACTTATACCGAAGTACTCAACAGGCTCAACAAGCTTGATCCAAAACAAAAACCACTTTGGGGTAAAATGAATGCAGGCCAGATGCTGGCGCATTGCAAGGTTGCTTTTAGTGTGCCGCTCAGTGAAAAAAAACTTCCCCGGATGTTCATTGGCCGGCTCCTTGGCTGGATGTTCAAATCTAAATTATACAACGACAGTCCCTGGAAACAAAACCTACCTACAGCCCCCAACTTTATCATTAAAGATGAACGGAATGTTGAGCATGAAAAAACAGAGTTGATCGCGTTGATCAACCAGTTTTATAAAGCTGGTCCGGATGGCATCAGCAAATTTCCTCACCCGATGTTTGGAACATTTACCCCCGATCAATGGGGCATGAGCATGTATAAACACATCGATCATCACCTTCGCCAGTTTGGTGTTTGATCATTTATAGATATAATAGAGAACGCCTTTCAGATCATCGGTTACAAAAAAAGAATGCTCATCTTTCATGAGCACATCACAGGGACGGCCATGACGGTCGGCATCGGTTTTCCCGGTTAAAAATCCGGTTACAATATTGGTATACTTGTTATCAGCTTCTACTTTTACAACCGCGTTTCCCCGTTCCCGCCATACACTTGTGCTGCCATGCAAACATACCAACACACTATTTCGCAATACCGGGTCTTCAAAATTTTTCAGAAAAGCAAATCCCAATGGGGCGCTATGCGCTTTAAATCCACAAAACGCTACAGGTGGTTCTTTCACCCAGGATGGTTTTGCAGAATCAGCAAACTGGGTATCAGGATATATCTTTCCTTGGTACTGAAAATAATATGGCCATCCATAATATCCATCTTTTTCAACCTGCTGAAAAAGATCTTCAGGCTTATCGGGACCAATCAGGTCGCGGCCCATGCCTGTTACCCATAGCTTATTGCCGATCCATTGAATGCCCACTGAATTTCTGAGTCCACGGGCATAAGTTGTGATATTTCCGCCATCCAGATCCATCTCCAGGATCGAGGCCCTGATCTCTTCTGTTTCTACGCAGGCGTTACAACTACTGCCGACACTTACATATAGTTTATCATTGTGAAAAGCCAGGCTACGTGTAAGATGCCAGCCGCCGTATTTATATCCCAGGCCATAGGCAGGGAAACGGGCTATCACTGCTCCGGTATCGGTAGGCAGGATTAAGCCCGGGTGGTAAACATAACGGCTAAGCCTATCCGTTTCTGCCACATAAAGGTAATTTTTATAGAAAGCAACCTGGTTTGGATTGTGCAATCCATCCAGGTACGTACTGATCTTCCGGAAACTTTTAGTGGAATCATCCCAGTTCTCAAAGATGAGCACGCGACCTTTATGGTTATCACTGCGGTCGTACATATCCGTTGCAAACAAACGATTATCAGGACTCATCGCAAGAAACCTCAACCGCTTCAATCCTTGTGCGGCTATGCTTAACCGGTATCCTTCCGGTATCTGCAGGTTGAAGCTGTCTCCAGTCTGCAATTGTACAGGATGGCTGATGAGTTTTATTGGCTGCGACTGGCTGTTGATGGTTTCATCCGGTACAGCAGCTGTTGTATCTTTTACCGCTTCCTTCGTCAAACTACCTGATGTCGGAACGGCTTTCGTTTCTTGTTTGGAATGAGATCCTTCCTGGCAGGAAAACAGCAGCAGGCTGATAATAATATATCGATACATAATGTGTTTATGAAATGGCGAGCAACTTTTGTACGGCTGCATCCAGTGTAGATTCTTTCTTGGCAAAACAAAAACGCACCACCTGGTTCTCAACCGGCTCTTTATAAAAAGCTGAAACGGGTATGGTAGCTACGCCGCCTTTTTCGGTCAGCCATTCCGCAAATGCCTGCTCGGGCAGATCGCTTATATTTTTATACGAATACAATTGAAAATAACTTCCATAAGAGGGCAATGGTTCAAATGGTGTTTGTTTCATCAGTCCTGCAAAATAATCCCGCTTCTGCTGCAGGAAATTTCCGAGTTCCAGGTAAGGGGCTTTCTTTGTTAAAAAAGCTGCCAGGGCAACCTGCATCGGACTGTTACAGGTAAAACAATTGAACTGGTGAACTTTTCTAAATTCCTTCATCAACGGGGCCGCAGCAATGCAATAGCCGAGTTTCCACCCGGTGCAGTGATATACTTTTCCGAATGAAAAACATACAAAACTACGCTCCATGAGATCGGGATATCGCAGGATCGACAGGTGTTTTTTCTGATCGAAGATCAGGTGTTCATACACTTCATCACTTATGATAATGATGTTGGTATCCTTTACGGTTAAACGCAGTTGTTCAATGTCTGTTTCACTTAATACACTCCCGGTGGGGTTGTGTGGCGAATTGAGTATGATGGCTTTTGTACGGGGCGTAATCTTTGACCTCACTACATTCCAGTCGATGGCATAATCAGGAAATACCAGCGGAATCGGAACAGCAATGGCTCCATTGATCTCAATGTTTGGCACATAACTGTCGTAGGCCGGTTCAAACAGGATCACCTCGTCGCCTGGCTGTAATATAGTGGTAAGTGCTGTGTAGATGGCATAGGTTCCGCCCGGTGTGATGGTGATGTCTGTATCGGGATTTATTTGCTGACCATACAACCCTTCTACTTTTTCGGCTAATCGTTCCCGTAATAAAGGCAATCCGCACATATGCACGTATTGATTATGCCCGTTCTTCATGGCTTCGGTTACCAGCGAAACCAATTCTTCATTCATCGGGAAGTCGGGAAAACCCTGGCCCAGGTTGATGGCATTGTGCTTAACCGCCAGGGCGCTCATTACGGTAAAAATGGTAGTGCCTGCCGCGGGCAGTTTGCTTTGTATGGATGTGATCAAGAAATGTAACGGGTTGTTTTATGCCCGTTCAAAAATAGTATTTAAGCGTAAAACGACGGGGTAAGATTTTGCGGGGTATAGCGGTTATTGGTTGGTTTCACGGCATACATCGATTTCCTCCTTGCAGCATTCCACAATAACAGGAACAGGGGAATGCAAAACAAGGTTTTCGAGAGGAGGGAAGTTGCTCCCTGGAAAAGGGTTGCATTCTTGGCAGGAATTTCGTTGACTGGTCCAAGATCTACCCGTTGCTTATTGCCAAACTGGTAGGAAAGCATGGGATGGATGGATGGGTCATAATATTTTTTCAGGTTGTCGTTCTCTCCTTTCCAGCTTTCATGCATGCGCTGGGCAAGGGTAATGGTAGGCTCCATGTTGGGATCGAAGAAATACCAATGGCCGTTGTGTTTTACTTCCAGTGCATAATGATGAGGGAAGCCGGCTTTGCGGTAGTCTATTTGTTTCCTGCGCAAAATGTCCATCATCACAAGAGCCTGTTGTGAACAGGCGGCATAGGGATGCTTCATGATATCATTTGGCTTCACTTTACAGGCGAGCCCCATGCCTGTTATTTTCTGCCCGATTGCAGCAATCCAGTTCTCACTGAGTTTCCAGTGCGAAAAGCCGTGATAAAATCTGCATGATATAACATAAGCCAGCAGGGCTGTATATTCGTCGGAATGAGGAGGGATTTTTTTCAGTTCAGCACATCTATCAACATATTGCTCGAGTTTGTCGATGCTGTTGATGGAAGATAGTGCAGGATTGTATCGTTCTTTGTGATCGTATTCGCTGATGCCATTGATGTCCATGTTGATGAAATTGGGCGCCGCCAGTAATATTGCCAATGCAATCAAAATGGTTTTCTTCATCACAGGAATGGTTGCGGTTTGATAAATAAAGGCTGCCACCCGGTGATCACCAGGCTGCCTCTTGAATCAATAACGTGATGATGTTGGGATTATTGTGATAAAAACCCTCCGGTAAGCTTACTATAGATATTTATCGCCCTTGTTTCGCTTGATCTCGGCCACATATTCCTTGATCTCCTGCTCTTTCTCTTTTTTACAGATCAACAGCACATCCTTTGTATCTACGATCACGAAATCTTCCATACCCTGCAATACGATCAATTTTTTATTGTCGGCATGCACCATGTTTTTTGTGGAGTCGATGATCATTACCTGGTCGCCGGCAACGGCATTGTCGAGGTAATCTTTGTCGAGTGTTTCATATGCACTGGCCCAGGTACCGAGGTCACTCCAGCCAAAAGAAGAAGGCATCACATAAACATTATCAGCCTTTTCCATCACACCATAATCAATGGAAATATTTACACATTGGGGATATATTCTTTCAATGGCCTCATCTTCCTTGTCTGTATTGAAACTTGCTTTTTCTGCATCAAAAACTTCGTGCATTTCCGGAAGCAGTTTCTCAAAGGCTTTTACAATGTTTTTTACTTCCCAAACGAAGATGCCAGCGTTCCATAAAAAATCGCCACTGGCTATGAAGGTTTTGGCTAGTTCTTTATCGGGCTTTTCGGTAAAGGTTTTAACCTTGAAGATATTTTCACTTACTGCATAAGGCTCATATTGAATGTACCCGTAACCGGTATTGGGATTGGTGGGTTTGATACCCAGGGTAAGCAACGCTTTTATATGAGACGTAAAATGCAGTGCGTCCTGGCAGATTTTCATAAACGACTCCTGGTCGGTGATAAGGTGATCGGCCGGTGCGCAAATCAAATTTGCATTGGGATTTTTTTGCAAAAGCTTGTAAGAGATATAGGCAATACAAGGTGCAGTGTTCTTACGGGAAGGCTCGCAAAGTATATTGGCTTCAGGTATTTCGGGCAATTGCGTTTGTACAATGCTTTTATAACTATCGGCCGTTACCACATAAATATTTTCAACGGGAATGAATTGGGCAAACCTGTCAAATGTAGACTGTATGAGGGTTTTACCTGTATTCAGGATATCAAGGAATTGTTTCGGGTAATCTGTTCTGCTCATCGGCCAAAACCTGCTGCCGATTCCCCCGGCCATGATTGCTACATAATGATTCTTGTTCATAATTGCGCTGAAGTGGTTTATATGATTCCTTCCCTTATAAGATCGTGCAGGTGTACGATACCTGCATATTTTTCATGCTCTGTTACCAGTAACTGGCTGATGTTTTTGCTTCGCATGAGTTCGAGCGCTTCTACTGCCAACGCATCTGATGTTATTGATTTGGGAGCGCTGCTCATGATGTCTTTTGCAGACAACACATCTATCGATTCCGATCTTTCCAGCATTCTCCTCAGGTCACCGTCAGTAACGATCCCTGTTATTTTACCCGCTTCATCCAATACCGCCGCTGCCCCGAGCCTGTTGCGGGTAATTTCCATGATCACCTGCTTCACCGGTGTCGTTGGTTGAACAGACGGTTTAGGATTTTGAAGAATAAGATCGGATACCCGTAAATATAATTTCTTGCCCAGCGTGCCTCCAGGGTGAAATTTCGCAAAATCATCGCTGTTGAATCCTTTCATTTCCATCAGGCATACGGCCAGGGCGTCGCCCATCACCAATTGCGCCGTGGTACTTGTAGTAGGAGCCAGGTTATTAGGACAGGCTTCCTGTAAAACGGTTGTGTTTAAGAGAATGTCGCAGTTGGTGGCCAGGTACGATTTGATGTTTCCCGCCATACCAATGAGGGTATTGCCAAAATTCCTGAGCAGGGGGACCAATACTTTGATCTCGGGACTGTCGCCGCTTTTACTTATCAGCATCACGATGTCATCTTCGCGGATCATGCCTAAATCACCATGAATGGCATCGGCAGCATGCATGAACATGGCCGCCGTTCCGGTACTATTCAATGTGGCCACGATCTTTTGGGCAATGATGGCACTTTTGCCAATCCCGCTCACAACCAGGCGCCCTTTACAATAGGCGATCTGTTCTACCGCTTTTACAAAATCTGCATCTATAAAAGCCTGCAGATCATTGATAGAAGCGGCCTGTAACTGCAGCGTACGCAAGGCAACCGGTATAATAATTTCGCTGTTCATTATTGAGCCGCAAACCTACTTTAATTAAGGCAGAATGCAAAGAATTGAAGTCATAGTTTATCGGGAACCGGGCCGGTTTAAAAAGCTATATTTTAATGCCTGTTTACCGGAAAATTGATTATCTTAATAGGCGATTAAAAAATCTGTTAAGATGTGCCAATTACCCGCCATTGGTTTGTAATTGCAACACGATTGAATTAACTTCGCTGCCCTTCATGAAAAAAATGTTTCAATAGATTTTATTCAAATTCAAAGGACCATTCCTGGAGAGAGAAAATATTCG
>Ga0209480_10003326_pt1 | contig 10538 bp, 8 predicted proteins | sample JI61114C2DNA_FD_187501 | JGI IMG/M metagenome (GOLD analysis project Ga0209480, IMG submission 187501) | Wastewater effluent complex algal communities from Wisconsin, to seasonally profile nutrient transformation and Carbon sequestration -... | ecosystem: Engineered > WWTP > Effluent > Algae...
GTCGCCGCGCCATGCGCAAGGTGGACGAGGAGTGGGGCGCCGACTGGTGGTTCAAGGTATGGGGCCCGGACGATCTTTCCGAGGAAGGCATCGAGGAGCGCGAAGCCTGGATGCTCAAGCCCGGCGAGCGCTGGCACGGCTTCGGCAATCTGGCCGAAGGCTTCAACATGCTCGATCCGATCAAGGCCACGATCATCACCCCGGGCCTTGATGTGGACGGCGAGTTCGCCGAGCGGGGCATCCCGGCCGCGATCGTCACCAAATACCTGGCCGAGCATGGCGTGATCGTCGAGAAGTGCGGTCTTTACAGCTTCTTCATCATGTTCACCATCGGCATCACCAAGGGCCGCTGGAACAGCATGGTGACCGAACTGCAGCAGTTCAAGGACGATTACGACAAGAACCAGCCGCTGTGGAAAATCCTGCCCGAGTTCGTCCAGAAGAACCCGCGCTACGAGCGCGTCGGCCTGCGTGATCTATGCAAGGAGATCCACGAGGTTTACCGTGCCCGCGACGTGGCCCGCCTGACCACCGAGATGTACCTCTCCGACATGATTCCGGCCATGAAGCCGGCCGACGCCTTCGCCAAGATGGCCCACCGGGAAATCGACCGGGTCTCCATCGACGAACTCGAAGGCCGCGTCACCAGCGTGCTCCTGACCCCCTATCCGCCGGGCATTCCGCTGCTGATTCCGGGCGAGCGCTTCAACAGGACCGTGGTCCAGTACCTGAGTTTCGCGCGGGAGTTCAACGACCGCTTCCCGGGCTTCGAGACCGACGTACACGGCCTCGTCAAGGAGCTGAAGGACGGCCGCATCCACTACTACGTGGATTGCGTGCGCGACTGAGGCTGGCGACTAAACCTGCTGGGCCGCTCCGGTTCGGGAGTCAAAAAAACGCCACGGTTCGAGCCGTGGCGTTTTTTTTAGGCGCTGTCGTCGTTGTCTGTGGAACGCCATCAATTCGACGATGCCTCCTGTGCGATCCAGGGGCCATGCAGGGCGACTGAAGTCGCACCCGCAAAGGCACCGCAACGCAGCTGCAACCGAGGCAAGGATTCCACAGGTACGGTGGGATATAGCCTTTCTTGGAGCCTTTTATGGCTGCCGTTCGTAGGTCACGAAGGCGAAGGCCAGCCCTGATTCAGCGATCCGGGCGTCGCGGGCGACTTCCTGCCATGCGTCGCGGGCGAACTCCGGAAAGTGGGCATCGCCGTCGAAATCACGGTCGATCTCGGTGAGCAGCAGCCGGTCGGCCAGGGGCAGGGCCTGGCGGTAAAGCTCGGCGCCGCCGATCACGAAGGCGGTTTCCGCGTCGCCGGCCGCCGTCAGTGCGTCGGCGAGGCTGCCGACCACCGTGCCGCCGGCGGCGTGAAAGTCCGGGTTGCGGCTGACCACGATGTTCAGCCGTCCCGGCAGCGGACGGAAGGCGTCGGGCAGCGATTCCCAGGTTTTGCGGCCCATGATCACCGGCTTGCCGCGGGTGGCCTCGCGAAAGAACTTCATGTCTTCCGGCAGGTGCCAGGGCAGGCGCTTTTCAATGCCGATCACGCCGCCGCGGGCGCAGGCGGCGATCAGGGTGAGGGCCGGTGTGCTCATACCGCCACCGGCGCCGAAATGTGCGGATGCGGATCGTAGCCTTCGAGGGTGAAGTCGTCGATCGTGAAGGCGAAGATGTCTTTCACCTCCGGATTGATACGCATCCTGGGCAGCGACCGCAGCTCGCGGGAAAGCTGAAGCTGCGTCTGCTCCAGGTGATTGGTGTAGAGGTGGCAATCGCCCCCGGTCCACACGAAATCACCGAGTTGGTAGCCGCACACCTGGGCCACCATCATCGTGAACAGCGCATAAGAGGCGATGTTGAAGGGCACGCCAAGAAAGATGTCGGCGCTGCGCTGGTAGAGCTGGCACGACAGCTTGCCGCCGGCAACGTAGAACTGGAACAGCGCGTGACACGGCGGCAGGGCCATGCGGTCGACCTCGGCCGGGTTCCAGGCCGAAACCAGGTGGCGGCGTGAATCCGGGTTCTTCTTCAGGGCTTCGATCAACTGGCTGATCTGGTCGATGCTGCGCCCGTCGGCCGCTTCCCAGCTGCGCCACTGCTTGCCGTAGACGGGGCCCAGTTCGCCGTTTTCGTCCGCCCACTCGTCCCAGATCGATACGCCGTTGTCTTTCAGGTACTTGATGTTGGTGTCGCCGCGCAGGAACCACAGCAGCTCGTGGATGATCGAGCGGGTGTGGAGCTTTTTGGTGGTGAGCAGCGGAAAGCCTTCGGCGAGATCGAAACGCATCTGCCAGCCGAAGACTGAGAGGGTGCCGGTGCCGGTGCGGTCGTCCTTGCGGTGGCCGTGTTCCGCCACGTGGCGCATGAGTTCGAGGTACTGGCGCATGGTGGGCAAAAGAAGGGCAAGATAAAAGGGCTGTCAGTTTATCTGCGAGTGGCTTCGCAGGGTATCCGGGCTTGCCGCAGCCTGCCGCCGGAAGGCAGAAAAAACGACCTTTGTGCTAACATTGAAAACCGTCACAAAACGTTTCAGCACGCCTCCGGTGGCGGCAAAGAGGCAAACATGGGAGCAGGCACGGTCGTAAGCAATCCGCATCCGCTCATGCAGCCGGAGAGGCTGGGCCGTATCCTGACCGATATCGCCACGAACGCCGCGCCGACGGCCATCGTTGAGTTGATCCGCTGGCTCGACTCTTTTCACTTCGAAAGTGAATTGCCGTTGCCCGAGCTGGCCCGCCTGGTTGCCACGCTCGACGAAGCCGCCCAGCCCCAGTTGCGCCAGGCGGCCGGCCTCTATCTTTCCAATGTTTTCGGTTCGCGCAGCGTGCGCTACAAGGCGCTCGGGCGGGATTTCTACGCCAGCCTCGGGCGTGCCTACGATCTCGTGCTGGGCGGCCTGGCCGTCGATTTTTCCGTCGAACCTACGGACAAGCTGCGTACCGAGGTGCTGCTGCGCACAGTGCGGGCCGCGGCGGGTGAAATGAAATGGGTGGCCTTCGACTACCAGGAACTCTCCCCGGAGGTCTGGCAGAGGGCCGTTTCGGCCTACCGCGTCGCCCACTTGGCCGGCGGGCTGAACAGCGCTGTTAACGTGCGCGAAGGGCGCGAAACCTGCACGACGATCAACCGTGAATTCATCCGGCTGGTGGCCATGCAGTGCGCCAGCCTCGACCAGTTGTCGCCCGATCGCATCGAAGCGGCCGACAAACTGGTGCGCTACCTGCAGCATTCCCTCGCGCTGTCCCTTGAGCCGCGTAACGGCAGCCAGTTTTCCATCGATCTCGAAACCTCTGCGGCACCGCAGCGCTGCCTTTCTGTGCTGGAAGACGCGCCGGCCTCGACCCGCTATTTCCGGCCGGGGGATGTCGTGCCCATGCTGGGCGAACTACGCCAGACGCTGGCCGAGGGGAACCTGGGCCCGGTCTTCGCGGGGATAGGCGCCTCATCGGTAACCGGCGCGATACGCCATCTGTCGCGCCAGTGGGGGCCGGTGCCGCCGATGCGGCAGTACCGCCGCCATGCGGTGCAGGGCGAGCTGGCCCTTGCTACCGGGCTGGGGTTTATTCGTACGCTGATTTCCGGCGATGCGCTGATACGCCCGGCCGCAGCCTGGACGCTGTGCGATGCGAGTCGCAGCGGCTTTGGGGTGGCATCGCCGGTGATGGATCCGGAAATCTGCCGGGTCGGCGTGCTGGTGGGGGCTCACCTGGGAGAGGTCGGGCGCTGGGTGCTGGCGCTGGTGCGGCGGGTGCGTTCCAGCGAGCAGGGCGGGGCGACGGTTGGCCTGCAAACGATCTCCAGCGAGCCGGTGCCGGTGCTTCTCGACGATGGCAGCCGTAGCTGGAGCGGCATCCTGTGTGATCCGGTGGTACGCGGGCGCGCGGTCCGGATTGCCTGCGAACCGGGCGCGATGCGCTCGACGCGGCCGGTCTTTGCCAAGCTCGGCGGCCGCATGGTCAAGCTGCAGCCGGGCAGGGCGGTGGTGAGCGGGCCGGGCTACCAGATCGTCGAGTGCACCCTCCTGTGATGTCGTGATAGCAGCCGGCTATCCAATGGATTATTGGCTGCTGTTTGACGACGCTGTTCCCAGCTGCTAACTTTCGCCCCATGACCTCAAAGCAACAGACGACGCTATTTCTCCTGCCGGCCCTCTCGGGGCTGGGTCTGCTGCTGCCCTGACGGGCACATATCTTATTTCCCCTCCTGTTGTCCCAGCTGTCGCCCTGAGCGGGCGAATGGCGTTTTCGTGCGCGTTGCACCCGCGCCGACCCTTTGCCGGAGTCCTGCCATGAACACCCTGAATCTTGTCCTTCTGTCCCTACGACTGCGCCCCGGTTGCCAGGCCACGAGCCCGCGGCAGTCTGGCAGCCCTGCGTCCGCATCCGAACACCGTACCCGACGAAAGCAAAGGACAAGATCATCATGTTGAAGAATCCCAGCACCAAGTATGCCGCCTTCCCCCCGGTCGCCCTCGCCGACCGCCAGTGGCCCGCCCGCACGGTGACCCATCCGCCGATCTGGATGAGCACCGACCTTCGCGACGGCAACCAGGCGCTTTTCGAACCGATGAACGCCGCCCGCAAGTTGCAGATGTTCAGGAAGCTCGTGGCAATCGGCTTCAAGGAAATCGAAGTCGCCTTTCCCTCCGCGTCCCAGACTGATTTCGACTTCGTCCGCCAGCTCATCGAGCAGGATGAAATTCCTGCCGACGTGACCATAGAAGTGCTCAGCCAGAGCCGCGAGCACCTCATCCGCCGCACGATGGAATCGCTCCGCGGTGCCCGTCGGGCGATTGTGCACATCTACAACGCCACCGCGCCGGTGTTCCGCAAGACGGTGTTCGGCATGGAAAAGGACGAGGTCAAGGCGCTTGCCGTCGATAGCGTCAAGCTCGTCAAGCAACTCGCCGCCGAGCAGCCCGACACCGAGTTCGTGCTCCAGTACAGCCCCGAGCTTTTCACGTCGACCGAACTCGATTTCGCCCTCGAAGTGTGCGATGCGGTGGTGGCTGCGTGGGCGCCGAAACCGGGCGAGAAGGTGATTCTCAACCTCCCGGCAACGGTTGAAGTGGCGACGCCCAATGTGTTTGCCGACCAGATCGAGTGGATGCACCGCAATCTCGCGCGCCGTGAATCCATCACGCTCAGCGTCCATCCCCACAACGACCGCGGCACTGCGGTGGCGGCGGCCGAGCTTGCGCTGCTTGCCGGCGCCGACCGGGTCGAGGGTTGTCTCTTCGGCAATGGCGAGCGCACCGGCAACGTGGATGTGGTGACCCTCGCCTTGAACCTCTACACCCAGGGCATCGATCCGCAGCTCGATTTTTCGGACATCAATTCGGTGGCCCGCGTTTCCGAGGAATGCACCCAGTTGCCCATCCACCCGCGCCATCCTTACGTGGGCGACCTGGTCTTCACGGCGTTCTCGGGCTCGCACCAGGACGCGATCAAGAAGGGCTTCGACGCGCAGCGCCCCGATGCGCTCTGGGAGGTGCCCTACATGCCGGTCGATCCGCTCGATCTCGGCCGCACCTACGATTCGGTGATCCGCGTGAACAGCCAGTCGGGCAAGGGCGGCGTGGCGCATTTGCTCCAGTCGGCCTATGGCCTCGTGATGCCGCGGCGCATGCAGGTGGAGTTCAGCGGCGCGGTGCAGCGCCTCACCGATGAAACCGGCCAGGAAGTGGATGCCCACCAGTTGTGGACGCTTGTCGGGCGGGAATACTTCGAGGCCGATACGCCGGTGCGCTACGTGGCGCATCACCTCTTCGAGGCGGGCGAGCGCCAGGGCATCCGCATCGAGGCTGAAGTGAATGGGCGCCCGGTGACGCTCAGCGGCGAGGGCAACGGCCCCGTCGAGGCGGCGGTGGCGGCGCTTCGCGTGCCGGTGCGGGTGCAGAGCTTCGAGGAGCGTTCGATGGGCGAAGGCGCCGACGCAGCGGCCGTGTGCATGGTGGAGGTGGCGATGGACGGCGTGGCCGGCAGCTGCTTTGGCGCCGGCATGCACCGCAACACTGTGACGGCCTCGGTGCGGGCCATCGTCAGCGCGGTGAATCGTATCGTCGGGCGTCAGGGCGATGGCGCGATGCCGGTTGCGGCGGTGTTCGCCGATTGCGTGGCCTAAAACGGGCCTGCGCCCGTCAGCGCAAATGAAAAGGGCCGGGAAGTTTCCCCGGCCCTTTTTGCATTGAAGCGCGTTTAAACGGCGGCCAGCGCCTGGTCGAGATCAGCCAGGATGTCGTCGATGTGCTCGATGCCGATGGAGAGGCGAACCATGTCCTCCGACACGCCGGCCTTCAGCATTTCCTCCGCGGACAGCTGACGGTGGGTGGTGGACGCCGGATGGCAGGCGAGGCTCTTGCTGTCGCCGATATTCACCAGCCGGGTGACCAGCTTGAGGGCGTCCTGGAAGCGTCCGCCGGCTGCCTTGCCGTCGCCATCCACGCTCTTTACGCCGAAGTTGAGGATGCCCGAGGCGCGGCCGCCCATGTACTTGTGCACCAGGCCGTTGTCGGGATGGTCGGGCAGGCCGGCGTAATTGACCCATGCCACCTTGGCGTGGCCCTTGAGGAATTCGGCCACCTTGAGGGTGTTTTCGCAGATGCGGTCCATGCGCAGGGCGAGGGTTTCAACGCCCTGCAGGATCAGGAAGGCGTTGAAGGGGCTGATCGCGGCGCCCATGTTGCGCAGCGGCACGACGCGGGCGCGGGCGATGTAGGCGGCCGGGCCGAGGGCTTCGGTGTAAACGACGCCGTGGTAGGACACGTCCGGCTCGTTGAGGCGGCGGAAGCGCTCCTTGTGCTCGGCCCACGGAAACTTGCCGCTATCGACGATGATGCCGCCGATGGAGGTGCCGTGGCCGCCGAGATACTTGGTAAGCGAATGCACGACGATGTCGGCGCCGTGTTCGATCGGCCGGCACAGGTAGGGCGAGGGCACGGTGTTGTCCACGATCAGCGGAATGCCGTGGGCGTGGGCGATGGCGGCCAGGGCTTCGAAGTCGGTGATGTTGCCCAGCGGGTTGCCGACGGATTCGCAGAAGATGGCCTTGGTGCGCGCGTCGATCAGCGGTGCGAAGGAGGCCGGGTCGCGGTAGTCGGCAAAGCGCACCTGGATGCCGATCTGCGGCAGTGTGTGGGCGAACAGGTTGTAGGTGCCGCCGTACAGCGTGGAGGCCGAGACGATGTTGTCACCGGCTTCGGCAATGGTCTGGATCGAGTAGGTGATGGCCGCCATGCCGGAGGCCAGGGCGAGGCCGGCAATGCCGCCTTCCATGGCCGCCACGCGGGCTTCGAGCACCGCCTGGGTGGGGTTCATGATGCGGGTGTAGATGTTGCCCGCCACCTTCAGGTCAAAAAGATCGGCGCCGTGCTGGGTGTCGTCAAAAGCGTAGGAGGTGGTCTGGTAGATCGGCACGGCCACCGCCTTGGTGGTCGGGTCCGGGCTGTAGCCACCGTGCACGGCGAGGGTTTCGAGTTTCATCGCGTTTTTCTCCGGGTTGAATGCGTTTTTGGGCGGCGGCTGTCCGGGTTGTCCCGGAAGGCCCGCCGGGTCTTGCCGACTGCCGTTTCTGTTCGGGGCTCACGATACTACGCAAAGAATCGCGACGCTCGTCCTGATCTTCGGCAAACCGCAGCGATCCCGGATTTCAGTCGTGACCGCGGAGGGCCTCGTTCAGCACCGATTTCAGGCGCTGATCGAAGGCCACCAGCACGATTTCCTCGAGCCCGCCGGAGTCATCCAGGGCTGCCCGGCATGCGGCAAGCGCGATGCGGGCGGCTTCGGCCAGCGGGTAACCGTATACACCGCAGGAAATGGCCGGGAAGGCGATGCTGCGCAGGCCTTCGGCCTCGGCAAGCCGGATGCTGTTGCGGTAGCAGGCGGCAAGGGCCTCGGCTTCGCCGTGATGGCCACCGCGCCACACCGGCCCGACGGTATGGATCACATGTCGCGCCGGCAGCCTGAAACCCGGTGTGATGCGCGCCTCGCCGGTCGGGCAGCCACCCAGGGTGGCGCAGCAGGCGGTAAGCGCCGGCCCTGCCGCGCGGTGAATCGCCCCGTCCACGCCACCGCCGCCCAGAAGGCTCGAATTGGCCGCGTTGACGATGGCGTCCACGGCCAGGGTGGTGATGTCGCCCGCCCAGACCCTGATCTGTTTTTTTGCCTTCATGCCGTGCTCCTATTGAGGCGGCTTTGCCGCACACTTACGCTGTGTTCAAGCGACCCGCTAGAGGGCGATTGTGCGCCGTTCCGGTGGCTGCGGCAGCGGGGCGATGGGGGACGGCGGACTTGCCATAAGGCAGGGTTTGGCGTGAAAATAATACGGTATTACGCAATAGGGGGTGGCGTGGCAAAACCCAGGGTTGTAACGGTGCTGTCCCAGAAGGGCGGTTCAGGCAAATCAACGCTCACGATGCAGCTGGCTGGCGGGCTCGCCCGGCGCGGCCGGCGTGTGGCGATCATTGATCTCGATCCCCAGGAAACGGCCATGCGCTGGGCCCATGCGGCATCCGGCACGGTGGCTTTTCCGGCTACGGTGGTGCATCTCGGTGCCGATCCGGCGGCGCTGCACCAGATGATCAAGAGCGCAGGCGGGCAGGTCGATGTGATTCTGCTCGATTGCCCGCCGTCGATCGAGCACGCCGCCACACTGGCGTCGCTGCAGGAGGCCGATGTGGCGCTGGTGCCGGTGGTGCCGAGCCCGACCGACCTGTGGTCCACCAAGGGTGTCGAGCGCTTGATCCTGCAGGTGCAGGCCAGTCGCAAGGGCCTGAAGGCGGCACTCGTGCCGAACCGGGTGCTGCGGACCAATCTTGCCTGGGACGTGCTGGAGGTCATGCGTGATTTCACGCTGCCGGTGCTCGGCGCGTCCCTTTCCCAGCGTAATGCCTTCGCGCAAAGCGCGGTGGTCGGAGGCACGGTTTATCAACTGGGCCGGGCCGGCGCCGAAGCGGTGCGGGAGGTGGACAAACTGGTTACCGAAGTATTGAAACTGACAGGAGAAAAAGCATGAACACCAAGACCAAATCCGCTCTGCGCTCTACGCTGGAGCAGGAAAGCGCGGCCCTCGAAGCCCGCCTCCCCGAGCCTGAAGTCACGCTTGCTGCGGCATCCGTCGAGGCTGCGCCGGCGGCGGTGGTCGTCGAGGCGCCTGCGGTCGAGGCACCTGCCGTGGCCGTCGAGCCGGTTGCGGCGCCCGCTGTGAAGGCGGCTCCCCGCGTCGCCAAGGCCGCGCCGAAGGCAGCTCCGAAAGCCGCATCCAAGGCCGCGCCGAAGATCGCCAAGGCCGTTGTGGCCCTGGACGTGGCCGAGCCGAAGGCGCCGGTCAAGGCCGTGAAGCCCGCCAAGGCAGCCAAGCCGGCGAAGGCAGAGAAGGTCGAGAAGGTCGAGAAGCCGGCCAAGGCCAAGGCGGCCAAGGCGGCCAAGTCCGCCAAGCCGGTTCGCGAGAAAGTGGTGCGCGACTCCTTCTCGATGCCCAAGAGCGAGCATGCCCAGCTCAAGGCCCTGCGCGAGACCCTGGCCAAGGCCGGCCGTATCTGCACCAAGTCCGAACTGCTGCGGGCCGGCGTGCAACTGCTGCTGAAGGAATCCACCGCCAGCGCCCTGACGTTGGTCGATGCCCTGGTTGCGGTGCCGAAGGGCAAGAGCGCCAAGTAAGCCTGGCCTCCCGGTCGTAAAAAAGCGGCAACAATGAGTCGATCATTGTTGCCGCTTTTTATTGAATCCCGGTCTGGTTTTTCGCCAGCCGGACTTGCACCAGGCCGCGCAGGCCATTGCCGACAAAGATCGCGTCGGCACGGCGAAGCTCATCGGGGCCGAGGCGGGCTTCCCGGGCCTTGCCTTCGCTGAGCAGGCGCCGCCGCAAGACGCCGTTGAGCAGGCCCGCCGCGCAGGGCGGTGTCAGCAGGATGCCGTTCTTCTCGACGAACAGGTTGCTGCGGGCGCCCTCGGTGAGCTCGCCCTGTTCGTTGATGAACAGCGCGTCGAAGTGGCCCGCGGCGATGACGCGGGTGAGTTCGCGGTCGTAGAGGGCGCGGGCGGTTGTTTTGTGGCGCAGCAGCAGGTCGGTGCTGGCAACCGGGTGGGGCGACAGCACCACCGTCGGCTCTGCGCCGGGCGCGCCGGCCGTGAGTGGGGTGTGTTCCAGCGTGAGATCGCCCTCCTGGCCGAGGGTGACGCGCACGCGCAGCGGCTGATCGGCCGCGACGTCCGCCAGCAGGCGTCGGAAGGTCGCGGCGTCGAAGGGAAAACCGAAGCAGCGGGCTGAATCCGAGATGCGTTCGAGGTGTTCGGCGAGGTAGGGATAGCCGTGCTCGGGATCGAAACGCAGGGTTTCGATGAGGCGCAGGTTTTTGGGCAGGGTGGTGAGAAAGCGCGCCTTGAGGTGGCATTCGGCCCATTCCGGCGCGGGGCGTGAATCATGCACCACGCCGCTGCCGACATTCAGCCGGGCCTTGCCGGCGGCGTCGAGCAGCAGGGTGCGGATCGGTACGCTGAAACGGAAGTCGCCGCCGGGGCGCAGCCAGCCGAGGGCGC
>Ga0209480_10003328_pt1 | contig 10537 bp, 8 predicted proteins | sample JI61114C2DNA_FD_187501 | JGI IMG/M metagenome (GOLD analysis project Ga0209480, IMG submission 187501) | Wastewater effluent complex algal communities from Wisconsin, to seasonally profile nutrient transformation and Carbon sequestration -... | ecosystem: Engineered > WWTP > Effluent > Algae...
ACTTTTCAAACTTGATTGCATTGCGAATGCAGTCGCCTACAAAATTTCAGGAGAGGAATATCAATCTCTCATCGAACGATTCCCATCATCGTCTGATGCTGGCTCAGTAGCCTCTGACCCAACTTATCAGAAAATCTATCAGCAACTGAGCGGTGCAGTGCAAATGACAAAGGTCCCATCCGAAATACACACGGTCTATAAAGACACGAACACCAATAAATTCAAACTTGCCATTGTAAGTGATGACAAAAAATGGCAGTCGGAATTATCAGGTCCTACGCCATTGGATTCTCTCTACGCCAAAGGTGGCATGATCGGCCGCTTTACTACATCAGAAGGTGTGCCTTCTATTGGGGCCATTTCACTTATCAATGACTCCAACATGCAACCTGTAGGGGTTTTGCAATTAAACGAAACCTTTGATAGCTTCATACAAAAATCAAAAAATCAGATTTATTTCAATATCATTCTATCTCTCATCTTTATTTTTATCATTGGCGTTTTGATGTTTTTTAGTGTAAAAAACATCCTCAAACGCCAGAATAAACTTGCTTCAGAAAGACAAGAATTAGAACTTATGCGCTCGGAATTACTTGCCAATGTGTCGCATGATATTCGGACACCTCTCTCAAGTATTTATGGATATGTAGAAACGATGCTCATAAAAAAGGATACGCTTAGCAAAGAAGAACATGAAAAATACTTGAACACCACTCTTCAAAGTACTGAAAAACTTAAGACCATGGTGGATGAACTTTTTGAGCTATCAAAACTGGAGAATAACGAACAAAAGCTGAATCTTGAAGTCTTTGATATCGCTGAGATTATTCAAGACGCCATTGCTGGCTTCAAAATGGATGCAGCGAAAAAAGGCATTTCAATTAATACAATCTTACCCGATTCGAAACCAAAAGTACTAGCTGACTTGGCGCTTATGGACCGAGTATTGAACAATTTGCTAAGCAATGCTATCAAACATTGTGATAATGGTGGCGAAGTGTCTCTTTCAGTTGAAATCAAAAATGACCGTATCATGCTTTCTATTGCTGACAATGGCAGTGGAATTTCACCAGAAGATTTACCGCATATCTTCAATCGATTTCACAAAGGCAAAACAACTAAACCAGGAACCGGACTTGGACTTGCAATTGTAAAACGAATTCTCGAAATGCATGATTCGCAGTGTGCAGTGAGCAGTGAGCCAGGTGTGAAGACTATCTTTTCGTTTCAGTTAAAAAAAGGGTAATCATTTAAAACAAATCACAGCAAAATATCATTCACTGCTTTGATTCGATCAGGCAAATCCTTTTCACCAAGCATTTCTTTTAAATCGATTTCAATATTTCTGCACATTGCAGACAATGGCACATCATTAATTAATGACTCAAAAGGATTTTCGCTGTAATCACCCACCAACTCCATAGTCATCAATAACCAAGATGCAAGAACAGAAAAAGGAATGACCATCCAAACAAATCTTTCACTCACTTCACCGAATGAATTAAGCAAAGAAAAAGGAAGGAGAATCACAAAAATCCAAGTAAAAACGGAACTAAAAAAAGCGTATTGACGCGGGAATGGAAAATTTTTGATACGTTCAGCTCCTCCCTGACTATTGAGTAAGTTCTGAATGATTCTCTGCATGTCGATGTAACGAAACTCCTCCATCACTTTATGCTTACGCAACATTTGAAGATCTCTACTTTGTTACGACATAAGAAACAGCGCAGCACTTTGGGCACTTAAAGCTTGTGCCAATTCTTCTTTATCTAAAAATCGCTCAATCGAGTCTATCATTTCTACGGGTCCGAAATGAGGAGATGTTTTTTCTCTGAAAACATTATTGTACCTTCTATCATGTTCCCATGTTTGCCGACGACGCAGCTGCACCCGCATCGCATTTACGTATGCGATATGCCGGTAAATCAATCTTTTTTTGATAATGTCAACTTCTTCTTTCGATAAAGAATCCACGTGCACGTCATGCTGTAAATAATCCCTCACACTTAGAGCCCATGCACGACTGTCATTTACTATGCTTCCCCAAAGTCGACGTGCTTCCCAAAGTCGATCATAACTCGAATTATTTTTCAAACCAATATAAAAAGCGGTTGCAGTTCCTATCAGCGATACAGGCAAGAACGGAATGGCAATCCACAAACAATCGACATACAAATACAACAACACGACGAAGAGTGAAATGAGCGTGAAGATCAGAATATTGAACCATCCAAATGCCCAAATAATTCGGATATTAATCCTTCTTTTTACATACATAAATTAAACACTTTTCCTTATTCGTTATGATGAATGCAAACGCACAAATCGTGAGTATAGAACGACAATGCGAAATAAATTCGCTCACGAAATTAATCCATGCGCAAAAAACTTCTTAGTACACAAATTCTACATTTCATAAAAAATTTGGAGTTTGACGCCCAGCTTCCCGCGGACATTCATGTCATAAATCCATTCAGGGATAATCCACAAGTACCTCAAACATTGAATTTGTTTTACAAAAAATATTATAGCGACTCAATGCCTCGCAACCTCATTTTGGGAATTAATCCCGGAAGACTGGGCGCTGGAGCCACTGGCATTCCGTTTACCGATACCAAAAGACTTGCGACACATTGTGGAATAACACTCGAAAACACTCATACACATGAGCCTTCGAGTGACTTCGTTTATCGTGTGATTGATGCTTGCGGCGGTCCGGATGTGTTCTATCGCACATTTTATATTTCTTCCATTTGTCCTCTTGGATTTGTGATAACAAAAAACGGGAAGTCTAAAAATTTCAATTATTACGATCATCCCGAATTGTTGAAAGCAGTGCGACCCTTCGCAATTCGAACACTTCGCCAACAGATCAACTTTGGCATGAATACAGATGTTTGCTTTTGTTTTGGAACAGGTAAAAATTTCAATTTTATTGAAAGCATCAACAATGAGTTTCACTTTTTCAAAAAAATAATTGCACTTGAGCACCCCCGGTATATCATGCAATACAAATCAAAAGAAATTCCTACATTCATTGAACATTACCTAACCACACTCCATTCCAGTGCCAATAATTGATCTACTGTGAGGAACAACATTACTTTCATCAGGGTTACTTTTGTCCCATGATTTCAGAGACGGTGAAGGAAACGCTCAACAATATTCAGGAAGCCATCGAAGATGTGCGCGCAGGAAAAATGGTCATTGTGGTTGACGATGAAGACCGAGAGAATGAAGGAGACTTCGTCATTGCTGCGAGACATGTCACTCCTGAAGTAATCAATTTCATGACCAAATATGGCAGGGGTCTTATCTGCATTGCTCTCACAGAAGAACGATGTCAAGATCTGAAATTAGACATGATGGTATCGAATAACACGGATCCCAATAAAACAGCATTTACCATATCTGTTGACTTACTTGGACATGGATGCACTACAGGAATTAGCGCCCATGATCGATCAAAAACTGTTCAGGCATTAATCAATACATCAATGCAGCCGAATGACTTCGCCAGACCTGGACATATTTTCCCGCTCAAAGCAAAAATGGGAGGCGTATTGAGAAGAACAGGGCATACCGAGGCTGCGATAGACTTGGCGCGCATTGCAGGCCTTGAACCCGCTGGAGTTATCGTGGAAATAATGAATGATGATGGAACCATGGCCAGGCTTCCACAACTTCTGGAAATTGCAGAAAAATTTGATCTTAAAGTGATTTCCATTCGCGATCTGATTGAATACCGACTGAGCAAAGAAACCCTGGTAGAAAAAGTGAGTGAAATACCTTTTGCCACTGCTTATGGCGATTTCATTTTTGCAGGATTCAGACAAACAATTGAAAACAAAGAATATATTGCTTTAGTAAAGGGTTCATGGACAGATGATGAGTCAATTCCTGTTCGTGTTCACTCGTGCAATATCATCGGCGATATTTTTAATACAATCAAAGGAAGCACCGGAGCGCAGCTTGATACTGCAATGCGACTGATTCAATCTGAAGGTAAAGGAGTATTAGTTTATATCAATCATCTTCAGCCGGGAGTTAGTCTCATTGGCGAAATGCGTGAACTTACTGAACGCCAAAAATCCATTTCGCAGCCTATGGATAATCGTGATTTTGGCATTGGCGCTCAAATACTACGTTCACTCGGTGTCAAAAAAATGAAACTGATCACGTCTCATCCAAACGCAAAAAGATCGGGACTCGAAGGTTATGGACTTGAAATTACAGAATATATTGGCACAAACTGAATAAAACACCATTGTTTGATAAGAAACAAAACTTTTGCGGAAGCAAAAATGCCAGCTCCGAAACAGAATTAATTCACAATGTTTAGTCGCTGTGTCATTATCGATTTTCCATCCGTGATATTCACTGCGTAAAGTCCTGAAGGAAGCCCTTTGAGATCTTTTGAAAATGAAAAGGTGTTTTCAGAAATAAACTCAGACTCATCCGAAACGACTTCACCATTCATATTTGTGATTGTCACATCCAATTGGCCAGTCGATTTCCAATGCCCAGAGATTGTTACTCGCTCAGTCGTCGGATTCGGATAGACCTGAATCGATGAACCGTTGCTTAATTCATTCACGCCAACATGAACTGGCAACGCAGCAACCGCACCATCAGACGTGGCAGCCCAAACTTCAAGACCCGGACCATTGCTATTGTTTACAGGATTCAAAAATCCACTGACAAAAATCGTTAGTGCCTTATTCGCTTGTGTCCACGTGCTCAATGGCAAATCATATTCTCCAAATAGCACCGATTCTGCGCCATTGTTCACCCGAATAAAATAGTCCGATTGCGCAGAAAAAGAAGTGTATTCGCTAAAACCGCGGAAAGGAAGATTATCACACAAGTCTGTTGAAGTCAATATCTCGGTCATGTCGGCAGAACTTATATCAGTGCAACCATTGACACAAAGCACGTCGCAATTACCAGAAATAAGGGCAAAAGATCTGGCGGCATCCATAAAATCAAATTGAAATGCTGGTGCTGGATTGTACCCCGTCAAACTCAAGATTCCATGCGCTGCGGCAAGATATTTCTGACCTTGCACTAATTCGATCTCTTGAATATACATAGCCTCCGAACTGCTTGTGCTAGATGGTGGTGTAATGGCAATTGACAAAGGAACCTCAGCAGGCAAAGACATGAATGGAGTTACATATCTGAATGCGAAATTGCTAACGTAAAGTTCGTCATTGACGTAGATATCACAAATTGATAAAAGGTCATCTGCACTATTGTGTAGGAATTGAACTTCAGCGAATACAGGCTCGGACGGCACTACTTGAAGCGGAATAAGATTGCCGCCATTTTCCGAGGCGATCCACAAGCCCCACATTGGGCCATTGTTGTTCAATGTTGGATTTTGAAACCCACTCAGGATTACAGTGATGATTTGTCCCGGAAAATTTGAACTAAAAGACGCCAAGTAGGATTCAATCTGTTCAGTTGGTTCATCATTTAACAACGTCAATACAAAGTCGTCAATAGGTAATTCAAAATTCGTCGAAAAATCTCCAAAGCTCAGATCTTCAGCAAATGGCACACTAAAATTTGAAGTCTCAAAAATGTTCACTGTTTGTCCATCGGTCACTCCATGATGAAAAAGAAATCGAACATTTTCAGCAGTTGAAACAGATTCGTTCATGCCAGACGCAACGTGCCATTCCAAAGGTAGAGCAGGCGAATACAATGACTCATTCAAAACACCATTCAACACCATAGTATAGGTTTCTCCAGACAAAATTTCCAGCGTATCAACGAAATAAGCCTCACTCACATTAAAACTGTTACTGCCTGCAACGGCTATTTCAACTTGATTACCAGCAGGTAGGTGCATGAAAGGTGTTGATGTCCTGAAAGCAAAATCATTCAAAACAATATCGCCATTCAAATAAACGTCTACAAGGTTCAATGCAGCATCAGCGCTATTGTGAATCATTTGACAACGCGCGCTGAGATTCAATGAAAGTGCAGGGAGCTCTAAAAGTGGTCCACCAGTAGGCTTCGCAAGCCAAAGTCCAAGCGACTCTCCAAAACTATTTGCTGCCTGGTTGAAATAACCACTTGTGACAATTGTGACGGGTATGCCACCCAGTCCCATTTCATCAAAAGGAGCGCTGAATGTACCATACGTCGACTCATTGGTTTCATTTGTAAGGGAAAAAACGTAGGACGCTGCAAAAAACGATTGGTATCCCTCAATGCTACCGTGAGAAATGCTCTCAAACGCTGGTAATTGAAGTAATTCAGTTTCTACCAAGTCAACGATCGGAAGATCTGTTGCCCCATGACAGAACAAAAACTCAGTAACGGAGGCCGAAGCCAGCGTCTCTTTTGCACCTGTAAAAACACTCAGGCTTAAGGGAATAGGAGGATTGTACCCGAATGAATTCAATTGACCATTTGCAACCATGACATACTTTTCACCAGTTACGAAAGTGAATTGAAAACTCTCTAATGCGTCGCTTTCATTCGTGCTATTTGCATTCGCGATGCTAATAGTTGTTTCAGATATAGCTGGCACATCCAAAAAAGATGTGGCGGTCCTAAATGGTAAATTATCTGCAATCAGTGAAGATCCAACATAGACATCTACCACTGACAAAGAGGTGTCTGCACTATTATGTATGAATTGGATGCGACTTGTCTGCGCATGTTGATTCAACGCCATAAAAAAGCTGATACAAAGGAAAATGTATTTTGACATAGGCATATTTTGTACACTGAAAGACCTTGATTCGAATGGTAAGCACTCTGGCATGCACAATAATAGGGTTTAAGAATTATGAATAGCGCTTGTGAACGCATAAAGTGTTAACATGGTTTCAATCCTAAAATGCAGAACATGTAAACGTGTCGGAGCGATGGCCACAAAACCGATTTTTTGAATTTAGTTTTACATTATCATTGCTGAGCATTATAAGTTTGACGCGTTTTATGTTGAACTTTTGAAACCTGCGATTGTTCTAAATCCAGATAAGCGTAATCAATGCAAAATTTTAGTATCAAAGATCTGGAAAACTACACCGGTGTGAAAGCACATACGATCCGGATTTGGGAGCAGCGTTATGGACTTCTAAAGCCTGACAGAACAGATAGCAATATCCGCAAATATTCAGATACTGAGCTAAAAACGCTTTTAAATGTTTCGCTTTTAAATCAGCGAGGCCACAAAATCTCTGAAATTGTAAAGATGGATGCGCAAAAAATGCATCATCTAATTGAAGAATATTCCCTGGCCAGTGAAAACGAAGACACATCACTCGCAACGCTTAAGTTGGCGATGCTCAATTTTGACGAACGACTTTTTTGCAGTATCGTTGATTATAGAATCGAAAAATTCGGTTTAGAAAAGACGTTCATCGAAGTGCTTGGTCCATTCTTGCGAGACATCGGTATATTGTGGATGACGGATACAATTTGTCCAGCTCAGGAACATTTTATTTCGAATCTTATTCGCCAAAAAATACTTAGCGAAATCAATAAAATCAGCGTGCTTGAGGCTACTGACAGCGCTCCAATTTATGTTTTGTATCTCCCCGAATTAGAATTCCATGAAATTTCGATGATGATGTTACATTACATGCTGAGATCACGAGGCAACAGAACCATTTATCTGGGTCAAAGTGTGCCGATTGACGATCTATTTCAAGTTTATCAGCGTGTGGGAGAGGCAAACTTTATAAGCAATTTATCGTCCCAACCTTCGCCAGTGCTGTTAGATAGCTATCTGCAAAGGCTCACCGAGCTATTCCGAGATAGTGGTTGTACGTTTCATTTTGCAGGCGAAATACTCCGAAACAAAAAATCTCCGGAATTGGGTCTTTTTCATTTCTACCCTAATTTGGAGGCTATCCTGCGCTGAGATTTTTGAACACATTTTCCATTTGCGACATCCTCTTCAAGCCTTATAAGTAGGCCTGAAGTCATTTTTACACCTTATCGGCGAAAAGCATCCTATTTTTCAACACTCATTCTCAGGCAGTTAGTTAGAATTCTTGATTTTGTTTAACGTTTTAGCATTTATTTTAAACAAAATGATAATTGAACCAATCTTCTGTTTAATCTTTGCGTCATATTATTAAACAAAATAATAAGATGAGCACAATAGAATTTAATCACTTGCTAGCCACTAACCACCAATATCTCAAAGGTTTCGCTTACAATTTCACCAGAAATCCGGATGATGCTGACGATTTATTACAAGACACTTGCCTCAAAGCTTTGCGATATAAACACCTTTTTGCCGATGGCACCAACTTCAATGGCTGGCTCTATACCATCATGCGCAATATTTTCCTGAATAGCTGTAAAAAACAACAACTGGTGCGCAATTACATCGCTTCGGAAACAAATAAATCAACAGATTGGAGATCGATGTCAGCGAATAATGTGTATTCCCAGTTCGATCAGAAAGAAATAGATTCAGCCATCGACTCGTTGAAAGAAGACATGCGTGTTCCATTTCGAATGATGCATGAAGGATATCAATATGATGAAGTTGCTTCACATTTAAACATTCCAACAGGCACTGTGAAAAGTAGAATATTCAACGCTCGAAACAAGCTGGCGCAAGCTCTGAAAGACTTCAATTAATTCAATTCGAATTGAAACAACGAAAAAAGGCTGCCCAATGAGCAGCCTTTCTAGTATTTCAAAATCAAATTATTCTTTCTTTTTGTCAAATTTCGCGTAGCGAGTTTTGAATTTATCGATACGGCCTGCCGTATCTACCAATTGCATCTTGCCCGTGAAAAATGGATGTGATGTGTATGAAATCTCCAATTTCACAACTGGGTATTCATTGCCATCTTCCCACATGACAGTTTCTTTTGTGTTGGTTGTTGATCTGCTCAAAAACGCTGTGTCGTTGGACATGTCTTTGAAAACGACCAATCTGTAATTTTCCGGATGTATACCTTGTTTCATTGTCTTTCTTTCTTGAAATGGGCGGCAAATATACAACAGACATTCAATCAATGTTGCAAATTCCTCAAAAAATTCCTTGTACACATATCCTAAAGCGCATTACCCTTGATTCCGGAAGAACCAGCTGCACTTGAATTTGCTTTCATGACTTCACTACCTCGCCTCCTAATGCAACGTTGGTTTTACTTATCGCTGCAAATCCTCCTTCAATTTCTGAAAAGTTTCTGAATCCGCGTGCCTGAAGGATTGACGCAGCCATCATGCTCCGATAACCACCCTGACAATGCAAGAAAAAGTGCTGGTCAGGATTGATTTCCGTCATCCACTGATTGATTTCGGCCAGGGTCTTGTTTTCCGCATTTTTCACATGACCAGATGCGTATTCACTTTCCTTTCTCACGTCCACAATTGGTTCTTCTTCGGCCTCAAATTCCGCCGCAAACTGCTCTGCGGAAATTCTATCCACTGTATCTATCTCATTCCCTGACATTTTCCATGTCTCAAAACCACCAGCAAGATGGCCAAGCAAATTATCGAACCCTACACGACTAAGTCGCATAATTGTTTCTTCTTCCTTGCCAACGTCGGTGATTAAAAGCAATGGCTGCTTCACATCACGTATCAATGCTCCAACCCATGGAGCAAAATCTCCACCCAGTCCAATATTGATGGATTGAGGAATAAACCCTTTACAGAAATCGGAAGGGTTTCGAGTATCAAGAATGATGGCATCCGTTGAATCTGCAACTGTTTCAAACTGCTCGGCAGTGAAAGGTGTCAAGCCATGATTCAAAACTTCGATGTAATTCTGATAACCCGTTTTGTTCATGGCAACATTCATTGGGAAATAGGCAGGTGGAGGTAACAAACCGCTGGTGACTTCTTTGACAAAACTTTCCTTGTTAGGCTGATTCAACGCATAGTTGACCCTTTTCTGATTGCCCAAAGAATCTTCCGTTTCCTTCATCATGTTTTTTCCACAAGCGCTTCCTGCGCCATGCGCTGGATACACAATAACATCATCCGATAGAGGCATAATTTTATTCATCAAACTCTCATAAAGCAGACCTGCAAGTTGCTCCTGCGTCATATTCGCAGCCTTTTGCGCAAGGTCAGGCCTGCCAACATCACCTAAAAAAAGTGTGTCCCCTGAAAAAATGCAATGTTCCTTGCCTGATTCATCGAGTAATAAAAACACACTACTCTCCATTGTATGACCCGGAGTATGTAACACGCGAATCTTAATTTTCCCTATAGAAAACTCTTGGCCATCGGCAGCAATGATTGCTTCGAAAGACGGATCTGCAGTAGGACCATATACGATTGGCGCTCCCGTCGCAGAGCTAAGATCCAAATGTCCCGAAACAAAATCAGCATGAAAATGTGTTTCGAAAATATACTTTACCTGAACTCCATCTTTTTCAACACGATCTAGATAAGGCTGAATTTCACGCAAAGGGTCAATGATTGCGGCTTCGCCATTACTTGTAATATAATAGGCTCCTTGTGCAAGACAACCTGTGTAGATCTGTTCTATTTTCATTTCAGTGAATTTATCGAAAACAAAGGTACTGTTCTCTGTTGAAAT
>Ga0209480_10003330_pt1 | contig 10535 bp, 9 predicted proteins | sample JI61114C2DNA_FD_187501 | JGI IMG/M metagenome (GOLD analysis project Ga0209480, IMG submission 187501) | Wastewater effluent complex algal communities from Wisconsin, to seasonally profile nutrient transformation and Carbon sequestration -... | ecosystem: Engineered > WWTP > Effluent > Algae...
CCCGGACAGCTTTTTCAAAATCGGCATTATCATCATCCAGTTTGTTCACCCCGAAGATCATGGGTGTTTTAAACTGCTCCGTGTACTCCCATATAATATCTGTACCGACTTCCACGCCCATCACGGCATTAATAAGCATTACACCGGTATCAGCCACACGGAGTGCAGAGATCACTTCACCGGAGAAATCATCATAGCCGGGGGTATCAATAATATTTATTTTATATCCTCTCCATTTTGTATGAAGGAGCTTGCTGAAAATAGAATTACCACGTTCCTGTTCAAGTTCGTGGTAATCTCCGGTAGTATTCCGCTCCGCGATAGAACCCTTCCGGGTTATGAGGCCTGCTTCAAACAACATGCACTCCGCTAAGGTGGTCTTACCAGAGCCGGCATGTCCGAGCAAGACTATATTTTTTACGTGTGAGGTATCAAATTCTGGCATAGCAATAAAATTTAGTATTGAAGAAAATGTGTATGACTTCTACAAATCTTCAAAATTGATCAGATAGTAACTATGAACCCGGTTAGGGTCCGGGCTGATTAAAGTCAGTAATCAGTCGCTTCAGGAAGTTCGCGACAAAAAACCACTGAACTCTGAGCGGAGTTGTTGCAGGGTAATTTCAAGTGAGCGGAATTCGTCGAGCAGTGATTCGTGTTTACCGGTCGTATCTTCCGACGCAGGTGATTCAGTCTGTAATTGACGTTCGTGAAGTTTGATGGATTGTTTTAGATCGTGGATGTTGATCAACTGGATGTGAAACTGATTGTGCAGATGTTCAACTTCCTGTAACTGTTCTTTGGAGAGGGGTTTGCCGGCAACTTGTCGGATCTGGTTTTCGTCTTGCATAAGTTCATCACGATAGTTGCGGAGCTGAGCTCTCCAGGCATTGCACTCTCCGGAGAGCTGTGAGATGTCTACCTGTACCATGGCATTAAAATTTAGAAGTTAATGAATAAAAAGAACTGTTGGAAATACTGTCGGGGCTGACAAATTTCCCGGGTTCTGGACTAAGTAGAGGTGGGTTAGTGTGTTTCTTTGCTTATGTTAAGGTAAGACCAATTTGAACAAAACCAAATAAATCGGACATGATTTCTGTTAAAAAAGAAATGCACAGGAATCACCCTGTGCATTTTGTTTATTTCAGTTGAATCACTTATATTATCAATGGCGGCGGACTTTTACCTTGCTGGCCTTATTGCCCCTTGGTCCGGTCACCGTTGTTTTTTTAATCGTGGCTTTATTGCCGCGTGGACCAGTAACGGTGGTACGGGAACGGTTCACCCGGTAATTACCAACGGTTGATGCATGCCGGGTACGGACGGTTACTGAAGTAGTACGGAACGGCGTGTACACCCGGTGTGCATGTAATACCCTGTGGGTGCGTACCACTACAAAGGGACGATGATAATGCATCCGGTAAGGATGCCAGACTTGCCAGGCAAATGGACGCCAGGGTCTCCACCAGCCTGGATAATTTTTCCAGCGCCAGGGTGAAATCCAGGGACGGTAAACGGGCCCATATACAAAACGAACCGAAGGCCATGCCCATACATTAATGACAATGCGGGGGGCCATATAATCATAACCGGCATTCGGACCGCTCAGTTGACTATCATTATAATTCATGAAGGCCTCTTCCTCTCCACCACCATCCGGTTCTACAATCACTGCTTCACCATAAATATCCTCATCCCCGATAATTTGCACAACAGCCGTGGTATCACCGGTTTTTTCCAGTTCGATCACGGCTATATCCTGATTCTCTGAACCGGAAACAGGTACCTGCAATACAAAAGCATGTACGTCTTTTTCCGATTGGTCGATAACCCGGACATAATCGGTTTCTCCGTCCCCGTTCAGGTCAAGGTTATTTACGTGGTTAGATTCAAGGTTCAGGGCTTTCTCAAAATCCTCAATCGTTGATGATTGCTGGAATAATTGCAGGGCTCCCTGCAGGCTGAAATGGTCGCCGGGTAACCCGGTGGAATCAACCCCCGTTTGCTGGGCGGTTGCGGAAGCTCCCACAAAAAGGAATCCGGTGATCAGGGTGGATAAATGTTTCAAAGCTTTCATGTAATAAGTTTTGTATGAGACGATAAAAGTAGCAATGGGTTTAGTCAACAGCGATTTTTTATACAAAAAAATCATGCTTCCGCGTGTTTTTACGGCAAACTGAATTGTTTTAACCAGGCCCAGTGTACTCTGGCCGCCTCCATCCAATGATTCTCGCCATTCGGATAGGCGTGTTTCAGTCCTTTTACGAATACAAACCGGAATTCATACCCGGAAGCCGGTGAAGCTGGCCGGTAGGTTGCCCAGCTGACCGAATTAGTATCGCCACTGATCGTGTACAAGGGATTAAGACCGAAATTGGCAATATGCCGGTGGGCAATATTATAATGCTTGCCATTCAGCAAAGGAATACCGGGTGTACTGATCAGGGTATCGAGCAAGCTGAGCGGTAGTACCGGCCCGGTATTACCCGGCCCGTAATCCTCATTCCCAACCTGGAACATCACCGGGAGTTTTCTTTTGGGTACATAAACCGTGTCTTTATAAAAAGCGGAGGCATTTTCAACAACCGCGGCCAGTTTATCACTCAGTGAGATGGCACATTTGGCAGCCATTTGTCCCCCATTTGAAAAGCCAACCAGGTATATCCGCTTGTTGTCTGTTTTAAACCGCACACCGAGGTCATTCATAACTTCCGTTAAAAACTTAATATCGTCTTTGGGTGTCTGTCCGGTACAGAAAGTCCAATCGGCATCGGGCGGTGTATTCCATTTTGTAATATTCTTGGTTTCCCCGTTATCGTTTATGCAATACCGCAGGGATGACGGAAATACTGTTATTACATTTTGTTCATCACCAACTTCTTTCCATCCGGATCGGGTATACATGTCTTCCCCGTTACCACTCGTCCCATGCAACATAAAAACAACCGGCAGCGGTGTTGTGCCCGTATAGGAGTCCGGAACATGCACATAGTATTCACGACTGACGCCTTCCACCACCAGCGTGAACCTGTTTTTACCTTTGGTAGCCGCACCGCTGCTGCCACTGCTATTGCTGTCCTCCTTCTGACAACTACTGAAAAAAAGGAGTCCTGTGAATAATAAAAGGAATAATGATTTACGGTTCATAATATTTTTTTAATGGTATGCCATAAAAGTGCAGTCAATTAAAAAAACTTCAGTAGAACCCAGGGGTGATATTTTTATTTAAGCATGAAACTCCGCAGACGAGCTACAGCAACCGTGCGACTGGATACGTCCAGTTTGAAATAAGCATTGTTAATATGCTTTTTCAGGGTATTGAGCGAGATAAATAATTCAGCCGCTATCTGCTGGTTGGTTTTTCCATCGTATAACAATTGCATCACTTCAAATTCGCGGTCACTCAGCGGTGTTACCAACTGGTGATTGATCTTGCCGGTATCAAGCCGGGGTACATGGCGGTTCAGGTCTCTGGCATGATTGGATAAAGCGATCTCGATCGTGGCAAAAAGGGTTTTGTCATTGAAGGGTTTTACAATATAGCCGTATGGATTGGTCTGTTTGGCCCGTTCAAGTGTGTCTTTATCGGAATAGGAAGTGAGGAATACAAACGGGATATTGTTATGCTGGTTAATATACCGGGCCACTTCAATACCGTCCCGGTCATTTTCCAGGTTGATGTCCAGGATCGCCAGGTCAGGAGGATTCCGCTTCAGTTGGAAAAGGGCTTCCTCCGGATCATAGGCTATCGCGGATACCTCATAGTCATTATTATTCAGGTACATGCCAATGTTTTTGGCAATCAGCGGTTCATCCTCCACGATTAGTACACGGATTCCGGACATCAGCCAATAGTTTTAAATTTTGAAATAATAATACGGACATCCGTGCCCTGGCTGCCATCAATATTTATCCGGGCTTTCATCTTCTGGGCAAAGGCTTTGATGATTTCATAACCAAATGAAGTTACCGTATCCGGACTGAATCCCTCCGGCAATCCTCTCCCGTTATCTTTCACCTGTAGCAGCAGTTCATTGTCGGATCGTTTCATGGTTACCCGGATATCACCTTCTTCCCGACCGGTAAACGCATATTTCAGCGAATTACTGATCAGTTCATTCAGGATCATCCCCAGCGGAATGGCTGTATCCGTATGCAGATTGAGCTCTTCAATGCTGGTATGCAGCCTGATCTTGTCACGCCGGATATTATAAGTCTGGAATAAATGATTGCTCAGCATCCGGATATACTCATTCATATTTACACTGTTCACCGAATGACCCTGGTAAAGGTTTTGGTGTATAAAGGCCATACTCTGTACCCGTTGAATGCCTTCTTTGATAATCGCCGTTGCCTGATCATCCTGTAAGGTCTGAGATTGGAGGTCGAGCATGCTGCTGATAACCTGGAGGTTGTTTTTTACCCGGTGATGAATCTCTTTATTCAGGACTTCCAGTTCTCCTGATTGTTTGCGGATGATGGCATTTTTACGGAGCTGCCTGCGGTATTGAATAAAAATTACGGCGCCTGACAAAGCCAGGCCGGCAATCCCCATCCACAGCATCCACTTACTGTTTCTTTCCTCATTCAGGTGTTCCTGTTTGAGCTCATTTTCCCGGCTTAATGAAAGACGCAGCTCCTTTTCCCGTTGTAATTGATCGTTCCGCAGCGCGCTTTCCCTTTCTTTAATGGCCGTCAAAAGCCGCTGTTGATCCAGGGACGAATCGATTAACAGGTTTTGCCGTATCAGGGCCATCCGCAGTAAGGTCTCATTGCGCAGTTTATCGGCTTTCAGGTTGTTTTCCCGGTTCAAAAATTCAATTTCCTTGGCACTCATATCCGCTTCCGCGGTATTCTTGATCTCCGCACTGATGCGTTCCATATTGTTATTCCGGAAAATATCCTTGTATTTATCCATCAGCAACAACATACTGTAAGCGGTCTTATAATCCCCTTGCTGACTGCTCATATCCGCCAGAATCGCCAATCCTGATACCGCTAACTCTGTTCCTTTTACCTTCTCAATTTTGGCAGCAGCTGAATCAAAATAAAGCCGGGCTTCCGTTTTATTCTGCTTCGCGGTATAATATACCGATATGCTGGTAAGCATCCGAATGGTCAACGCCATGTTCTGCAAATTCCCGGTCAGTCCTTCGGCCTGTTGCCTTGCCAGTTCCGCCGCTTCATAATTTCCCTGGAAGGAATGAATCACCAGTTCATCAATCAGGGCTTCAGCGAGTACTTCCTGATCCGCCTGCGCTATCCGTTGTATTTCCCGGGTAAAAAATAAAGCACTGTCGTATTGCTTCAGCGTAAGATAGAGTTTAGACAGCTTTGACATGGTGGTGATCATACCCTGTTGATCATTCAGGCTGTTTTTTAACATTAGCAGTCGCTTGAAGGCACCGATCGCATTGCGCGGATAACCGAATTCGAGGCTCAGATTCGCAATGGCTTCCTGCACCTGGCTATTTTCAGTCAGTTGATTGGTCTTTCTTAATAAAACCACCGCGTCCCTGTAATGGTCGAAAGCCTGCCTGAAATAACTGCCGGCCGAATACACATCGCCCATCACTTTCAGTACCCTGCCAAGATAATAATCCTCGCCTCTCTCTTTGAACAAATCACGGGACCGTGTCAGCAAGTCCATCGAACGTGTTCTGTCGCGGTTGATAAATGCCTGGAGTCCGAGCAGGTAAGAACTCCTGGCGATGCCGTACTTGTATCCCTTTTTTTCAGACTGCGACAGCGATTTCTGTGCAAGTTTTTGAGATTCGCTAAAATGGGTATTAAGCAGTTTTTCTCCTTGAGACAGCCAGCTAATGATCTGGAGACTGTCATCCGCCTGTACATCCGGTAACAGCCCCTGCGAAAAAACCGATGCCGGAATCAGTAAAACAATGATAAAGAAGGGAAACCGCTTCATTTTTTGAAAATACAAATTTTAACCGGCTGCCCGGTACTGACAAAAATGAACCATTTATTGGTGTATTGACTCACCCCTGAGGGTTATTTGTTTCATTTTCAGGGAGTAAATGACTACTGTTTAACCGGAACTTCCTTTTACCGATCCTTAATTTTTCAATAACTTGCCCTCCCTTTATGATTTCGCCCAATACGATACAACAGATACAAGGCCGCACTGATATAATCGATGTGGTGGGCAATTTTGTCAAACTGAAAAGACGGGGATCCAATTACCTTGGACTCTGCCCTTTTCATAATGAAAAGAGCCCATCCTTTACCGTTTCGCCCAGTAAGGAAATTTATAAATGTTTCGGGTGTGGCAGAAGCGGCAATACCATCAGCTTTGTAATGGAGCATGAAAAGTACAGTTATGTGGAGGCCCTGAAATGGCTGGCCAACCGCTACGGGATTGAAATTGAAGAAACCTTTGTCAGCGATGAACAACGGCAACAGTTGCAGGCCGCAGACAGCCTGTATATCATCAATAGCTTTGCGCAGCAGTTTTTCAGTCGGGTACTTTTTGAAACGGAAGAAGGCCAGGATGTGGGTCTGGCCTATTTCAAGGAACGGGGATTCCGGGAAGAGATTATTAAAAAATTCCAGTTGGGTTATTCTCCTGAACAACGGGATGCATTTACCCGGGAAGCCATGGGCAAACAATTTAATCCGGAACTGCTGGTGAAATCCGGATTAGTGGCCAACCGGAATGACCAGCTGATGGACAATTACCGGGGCCGGGTCATTTTCCCGGTGCATAATCACAGCGGTAAAGTACTGGGCTTTGGAGCCCGGATCCTGAAAGCCAATGAAAAGGCGCCCAAGTATATCAATACCCCGGAAAATGAACTCTATATTAAAAGTAAGATACTGTATGGATCTTATTTTGCCCGGCAGGCCATTGATAAAGCCGATGAATGTCTGCTGGTAGAGGGATATACGGATGTGGTATCCCTGCACCAGGCCGGGATTGAAAACGTGGTGGCCAGCGGTGGTACCTCCCTGACTCCCGATCAGTTAAGGCTGATCCGGAAGTATACCAATAACCTCACGATTATTTATGACGGGGACTCGGCCGGTATTAAAGCGGCACTGCGGGGACTGGATCTTGCCCTGGAAGAAGGGTTGAATGTAAAGCTGGTTCTGATTCCGGATAAAGAAGATCCCGACAGTTATGTCAATAAGGTGGGTGCAGGGGCTTTCACCCAGTTTATCCAAAAAAATAAAAAGGATTTCATCCTCTTTCAGCTGGAAGTTGCCCTCAAAGATGCCGGCTCGGATTCGGTAAAAAAATCGGAAGTCGTGAACCGGATGGCTGAAACCATTGCCCGGATTAACAAGGCCGAAGATTTTACCCGGCAGCAGGATTATATCAAGCAATGTGCAGAGTTGCTGAAGATTGATGAAGGAGGACTGCATGCCCTGGTCAATAAATTTATCCGTGACCGGGTGAGCACGATGGAACGGAAGCAACCGGTGGAAGAGGCGAAGCAGTTTGAACAGAATGCTCGACAGGGAGAAGAAAGTAATTTTGATGAATCTACCTTCAACCTGTTATTTAAGGATGATCTCCAGGAACGGGAAGTAGCCCGGATCATACTTGAGTACGGGATAAAAAAATGGGACAATGAGAAACTGATCGGGGAATATATCCTGGAAGAAATGGTGGACGAATCCCTGCTGGATAATAAAGAAGTAATCCGGCTGATCGCTGTTTTCAGGGAATTACTGCAGCGGCAGCCCGAACAAGCCAGCCGTAGTTTCTTTATTCATCATCCGGATTCCAGCCTGAGCGCTTTTGCCGTTTCCCTGCTTAATTTTCCGTACGAAGAAAGTGACCACTGGCGCAGTGAATACAGCCAGTCTTCCGGCTATCAGAAGGGACTGTTTGAGCAATCCTATGAGGACTTTATCCGCACTGTTTCGCCGGATAATAATGAACAGCTCCTGGGTTTCCTTAAAATCGGGGAAGATAAAACGAATGACCAGGTGGAGTCTGCGGTAAACTACCTGAAACTGCGAAAAATAAAGCGGATGTTGCTGGAAAATCAACTGGACCTGGAAAAGGAACATACACCGGAAGAATTCAGCATGTTGCATCAGACACACGATCACCTGAAGCAGCTGGAGATTGAGCTTACCCGGAAAATGGGAACCGTGATCATCCGCTGATTCCCTGTTTTTTCATCAGCAGGTCACTATAAGAGACTTCCACCAGTTCCTTTTCTGTAATACCAAATGCCGTTACATAAAAATCGCATTGTGCTTTCAGTTGCACCGCATCCATTTCAGGAGCCGTGATATTCCCGGCTTCTATTTCCACAAAAGAGCCAAGTCCCGGGACTTCATCGATATGGAATTTGACATTGGCGATATAATAGATCTCCCTGATTTTTTCTACAATCACTTTTATGCCCGTTGCGGCGATGAGGGCTTTTTTCAATCCGGCCGCATCGGGTACATGCACCAGCTGGAAAGCGGATTGTTTCGGTCCGGCCTGATCCGGGCGGTCATAAAAAATAAGGTTATTCTCAATATTACCCTCCCTCAGTTTTAGTCGTCCATTGGGTACATTGAAATAGGTATCAGTCTGGTGATCGGTCCCTTTTAATTCAGCTCCTTTACTGAGCAGGAACTTCCGGATTGATCCGGGATCCGAACAACGGGCTTTTATTTCGATATTCAGGTAAGCCATAAAATATAAAAGGGCTGTACCGGTAGGATACAGCCCTGAATTTGCTTAAAAAAATTTATTCGGCTACAGCAGCAGCGGCCCGTTTCCGGGTAGCTCCGATATCTGCACCCCGGTACTCTTCACCCCGGGTAAAACGCATCGCACTCCATACATGATCGAGTTCGATCCGTTCAATACTTTCATAACCTTCACAGGTCAGCCCGTTCCAGCTGCATTCCCGGTTGAGGTCGGTCACAATTTTGGAAGTGGTCTTGGGATAAGCCACCCAGAATTTAGAACCGGTTTTAAGGGAAGGCATCACATCACGGAGAATACCATTCAGCTGGTTTTCATTTACAGCAAATACGAGCGCAAAGTCAATTTTCCGGCTTTTTAAAAGCGGCGTCATGTTCTTGCAGAAAGACAGCTTGCTGAATTGTTTCTCGATGGAGGAGGGCAAACCCTGGATTAGAAGATTCTTTTCGTCTGCCAGTTGTAACTTTTCAAAAACAGTTTGTGACATACTTAGAAGCTATTTTAAAGGTTCCGGCTGATTTCAATTAAAAACCAACCGAGTTCTCAAAGCAGGGGACTGCAAAGGTACTGATTTATATGTGTATTTTCTACACCTGTAGAAATTAAAATCCCCCTGAAGTGATTTTTTTACCTCAGGGGGATTTTCAATTAACTTGATCTAAATCATTTACCTACAGGCTTGTAGCGTGCAAGTGCCTCAGGCATATATTTCTTCAGTTGCTCTATACGGCGGGCTTCTGCCGGGTGTGTACTCATAAACTCAGGCGGTGATTGTCCGCCAGAAGCTTTCTCCATCCGTTCCCAAAGGGCGATCGCTTCCTGTGGATTATACCCGGCCATGGCGGCGAAAATCAGACCAAACCGGTCTGCTTCCAGTTCATGTTTACGGCTGAATGGAAGCATGACCCCTACCTGTGATCCTGCGCCATAAGCGCCCAGGAAAAGATTTTGAGTTTCCTGTGGTTTATTGGCAACGGCCACCGACAGGGCCACGCCGCCAAGTTGCTGAATAATTCCCTGGCTCATTCGTTGGTTACCGTGCTGAAGCAGGGCATGTGATACTTCATGTCCCATAACTGCAGCAAGGGCTGCTTCATTCTGAGTGATCGGCAAAATACCGGTATAGACCACAATCTTACCACCGGGCATACACCAGGCATTGACTGTTTTATCTTCCACCAGATTCACTTCCCATTTATAGCCGGCAAGATCACCTGACTTACCGATCTCCGTATAGTAAGCTTCCACCGCTTTGACAATACGCTGGCCTACCCTTTTCACCATTTCCGCATCCCGGTTATTGGGTGTACCCACCACTTTTGTGGAGGACAGGAACTGCTGGTATTGCGAAGTGGCCATATTCTGTAATTCAGCTTCGGGCAGTAGCTTTAGTTGCTTTTTACCCGACAACGAGTTCTTAGAACAGGATGAAAAAAACAGGATGGCGGAGAAAAGAAACACAGAACTTTTTATCATACTGATGAATTTACCTGTAAAAATAAACAATCATTATACCAATCAGGACGACTGGCTGATCAATTTACGAATCCTGAAGTTAAAAAAAATGAATTAGTCGATTTGTTGTCGGGCATCCTTTCTGCGCTGACGACGGCGGTCCCGGCTTTTGAGAATGGGTACTTTGCTTTCGTTACCTTTTAAAAGGCGACTGATATTTTTCTGATGGGTAAGCAGAACCATCAGGGCTACAGCGATGGCAAATACACGGTATACCGGATTATCGACATTAAAAATGACCAGAATAAAGAATGGAAATGCGATACTGGCCAGTATGGAACTGAGCGAAACAAAGCGGGTCAGGTATAAAACAAGGGAAAATATGCCTACACAGCTGAGAGCGGTC
>Ga0209480_10003331_pt1 | contig 10534 bp, 6 predicted proteins | sample JI61114C2DNA_FD_187501 | JGI IMG/M metagenome (GOLD analysis project Ga0209480, IMG submission 187501) | Wastewater effluent complex algal communities from Wisconsin, to seasonally profile nutrient transformation and Carbon sequestration -... | ecosystem: Engineered > WWTP > Effluent > Algae...
GCTGACATCTTTCTCGACCAGCATCAGATGGGCAAGGCGCTGCATGGCGACCGGGCCTTGGTGCGGGTGACCGGGATTGACCGTAAGGGCCGGCCAGAGGGTGGAATCGTCGAGGTGACCGAGCGTGCCAATACGCGCGTCATTGGCCGCGTGCTGGTCGAGCACGGCGTGGTTTTTGTGGTGCCGGAAAACAAGCGCATTGCCCAGGATATTCTGGTGTCGGTCGACAAGAAGTCCAAAATCAAGCCGGTGGCCGGGCAGGTGGTGATGGTAGATATCATCGAACAGCCGAGCAAGTTCTCGAAGCCGATCGGGCAGATTACCGAGGTGCTCGGTAACTATGCTGACCCCGGTATGGAAATCGAGATTGCGCTGCGCAAGCATGATCTGCCTTTCGAATTCTCGAAGGCCGCTCTGGAAGAAAACAAGGAACTACCCGACAAGGTCAAGAAAACTGATCTCAAGGGGCGTGAGGATCTGCGTGAAATTCCGCTGGTTACCATCGATGGCGAAACGGCGCGTGATTTTGATGATGCGGTTTTTTGCGAGAAGTCGGGGCGTGGCTGGCGGCTGGTAGTGGCGATTGCCGACGTGTCACATTACGTGAAGCCGGGCATGGCGCTCGACAAGGAGGCGATGGATCGCGGCAATTCGGTTTACTTCCCGCGTCGTGTCATACCGATGTTGCCGGAGAAACTGTCGAACGGTATCTGTTCCCTGAATCCGGATGTTGAGCGCATGGCCATGGTTTGCGACATGGAAATCAGCGCGGCCGGCAAGATCGGTAAATACCGCTTTTATCCGGCGGTCTTCAAGTCCAAGGCGCGGCTGACCTATAACCAGGTGTGGTCGTGGTTGTCAGGCGAGGCTAAGCCGGAGAGCGAAATTCACAGCGCCCTGCAACCGCAGCTGAAGAACCTCTACAAGCTGTTCCAGACCTTGCATAAGGCGCGTGAGCAGCGTGGGGCGATTGATTTCGAAACCACGGAAACACAGATGTTGTTCAACGAGCAGGGCAAGATCGAGAACATCGTGCCGGTGGTTCGTAACGACGCGCACCGCGTGATTGAGGAGTGCATGCTGGCAGCGAATGTCTGTGCCTCGGACTTCCTTGCCGAACACAAACAGGTTTGCCTCTACCGCGTCCATGCCGCGCCTTCCGAAGAAAAACTACGCAATCTGCGTACCTTCCTTGGCGAATTCGGCATGGCACTCAGTGGTGGTGATGATCCCAAGGCCAAGGATTACGCCTTGCTGCTGGAAAAGGTCAAGCTGCGCCCGGACTTTCAGTTGCTGCAGACGGTGATGCTGCGCTCACTGAAGCAGGCGATGTACAGCCCGGATAACGTTGGGCACTTCGGCCTGGCTTATGAGCATTACACCCACTTCACCTCACCGATTCGCCGTTATCCGGACCTGCTGGTGCATCGCGCAATCAAGGCAGTATTGGCCAAGCAGACCTATACGCCGGTCAGCAGCTGGGACGATATCGGGCTGCATTGTTCGGCCACAGAGCGTCGTGCTGATGAAGCGACGCGTGATGTCGAAAACTGGCTGAAGTGCTTCTTCATGAAGGAGCGCATTGGCGAAGAGTTCGATGGGACGATTTCGGCGGTAACGGCCTTCGGTATTTTTGTGGCGCTTGATACGGTTTATGTCGAAGGGCTGGTGCATGTTTCCGAACTGGGGCAGGACTACTTTCAGTTCGACAACGTCAAGCACCAGATGCTGGGTGAGCGTACCGGGCAGCGTTTCCGTCTCGGCGACCGGGTGCACGTCAAGCTGGTGCGTGCCAACCTGGAAAGCAACAAGATTGACTTCGTGCTGGTTCAGCCGGAAAGCAAGGCGGTTGGAACCGGTCGACCAGGGCGCGTTACCAAGACGGTAGCCAAGGTGCCGGCCAAGATTGCTGCCAAAGCGGTGGTTAAACCTGCCGCCAAACGCAGTGCGCCGGCAGCAGGCAAGGCAACGGTAGCGAAAGTTGCGAAGCCGGCCAGAAAAGCGGCGAGCAAGGCTGCCAGCAAACCCGCCAGCAAATCAGCCGGGAAAAAGCCGCAAAAACGGCGTTGACCGTAGCGGTTTGGGGTTAGGGCTGCTGCCGCGCGGCAAGCAGCTCGCCGGCCTTGGCGACGATGCTGGCTACCTGTTCCTCATCGAGATCAGGCAGCTGTTCGGTCAACCATTCCAGCGACGCGCCATGAATGATATTTTTGGCATCGGCAATGTCGGAAGGCAGTGCCGGGTCGCCGGGGCCGCCGCCGGATAGATGGCGGGCGGTGTCGATACACAGGCGCGAGAGGTTGGCGCGGGTGTTGTCGATGCCGCGGATGAGCTGAGTCAGTAGCGGTGGCAGATGCCAAACGGCGGCACATTTCAAAGTCAGATCCTTGAAGCGGAAGCCGCAGGTGTCCACCTGTGCCTGCAGCGAGCGCAGTGAATGTCCGGAATGCTGAGCCTCCAGCGCAGCCAGGGGCAACTCCGGTGCCACCGACCAGAGCAGGAGTTCGCCGACTTCAGCCAGTAGACTGGCCATGGCGACTTCGTCGGGCGACACATCGGCGCGTGCCGAACCCCATTTGTGGGCCAGATGACTGGCAAGGCTGGAGCGTGCTTCGCATTCGGCCAGCCCTTGATTGCTTTCATCGGTTTCGGGGCAGGCGGCCAGAAGTTTATGGAAATTATCCGTTCCTAGCTGCATGACTGCGGCTAACGGCGTGCTGGTTTCATGGCCGAGGCGCTGGGTACGATGGGATTCGGCTTCGCGCAGCAGGCGCAGGCAAAGAAATGGGTCATTGGCGGCGATGCTCGCCAAGTCATGGGCCGACAACTGCTCGCCCAGGCTTTCTTCGAGCTCGAGCAGGCGGGCTTTTGAGCGCGGCATGCAGGGCAGGTCGTGGGCGGTAAGAAAGGCAGCCCATTGATCGACACCCCAATGCTTTTGATGGTTTGACAGCACAGTGTCTATTTCAAATGAGAGTAATTCATCTTAGCTCAGTTATCGGCCAAGTTGATGAAAACTAAAGACTTCACAATTGTTAACAGACTTTGTCTTTGCAGCCGAGTAAACTCTCGGATGCAAAAAATTGACCGAGAGTTAGAGTACGTGATTTTCAAGAGTACCTCGTTGCTGCTGGAGGCAGTGCCCGCCATTCCGGCTGAAATGACTGATCATGTTGCGAAACTGACTGGAAAATCATTGCCGGCGGCCCTGAATACGGGCTTGCAAGAGGTTGATTTTGAGCATGCCCAGTTGCTCGCCTGCATGTTGTCAGTGCGCCAGCTATGTTCGGAATACACGACTCGGGATAGCTGTGCCAGTTGTGATGTCAGTAAGCAAATTCACTGTGAGTCGGCGCTGATCGGCATGCTGGGCGATTTGCTGGCGTTTATTCTTGATCACTTCCAGACTGAGGAGAGGGCGATGCGCGACTCTCTTTTTTACATGGTTGATCGCGATGTCTGTGAGGCGCACATGGAAGACCATGCGCACATTGCCGAAAAAATACAGCAGATTGTCTCAGCGCTGGACCCCTTGCGGACGGTTATCCTGGTCCGTGAACTGGACGGCCTGCTGGAGCGCTGGATGAGCCATCATGTGGTTCTTCACGATGAGGCGTTGGCGCGCTGGATGGCGCGTCAGGATTTCACCATTACGGCGCAGAAGCTCTGATCAGTCGCTTGTGAACCCGTTGCGGGTAAAATTCGGCTTCTGATTTTCTGAGAGTAGCCATGTCTTCCCGCCTGATTTATGGCTTTCATGCCATTACCGCCAAATTGCGTCACGACCCGAGTTCGGTCAAGGAAATCCTCATTGACGCCTCGCGCCACGACGGGCGTGCCCGTGATCTGTTGCAGCATGCCGAGTTGCAAGGCATTAACGTGGTTGCCTGCGATGGCAAGCGGCTCGACGCCATGGCACCGGATGCCCGGCATCAGGGTGTAATTGCGCGCATTGAAGGCGGGCGCAAGGTGGCGCATCTTGATGATGTGCTCGATACGCTGGAAGAGCCGGCATTTCTGCTCGTCCTTGATGGCATTACCGACCCGCGCAACCTCGGCGCCTGTTTGCGCGTCGCTGATGCCGCCGGTGTTCATGCGGTTATCGCACCCAAGGACAGGTCGGCCGGCCTGACCGATGTCGCGGCGAAAACTGCCAGTGGCGCCGCCGAAAGCGTGCCTTACGTGCTGGTCACCAATCTTGCCCGTACCCTGCGCGAACTGCAGGAGCGTGAGATCTGGGTGATCGGTACGGCGGGCGAGGCCGAAAGCGATCTTTATGCCGCCGACTGGCCGGTGGCCACGGCCTGGGTGCTCGGTGCCGAAGGTGAGGGCATGCGCCGCCTGACGCGCGAAACCTGCGATCTGCTGGTCAAGATACCGATGCATGGCTCGGTGGAAAGCCTGAACGTTTCGGTGGCTGCAGGCGTTTGCCTCTACGAGGCGCGTCGCCGCCGTCCCTGAGATGACGCACCGCCGCGCGGTGGCGCTGATGGTGCTGGTGACCCTGTTGTGGAGCATTGCCGGCGTGGTGACGCGCCAGCTTGAGGCAGCGCGCAGCTTTGAAGTGACCTTCTGGCGCAGCGCCTTCAATGCGCTGGCGCTGGCGGCGCTGCTCACCGTCATGCGTGGCCCGGTACTGTGGCGCGGCCTGTTGCAGTCGCCGCGGGCGGTCTGGCTATCCGGGGTCTGCTGGGCGGTGATGTACACCGCTTTCATGGTGGCCCTGACTTTGACTACGGTTGCCAATGTGCTGGTGACGATGGCTATCGGGCCACTGGTGACGGCACTCTTCGCACGGTTTTTCCTCAAGCGCCGCTTGCCGTGGTGGAATTGGGCCGCCATCTTGGTGGCCGGTGCCGGGATTGCCTGGATGTTCAGTGCCGAAGTAGCTACTGGCGGCAGTCTGCTCGGTTCGCTGGTGGCCTGTGCCGTGCCGCTGGCCGGGGCGATAAATCTGACGGTTTTGCAGCAGGCCAGCGAAGCGGGTGAGACAGCGCCGGACATGTTGCCGGCAATATTGATCGGCGCCTTGCTCTCGGCGCTGAGCAGTTTGCCGCTGGCCTGGCCGCTACAGGCCTCAAATCATGACCTGAGCCTGCTCGCGCTGCTTGGCGTTGTTCAACTGGCCGTCCCGTGCCTGTTGATGGTGCGTCTCAGTCGCCAACTGCCGGCGCCGGAAATGGCACTGCTTGCCTTGCTCGAAGTGATCTTTGGCGTCGCCTGGGCGTGGCTGGGTGCCGGCGAGCAACCAGCCCGCACCGTCTTGTTCGGTGGTGGGCTGGTGCTGGCGGCTTTGGTGGCGAATCAGCTTTTTACGCTGCGCCGCACCGGATAAAAAAACGATCGTTTTTTCACGTCGACCGCAGCATTTGGCTTAACCGGCCTGCCAGCCACCGCCCAGCGCCTTGAACAGATCAACCGCCGCCGCCAGACGATTCTTGCGCGTCGCAAGGTAGAGCAGTTGGGCGCTGTTCAGGGTGCGCTGGCTATCGAGCAGGTCGAAATAGCCGGAATAGCCGGCTTCGTAGCGCATCTGGGCCAGATTGAGGGCGCGCTGCGAGGCGGCAACCTGTGCCTTGAAGGCGGCTTCTTCTTCGGCATATTCACGCAGGCTGGCCAACGCATCGTTGACTTCGCGGAAGGCGCTTTGCACCGTCTTGCGATAGGTCGCCAGGTTTTCCTTCTGCAGCGCACTGGCCTGATCGACGCGGGCGCCGGTGCGGCCGGCATCGAAGATTGGCATGCTCAGCCCCAGGGCTGCCGACCAGATCGTGGCGCTGCTCGAAAAGAGACCGGAGAGCGCCATGCTCTCGCCGCCATAGAGACCGGTAAGACCGATGGTCGGGAAGTAGGCAGCCTTGGCGACGCCGATGCGGGCATTGGCGGCGACCAGTTTTTCTTCCGCCTGACGGATATCCGGGCGCGCTTCGAGCAGGCTGGAGGGCAGGCCGGCTGGCGGCGTCGGCGGCAGGGGCAGGCGTTCCAGCGTATCGGCGGCGAGCTTCAGGCCGGGCTGGCCAGTGAGCAGGCCAAGCTGGTTTTCGGACAGGGCACGCTGGCGTTTTAATTGATTCAACTGCGCCTGGGCGCCACTCAGCACGCTTTCAGCTTGCGCCAACTCCAGAGCCGAGGCACTGCCGGCATCGAGGCGGGCCTGAACAATCTTCAATGACTGACGACGTGATTCCAGCGTTTGCTCGGTGACCTGCAACTGCGCGTCGAGGCTGCGCAGAGCCAGATATTCATTGGCGACCTGACCGATCAGGGTCAGCCGTATGCTGTCACGGCCAAACTGGCTGGCCAGCGCCTCGGCACGGGCGGCTTCATTGCTGCGCCGAATACGGCCCCAGAGGTCGACTTCATAACTAAGCGAGAGGGCAGCGCGGCGGCTGTTATAAGTTTGCGCGCCGGTGTTTTTGCCGCTGACTGTCTCACCGCTACTCCGGTTGCGACTGCCGTTGGCGCTGGCACCAATCGCCGGGTAAAACTCGGAACCGGCTTCGCGGGCAGAGGCTTCAGCCGCTTCCAGACGGGCGATGGCAGCTTGCAGATCCTGATTGGCGGCGAGCGCCTGCCCGACCAGATTATTCAGGCTGGCATCGTTGAACAGCGTCCACCATTCCGGGTTGATCGGAGCCTGGGTGCGTGCATCGCTGTTGGTCTCCAGCGTCTGTTCCGGCAGCGTTGAAGTCGGCCGCACATAGTCGGGGCCAAGGGTGCAGCCGGCGAGGAGGAATGTTGCGGTCAACGCCGCTGCAAGGCGATTTTTTTGCATGGTTGGCTTGAGTTTCGACATCTCAGTTTTCCTCCGTTGCTGCGACATGCGCGTGGCCGGCCGGTGCTTGCTGCTTGCCGCGCTCCAGCCACTTGAAGAAGAGTGGAATGAAAATGGTGGCGATAAAGGTGGCGGCGATCATCCCGCCGAAGACGCCGGTCCCCATCGACTGGCGGGCTGCGGCGCCGGCACCACTGGCCTTGACCAGCGGGAAAACGCCGAGCACGAAGGCGAGCGAGGTCATGATGATGGGGCGCAGACGCAGGCGGGCGGCTTCGAGCGCCGCATCGCTGGCGCTCATCCCTTCGGCGTACTTCTGGGCGGCGAATTCGACGATCAGGATGGCGTTTTTCGAGGCCAGCCCGATCAGTACGACGAGGCCGATCTGGAAGTAGATGTCATTCGGCATGCCGCGCAGCCAGACGGCAGTCAGCGCTCCCATCAGGGCGAAGGGGACGGCCATGACGACAGCCACCGGCAGCGACCATTTTTCATACTGGGCGGCCAGGATCAGAAACACCATGATGATGGCGAAGCCGAAGGCCCACAAGGACGAGCCGGCACTGCGCTTTTCCTGGAAAGCCTGACCGGTCCAGGCGATTTCGTAACCGCTGGGCAGCGTGGCGGCAGCGACTTCCTCGACGATCTTGATTGCATCGCCGGAGCTGATGCCCGGCTTGCTGTCACCCATCACCTTGGCGGCGACGAAGCCGTTGAAGCGCTCGACCTGTTCCGGGCCGACGACATTCTTCACCTTGCTGATGGCGGACAGCGGAATCATCGCGTTGCTCGTCGCACTGCGCACATAAACCTTGCCCAGATCGTCCGGTTTCATGCGGTAGCTGGCTTCGGCCTGCAACTGCACGCGATAAACCCGGCCGGCCTTGTTGAAGTCATTGACGTAGAGCGCGCCCATGGTGCTTTGCAAGGTTTCATAAACGCTGGCCAGCGGAATGCCGAGCGCCATTGCCTTGGCTTCGTCGACTTCGACAAACAACTGCGGCACGGTCGGGCGGAAGAAGGTGCTGATCCGCGTAAACTCGGGGTGGGTCTGCAGGGCAGCAATGAAGGACTGGGTCACTTCATTGAGCTTCTTGGCATCGCCGTCGATACGGTTCTGCACATAGACCTCGAAACCACCGGCGGTACCCAGCCCCATGATCGGTGGCGGGTTGAAGACCAGCGCCATGCCGTCGCCCTGCATCATGCCCATACCCATGAACTTGCCGGCCAGATCCTGCGCCTTGGCTTCACGTTCGCTCCAATCCTTGAGCGGAATGAAGATGGTGCCGGCATTGGGTTTGTTGCCACCGCCGATCAGGTCAAAACCGGAGACGACGAAGGTGTGTTTGACCGCCGGATCCTTGGCGACCATCTGACGCATGTCCTCACCGGTCTTCTGGGTGCGCTTGAGGGTTGCACCATCGGGCAGCATCAGGGCCGAGATCAGGTAACCCTGGTCTTCGGCCGGCACGAAGCTGCCGGGAATGATGCGGAAGAATGCTACGGTCGACGCGATAACCAGGGCAAAAATTATCCCACCAATAATGCCGTGCTTGAGGGTCAGCCCGACCGTGCTGGTATAGCTGCGCGTGAAGCGTTCGAACAGACGATTGAACGGGGCGAAGAGCTTGTGCTCGGTATGCTGCGCCTTGAGCAGCAGGGCGCACAGGGCCGGCGTCAGGGTCAGGGCAACGACACCGGAGAGCACCACGGCCACAGCCACCGTGACGGCAAACTGTTTGTAAAGCTGGCCGGCGATGCCGCCAAGGAAGGCGACCGGCACAAACACCGCGCACAGTACCAGGACGATGGCAACCAGGGCGCCCTGGACTTCCTGCATGGCCTTGATTGCTGCATCGCGCGGCGACAGTTTTTCTTCCGCCATCAGACGTTCGACGTTTTCCAGCACGACAATCGCGTCATCGACGACGATGCCGATCGCCAGCACCATGGCAAACAAGGTCAGGGTGTTGATCGAAAAGCCGAATATCCAGAGGCCGGCGAAGGTGCCGATCAGTGAAATCGGTACGGCGACCATTGGAATCAAGGTGGCGCGCCAGCTTTGCAGAAACAGGTAAACCACCGCCAGCACCAGCAGCATGGCTTCAATCAGGGTGTGGGTGACTTCGGTAATCGAGGCCGAGACAAAGCGTGTCGTGTCGAAAGGAATGACGTAGCCCATGCCTTCAGGGAACTTCTTCTTCAGCTCGTCCATGCGCGCCGTGACCTTCTCGGCTACTTCCAGCGCGTTGGCGCCGGTCTGCAGGAAAACGCCCATGGCGATGGTGGGCTGGCCGTCGAGGGTCACCTGCTGGTCGTAACTGTAGGCGCCGAGTTCGATGCGGGCGATGTCCTTCAGACGCAGCACGCCGCTCGGGCCGCTGGCGCGGATGACGATGTTGCCGAACTCTTCCGGCGTCAGCAGGCGCCCCTTGGCGGTGACGGTGTAGACCAGCATCTGGTCGCTCGGCGCCGGTTCCTGACCGATCTTGCCTGCCGCATTCTGGGCGTTCTGCGCCTTGATCGCGGTCGACACGTCGCTGGTCGTCAAACCCAGTTGCGCCATGCGGTCGGGCTTGAGCCAGACGCGCATCGAGTAATCCTGGGCGCCAAAAATGGTGACGTCGCCGACGCCCTTGACCCGCTTCAGTTCATCAACGATGTTGAGGCTGGCGTAGTTGGAGAGGAAGAGGGTGCCGTATTTGCCCTTGTCCGACTCCAGTGCCACCACTTGCAGAATGTCATTCGAGCGCTTCTGGACGACCACGCCATTGCGCCGTACTTCTTCCGGCAGGCGCGGTTCGGCCGCTTTGACGCGGTTATTGACGTTGACCGAGGCGATGTCGACATTGGTCCCGACATCGAAGGTGGCGGTGATGGTGACGACGCCATTGGCGGCCGCCGATGAGGTGAAATAGCTCAGGTTTTCGACCCCGTTGAGCTGTTCCTCAATCGGCGCGGCCACCGTGCGGGCCAGCGTTTCGGCTGAAGCACCCGGATAGGTGGCGGTGATCAGCACCGTTGGCGGCGCGATTTGCGGGTATTGCGCAATCGGCAGCACTTGCGAGGCGACGAGGCCAGCAATGACGATGATGATGGAGATGACCGACGCGAAAATCGGCCGGTTGATGAAGAATTTTGACATGGCGGTTCCTTAGCCCTTTTTGGCCGCTGCCGGGGCCGAGTCAGCACCAGGCACGACTGGCGGATGCGGAGCGACAGGGGCGCCGGGGCGCAGCTTCATAAGATTATCGACAATGACCTTGTCGCCAGCCTTGAGACCACCGAGCACAATCCAGTCCTTGCCGTACCACTCGCCCAACTGCACCGGGCGCGGGGCGACCTTGTCTTCAGCGCCGGCGAGCATGACGATGGGGCCTTGCTCGGTCTGGATAATGGCCGGTTGCGGCACGAGGAAGACGCCATCGCGTTCGCCGGTGAGAATGCGGATGCGCACGAATTGGCCGGGCAGCAGCAGGTTGTCGGAGTTGTCGAACTCGGCGCGCAGTTGCTGGGTGCCTAGCGTGACGTCGATATTGCCGGCCAGGAAGTTGAGCTTGCCAGCCTTGGTATAGGTTTGGCCATTGGGCAGAACCAGTTCGATACCGGTCACGTTTTTGCTGGTCAGGCGCCCATTCGGGAACTTGGCCAGATCACTTTCGCCCAGACTGAAGCGCACCCACAGCGGGTTTACTTGATAGATGGCGGTGAGCAGGCTGTCGGCGCCGGCGCTGATCAAGTTGCCTTCGGATTTCG
>Ga0209480_10003333_pt1 | contig 10532 bp, 8 predicted proteins | sample JI61114C2DNA_FD_187501 | JGI IMG/M metagenome (GOLD analysis project Ga0209480, IMG submission 187501) | Wastewater effluent complex algal communities from Wisconsin, to seasonally profile nutrient transformation and Carbon sequestration -... | ecosystem: Engineered > WWTP > Effluent > Algae...
CGTTCAACCCCGGAGGGGTGATATTTTTTACATTTAATTCAATATGTAGCCTTTTCACGCAAATGCCAGTAAAACTAATATATCGGTGCGCTGCACCTTCTAAAACATTGTAAAATCTAAATCCTACAAATATTTTGCGGCACTGCCGCTTTTTTATAAGAAAACTCTGTTTGTTTATACTATTTTGTAAGCCCTAGCTTAGTTTTTAGGGTATATTGCAGTCAATTGTACGCTTATCAAACAAAAATATAAGACATAAATATGTATACCATTATTTCTAGCACAAATAGACCTGGGAGCAATACTTTAAAAGTAGCTCAGCATTATCAAAAACTTTATGCAGCAGCTGGTGTAGAGACTTCTATTTTATCTTTAATGGATATAAATCCGCTAACTTCTAGCGAGGCTGTAAAGCATGCTGAACAAAATATTTTAATGCCCACTACAAAATTTATTTTTATTGTTCCAGAGTATAATGGAAGTTTTCCAGGTGTGCTAAAGGTGTTAATTGATAGTTTACCCAGAACAGTTTGGACTGATAAAAAAGCTTCCTTAACCGGTGTGGCTCTGGGGCGTGCTGGGAATATACGAGGGTTAGATCATTTAACAAATATCTTTCATTACTTGGGTGTTGCGGTATTACCACAGCAACTCTATTTATCGCAAATAGATAAGTTAATGAATGAAAGCGGAGAGATTATAGATGCCGCTACCTTGCAGAATATACACAATCAAATACAGCATTTTATTAAGTTCTAAATAGCGTAAAGCATGTTTATTAAAAGTCGCATTTTGTTTATTGTAGTGATTGCATTGTTACTGGATGTATATATTTTTCAAATTGTTAAAAGCCTTACTGCTGGAGCCGCAGACGGTGCACGTTGTATAACACATAGTGCATATTGGATTATTTCAGGTTTGGCTTTGGTGTGCGCATGCTTATTGCCTTTTATTCCCTTTCATAAACTACCCAATGGTATAAGAACGTATGTGTTAGCTATTATTATAGGATTGTTATTGGCTAAAATCATAGCTGCTTTATTTTTTTTGGTAGATGATGTACGCAGAGGCATAACCTGGCTTATGTATAAATTGCCATTCAATACGAACAACACGGTCAATGCCGATGAAGTATCCATTAGCAGATCTACGTTTTTAAGCTGGCTGGGTATAGGTTTGGGAGGTTCTCTATTTGGCACTTTATTGTATGGATTCTCTAATAAATATGCTTACACCATAAAGCATGTTCCTCTAAGCTTTCCTAATCTTCCTATTGCTTTTAAAGGATTTAAGGTTATTCATATTTCTGATATTCATGCAGGAAGTTTTACTAATAAAGAAGCGGTAAATAAAGGTGTGCAAATGATTTTGGATACCAACCCAGATATTATTTTGTTTACAGGCGATTTGGTAAATGATAGAGCTACAGAAATGGATGATTATATAGAGGTATTTAGTAGGCTAAAAGCCCCAATGGGTGTCTATTCCACATTAGGCAATCATGACTATGGCGATTATACTTCTTGGGAAACAGAGGAAGCTAAAAAAAATAATTTAGCACAATTAAAAGCAGTACATCAAAAAATGGGTTGGCATTTACTATTAAACGAGCATGTTGCACTAGAAAAAAACAATCAACATATTGCTTTAATAGGTATTGAGAATTGGGGTGCAAAAGCCTTTTCAAAATATGGAAAGTTGAATGTAGCGTACAAAGGAGCTGAAAATTATCCTTTTAAAATATTAATGAGCCACGATCCATCGCATTGGGATGCGGAAGTACGCAAACACTATACAGATATTGATTTAACACTTGCTGGGCATACGCACGGTATGCAGTTTGGGGTTGAGTTACCTGGTTTTAGGTGGAGCCCTGTAGAATATTTATATAAACAATGGGCTGGTTTGTACGAGGAGCACAATCAAAAATTATATGTAAATAGAGGATTCGGTTTTATTGGATACCCAGGCCGAGTAGGTATTATGCCAGAGATAACTTGTATTGAGTTGAGGTGTTAGGGTAAAATATTATGTTGAACCGAAAAAAATTATTACATCGAATAAGTATAAAATGTTGATTTTTCAACGAGTTGTAATTGTATCTTGTAACTTTTGCCTTTAAACTTAATATAACATGCGTCAATTTACTATAAATTAAATTTTTAAATACTGGTCAATTGGCAATGCTCAATATTCGATTTTCAATAAGTGGAAATTCCTGAGCTTAAGCATATTGTTTTTTATAAATCTTCATATTGATATAATGGATCAATAGATGTATTGGGTTTCATTTCAAAAACAGATTTTAATAATCCATCCTTTAAGCCATACACCCACCCATGTATATGCGGTCTTTCATTTTGTTGCCATGCTTTTTGTATGATAGATGTTTTGGCTAAATTATTCACCTGTTCTTTTACATTTAATTCTACTAGCTTATCAGTTCGTTGTTCCATATCTACTATTGCATCTAATTCATTTCTATACAATCTATACACATCTTTAATATTACGCAGCCATTTATTGATAACACCAGCATAGGATTGTTTGGTCATAGCAGCTTTTATGCCACCACAGCCATAGTGACCACATACTATAATATGTTTTACTTCTAAAATATCAACTGCATATTGTAATACACTTAATAAGTTTACATCGGTATGTACCACCAAATTGGCAATGTTGCGGTGTACAAATATTTCACCAGGTTGTGTGCCTGTAATTTCATTGGCGGGCACACGTCTATCACTACAACCTATCCATAAAAATTCTGGTGCTTGCACATGGGCTAGTCGATTAAAATAGTCTGGGTCATCTTCTAGCATTTCTTTAGCCCAAGCTTTATTTTCGAGTAATAATTTTTCGTAAGGATGCATAGTCATAACGATAACAATGATGAATGAATGAAGTGTACTTCCTATACTAATTGTTTGTTTGTATTATTGGCTGTTTCAAATCTTTCAAAGACGTCATAATTTTTGTACATACTTTTCTTAATTTCTACAGTAATATTTTTTAAATGCGCATGTAATAAAAAATCTTCAATTACTTCAATAACATCTTTATCAATAAAATCTGCACGGCTAGCATCTATTAAAACAGAAGCATTTTCCGGAACTTGCTCCAGTTTTTGTTTTATAATAGGTTTATTTAAGAAGGAAACATCTTTACGTAAGCGGAATAAGTATTTATCATCATCATTTACAATAAATACAGCAGTTCTAAAATTACTGCGTAATACAAAGAATAATCCTACAATTATACCTACTAAGATACCTTTTAAAAGGTCTGTAAAAACAATAGCCACAATGGTAATAGCAAAAGGCATAAATTGATCCCATCCTTTTTTATACATTACTTTAAATATAGAAGGTTTGGCTAATTTAAATCCGGTATAGATAAGGATTGCCGCTAAACAGGAAAGTGGAATAAAATTAAGAAGGTGTGGAATGAATGCGACACTTAATAATATTAATAGCCCATGCAATATGGTAGATAATTTATTTGTAGCACCTGCGTTTACATTGGCCGATGTACGCACAATTACAGAGGTAACCGGCAGTCCGCCAATTAAACCAGATATTAAATTGCCTATGCCTTGTGCTTTTAACTCTCTGTTGGTGGGGGTTACTCTTTTATAAGGGTCTAGTTCATCAGCAGCTTCAATACTTAACAAGGATTCTAGGCTAGCTACTATAGCAATAGTTATGGCTGTAATCCATACTTGATAATTAGATAAAAAAGACCATTTGGGTAATGTAAAAAAAGATAAAAAATCTTGTGTAGTTTTTGCTTGAGGAATACTCACCATTTGATCGGCCTGTAAAGCATACGTTGGCATATTGTGTAGGCAATACTGACTAATACCAATGCCCGTTAGAACCACTACTAGAGGCGCAGGTATGAGTTTGAAAATTTTACTTTTTTTAACCAATACTTTATCCCACAATATTTGTATGCTTAACGATAAAATGCCTATAACAATAGCAGAAGGTGTAACATAATGAATTGCTTTAAACATTTCAGAAAAAGTATTTTCATGATCGGGTTGATCAAACGTTTCATCTCCAGCAAAATCAGCGTCATAACCAATGATATGTGGAAATTGTTTAAGTATCAAGATTAATCCAATAGCAGCAAGCATGCCTTTAATTACGCTGGAAGGAATATAATCTCCCAATATCCCAGCTTTACAATAGCCTAATATAATTTGGATAATGCCAGCGATAAAAACAGCTAATAAGAAAGCTTCAAATACCTGTAGCTTACCTATAGCTGTGGCTACAATTACAGTAAGGCCTGCAGCTGGGCCGCTTACACTTATGTGAGAGCCGCTACATAACCCTACAACTATGCCGCCTACTACACCTGCTATTACACCAGAAAATAAAGGTGCGCCAGAAGCTAATGCCACACCCAAACACAAGGGAAGCGCTACTAAGAAAACAACTATGGATGATGATAGGTTTGTTGCGATCTTTAGAGATGATTTTTTCATATTACATGTATATTATTTTACAATTCTTCCCCCTTTGGGGAGTTAGAGGGGGCTTTACATACTCAATCCACCACAAGCGCTAATAACTTGTCCTGTTACATAACTGCTTAGTTCAGAGGCTAAAAATAAAGTTACATTAGCTATTTCGGTGGCTGATGCAAAACGACCCAACGGAATTTTTTTTAGAAATTCTGTAGCGGCTTCTCCTTCTTTTAAATAGTGGGTCATATCCGTTTCTACAAAACCTGGGGCTATGGCATTACAGCGAATATTTCGAGCACCCAATTCTTGTGCTACAGATTTAGTAAAGCCAATAATGCCTGCTTTAGAAGCTGAATATGCCGCCTGTCCTGTATTTCCTTTAACTCCTACAATGGAGCTCATATTAATAATACTGCCTTGTTTAGCTTTCATCATAGGGCGTATTACTTGTTTGGTCATATTGTATACGCTTTTTAAATTGATATTGATGACTTCGTCCCACTGTTCTGGCGTTAAGCGTAGTAATAAATTGTCTATAGATATGCCTGCATTATTTACACATATATCTACGGTGCCAAATGTTTTTACCACATCGTTTACCATCGTTTCACATTCCGCATAAATAGCGGCATTGCTTTTATATGCTTTGGCTTTTATGCCTTTTGCTATAAGCTTTTCTTGTAGCGTATTTGCTTTTGCATCACTACTTACATAACTAAAAGCAATATGTGCCCCTTGGTCGGCTAAGGTAAGTGCAATAGCTTCGCCAATACCACGGGTGGCGCCAGTTACAATGGCTACTTTATTATTTAAAAGGTTCATACAAAATGATTTTGGGGCAAGATAATTTTTTTTACTCATCAACCAGTATGCAAACGAAAATAAATAAGAAATAGAAAAAACTAATAATTGATTTTTTTACTCTATTTTGCCGCCCTAAACAAACTCATTTGTATGCAAAAGATCATAAACATCCTTTTAGTAGTAGTTTTTACTACATGCATCATTCCTTCTTATGCGCAAACAACTTTTAATATAAGCGGGAATATCAAAAATAGTAGCAGCAAAGAACTATTACCTGCAGTGTCCGTAACCATAAAAAACACTACCATGGGTACATTTACAGACGATAAAGGGAATTTTATCATACCTACGTCACAATCATTTCCCCTAACATTAGTAGTTTCCTCTATTGGTTTTGAAACACAGGAAATACAAGTATTAAGTGTGAATGAGCCTGTCTCTATTCTACTAAAACCTACAACTGCATTAGGACAAGATGTTGTGGTATCTGCCACAAGGGTAGCTACTAAAATATTAGAAAGCCCTGTATCTATAGAGCGTATGAATACAAGCTTTATTAGGGAAACACCTGCGCCATCTTTTTATGATGCATTGGGCAACTTAAAAGGAGTAACCACCGTAACTTCTTCCATAGGTTTTGTAACACCTACTACCAGAGGGTTTGGAAGCAGTGGTAACCTTAGGTTAAACCAACTTATTGATGGTATGGACAACCAAGCTCCTGGATTAAACTTTGCTGTGGGTAATATAGTAGGCGTAACTGAATTAGATGTAGATAACGTGGAACTGTTACCTGGTGCATCTTCTGCGCTATATGGTTCTGGAGGCATGAACGGTACTTTATTAATCAACAGTAAAAATCCTTTTAAACATCAGGGATTTAGTTTTCAAATAAAACAAGGCGTAAATCATATTGATGATTACGAACGCCCAAGTGCACCATATTATGATTGGAGCGCTCGTTGGGCCAAAGCATTGAGCAATCGTTTTGCTGTTAAACTAACGGCACAATACACGCAAGCACAGGATTGGCAAGGGCAAGATGAGCGCAATTATAGCACTAAATTGCAACAACCTATAAGTGGCGATCGTACTGCAATAGGATATAATGGTGTAAATATGTATGGGGATGAAAGCAATTTTAGTATAAAACTTGTTGCTCGTTCATTAGTGAATGCCTCTAAACTTTCTCAAGCAACGTATGGACAAATATTTGCACCTATTGTGGATTCTGTTGTGTCAAGAACAGGATATAAAGAAAGAGACGTGGTAGATTATAATGCGTACAATGTAAAATTAGGAGGATCATTACACTATAAAATAAACAATACTACAGAAGCTAGCTTAACCGGCTATTGGGGCTCAGGAAATACGGTATATACAGGCGCTGCGAGGTATTCACTTAAAAACCTTGCAATAGGTCAATATAAGGCCGAAGTAAAAGGAGAAAATTTTCATGCAAGATTGTACACTACACAAGAAGATGCCGGAGAAACTTATAATGCCACTGTTTTAGCACAATTAATAAATGAAAAATGGGCACCAACAAAAACATTATGGGCACCTACTTATGCACTTGTGTATGCACAGGCTCGTGCTCTTGGCCAATCAGAAGCGGTAGCACATGCTACGGCAAGAGCTAAAGCGGATGCAAATAGAGTACTTCCAGGAACTGCAGCATTTAAAGAAATTTATGAGGATGTACGTAACAAAGCCATACCTACAGGAGCTTTGTTTACTGATAAAACAAGTTTATATGCTGCAGAAGGCATGTATAATTTTGCTAAAGAAATAAAATTTGCCGAAGTGCAAGTAGGTGCATCGTACAAATTATATAGCTTAAATTCTAAAGGAACACTTTTTATAGATACAGCAGGGCGCATCAATATTAGTGAAATAGGTGCCTTTGTACAAGTATCTAAAAGTTTATTAGAAGATCGTTTAAAACTTACGGTTGCAGGTAGATATGATAAAAATGAAAACTTTACAGGACGCTTCACCCCTCGCTTTACTGCTGTTTATAAAATAGCAAAGGATAATAACTTACGTTTATCTTATCAAACAGCTTATCGCTTTCCAAGCACACAAGATCAATATATTAATCTGAATGCAGGCTCGGCTAGATTAATTGGTGGCTTGCCAGTGTTACGAGATATTCATCATTTCAATACCAATCCTGTATATCTAGAAAAATCTAATACACCCTATCAATTTAAAGAATTTAAACCCGAAAGTGTAAGCTCTTATGAAATAGGTTATAAAGGATTGATACAGAAAAAGTTATTAATTGATGTTTATGGATATTATAGTGAGTATACGAATTTCATCAATCGTATTACTTTAATACAAAATCCTAATAATGACACAACTAGAAAAATATTTTCTACACTTGTAAACAGCGATCGTACAGTAAAAGTATATGGCGCTGGATTAAGTGTGGACTATGTATTGCCTAAAGATTTTGTTGTTTCTGCAAATGGCTCTTATAACCAACTATCTAATGCTGAGGCGGGTGTACTTACCAATTTTAATACGCCAGATGTGCGCTATAATTTTAGCATTAGCAATAATAATATTTGTGGAAAGTATGGTTTTAATGTTGGCTTTCATTGGCAAAGTAGTGTAAAATATGAGTCTTCATTTATCAACGGTCGAGTTCCAGCTTATGGAACATTAGATGCGCAGGTGAGTATGAAATTTCCTGAAATACGCAGCCTAATAAAAATGGGTGGAACTAATATTTTAAATCATTACTACACTACTGCTATGGCCAATCCGCAAGTAGGGGCGTTGTATTATATCAGTTTTGGATATAATGTGTTTTAATTTCTAGTGTTTAAGCCAAAGTAAAAAGTAATTTAAAGGAAATGCCTGGGATGTTTAATTATTAAAAACATATCAGGCATTTTTAGCTTTTGTAGACTAGTTTATATTGTTACACCAATAGCATTTTTATTTTAGTCCAAAAAAAATCACACAGAGCAGCTATGGAGCAAAGGAGCAAAAAATACAATTGGACTTTTTATACATGCAAATGCTACTATGTGTCATTCCTTTAAACACAAATAACATATTTTTCTTAATTTCGGTATATGGAAATAAAAATTAACATAGACTATAATCAAGTTTTTCAGTTAATAAAACAACTTCCTTTAAAGCAGCTTTCTAAATTAAAAACAGCTTTAGATAAAGAGGTTAAAAGCGTTAATAAAAATCATGATTTTAAAAGCTTTTTACTAAATGCTCCAACTTTTAACGATAACCAAATTGAACAAATTGAACAAACTCAAAAATCAATTAATCAATGGCGGGCAAAGTAGTTTTGGTTGATACATCCATCCTTATTGATTTTTTCCGAAAAACTGATAAAACAAAAACTCAACTTATAAAACTTGTTGATAATGGATATTTATTTTCTATATCAACTATAACTGAATATGAAATTTTTGTTGGCGCTACTATTGCACAAAATGCTTATTGGAAGGAGTTTTTACAAAGAATAATCGTTTACCCTTTCGATACAAATGCGGTTACTGTTGCGGTAGACATCAACAATCAACTTAAACAAAAAAGAAAGCAAATTGATATTGCTGATTTATTTATTGCTGCCATTGCTATAAGCAATAACCTGATATTTGCAACACTTAACAAAAAGCATTTTGAACGTATTGATGGCCTCAAAATCCTTGAATAAAAACAGTACAAAAAATGCTGAAAAGCTTTAATAGTCATGTTAAACCCTTCAGTCCACTGCTGAAGGGTTTTTTGTGCGTTATACTTTAGCTACTTTTATACCATAAAAACAAAACCTTTTTATTTTACAACATATTACAATATGCATTTTTTAAACCAACTCCATATTCAACCAAATAACCTCGGCGTTTCTACAGGAACCAAATGGCTAAAGGCAAAAGGAGAAAAAATTATTTCCTATTCCCCTGTTGATGGAAAGCCCATTGCTGCCGTAGTGTCTATAAATACTGAAAATTATAAAACCGTTGTAAAACAAGCACAGCAAGCTTTTAATGAGTGGCGATTATGGCCAGCACCAAAAAGGGGCGAGGTGGTTAGACAAATAGGAGAAGCATTGCGTATGCATAAAAATAATTTAGGTGAACTGGTATCTTATGAAATGGGTAAAAGTTTACAAGAAGGTTTGGGAGAAGTGCAAGAAATGATAGATATCTGCGATTTTGCAGTAGGCTTATCTCGGCAGTTACACGGTTTAACTATGCACAGTGAGCGCCCTAGTCATCGCATGTATGAACAATATCATCCGTTAGGCATTGTAGGTATTATATCTGCATTTAATTTTCCAGTTGCTGTATGGAGCTGGAATGCAATGCTGGCATTAGTTTGTGGGGATGTGTGCATTTGGAAGCCATCAGAAAAAACACCCTTATCTGCTATTGCTTGCCAACATATTATAGCTGAAGTATTTACAAAAAATAAAGTGCCAGAAGGAGTATCTAATTTAATTGTTGGAGGTAGAGAAGTTGGAGAATGGTTGGCTAAGGATAATCGCATTGCTTTAATTTCTGCAACAGGCTCAACCCTTATGGGTAAGGCTGTTGCGGCTACAGTAGGTGCTCGATTAGGTAAAACTATTTTAGAATTGGGCGGAAATAATGCCGTTATTATTAGCCAACATGCAGATATAAATATAGCAATTATTGGAGCTGTATTTGGAGCCGTAGGTACTGCTGGTCAGCGTTGTACAACTACTCGGCGTCTCATCATACATAAAAAAATATATAACGATTTTAAAAAGAAATTGGTACAAGCTTACAAACAAATACGCATTGGTAATCCGCTAAATCAAAAAAATCATGTAGGGCCATTGATTGATAAAGATGCAGTGGTTGCATATTTAAAGGCTATAGAACAATGTAAAAAACAAGGTGGAAAATTTATAGTAGAGGGTGGTTTATTAAAAGGAAAAGGGTATGAAAGTGGTTGTTATGTAAAACCTTGTATTGCAGAAGTCAAGCCAGATATGACTATTGTGCAACACGAAACGTTTGCACCTATTTTATATATTATGCAATATGATACAGTAGAAGAAGCTATACATATTCAAAATAATGTTCCACAAGGTTTATCTTCTGCTATAATGACATTGAATTTAAGAGAAGCAGAACAATTTTTATCACAAACCGGTAGCGATTGTGGTATTGCTAATGTAAACATAGGAACCTCTGGAGCAGAGATTGGTGGCGCTTTTGGTGGAGAGAAAGAAACAGGCGGC
>Ga0209480_10003335_pt1 | contig 10521 bp, 7 predicted proteins | sample JI61114C2DNA_FD_187501 | JGI IMG/M metagenome (GOLD analysis project Ga0209480, IMG submission 187501) | Wastewater effluent complex algal communities from Wisconsin, to seasonally profile nutrient transformation and Carbon sequestration -... | ecosystem: Engineered > WWTP > Effluent > Algae...
GCAAGAGTAATGGTTCATGCCTTACCAATGGTTGCAGTAAATTAGATGTTTATGATTGGTTGTCGCATATGGATATGCCTTCTAATTTTAAACCTTTTAATATTATAGAAATTAAATTCAAGGGCTCCCGAAAGGAGTTCTTTCTGAATACTGAAAATTTATATCTCGAAGCCGGAGAGTTGGTTGCTGTTGAAACCACTTCTGGAGGGTTTGATATAGGTCATGTTTCCCTAACCGGAGAATTGGTTCGTATGCAGCTTAAAAAGAGGCATATGCGTACTGAAGATGTTCAAAAAAAGATCTATCGCAAAGCTACTCCTGCAGATGTAGAAAAATGGAAAGTTTCAAAGGATCTGGAGTTTGAAACCATGCATAAGGCAAGGGTTTTGGCTAAGGAACTTGGTCTGGCCATGAAGCTGAGTGACGTGGATTATCAGGGTGACCGGACTAAAGCTACGTTTTACTATACCGCCGAGGGCCGGGTTGATTTCAGGGAACTGATCAAGAAAATGGCCGAGACCTTCCGTATTCGTATTGAGATGCGTCAGATTGGAATGCGTCAGGAAGCCAGTCGCTTAGGGGGAATAGGTTCCTGCGGACGTGAACTATGTTGTTCAACCTGGTTAACTGATTTTAAAACAGTATCGACATCTGCAGCAAGATACCAGAATCTTTCATTGAATACACTGAAACTTGCTGGTCAGTGCGGCAAATTAAAATGCTGCCTCAATTATGAGCTGGATACCTATATGGATGCACTCAGGGATATTCCTGATAATGTGGAGCGCCTGGAGACAATGACCGGGACAGTGAGACATCAGAAGACAGATATATTCAAGAAACTGATGTGGTTTAGTTATCCTAATGATGAAAACTGGATCGCAGTAGATATTGCCAGAGTAAAAGAAGTTCAAAAATTAAACAAGGAGGGAATTAAGCCGGAATATCTGAAGGTAGAACTTGCTGAAGAAGATAAACCTGTTGTCGCTAAGGTGTTCGATTACGAAAATGTTGTTGGTCAGGATAGCCTGACCCGTCTTGATAATAAGGGCGGAAAGAATAAAAGGAATAATCGTAACAAGAATCGTAACAAACAAAAAGGACCGGGTTCCCCACAAGCTGCTTCGGCTACACCAGCCGGACAGGATACAATTCAAAGGCAACAAAAGCCTCAAAATCCTAATCAGCAACAAAGACCTGCCGGTCCGCCGCAGGCGGAAAGGCCTGAAGGTCAAAGCCGAAATAACAGGAGAAAGAAAAATTTCCGGAACAATAATAACCGTGAAAGACCGTCAGGTGAGAAACCAGCCGGTGGAAAACCTACAGAATAAGATTAATGAAGCCGGGTAAAATATCGTTTTTGTTTGTTGCTTTGCTGACCATAATTCTGGGTTCCTGTCAGGATCAGTCGGTAATAGCAGACAGTAATGTTGAACTGGATAAACACAATTGGTCTTATTCTGAGAGAGTTAAAGTTCCATTAGATATTGATTCAGCGGATATCCCCTATAATTTGTATCTCAATCTTCGTCATACTTCAGATTATAAGTATTCGAATATTTTTCTGCTCATCCATATTACCGGACCAAATGGTAAAAAATCTACAGAAAGAAGAGAATTTAAACTGGCTCTTCCCGACGGGCAATGGCTTGGTGATGGATCCGGGAATTTGTATAGTTATCAAATCCTGTTCAGTGAAGATTATAAGTTTCCGATGAAGGGAAAGTATGTTATTGAGCTGGAACAGAATATGAGAGATAATCCACTGGAATATATTACTGATGCAGGAATCAGGGTAGAAAAGGCGGTTAAATGATGAATGTAATTAAGCAATTCCTCCTAAGCAGGTATTTTCTCTGGCTGACCATATTTCTGATCTTGTTTTGTCTCACATCAGTAATATTGCTTGAACCGGGACATCCGCTTTACATTTTTGCTTTTATTTGTGCGCCGATTATTTATTTATTACAGCGTTACCGTAAGCGTCTTATCAAGAATTCTTGATAGTCTAATTCTCCGCAATTCCATGCAGACGGGCGAATTTCAATAAACCTGCAATATTTTTAGTGTTTAATTTTTTCATAATGTTTCGTCGGTGAGTGCTGACAGTAAACTCACTGATAAACAGATTATCTCCGATTTCTTTGCTCGTTAATTCAAGACTAATCATTTTTATAATCTCCACCTCCCGCTTGGTAAGCTGGTACTTTTTCATAAAATCATCAATAAAGAAAGGATGATGATCGGGGTTTGTATGAGTTTTTAATTCAAAATACAATTCGCCTTCCGAAACTTTTTTAATGGCTTCTTTAAGAATGTTTGACGGACTGTTTTTCAATAGGTAACCCCTTGCGCCCAGTTTTTTAACTTCTTCAATAAGTTGAGGCTGATTATAATTGGTCAATACAATAACCTTTATTTTGGGGAATTCATTTTTGAGTATTTCTAGTGTTTTAATACCATCCAGATCTGGCATATTCAGATCGAGGAGAACAATATCAGCATGATCTGATTTCAAATGGCTGATCAGCTGCCTGCCATTATTTACCGGTTCCAAAAGCTGTATATTTTTTACTTCTGATAATATGGAAGTTAAGCCTTCAATCAATAATTGGTGATCATCAGCGATAATGAGCCTTAGCATTTTTAATAAGTTTTTAATGGAATTTCAATGTTTATCAGGAGTCCCCCATCCGGCATATCCGAATACTCGATCTGGCCCTCAAAGTAATTGATTTTTGCCCGGATGTTCTCAATCCCAATGCCATTTTTCATTTTATTTTTATCAGAAATACCTATTCCATTGTCTTCCACCATAATAGAAATGATATCCTCATGTTCAATAACCTGCATCAGGCAATGACTTGCTTCAGAATGTTTGATCACATTATTCACCAATTCCTTGATTATCCTGTAAAGATCATTTATCAGGTTCATGTCTATATTTTTATGGCCTTCAAAACCTATAATTATATATTCAATCTGTAGCCTGTCGGCCAGATTAATATTATTAAAAAGATCAATGATTGCATTTTTGAATCCATACTTTTCGATGGCCAGAGGATTCAAAGTATGGCTGATACTGCGAACGGTTTCTGATACAGATTCGAGAACTTCAGCAGCCTTCCTGAGCTTAATCAGGGAATCAGATTTGTGTTTATTTTCCAGGGCAGAAGAAAGCTGAATGGATACAACTGAGAGCAGTGAGCCTATATCATCATGCAGTTGATCTGCAATCTTTTTCCGCTCCAGTTCCTGGGTCTCAATGATTCGCTCAGTTATCTCATTCTGCTTCCTGTTTACTTCTAAAAGTAAGTGCTCCTTTTCATTTTTATAGGTATTGAATCGGTGAGCGAGGCCAAATGTTAGAATAAGGGCTTCAATAATTAACCCGGTTTGTATTCCATAGTTTGAAAGGTAGTTTATTTCTGGCACTGAATTGCCGCTATGTATCAATAACTCGGTGATACTAAAAACAATCAGCATAAAAATTGAAATCAGATAATACCATGCCTGTATATTATTTTGCCTGATTTTTTCAAGCAGACTTAAGGCAACTAATACCTGTGTAATTATTCCCAGGAAAATTACTAGCCCAAGAAAGAAAATGGAATACTGATAAAGGCTTTCCGGATCGATCAGGAAGGCAATAGAGGTTAAACCTATCAGGATTTTAACAATTAAAATTGGAGTATAGAAAATGCTTGTTTTAGTCTGACCTATAAAAACCTGCATGAACTGCAGGAGCATAATCATTGCGATACAATTAGATACCGGTCTGGCAAGACTTGCAAAACCCGGTGAATCCGGCCAAAGAAACTGGTAACCAAAACCTTTATCTGCCAGAATCCATAAGGTTCCCGATAAAATATAGAGTACGTAATAGAGATATAACTTTTCTTTCACTGTAATAAACAAAAAGGAGCCGAAAAGTATAAGGAGGACTGTTATTCCCCATAGCATACCGGTTATCAGGCTCTCCCTGGATGTCCTTTGTAAAAAATGTTCATTGTTTAATATCTCGACCTTCAGTTGAAGGGATTCATTGGATTTATCAACCTTTACAAGATAAAGTCCCTTAATTCCGGCCTGCAATGGAAAAACAAAAAGCCTGTGACTGATTGGTCTTTTTTTGAATGGGTAATGATCTCCGGTTAGATACTTTAACCGCATTCCATTCTGATCCGCCAAATAGAATTCCAGCCTGTTTATATGTGCATTGCCAACAATAAGATTTTGATCTGTAACAGAACCGGATGGCTTAATTGCAAGCCAGAAATAAGACTTGGTAAATCCGGCGTTATAGTCACCCAGGGGAAGCGGGTTAAATTTTCCCGCAAAAAATAGCTCCTTTGCTTTTTCAAGGCTTAATGTGCGATTTTTGTCCTCATAAATATAAATTTCTGAGGCAAAGGAAGAATATGATGTTGCTATCAAAAGCAACAGAATCATGATTTTTTTCAGATTTAATCCATGCATACCCGGGCTATTCTTTAATCGATAAATAAGCAGGAATAATTCTTAAAAATGACTGGTTTTGGTAGTTTATTTTGAGGCAGGAATTTTTCTTATTTATAGCAGATCAAGCAGACTTTCAAGTTTCATACCCCTTGAACCCTTCAGTAAGATGGTCGCATTTTCTATTGGATTCTGTTTTAGGGCAAGCGATGCATCAGCAGTATTTCTGTAAAACTCAGCCCCGGTACTATCACTCAATCCGTAAAACTCATCTCCTATAAAAATTCTCCTTAAACAATTGATATTCAATGCTTTTTTAAGAATTGATCCATGTTCAAAAGTAGCCTCATCGCCCAATTCGAACATATCCCCTATAATCATAACCTTATTTGTTGCATGGCTTGAATCAAGATTATCGAGCGCAACCATCATGCTGCTGGGGTTTGCATTGTAGTAGTCGCAGATAATTGTATTGCTTCCTTTTTTAAGAATCTGGGATCTGTTATTTACAGGTTCATAAGCATTGATTCCTGCGTTAATTTTTTCCGGACTTAATTTAAAATAGCTTCCGATACAGATGGCAGCGCAGATATTATCAAAATTGTAGATCCCCGGTAATTTTGAATGGGCAATTTGGGTTTGCTCATCTTCTTTATGCCATTCCACACTTAGAAACTGACCGGAGTTCTTAAGTTTAGCTGAAATGAAATTTTCCTCTCCCTCTCCATAGCCAATCAGATTTTTAAGTCCCTTCTCCCTGGCCATTTCGGTTAAGATTACATCATTAGTGTTGATAAATGCTGTCCCATTACTTGATTTAAGATATTCGTAAAGTTCTCCTTTTCCAATTCTGACTCCTTCAATCCCACCAAATCCCTCCAGATGTGCTTTTCCAACGTTGGTAATCAGTCCCTGACTTGGCTGCGAAATTCCACAAAGAAAGCCGATTTCTTTCTGGTGGTTGGCACCCATTTCAATGATCGCAATTTCGCAGGCATCGTTGATTGATAAAATACTTAATGGAACCCCAATATGGTTATTCAGATTCCCTTCAGTAGCAAAGCTTATGAACTGTTGTGAAAGTACTGATCTGATTAACTCCTTTGTTGTAGTTTTTCCATTGCTTCCAGTAATTCCTATTACCGGAATTTTAAGCTGTTTCCGATGATATCTGGCGAGTTCCTGAAGCGTTTCCAGAACATCTGAAACCAGGATAAAGTGCTCATTCAGTGCATAATTTACTTCATCAATTATTGCATAAGCTGCACCGTTTTCAATGGCCTGATTTGCAAATTCATTTCCATTGAAATGATCACCTTTTAAAGCGAAAAACAGGCATGATTTACTAATCTTTCTTGTATCTGTACAAATTAGCGGATGCTTCCTGTAGATCTCGTATAATTGTTCAATCGTCATTTTAATTTGCTTCATACAATTATAATACTTTTGTTCCTCACAGGCGAAGAATTTGGTAATTATGCGATTCTCTCGTACATTCGGTTGATTTCCTTTGGCATTGGATATGTTTGAGTGGAAGCATTGATATCAGAAAAAAATGCATCATTTTATGCGCCTTGATCTGAGCTGTTTTCTCACTTATTCAGTCTGCTGCAGCATGTTACCAATTATAAATACATAATTCCGAATGAAGAAATATTTTATTTTGCTTCTCCTTTTAGCAGGAACGCAATTGAAGGGTTTTACTCAAAAAATTCAATCCCCTTCCGAATTTCTAGGCTATAAGTTGGGAGAGCAGTTTACACCACATTACAGGGTAGTTGAGTATTATAAATACCTGGCTTCTGTCTCAAAGAATATCAGGTTGCAGGATTATGGTAAAACCAATGAAGGCCGGCCTTTGTTTCTTGCTTTTGTTGGCTCAGATTCAAATATTTCCCGCCTTGAGGAGATCCGGAAAAATAATATGAGCCTGACCGGAATAAGTGATGGCATAAATACCTCAAAGCCCTTAGAAAGTATAAAGGATCAGCCGGTTTTGGTTTGGTTTAGCTATAATGTTCACGGAAATGAATCCGTGTCGACTGAGGCTTCATTACAAACCGTTTTTGATCTGCTTGATCCTGCAAACGCAAGAACCAAGGCATGGTTAAAGAACAGTCTGGTTATTCTGGATCCCTGTTTAAATCCGGATGGAAGGGAGCGTTATGTTAATTTTTATAATCCAATAAAAAATGCAGTTCCCGATGCCCTTCCATTTGCACGTGAGCATATGGAACCATGGCCCGGAGGTAGAGCAAATCATTATTATTTTGATCTGAACCGCGATTGGGTATGGCAAAGTCAGGTAGAATCAAGGCAGCGGCTTGCGGTTTATAATAAATGGCTGCCACAGGTTCATGTTGATTTTCATGAGCAGGGAATAAATAATCCATATTATTTTGCTCCTGCTGCAGAACCTTACCATCAGGATATCAGCAAATGGCAGCGGGAGTTTCAAACGATTATTGGCAAGAATAATGCACGCTACTTCGATCAGAATGGATGGATGTATTTTACCCGAGAAAACTTTGACTTGCTGTATCCTTCATATGGCGATACTTATCCGGTTTATAACGGTTCAATAGGTATGACCTATGAACAGGGTGGTTCAGGAAGAGCCGGACTTGCTGTAATTAATGCTGAAGGTGATACTTTAACCCTTAAAGACCGGATTGCTCATCATCATACTTCCGGTCTTTCAACCTTAGAAGCAGCCTCCCAGCATGCCGGGCAGGCTATTACAGAATTCAGGAATTATTTTGCCTCTAGCAAATCAAATCCTGCCGGGGAATATAAATCATACATTATCAGGGGCGATAATACGGAAAAGATAAAATCCCTTGCTGCACTGCTACAAAGGAATGGGATTGAATTTGGTTTTGGGATTTCGAAGGGGGCTCAGGGGTATAATTATTTCAATGGGAAATCAGAAAGCTTCAGGATTGATAAAACAGATATGGTGCTTAGCGCCCACCAGCCGAAATCGGTACTTCTTAAAGTGTTGTTTGAGCCCAATACCTTCGTATCAGATTCAGCAACCTATGACATAACTGCATGGTCATTACCCTATGCTCACGGACTTCAGGCTTATGCCACAAAGGAATCTATCAGGCCAGAGACCAGTATTATCCCTGAAAGTACTGTACCTGCCTCTGCAGTTTCAAATCCTGTGGCCTATATCGCAAACTGGAATTCTATTGCAGATGTAAAATTCCTTGCTGAATTACTGAACAACAGTATCAAGGTAAGGTATTCTGAAATTCCATTTGAAACTTCAGGGCGGCGCTTCAATGCAGGTTCTTTGATTATTACCAGAAACGGAAATAACACAATTAATGGTGGATTTGAAAAGACGGTAAATGAAATTGCAAAAAAATCAGGCATTAGCCTTTTTGCAATTCCTACGGCATTTGTAGATAAAGGAGCGGATCTTGGATCGAGTAAGGTGCGGTTTATTAAGAAACCCAGAGTGGTAGTTGTAGGTGGAGAGTCTGTTTCTTCACTCTCTTTGGGCGAGATTTGGCATTTTTTTGAACAGGAGATTGGTTATCCTGTGACAGTGGTAAGGCCTCAGGATCTGAATATGATCAACTGGAATGAGTTTGATGTTCTGATATATCCTGATGGCAATTATAATGAAATTGGAAATGAGAAAATGATGCAATGGATTCGTGGCGGTGGTAAACTAATTGCAATGAAAAATGCAGTTTCAGAACTTGCCGGCAGAAAGGGTTTTGATCTCAAAAACAAGGAAGACGCTAAAAAAGGAGATAAGGATATTTACGAAGATCTGAAAACTTATGAGCAGAGAGAAAGGGAGAATGTGAGCTCAAACATACCGGGAGCTATTTATAAAGTGGATTTGGATAATACTCATCCTTTGGGATTTGGCTTTCCAAATTTCTACTACACTTTAAAACTCGATGATAAGGTCTATAAATACCTGACCAGTGGATGGAATGTTGGCGTGATAAAAAAGGAGAATTATGTGACCGGTTTTGTAGGAGTACAGGCAAAGAAGAAATTAACCGATGGACTTATTTTTGGGGTTCAGGAAATGGGGAATGGCTCGGTGGTCTATTTAGCTGATAATCCCTTATTCAGGGGTTTCTGGGAAAATGGAAAACTGTTATTCAGTAATGCCGTATTTATGGTGGGTCATTAAAAAACCCCGGACCTGATCAGGGGCCGGGGTTGTGATAAAGGCAGTGATTTTAGTATTGTTCTTCCGGTTCAGGATTAATTCTATTTTGATTATATAAGCTGTCGTTTTTGCATTTTAAACCGTTAGCAGTCATAACCCACTCTGATAGGAAATCTTTTTTGGCATTCTGTGGCTGGCAGTCCCAGAGGCTATAATCTTCAAGATACTGGTTTAGAGTGCCCTCAATGAATAATGTGGTATTTATTGGAAGTCTGAGAACCAAATGAACATTTTGGTCGCGCCATAATTCACCTTTCTGCAAGTGAATATTGCCATCAAACAGTAACAAGGAGTCGGTTTGAATATAGCGATGTTTTACTCGTTGTGCATTAGATAATGCGGATTCAAAATCTGGACCCTTGGCACTGAATTCCTGAATGAGTATTGGCGTATTTATATCAGCTTTTACAATTTTCAGGCTTACATTTCTTGGTAAGTTAAAGTTTCCTCTCCTGGAGTTTAAAATGATACGCCCTTTAAAGTCATTCGGGTCAATATTATAATCCATACTATCCTCTTTTGTGAGATATTGAACAGGATTTAGCTTCAGATATAAGGCATTTGATGGTTTTAAATTTGATTTTATGGAGTATTGTGCTTCTTCATTAAATTCTGAACCTACTTTGGAGATATGGTATACTCCAATACCTAAAGCTGCAAGCCAGATAATCAGCATACCAAAGTAAACACCCTTTGAAACTTCAAAATGGGCAAACAATACCCTGATTGCAAAAACCACAAGAGCTGTGACCGGAATAAACAACAGGGTAAATGCGGATAGGGTCAGAATAGATTTATAACCCGGGTTTACCATATTAAAAGGAAAGGTATTCAGCTGGTTACCATTCCAATAGCCCAGAAAGGTTATGAGACCAATTCCCAGGGCAAATAAGCCGATAACTCCAGTTAGTATGATAAATGCACCTATAATTTTTACAAAAATCATCCCGGCTTTGCCAATAAACTTCGCCAACTGGTGGATTGCCGGTTTTGCCTCTTTGCGTGCAGTTTTAAGGCCGCTTTTTAAATTTTTTATTTCTTCGTCAAAATTCTTTTTGAAACTCTGAATATTGACAGGCTCCCCCTTCATCGCCATTTTATCCACCCTAGTTCTCGCTTTAGGAATAACCAGCCATAAAATAATATATACCGGTATACCTATGCCCATAAACAAGGTTATGATTGCGATCAGTCTGATCCACTTGGGATCCACATCAAAGTAATGTCCAATTCCTGCGCAAACCCCGCTGATGATGCTGTCATCTAAATCCCTGAATAATTTCTTCTCAGTTTTAAAGGCACCGGTTGACAAGCGTATACTGGGATCCTCCTCTTCTTCGATGTGGAAATCATCAACAGTTCCCATTTTTTCTGTTACATATTCAACATCTTCACGAATAATTACCTGTTTGTGGTCCTGTTTCAGCTTTTCGCTGAACATTTCTGCGAGTCGGTTTTCAATATCTGTGACAATCTCCTCACTATCGGAAGAATAAGCAAAATGTCTTTTCACACCGGTCATATAAGTGCGAAGCAACTCATATGCATCTTCTTCGATATGGAAAACAATCCCATTAATATTGATTATAATAGTTTTATTCATGGCCTTAATTTTAACAAAATTTTATGATTTTTCTTTAATGGGTTCAATAATTCTTTCATTTAGAGATACTTCCACTGCATAGGATAGCTCTATCCATGTTGTATCCAGACGCTTTAACACTTCATGCCCTTCAGGCGACAAAGTGTAATACTTTCTTGGGGGGCCTGATGTAGACTCCTGCCAGTTATAGATTAACAGACCGTTATTTTTTAATCGGGTTAATAGGGGGTATATAGTACCCTCAACCACAATCAGG
>Ga0209480_10003336_pt1 | contig 10520 bp, 11 predicted proteins | sample JI61114C2DNA_FD_187501 | JGI IMG/M metagenome (GOLD analysis project Ga0209480, IMG submission 187501) | Wastewater effluent complex algal communities from Wisconsin, to seasonally profile nutrient transformation and Carbon sequestration -... | ecosystem: Engineered > WWTP > Effluent > Algae...
TGGCTTGCTCAGAAACCACCGGAGGCCAGCCAGCGCTCGATCTGCGGCAGGCGGTCGGCACCGAAGAAGGCTTCGCCATCGATGATGACGTGTGGCGAGCCAAAAACGCCGACCTGTAGCGCCGTTTCGCACTGCGCCTTGAGCTTGGCCTTGATTTCGGGGTTTTGCAGCGCGGCGGCCAGACTGTTGCGGTCGACGCCCAATTTGGCTGCAATTTCCAGCACCGTTTCAGGCGCCGAGATATCCAGATCGTCCACAAAAAAGCCACGGTAAACGGCCAGCGCAAATTGCCGGGCCAGCGCGCAGTCTTGAGCGTGCAGCCAGTAATAAGCGCGCGCTGCGTTCTGAGTGGGCAGCGGGAAGCGGCTGGGCGGGTTGTAGGGGACGCCGAGGAAACGCGCCGAGCGCTGGAAGTCGTGGAGCATGTAGATGCCCTTGCTGCTGACGCCGTCGGCCGGCGGTCGAGAGCCGGTGGCCTGGAAAATGACCCCAAGCAGAATCGGGTGCCATTTGACCTTGCGGCCGTGCTTGGCAGCGACGGCGTCGATCTTCTCGGCCATCAAATAGCCGTAGGGGCTGGAAAAATCGAAATAGAAATCGATGGGCGTTTTGCCGGATTCGGTCATTTTTGTCTCCTTATTGTTGCGGTCGCGGGGATTTTTTATGCCCGTCGACCGCTATTGTGAGTGCTTACTCGCTGGCGATGCTGCGCCCAATAACAAGACGTTGAATGTCGTTGGCGCCCTCGTAAATCTGGCAAATGCGCACGTCGCGGTAGATGCGCTCGACCGGGAAGTCAGAGGTGTAACCGACGCCGCCGTGGATCTGGATGGCGTCGGAAGCGATCTTCTCGGCAGCTTCGGAGGCAAACATCTTGGCCATCGAGGCTTCCTTCAAACAGGGTTTGCCGGCGTCTTTGAGCAGGGCGGCACGCCAGACCATCAGGCGGGCGGCATCGAGTAGCGTATTCATGTCGGCGAGGCGGAAATTGACCGCCTGATGCTCGATGATAGGCACGCCAAAGGTGACCCGCTCCTTGGCGTAGCGGACAGCGGCTTCAAAGGCAGCGCGGGCCATGCCGATGCTTTGCGCAGCGATGCCGATGCGCCCGGCTTCGAGGTTGGAGAGGGCGATCCGGTAGCCTTCGCCTTCCTTGCCAAGCAGGGCGGAAGCAGGTACGCGGCAGTTTTCCAGGATGATCTGCACGGTGTCGGAGGCATGCTGGCCCATCTTGTCTTCAGTGCGGCCGACGATGAAGCCAGGTGTCGCGGTCGGCACCAGGAAGCAGGAAATGCCCTTCTTGCCGGCGGCCTTGTCGGTCACCGCAAAGACAATCGCCATGTGGGCGTATTTGCCGGTGGTGATGAACTGCTTGACGCCATTGATCACGAAGGAATCACCGTCGCGCTCGGCGCGGGTGGTGATCGCCGAAGCATCGGAGCCGGTATGCGGCTCGGTCAGGCAGAAACAGCCGAGCTTCTCGCCGCGGGCCAGCGGCTTCAACCATTCTTCCTTTTGTGCGTCGGTGCCGTACTTCATCGTGATGCCGCAGGCCAGCGAGTTCTGGACCGAGACGATGGTCGACGTGGCGCCGTCGCCGGCAGCGATTTCTTCCAGCGTTAGTACCAGCGACATGTAGTCCATGCCGGCGCCGTCCCATTCCTCGGGGACGACCATGCCGAGCGCACCGAGCTCGCCGAGTTCCTTCAGCGCGTCGGCCGGGAAAGCGTGTGTTTTGTCCCATTCGGCGGCGAAGGGGGCGAGGCGCTCCTGGGCGAAGGCGCGCATCGTGTCGCGGATCATTTCCTGTTCTTGAGTAAGGATCATGGCGCTCTCCTTACAGCATTTCGACGGCCAGCGCCGTCGCTTCGCCACCACCGATGCACAGCGAGGCAATGCCACGCTTGAGGCCGTATTTCTTCAGTGCGCCGAGCAGGGTGACGACGATACGGGCACCCGAGGCGCCAATCGGGTGGCCGAGTGCGCAGGCGCCGCCGTGAATGTTGACCTTTTCCACCGCCAATTTCATGTCATGGATCGCCGCCATGGTGACCACGGCAAAGGCTTCATTGATTTCCCAGAGATCGACGGATTCTGCGGTCCACCCGGCTTTTGCCAGCATTTTTTGCATGGCACCGACCGGCGCGGTCGGGAATAGCGCCGGGGTGTGGGCGTGGGTGGTGTGGCCAACAATGCGGGCGATCGGCTGCAGGCCGAGTTTGGCCGCTTGCGAAGCACGCATCAGGACCATGGCGGCAGCGCCATCGGAAATCGATGAGGAGTTGGCCGGCGTCACCGTGCCATCCTTGCGGAAAGCCGGTTTCAGGGTCGGGATCTTTTCAATATTGACGGCAAACGGCCCTTCATCCTTGTCGAGCAGCACATCGCCCTTGCGCCCGGCGATGGTGGTCGGGGCAATTTCCCAGGCAAAGCTGCCATCGTTGCTGGCCTGCTTGGCGCGGGTGGTCGAGCGAATGGCGAATTCATCCTGTTGTTCGCGGGTGAAGCCATAGCTGCTGGCACAATCTTCGGCGAAGGTGCCCATCAGGCGGCCACGGGTTTCCTTGGCGTAGGAGTCTTCAAGGCCATCCATGAACATGTGGTCAATGATCTGGCCATGGCCGAGGCGATAGCCGCCGCGCGCCTTGGGCAGCAGATAGGGGGCGTTGGTCATCGACTCCATGCCACCGACCACGGTGATGTTGCTGGAGCCGGCGAGCAGGCCGTCATGGCCGAGCATGGTGGCTTTCATGCCGGAACCACAGACCTTGCTGACCATGGCACAACCAGCGGAGAGCGGCAGGCCGGCGAGCAGGGCCGCCTGGCGAACCGGAGCCTGGCCCTGGCCGGCGGGCAGCACGCAGCCCATCAACACTTCTTCAACCAGGTCGGCAGCGAAGCCGGCGCGCTCAACGGCAGCCTTGATCGCTACGGCACCAAGATTGGCGGCGGCGAGGCTGGCAAAGCCACCCTGAAACGCGCCCATGGCGGTACGTGCGGCGGAAACGATGACGATAGGGTCCTGCATGCTGTGTTCTCCTTGAACAGTTGTTTCAATAAGCGTCCAACGCTTTCAGTGCGGCGTCGTAACGGGTTTGCAAATCTTCCGGACAATTCACGGTAATGCCGAGATCGTGCATCAGGCCATCCCGCAGGCCATAGATCCAGCCATGGACGGTAACCGCCTGGCCGCGCTGCCAGGCGTCCTGGACGACATAGGTCTGGCAAACATTCCACACCTGTTCGAGCACGTTCAGTTCGCACAGGCGATCATGGCGCTGTTCCTGCGGCAAATTGTCGACGTTGGACTGATGTTTGGCATGGACGTCCTGGACATGGCGCAGCCAGATGTCGACCAGGCCGACGCGCTTCTTTTCCAGTGCGGCACCGACGCCACCGCAGCCATAGTGGCCAACTACCATGATGTGCTTGACCTTGAGCGCCTCGACCGCGAACTGGATGACCGAGAGGCAGTTCAGGTCGCTGTGCACGACAACATTGGCGACGTTGCGATGGACAAAAACTTCGCCCGGCAGCAGGCCGACGATCTGGTTGGCTGGTACGCGCGAATCGGAGCAGCCGATCCAGAGGAATTCCGGCGTCTGAATCTTGGCCAGCTTGTTGAAATACTCCGGGTCAACCTCCTGCATCTGGCGTGCCCAGGCGCGGTTGAAATCGAACAAATGCGACAGGTTCTCGCTGCGAATTTCCTCTTCCGACCAGTTTTCCAGATCGAGGGCAAGGAACATCGTGCCTTCGACCGGTGTCTGGTAGTAAGACGGAGCTTCAGTGAAACCGAGTTCGCGGTAGAGCTTGACCGCCATGCGCATGCTGGGCAGCGTATCGATGATCAGTTTGCGGTAGCCGATTTCCTTGGCCGCCTTGATCGCCGCCAGGGCCAGCGCTGCGCCAACGCCATGGCCGCGTTCTTCCGGCTCGACATAGAGGCGTTTCATTTCGCAGACACCGTCGCTGTCCGGGAAGGGGCGCACACCGACACAACCGGCGGGCCGGCCATCGACCTCGGCAAAGAAAAGACGACCCTCGGGAGCGGTATAAGCGCCGGGCAGGGAAGCCATTTCCTGGTCGAAGTTCTGATACGAAAGATCGACGCCGAGCCAGCCCGCATAGTTGCGGAAGTACTGGCGAACCTGCTCGATGGCTTGGGTATCGCTGGCGGAGAGGGTGCGTAGGGTAACTGGCATGCTGTTCGGCTCCATGATGCGGCGCCCCTGACCGGGGTGCCGGCAGGAGCGTGTTAAGCGGTTTCCGCGAAGAGTTCGCGGCCAATCAACATTCTACGGATTTCGGAGGTGCCTGCTCCGATCTCATAAAGCTTGGCGTCGCGCCACAGACGGCCGACCGGATATTCATTGGTATAGCCAACGCCGCCCAGGGTCTGGATCGCTTCGCCGGCCATCCAGGTTGCCTTCTCGGCCGAATAGAGAATCGCACCGGCAGCATCCTTGCGTAGCGTGCGGGCGTGGTCGGTGTTGTCGCAGGCCTTGCCCAGCGCATAAACATAGGCGCGGTTGGCCATCCAGGTCGAGTACATGTCGGCGACCTTGCCCTGCATCAACTGGAACTCGCCAATGGCCTGGCCGAACTGCTTGCGCTCGTGCAGGAAGGGCACGACGACATCCATACAGGCCGCCATGATGCCGAGTGGGCCACCACAGAGCACGGCACGCTCGTAGTCGAGGCCGGACATCAGCACCTTGGTGCCCTGGCCGACGCCGCCCAGCACGTTTTCTTCCGGCACTTCGCAATCATCGAAGAACAGCGGAAAGGTGTTCGAGCCGCGCATGCCCAGTTTGTCGAGGTGGGTACCGTGGCTGAAGCCCTTGAAATCCTTTTCGACGATGAAGGCAGTCATCCCCTTGGCGCCGGCATTGGGGTCAGTCTTGGCGTAAACGACCAGGGTGTCGGCATCGCCGCCGTTGGTGATCCACATCTTGGAACCGTTCAGAACGTAGCGGTCGCCCTTCTTCTCGGCTTTCAGCTTCATTGAAACGACGTCGGAACCGGCGTTTGGCTCGGACATCGCCAGTGCCCCGACATGGTCGCCAGAGATCAGTTTGGGCAGGTATTTCTGGCGCTGCGCTTCGTTGCCATTGCGGCGGATCTGGTTGACGCACAGATTCGAGTGGGCACCGTAGGAAAGACCGATTGAGGCCGAGGCGCGCGAGATTTCTTCGAGGGCGACGATGTGGGCGAGGTAGCCCATGTTGGTGCCGCCGTATTCCTCGCTGGCGGTCATCCCGAGCAGGCCCATGTCGCCAAATTTCTTCCAGAGATCGGCCGGGAATTCATTAACGCGATCGACTTCGGCGGCGCGCGGCGCGATTTCGGCGTCGGCAAAGGCCTTGACCGCGTCACGCAGCATATTGATGTCTTCGCCGAGGGCAAAGTCGAGGCTAGGAATATTCATGGTTTGTCTCCGTTCTAGGTTTATTTTTCAGTCTTGCCGTGCATGACCATGATGGTTTGCTGCATCAGGGCACATGGTGTTTCCTGGCCATCCTTGACGGCGAATACTTCAGCCTGGGTGACAATCAGGGTCCGGCCGGCCCTTACCACCTGGCCACGGGCGATCAATTGCTCGCCATCGGCCGGCGCCATCAGGTTCATCTTGTATTCGACAGTCAACACCGAAGCGGAGGGCGCAACCATGGTCATCGCCGCGTAGCCGGCTGCCGAGTCGGCAATCATGCCGACCACGCCACCGTGCACGAAACCATGTTGCTGCTCGACGCCCGACCAGTGCGGCAGGTGGATTTCCGTCCGGCCGTGCTCAATCAGCGGCATGCTGGCCTGGATCAAGGTCATGGCGTTCTGGCGCGCAAAACTGGCGCGTACACGTTCGGCAAAATGGGGGTCAGAAATTTTCGTCATGGCGTGATTGTATTGACGTTGACGTTAACGTCAACTGATTGGTAAATATTTTTTATACTTCATCGCGGCGGGCCAGTTCCAGTTCGCATTGGTTTTCGAATTGTCTGATCTCGATCAGCATCGCTTCGATATCCTCGCGCTGCTGCTCAAGCGCCTCCCGCCGTTTGGACATAACGCGCAAACACTCCGTCAATTGGGGTGTTTCGTCCTCGGTCGAGTTGTACATCCCGATCAGATCCTTGATCTCGGCCAAAGATAATCCTAGGCGTTTGCCGCGCAGGGCCATTTTCAGGCGGGCGCGATCGCGGCGGGTGAAAATGCGTTTACTGCCTTCGCGTTGTGGCGCCAGAATGCCCTGATCTTCCCAAAAGCGGATGGTGCGCGGCGTGATGCCGAATTCACGGGCGAGATCGGAAATGGCGAAAATGATGACCGGCTGGTCCACTGGGCTGTCCTTGAAAAGTTCGGGCAAGTAAATCAGAAGAAAGGGGATTTTTCAATCCGCACCCGTATGGTAACTTGTACGGCCTCGCGCTCTGGACTACCCATGTCTTTGCATTACCCCCATGCCCACCCGCCTGAAAACGGCTCTTTGATAGAAGTCGCTACCGGTGTTTTCTGGGTGCGTATGCCGCTGCCTTTTCAACTCAATCACATCAATCTGTGGTTGTTGCGTGATGGTGATGGCTGGGTGATTGTTGATACCGGTTTCCCGGACGATGCCGTGCGTGAAACCTGGACAAAAATCATTGATGGCCTCGATGGCCCGGTCAAACGCCTGATTGTTACCCATTTTCACCCCGATCATCTCGGTCTCGCCACCTGGTTAATGGAAAAAACCGGTGCGCCGCTTTCCATGACGACGGGAGAGTTCCTGACTGCACATGCGGTATGGCATGAATTTGGCGGCCATGGCGCGCGCTTTATGGTTGAACAGTTCCGCCAGCACGGTCTTGGCGCTGATCTGCTGGCCAAGTTCGAGCTGCGTGGATCGGGTTATCGCAAAGCGGTACCAAGCCTGCCGGATTATTACGAACGCATTAAAGCGGGCGATACTGTTACGGTCGACGGCAGAATATGGCAGATTTTTATCGGTCATGGGCATGCACCAGAGCATATGGCGCTTTACTGCGCTGAACTGGACGTGTTAATTTCCGGGGATATGCTTTTGCCGAGAATTTCCACGAATGTGAGTGTTTTTGCGGCAACGCCGAATGCCGATGCCTTGGGTTGGTATCTGGATTCGCTGGATGTTTTTGCCTCGGAAATACCGGAAAAGGCGTTGGTGCTGCCTTCGCACGGGTTGCCCTTTACCGGGGTGCAACCGCGGGTGAAAGCGCTGCACGCGCATCATGAAGAGCGTTTGCAGGCATTGGAGACAAGTTGTGAAGAGGCGCCAAAGTGCGCAGCCGAGTTGCTCGAAACCTTGTTTCAGCGGGCGCTTGACACGCATCAGACCATGTTTGCGATGGGCGAGGCAATTGCCCATTTGAACTACCTTGAACAAGCTGGCCGGTTGTCACGCAGTTGCGATGCCGACGGTGTAATTCGATACTCGCGGTTGCCTCATTAAGGCCGCGCACTGACAGAGGGAAATTAGCGTATGACGAAGCAAACTGAAAATATGGGCATGAATCTGCCCAACCCGGCTGATATGGCCAAGACCTATGCTGAAGTCGCCCAGCGCGCTTCGCGCCTGATTAACCAGTTCATGGAAAAAAAGGTCAAGGATGGCGTCAATGCCCCGACCGATGAACTGGGTGTCGCCAAGGCTTTCATGGATATGTCCTCACGTCTGATGGCCAATCCGTACAAGATGGCCCAGACCCAGATGAACATGATGTGGGATTACTGTTCATTGTGGCAAAACACCTCGATGAAGATGATGGGCCTGCCGACGCAAGCCATCGCTGCACCGAAAAAGGGTGACAACCGCTTCAAGAATGAGGAGTGGGAAGAGCACTTCATGTTCGACTTCATCAAGCAGTCTTACCTGATTACCGCCCGCCACCTGCATGACACCGTCGCCGAGACCGAAGGCCTCGACGAAAACACCCAGCAGAAGGTCAACTTCTTCACCCGTCAGTACATCGATGCACTGTCGCCCTCCAACTTTGCGATGACCAATCCGGAAGTTTTCCGTGAAACCGTCAAGAGCAACGGTCAGAACCTGATCAAGGGCCTCAACAACCTGCTGCACGACGTTGAAGCGGGTGATGGTCAGCTGCGCATCCGGATGACCGACACTTCGGCCTTTGAAATGGGCAAGAACGTCGCTACCACGCCGGGCAAGGTGGTTTTCCAGAACGAACTGTTCCAGCTGATTCAGTACGATCCCCAGACCCCGGATCAGTACAAGAAGCCGTTCCTGATCGTGCCGCCGTGGATCAACAAGTACTACATTCTCGATCTGCGCGACAAAAACTCGATGGTCAAGTGGGCTACCGATCAGGGCCACACCACCTTCATCATGTCCTGGATCAATCCGGACGCCAAGATGGCCGGCAAGTCCTTTGAAAACTACCTGCTTGAAGGCTCGATTGAAGCCATCAACCAGGTCTGCGCCCACACCGGCGAAGACAGCGTCAATCTGGCCGGCTACTGCCTGGGCGGTACGCTGACCATGACGACGCTGGCCTACATGGCGGCCAAGAAAGACAAGCGCGCCAATTCTGCGACCTTCTTCACGACCATGCTCGATTTCTCGGAGCCGGGCGAACTGGGTATCTTCCTTGACGAAGGCGCCGTTGAAGGCCTCGAAAAGAAGATGGCCGAAAAAGGCTTCCTCGAAGGTTCCGAGATGGCCGGCACTTTCAACATGCTGCGTGCCAATGACCTGATCTGGTCCTTCGTGGTCAATAACTACCTGATGGGCAAGGATCCGTTCCCGTTTGACCTGCTCTACTGGAACTCCGATTCCACCCGTATGCCGGCTGCGATGCACAGTTTCTACCTGCGCAACATGTACCTTGGCAATCTGCTCAAGGAACCGGGCGGTATTACCCTGGGTGGCGTCAAGATCGACATCAGCAAGGTCAAGACCCCGTGCTATTTCGTGTCCACCATCGAAGACCACATTGCCCCGTGGAAGAGCACCTACATGGGTGCCCGTCTGCCGTCCGGCAACACCAAGTTCGTTCTGGGTGGTTCCGGTCACATCGCCGGTATCGTCAATCCGCCGGCCGCCAACAAATATGGCTTCTGGACCAATGACGCGACCGACGGCAATCTGCCGGAAAGCCCGGAAGACTTCCTGGCTGGCGCGACGCAGAACGCCGGTTCATGGTGGACGCATTGGAATACCTGGGTAACCAGCCTGCCAGGCGGTAGCGCCAAGGTCAAGGCACGCAACGCCGAAGATGGCTCGCTCAAGGTTATCGAGCCGGCGCCGGGCAGTTACGTCAAGTTCCGTCTGGATACCCAGAAGAAGGCTAGCTAAGTCGATCACCTGATCTGACTAAAAAGGGAGGCTGTGGCCTCCCTTTTTTTCGAACCTCAGAACGCTATTACTGTCTGACAGTTACTCTTTAAGGAGGACTGTCATGATTTCCGAATCCCCTGTTGTTACTGTTCATATTCCCCCCGAGTTGCGGCAATATGCCGGTGGCTACGAAGAAATTACGGCCAGTGGCGATACGGTGGGTGAAATACTGGAAGCCGTTTGTCGCGAACATCCCGCACTCCAAAACCAATTTATGGCAATGAATGGCGCCATTAAAAGTGGCATAGCCGTCTATCTTGGCCCAAGCAATGTTGAGGGTTTACAGGGGCTGGCGACGCCGGTGGCGCTAGAGGAGTTGATCAGCATCATGGCGACTGCTGCCGTACCGGGATGCTCAGTGCCGGATCAGGGGCAGACTGGGCAGCGTCGGCCACTCGACAGCATCAAGCAGGTTCTTGACCAGCAGACCGAGTTCGGTGTCGCCGGTGATCTCGAGTTCGCGGTTGAAGAACAGCGTGTCGGGGTCTTCCTGGCGGGCAAGCAACTGGAGATAGGCGGAGAGATGGGCGGAAAAAGCGAGGTCGGGCTCGCGGTCGACACGAAATACCGGTCGGAACATGCCATTTCTATAGGTGAATGAGGCTTCACCACCGGTATCAATGACGCGCACACGAAACAGTTTTTGGTCGAGTGCGGTCAGCTCGCTTTCCGGCAGTAATTTCATTTTGAGTGCGGCATTGAGTCCGGTAACCAAAACCAGGGCATGCGGCCACTGCGGCAGTTTTTGACCAAGACTGGCGATGGCAGCGGGCAGGCGAAACTTGGGGATGGTGAAAGCGGCGCTCATGTTCATGCTCCAAGTTGAGTCAGGGCTTGGCTGTGATGCTGGACAATGCCGGCATCGCCAAACCAGTAGCCATCAACCAGACCACTGGCGCTCCAGGCGCTGCTGTCGACATTGACGGTCTGGCCACAACGCGCGGTATCGAAGGCGCTGATGATCTGGCTGAGTTGCTGTTTTTGCGGGCTGATACGGATGATATCGATGCCCAAGGTAAGCATATCCGGAATTTCATGCAGCAGGTTGTAGCTTTGTGCTGACATGGTCTGGATGCCGTTGATGGTCAAAAACTCCTGACCTTCGCGGGTTTTTAGGGTGAGTCCTTCGCTGTGATCCAGACAC
>Ga0209480_10003337_pt1 | contig 10520 bp, 9 predicted proteins | sample JI61114C2DNA_FD_187501 | JGI IMG/M metagenome (GOLD analysis project Ga0209480, IMG submission 187501) | Wastewater effluent complex algal communities from Wisconsin, to seasonally profile nutrient transformation and Carbon sequestration -... | ecosystem: Engineered > WWTP > Effluent > Algae...
TCACCCCCTTCTTCACGGCGAACTCGAACACGGCGGGACGGATGTCGTTGGCGACATCGAAGCCCAGTATCCAAGAATGCGCGCCCTCTTTGGCCACTTGCTGCACGCCCGGAATGTTCTTCAGTTCGTTCGGCGCTACGTCCGCATCGAACTCCACGAGCACGGCCTCGGTGGCAAGCCCTGAACCGCGCAGCCTCTCCGCGCTGTCGTCCGCCACGATGCGGCCCTTGTCGATGATGATGACGCGGGTGCAGATGGCTTCCACCTCCTGCATGATGTGCGTGCTGAGCATCACGGTTTTCTCGCGGCCGAGCTCCTTGATCAGCCCACGGATCTCGTCCAGCTGGTTCGGGTCCAAGCCACTGGTGGGCTCGTCCAGAATGAGCACCTTCGGATCGTGGATCATCGCTTGTGCGAGGCCCACACGCTGCCGATAGCCCTTGCTGAGCGCGCCGATCTTCTTGTGCGCCTCACGTTGGAGCCCCACAGTATCCACCATTTCCTTCACGCGATCGCGGGTCTTCTTCAGCTTGAAGATGTCCGCGACGAATTCGAGGTACTCGCGCACGTACATGTCCAGATAAAGCGGATTGTGCTCGGGCAGGTAGCCCACGTTGCGGCGAACCTCCATGCTCTGCTCTCGCACATCGAAGCCGCACACGCTGGCCTCGCCCCCGCTCTGCGGGATGTAGCAGGTGAGCACCTTCATCATCGTGCTCTTGCCCGCGCCGTTGGGCCCAAGGAAACCGACCACCTCCCCTCCACCGATCTCGAAGGAGACATCGTCCAGCGCCTTCTGGGCACCATAGAGCTTGGAGATATTGCGGACGGAGATCGACATGCGGCGCGAAAGGTAGGATCATGTCACGGAGCACCGATCTTTGCCTTCATGTCGAGGGGACTGGTCATGCGCTCCACCGGGAGCCGCTACGTGGTGCGGGGGGAAGACGGCACGCAGCACAGTTGCGTGGCCAAGGGCAACCTGCGGATCAAAGGGTGGAACAGCACCAATCCCCTGGCGGTGGGAGACCATGTGGAATTCACGCCCGCTGCGGAGGTCATCGGCAACGAACAGGTGGGGGCCATCACGGACCTGCACCACCGGAAGAACTACATCGTTCGGCGCAGCGTGAACCTCTCGCACCACAAGCAGGTGATCGCCGCGAACCTGGACCAAGCGCTGTTGCTCGTTACCCTCGCTCGGCCTCGCACCTCGTACGGCTTCATCGACCGCTTCCTGGTCACAGCCGAGATCTATCGCGTGCCAGCCATCGTGGTCTTCAATAAGATCGACGACTATTCGGACGAGGAACTGGACATGCTGGCGGAGTATGACGACACCTACCAGCATGCGGGCTACCGCACGGTGATCACTTCAGCGGTGAAGAATATCGGCATCGACACGATCCGAACGATCATCGCGGGGAAGGTCACACTGATCAGCGGCCACAGCGGTGTGGGCAAGAGCACGTTGATCAATGCGATCCAACCCGACCTTGACCTGTGGACGTACGAGATCAGCGCGGCCAGCGACAAGGGACAGCATACAACGACGAATGCGGAGATGTACGAGTTGAGTCCAGCTGCGAGCCATGAGCCACGAGCCACGAGCTTGCCACAGCTCGAAGCTCACGGCTCGAAGCTCGCGGCTCCTACGTTCCTCATCGACACCCCCGGCATCAAAGGCTTCGGACTGGTCGACATGGACGCGAACCAGATCGTGGACCAGTTCCCCGAGATGTTCAGGTTGAAGAACAAGTGCAGGTTCAACGACTGCAAGCACATGAACGAGCCGGGTTGCGCGGTGAAGGCGGCGGTGGAGAACGGCGACATCGCCGAGAGCCGCTACACCAGCTACTGCGATATGGTGAACGGGATCGAGGAGGAAAGCCCGTACAGGCTCGATTAGCGGATGTTCTAATGAGATGGTGAGACGATGAGAAAAGCGCAGGTGCTCCTTGTGTGGACCGTGATGGTCGGTATGGTCAGTTGCCGAACGCACCCTCCGGTGAAGGTCGCAGATACAGCCGCGGGCGTTCCTTCCGTGCTGAGCCATCAGAACGCTGACGCGGCGATCTACCAGCATTCGAGCGCGGAGGTATACCGGCTGTACGAACAGTGCTACGAAATGGCCCGGCTGCGGTTGGACGCTAACCTGTCCCGCCCCCACACCCTGCCCGCTGCGGTGATCGTGGACATCGACGAGACCGTTCTGGACAACTCGCCCTACCAGGTGAAGAACGCCGCGCTCGGGCGCACCTATTCCCCGGCCACGTGGAACGAATGGGCGTTGATGTGCAGTGCGAAGGCTTTGCCAGGCGCATTGGAGTTCCTGGGGTACGCTGCTGAAAAGGGGTGCGAAGTGTTCTACATCACCAACCGCTCGGCCAGCGAGAAGAACGCGACCATCAAGAACCTCTTCGAACTGCGCTTCCCGAACGCTGACGACATGCATGTGCTGTGCATGGACGGCGATGAGAGCGACAAGACGAAACGCCGCGCGCGGGTTAGCGAAGGGCACTACGTAGCGCTCCTCGTGGGCGACCAGTTGCGCGATTTCGATGAGGGCTTCAAGGACCGCACCACGGACTATGGACGGAACCATGTCATCACCATGCACGATACACTGCGCGACTGGTTCATCCTGCTGCCCAACCCGATGTACGGTGCTTGGCTGGATGCGGTGAGCGGCAAGGACGAAGAGCTCAAGCTCGGCAAGAAAGCCGCGTTCTTCAAGAGCAACGCCTACTGAGGCATGCGTGCTGTTGTGCAACGCGTGAGCGAAGCTTCAGTGAGCATCAGCGGCACCGAACACGCGCGCATCGCCAAAGGCCTGATGGTTCTGCTCGGCATCGCCATTGGAGACACACACGAAGACCTCGAATGGCTGTGCGGCAAGATCGCCCGCATGCGCCTTTTCCCGGATGAGACCGGTGTGATGAACCTGGACATCAATGCCGCCGAGGGCGAACTATTGCTGATCAGTCAATTCACCTTGCTGGCTGACACCGCGAAAGGCAAGCGGCCGAGCTACATCCGCGCGGCGCGGCCGGAGGAAGCGATCCCGCTGTACTTGCGCGCCGAACAACTGCTGCATGAACTGGTGCAAGGCCACGTGAAGACAGGCCTGTTCGGTGCTGACATGCGGGTAGCTTTGGTCAACGACGGGCCGGTGACGATCGTGATCGACTCCCGCTCCCGGGAGTAGCACAGGGTCAAGGGGGTCGGCTATCCGGGACGGCAGGTGGATCGGAGTCATGAACACGCGGGTTGGAAAGGCGTTCCATGGACATACCGCGGTGCCTGCGGGGATGTATACGATCGCTACCGTCAACGTGCAGGCCGCTCAACCCCCACCGTTCCCGGAGTACTCCGTCAACCCGACACCCGGGGGCATTTGCGCTACAGTTGGCCGCTCATGCAGAAGAGCGGCCCACGTCAAGCCGCCCTTCCGCCCTGGGTATTGAGGAACGGTCGGAAATGATCCTGCCGTTCCGGTCAGTTGGGTTGTGCGGCGACACGGACGTTCACAGGCAGGTTGCCGTTCACATCGGTACCAGGAGCGATGCCCACCTTGCGGAAGTAGGGCGTATGTGGCATCGCGCCTGCCTTGTAGGGACTGGTGGTGCCGTAGATGCCCATGTCGGTTCCGTCCGTGCCAGCACCCACGCCAGGGCATGTGCTCTGGAGATGGAGGTCATCGCTGAACTGGTAATCCGTATCAGCCTCACTCATGAAAATGGTCGCCGCAGGCACATTGAGGATGTTGCCGCTCTCCGTGAAGCCGCTCATGTTGCTCACCAATGCGTCGCTCACCAGCAGGTTGTTGGTCATGGTCATTCCACCGCTTTGCCAGAACGGGGCGCTGGTGCGGGTGAAGACGCAGTTCGAGACGTTGGCCCCTTCACAGTCGCCCACACGTGTACCAAGGCAGACGCAGTTGAGCATGGTGAGGCCGCCGGTACCGAACCCGGTGATCTCCGCTCCGGTGCCCGCCTGGTAATCGAAAATGCAACGCGTGAATTGTGCTGTGGCATCGTACCCGTAAAGGATAGCATGGAAGATGCACTCGGTGAATGCCGAAGAAGAGGCTGCGGGATCGACCGCACCCAGCGCCACGCGCTGCCAGAACACGCAGCGGAGGAACTCCACGCTTACCACGTTCTGGTCCCCGGCACCGGTGCCCAGGCCGAAGCAGGTATTGCTTGTTGGTGTGTTGAACTGCACACCTGTGAACGAACTGCCGTTCGCGCCGGTGGTGAGGCGGAAGTAGCCGCTCGAGCTGGTGGTCAAGATCGTGGCCCCGGTGGCAGCGGTGCTGTCGGTGTGGACACCGGCGCCGATGAAGTGCAAAGTCTTGTCCAGAGCGAAGCCATCGGGCGCGATGAAGGTCCCTCCGCTCAGATAGAGATCGGCATTGTTCTCCGCAGCAGTGATGGCTTCAGTAAGGTCGGTGAACACCTGCACATTGCCCGCGTGCTCTACAACGATGCGCGGTTGCTGGGCGTGCGCTTGGATGGTCGCCCCGATCGCGGCAGCGCACAATAGGTTCTGGATGTGTTTCATGGTGATGCGCTGCTATTGCTTCACGAAGGGGATCTGGACCTGATGCTCGCTTCCGGAAATGCGGATCTGGTAGCTACCTCGCGCAAGGGAGGAGATGTCCCAACTGTTCTGCGCACGCCCTAGAACGCTCCACGGGCCCAAGGCCATCACGGTGCGACCGGTCGCGTCAAGTATGCTCACATCAAGGTTGTTCGCCTCTGCAGCATCCAACCGGAGGCCGAGCTCGGAAGTGGCCGGGTTCGGGAACACCAGGTAGTCGCTCACGCCCGGGATCTCATCCAAGCCAAGGAAGAAGTTGAACGTACTGCTCAGCGGCACGCTCCAGCCGCCATCCGCATCGCGGAAGCGTATGGTGAAGGTGTGCGCACCATCAGTCGTTGGCACGGGGAGGTTGGCGATCAGGTCAACTGTTCCGGCGGGTCCGATCGGGTTGGTCACACGCTCCGCCACGGCATCATCGATCCAATACTCATAGCCGGTGATAACCCCGCCATTGCGGGCGAGCACCATCGTATAGGGCACGCTCCGTTCACCGTACGCGTCGATCGTGCGGACCGTCACGGTGTGGAATCCGATGGACAGATCGACCGAATTCAACGGAGCGCTGATCAACGGTGCGGTGCCCGGGGTCACACTGGCGGTTACCGCATCACCCACGGCATCATCGAACCAATACTCAAGCGTGTTCACCGTGGCACCCCGTTGCACGAAGTGCTCGGTCCAGGGCGCGCCCCAATGATCATCAGCATCACGGAACTGGATCGTGGCCAGGTGATGACCGGCGGGAAGTGCCGCGCTGTTCAGGACCAGTTCGGCCTCCACCACTGGAGCAGCGGTAAGATCGACCACGGTCGCAGTGGACACGTCATCGTTGAACCAGTACCGGTATCCGGTGATGTTCTGCCCTTGCGCGGCACCTGCGATGAGCAGCCCCAGGCAGACGCCCAGCATGTGCTTTGTTCGTTGGTTCCACATGGCTCAGTGGGTTTGTGCGGCGGTGCGGATCTGCACAGGTAGCTCGCCGTTCCAGTTCGTGGCCGGATCGATGGCCGATTGCTGGTAGTGCGGATTGTAGGGCGCGCTGCCGGGCTTGTAGGGTGCATGCGTTCCGTAGAGGCCGATGTCCGTGCCATCATTGCCCGCGCCGACGCCCCCACTGGCCGGGTTCAAGTGCAGGTCATCATAGAAATGGTACCAGTCGTCCGTTTCGCTTACAAAAAAGGACTCGAAGGGCACGTTGTAGATGTTGTTCGTCTCCGAACTCGTGCTGGAGTTGCTGAACATCGAAGCTCCGCGCACCAGGCAGTTAGTGATCTGCACGCCGCCCACCTGCCACAGCGGGGCGCCATTGAAAGTGAACGCGCAATTCTGGACTATACAATTGCCGGAATTCTGCAGACGCGCACCGAAGATCACGCTGTTCTTGAGAAAAAGCCGGGAGAATCCGCTCAGGGTCTTGCGGTTCAGGATAGAGCGGGTGATAACGACCTCTCCGAGACCCCCGGTCATGTTCTGGTTGGTACCGGTGGTGTGCATGATGCACTCATCGAAGGTCGCCGAGCCGGTCGACCCACCCCATCCGTTCATGTTGATCTCTCCACGTATGAACTCGCAGCGTTGGAAGATCAGACCAGTGGGGTCATCATCGTCCACGCTCGTCCCGTAGTAGGTTTCCCCTTCCGGATTGAACGCGATGCCCGTGAATGTGCTTCCAGAACAGGCGGTTGTCAGTACCAGGCTACCGTTGCCACCGATGTAGACCGTGGTGGTGGCCGTCACGAAAGCGCTATCGGGATGGATGCCCGCGCCGATGAAGTGAAGCCGCTTGTCTATCAACAGGTTCCCGTTCACCAGGAAAGTGCCGCCACTCAGATAGAGCTTGTCATCGGGTTGTGCCGCGGCCATGGCCGCGACGAGATCGGTATGCACGGTTGGTTCACCCGTGCCCTCGAGAACGATGCGCGGGAGTTGTGCATTTGCGGAAGTCATCAACGCAAGGGCTGAAAGGAGGAGGGGTATGCGAGTGCTCATGTTGTACCGGTGAGTGTTCGGTCTTCGGTCAATGTTGCTCGTTCCGTTGCAGGAACATAGGGATCAGTTCTTCTGGAAGCGCAACGTGCTGTGCCTATCGCCGCTGACGATGCGCAGGCCGTAGGTCCCGGCTGCCAGGTCGGCCAGGTCCCATGTGCGCACAGCGGTCCCTGTCGGGGTCCAATTCTCCTCGGCGCGCACTACGCGACCGGTCGCGTCCAGGATGGACACGTACAGTTGATCTCCATCGGCGCTCGTGAGCCGCAGGGCCAGTTGGCCATTCGTCGGGTTCGGGAAGAGCAGCAGGTCGCTCAGGCCGGGCAGTTCCTCCAGCCCAACGATGAAGGTGAACTCAGAGGTGAGCGGCACGCTCCACCCGTCCTGCTCTTCTCTGAAGCGGATCGTGAACAGATGCTCACCGTTCGTCGTGTTCGTAGGAAGACTGGCGACCAGGTCCACAACACCGGCAGGGCCGATCGTTCCAGATACGCGCGCGGCGATATCATCATCGATCCAGTACTCGTAGCCGTCCACTGTGGTGCCGCGCTGCACGAAGGTGCTGGTTATCGGAGAGCTGTATTCCCCGATGGCATCCTTCAGCTGGATGGTAACACGCTGATAGCCGTTGGCGAGCGCGGTCGCTTCCAAGGAGGCGCTCAAGGTGTACACATCGGCACCGGCCACGGCGACCTCCGTGGCGTTGGCCGCATCGTCATCGAACCAGTAGCGGTAGCCCGCGATGGTCGTGCTGCGTTGCGCGAACAGGGATGTCAACGGCACGCCGTAGTCCCCATTGCTGTCCTGCAGTTGCATGGTCACGCGATGGTATCCTGGGTCGAGCGCCGTGGCTTCGAGTGAAGCGGTGAGCGTGTACTCGGCACCACCGCTTATGGGAACCGAGGTCGCGTTCGCTGCATCATCATCGAACCAGTAGCGGTAGCCCGTGATGGTCTGGGCGCGCATGGGGTTCAACGACCCGACGGTCAGAAGTGCACCGATCGCGCAGCGGGCGAGGGATGGATGAAATGTGCTCATGGCGCTCATCAGTTGGGTTGCGTGGCCACCTTGATCGTCACCGGCAGATCACCGTTCGCATCCGTGGCCGTGGCGATGTTGGCCTGGCGGTAGTGCGGGTTGTAGGGCACATTGCCCAGCTTGTAGGGCGATGAGGTGCCGTAAATGCCGATATCCGTACCGTCATTGCCCGCGCCGATCCCCGGACTTCCGGGAAGCAGGTGCAGATCATCGGTGAACTGGTAATATCCGTCCGTCTCGCTCACGAATGTGTTGGCCGGCGACTGGTTGTAGATCGTATTGGTCTCCACGTTGCTGGAGGAGTTGCTGAACATCACATCGCTGTTGATGATGCAATTGGTGATCTGCACGCCGCTTACCTGCCAAAGCGGGGCACCATCGTACATGAACACGCAGTTTTGGACCACCGCATCCTCCGAATTCTGAAGCCTGGCCGCGGCCAATACAACGCTGTTCCGCAGGAACAGTCCGCTCGGCCGGAAAACATTGATGTGGGCCGAGTGGCCGAAAACGCAACGGTCTATGGCAGCGGCTCCACCATAACCTTGGAGCTGACTATAGAAAATACACTCATTGATCACGCTGCTGGAAGCGGCTGGTTCCACTGAACCAAGTAACATACTCTTCTGGAATGAACAGCGCTCGAAAAGCATGTTCACCGGGTCATCATCGATCTCGGTCGGGCCATAGCGCAATACCCCTCCAGGGTTGAAGTGGATACCCGTGAAACTGCTTCCGCCTGAACCCGTGGTGAAGTGGAAGTCTGCGCTGCCGCCTCCTACGAGGATGGTGGCCCCGGTAACGTTGGTGCTGTCCGGGTGCATGCCCGCACCGATGAAATGGAGCGGTATGCTCAGTGTGAAGCCCGTATCGGCCAGGAAGGACCCACCGCTGAAATAGAGCTTATCCTCGGGTTGCGCCGCGGCGAGCGCATCGTAGATCGAAGAGAAGACTTGCGGTTCACCGGTGCCTTGCACAACGATGCGCGGGTTCTGCGCGTTGGCAGCGGTCACCAGCGCGAGCGCCGATAGGAATAAAGGTATGCGTGTGTTCATGATGTGTCGGTATGTGAGGCCAAAGCTCCGATAACAAGGGCCATGCATCAATCCCACGTTCGGGGGAGCCTTCGCGCAAAGCCCAACCCACGGTTACGAGTGGCGAGTGGCGAGTGGCGAGTGCTGCATGTAGTAGCCAGCACTCGCCACTAGTCACTCACCACTCTCACCCGAGCAACCTCCCTTTCAACGTCTTCGCCACCGCCTCCGCGTTGTTGTGGACGTGGAGCTTCTCGTAGATGTTCTTGATGTGGCTGCGCACCGTCTCAAAGCCGATCTCCAGCCGATCGGCGATCATCTTGTAGCTGAGACCGTCCACAAGGCCGGTAAGCACGTCCTTTTCGCGCGGGCTCAATCCGAAGTCCGGGACCTCCATTGCGGCTTCGGGCCGTTGGAAATGGAGCATCACCTTGCGCGCGATGCTCGGGGACATGGGGGCACCGCCGGCATGCACTTCCTGTATGGCATCGAGCACGGCTCCCGGGTCGTTGTTCTTCAGGAGGTAGCCGACCGCTCCGGCACGCAACGAGTTGTACACCCGGTCTTCATCACCGAAGGTGGTGAGCATCATGATCGGCAGCTCGGGCCGCTCAGCATGCAGGGTGCGCACGGCGTCGATCCCGTTCACGCCAGGCATGTCGATGTCCATCAGGACCACATCGGGTTTGCATGCCGCGACTTTCGCCGTAACGTTCACCGCATCGGGGAAGCAACCGCACAGGCCGATGCCCTGGGTGGTGCTCAACAAGGTACCCAACGAGTCACGGATCTGCTTGCTGTCATCGAAGAGGGCGACGTGGATGGTACTCATGGCCAGGCGGTGGAGAACGATGGACAAAGCTACCCGTGTCCTCGAACGCATCAATCCCCTGAACGGGGGGTGAGCAAATGCTGTGGCACCGTGATGCGCACGCGCGTTCCGCTCCCCGGTGAGCTCTCGATCGCGAACGCTGCGCCGATCGCTTCAGCACGTACACGCATGTTCGGCAGGCCATTGCCGTTGTAACTGTCGGTGTTCGCCGGATCGAAGCCCTTGCCGTCATCGGCGATCAGCAGTTCAAGAGCGCGGCCTGTGTTCTTCAACGTGATGGTCACCGATCGGGCGTCGGCATACTTCACCGTGTTATGGAGCACCTCCTTGCAGATCAGGAAGATGTTGCGCCGCTGCTCGGCGCTGAGCTTGCGCTCATGGAGCGACGCATCCGCGGAAAAGTGCAGGGGGATGTTCTTCGCGCCGAGCAGGTCACTGGCGAAGGCCTGCAGACGGGTGATGAGAGCGCCCGCATCGTCGTTCTTCGGATCCACGCTCCAGACGATGTCGCTCATCTGGTCGATCATGTCGCGTGAGGAGGAGCCGATCTTCTCCGCCACCTGCTGGGCCATCGCATCTTCACTGGAACCGAGCTTCCGCTTCAGCGCTTCAGAATAGAAACTGATGCTGCCGAGGGTACTGCCGATATCGTCATGAAGGTCGCGCGCGATGCGGTCCCGCACGCGCTGGAGCTTCATGCGCTGCTTCTGCCTGAAGCGGGAAACGAGATACATGGCCAAAGCGCCGGCACAGAGCACGAGCAGGAAGAACCACCATTGCTGCCAGAAGGGGCCGATAACGGTAATGGTGAGCAAAGCATGCTCGGGGCCTTCGCGGCCATACGCATCACGCACCCGGACAAGCAGCCGATGCGTGCCCGCAGGAACACCGGCGTACCGCAACGCATCGCTCGCGACAACTGGTCGCGCCTCGACGTCGATACCATCCAAACGGCACAGGAAGATGAGCGGCGAGGGCCCCGTGGTCCGCAGGCAGGTCAGCATCGCGTCGAACGCGCTGTT
>Ga0209480_10003340_pt1 | contig 10515 bp, 7 predicted proteins | sample JI61114C2DNA_FD_187501 | JGI IMG/M metagenome (GOLD analysis project Ga0209480, IMG submission 187501) | Wastewater effluent complex algal communities from Wisconsin, to seasonally profile nutrient transformation and Carbon sequestration -... | ecosystem: Engineered > WWTP > Effluent > Algae...
CCTGAATGTACCAAACTCCGTTTGTACAAATTTGCTGTTGGCCACACGGCTTACGGTAGAAATATCGAGCCCGGTAATTTCAGCAATATCTTTTAAAATCATTGGCCGCAGGTTGGTTTGGTCGCCGGTAAGAAAAAACTCTTTCTGGTAATTCATTATGGCGTCCATCGTACTAAGCAGCGTATGCTGGCGCTGCTGTATCATATCAATAAACCATTTGGCCGAGTCTATTTTCTGCTTTATAAAAAGCACGGCCTCTTTCTGGCGTTTATCTTTTTTACTGCCGCGGTCGTACTCTTTTAGCATATCGCGGTAACCTTCACTTATGCGCAGGTCAGGGGCGTTTCTGCCATTGAGTGTAAGCTCTAATTTTCCATTATTGTTAAGGATAAAAAAGTCGGGGATAATGGAACTTTCTGCCTGGTTTGTTTCGCCCACATTGCCGCCGGGCTTGGGGTTAAGGCGGATGATAGCACCAATCACCGCCTTTAAATCATCATCGGTAAGGTTCAGGCCGCGCTGAATTTTTTCGTAATGCTTTTTGGTAAACTCCTCAAAATATTTATCCAGCACAGATATGGCCAGCGCAACATTTTTGCCCGATTTTACCTGCCTGTGCAGTTGCAGCAGCAAACATTCCTGCAGGTTGCGGGCACAAATGCCCGGCGGGTCAAAATGCTGGATCAGTTTTATAATATCTTCAATTTCTTTTTCACTCGCATCTACATTCTGGCGAAAAGCAAGGTCATCTGCAATGGAAGAAAGTTCACGGCGCAGGTAACCATCATCGTCTATGCTGCCAACGATCTGCTCTGCAATTTTGTAGCGGCGTTCATCGAGTGAAAGCATACCAAGCTGGTCCAGCAGCAGTTCATGAAATGAAGTTTCCACTTTATACGGCAATGTTTTCTGCTCATCCGTTTCAGGGTAATTTTCATCCCGCATGCGGTAATCGCCAATCTCATCATCGCCATCAGAAATGTATTCGCTTATATCTATATTACCGTATTCATCTTCGCCGCCATCCTTGTCAAAATTATCTTCCTCACCGCTGTCATCATACGTTTCAGCGTCGTTGTTCAGTTCAAAATCTTCTTCGTGGTCTTCTTCGCCTGTTTCTAATGCGGGGTTTTCTTCCAGTTCTTCTTTTATGCGTTCTTCCAGGTAGGCAGTAGGGATCTGCAGCAGTTTCATTAATTGAATCTGCTGGGGTGATAATTTTTGTAAAAGCCTTTGCTGTAATGATTGACTTAATGCCATAGGTTTAATAAATCCGGGATGCTAAATAAATATTTTTGTTATCAGCTAATCAACTTTTTTCGGCGCCGGTTGTGTCACTCCCTTGTACGTTCAGAACAATATTGAGCCACAGGCTGGCATTTTAAATAACTTTTTTAATTCTACCGGCGTAAATTTACACACAAATAAACAGCACAGCGCAGTGAAGAAGATTTGTTTCTTTATAAATTTATTCCTAGTACTCAGCTTTGCCGCTGCCGCCCAGCAGCGCAATGATACTGCATCCGTGCCAAAAAAAATACTGGCAGACAGTATTAAGTATTTCCCGCTATGTGTTGTGCCCGAAAATTATTACAGTACCAACCTTGGTTTCTTTTGTAAAAAAGAACTGCAAATACAAAAGCTGGCAAAATTTCCTGTAAAGTTCAGGTTAGGCACAGTGGAGTATTGCGACAGGATTGAAGGGAAAAATGCGCAGCAGCATTAGAAAAAATGGCGCATTTCTTATCCTCATTGTAATTGCCGCTTCAATACACCCGATGCAGAAAAGGAGCTTTGAACCACAAAAAATATAAGCGCACAACACAATTTCCGTACTTTTTTCTTTATTAAGTTTTACAGAAACCCAAGAATTACAGAAAAGTTAAAAAGTAAATATTTATTCCCCCGATAAATTATAAACTGAAATCGTTTACCTTAACCAAAATTTTATTTATGAAACGGTTACTTCTTTTTATACTTATTACTGTAGCATTTACGCAATTATATGCGCAAAAAAAAGTATCGCTCTTCAATGGCAAAGACCTTACCGGCTGGACGGTTAACGGCACCGAAAAATGGTATGCACTTGATGGTGAACTTGTTTGCGAAAGCGGCCCCGATAAAGGTTATGGATACCTTTCCACAAACAAAAATTATAAAAATTTTGAGCTCACTTTAAAATTTAAGCAGGAAGCCAATGGCAACAGCGGTGTATTTTTCCGCTCCACAATTGATGGTGTAAAAATAAGCGGCTGGCAGGCAGAAGTTGCGCCGCTAAACCAGCATACAGGCGGTATTTACGAATCGTATGGCCGCGGCTGGCTGATACAGCCCAATCCCGAACATGAAAAATATTTAAAAGAAGGCGACTGGAACGATTACAAAATAAAAGTGGTGGGTGATGAAGTAACCACCTGGCTAAACGGCCACATGATGATAAACCTTACCGATGAAAAAATAGGAAAAGGCGAAGGTTTTATAGCCTTACAAATTCATGATGGCGGTGGTATTAAAGTGCGGTGGAAAGATTTGAAGGTTAAGGAACTTTAATTGGAATGGCAGGTTTTATACTTTACATACAGTTGAAAAAATATTGTATGCAAAGGTTGTTATGCAAGTTGCAAAATTGCATAACAACAACACTGCACATACACAGCAAAACTGCACATTGCCCAATAAAGAATTGCAGTACAAGAGTGCGACGCAAGAATGTTTAATAGTAGTAACGAGCCGGGCCAATAAAATTTCTTATGGTTTTTTGCTTTTCTTTACCCCCAAAAATGGCTGCATGTAACTGGGTACCAATTGCCGTGGTTCGCTGCGCTTTACCAGTTTTGGTTTTTGGTATTCGAGGTAATAAATTTTAAGCAGGATTATAAAATAAGAGATAAGTACCGGCCCGAATATAAGCCCGATAAACCCAAAATATTTTAAGCCCATTATTACGCCGAGTACGGTAACAATGGGGTGTACATCGGCCATGCGTTTGGCGAGTACGAAACGTATTACATTATCTATACTGCCCATAAGCAGCGCCGCCCATACCAGTACAAAAACGCCCTGCCAGGTATGCCCCGATGCAAAATGAAAAATTACGATGGGCACCCACACAAGGCCGCCGCCAACAATGGGTATAATGGAACAAAAACCTGTTATTACCGCCCAAAAACCAGCTTCCTGCACGCCTGTAATGGTGTATGCAATATACCCGAGTATGCCCTGTGCCACAGCTATAAGCGGTATGCCCACTGCATTGCTGAATGTTTGTGCCACCAGCTCGTTGCCAAACAATTTTATTTTATCGCGTTTAAATGGCAGGTACAGTAAAATGGAAGCTTCCATGCGGTTGATGTTCTGTATCATAAAATACAGGAAAAAATACAGCATAAGGATGGTGGAGAAAAAACCCAGCCCCTGGTTAAGTATGCCCGATAATAAAGTGGTGGCATAGGTTTGTATGGATGCCAGGTTTTGATCGGTAATCAATTCAAAGCCGGTTTTTTCTTTTATTATAATACCAAAGTTTTTAATGCTTGCAATAATATCTGCCGGGTTGGATGCCACATGGCTTACTTTATTAAAAACCAATGTTACCAGCACAGTTATTGGCAGCAGTATAATAAAGAAGGAGATAATAATAACAACTATTGCGGCATTGCCTTTTTTCCAGCCTTTCCTTTTTATAAGCCACTCGGTAAATGGCTTGCTGAGCACATAAAAAATTACAGCCGAAAGAAAAGCTGTAAAAAACTGGCCCAGGCTGTAGAGTAAAAAAAATGCAAATAGTAAAATGATGGCAAGAAAAAAGTATCGGTTAACTTTATAATCTTTATTTGGCTCCATGTAAATATGTTGAAGTATAATTGATCTGAAATTTCAAAGTTATTGTTTCATTATTAAAACGAAAGAAATATGAAAAGCAGTGAAAAGTTTATTGCCGGTTTAATTGTTGGCGCAGCAGCAGGTGTGCTTGCGGCTTTGTTTTTGCAAAGCGATAAAGGCAAAGAATTTATGAACGATGTAAAAGATGCGGCCGCTAATGCAGGTGACGGGCTGGAAGACCTGTTGCAAAAAGGAAAAGATTTTGCAACAGATATGGCGAATAAAGTAAAAGAAGATGTTTCTTCTGTATAAACCGGCATAGATACATTTTATAGGTAAAAAAATTAAGCTGCGGCATGTGCTTTGCACCAAAGTGTTTAAATGGCTTAAATAATAAATATAATAATAATGCCAGCTATACTTTTTAACCGTATTTTTTTCACCCGGTATTAATTTCCGCGTTTTAAATTTTAAAGAATGAAGCAATGGACGAACAAAATAATTTTTTTGCAGAATCAAAATCAGCACTCGAAAAATACATACAGGACAGGATATTGCTTTTAAAGCTACAGTCAGTAGAAAAAATATCCGTACTTATGTCACTCATGTTTACCGGTTTACTGGTGGCACTGCTGGCTTTTTTTGTATTGCTGTTTTTAAGCATTATGGCCGGCTATTATTTTGCTACCTTAACAGGCAGTATGTTTGCAGGCTTTGGCATCATTACAGGCTTCTATGCCGTGCTGTTGATTTTAGTGGTAATGCTGGGGAAAAAATACCTCACCGCTTTTATTACCAACCTTATAGTAAAAATATTTTTTGATGTAAATGCAGAAGATAAAACCGATGATAACCAATAAAACAGACCTCTCGTACATCAATTCCGTTAACGATTTAAAAACGGAAATACAAACAGTGCGCAAAAGGGTAAAAGCACAGGAACGCGATTTAAGCGACCGCCTGAATAAACTGCCTCAGGAAGGTATAAAAGCGGCGGTAAGCAGTGTTGTACCCTCTTTTATAGGCAATTTTTTGCCCGGTAAATCAATAGGTATTATTACGGGCCTGCTCGGCATGTTCATGGGCAAAGGAAGTTTTGAAAACGGCGGATGGAAAGGTAAAGCAACAGACATAGCAAGGCAGGTAAGCCTGTATGCTATAGTAAAAGGAGCGTATACTTTTTTTAAAAAACGTAAAACATCACCAGCTAAATAGTGAAATACAAAATGTGGGCGTTCCCCTGCGGGTCGGTCCGCCGCGGCGGATTCAAGTCCTCACTACGCTGCGTTTCACTCCGCTGCGTTCCGGTCCGCCTAAAGCGGATTCAATCCCTAACGCAAACAAAATAACCGGTGAACAATAAAATCTAAACTTCTGAGCTTTAAAAAAATCCTATATAAGATATTAAAAGTAACAGCATGGGTTCTTGGCAGTATTATTTTCCTGTTACTCCTTGTGCTCATTTTAATACAGGTGCCCGCCGTACAAAATTTTGCAAAAGAAAAAGTGGTAAGCTACCTGCAAAGTAAAATAAAAACCAAAGTTGAAATAGGTAAACTAAGTATTGATTTTCCCAAACAAATCGTACTCGAAAAAGTATATTTTGAAGACCAGAAAAAAGACACATTACTGGCAGGCAATAAAATACGCGTAGATATTTCTTTATTCAAATTACTTAGCAATACGGTTGAAGTAAATTATATTGAACTGGATGGCATAAGGGCAAATATTTACAGGCTAAACCAAGACACAGCTTTCAACTTCGATTATATAGTAAAAGCCTTTGCAGGCGAAGCTGAAAAAGAACCTGTTGCAGAAGACTCTTCCGCAGTAATGCAGTTTAAAATTGGAAAGGTTGAATTAAAAAAAATTACGGCCACTTATAAAGATGATATTACAGGCAACGATGTTTATTTCTATCTCGGCAAGTTTGAAACAAAGATAGGCACATTCGATCCCGGTAAATCAGAATATGAAATACCAACCATTTCCATTGCAGATATTAATGCAAGTGTAAAACAATACAAGCCGTTGGTGGAGCCCAAAACCACCGCAGCAGTAGAAGCAGAAAGTAATGAGCCCATACAAACCAAACTTGATTTGGGAACTTTAGATCTTAAGAACATTAACTTTAATTATATCAATCATATTTCTGCATTAAACGCTCAATTAAAGTTGGGTGAATTAAGTACAGCTTTTGGTAAACTCGACCTCGCTAAACTGTTTATTCCTTTAGAAAAACTACAGCTCAATAATACACATATAAAAGTGTTGATGGGCAAATCAGCCGCTTCAAAAGTTGCTGCAAAAGAAGTGGAAAAACATGCAACAGCACAGGCTAATAATCCCTGGCAAATTGCTTTAAACAATGTCTCTTTTACTAACAACGAATTACAATTTGATAATGATAACAATGCTGCCGCCAAAGCCGGTATGGATTACAGTCATATACACATTAAAGGTTTAACGGTAATTGCCGACAGTTTAAATTTTACCCCTTCAGTTTATGAAGGAAATATTCAGCAATTTGCTTTCAATGAAAAAAGCGGGTTCAACCTGCAAAAATTTCAAACAAATTTCTTTTACAGCGACACTGCCACAAAGCTTGAAAACTTTTTACTGCAGACAGATAAAACCATCATCCGCGATAATATACAGCTTGGCTATACATCAATAAGCACAATCGCAGATAAGCCCGGCGATATTTTTATTGATGCCAATTTAAACCAATGCAAACTGGCGGTAAAAGATGTACTCACATTTGCACCGTTTCTTGCAGAAAATTTAAAAGGCAACGAGAATGCAGTGTTTGCAGTGAACGGCAGTGCCAAAGGTTTTGTAAAAGATATTACCATCCCCAATTTTGAACTGAGTGGTTTAGGCAGTACCGCTGTACAAATATCCGGCAACATAAAAGGCTTGCCCGATGCAAAAAAAACATACTACAATTTGCAGCTTGCAAAATTTGTAACCACAAAAAAAGACATCGAAAGCATTGCACCAAAAAATTCTATTCCATCCAATATACGCCTGCCAGAAAAGCTTTCGGCCAAAGGCTTTTTTAAGGGAACAATAGAAAATTTTTCCGGCAAATTAAATGCACAAACTACAAACGGCAATGCAGATATAACAGGCTCTATGAGCAATGGCGGAAAATCTTATTCAGTAAAAGCAGTATTAAATAAACTTGACCTGGGCTATATATTAAAGCAGGAAGAAAATCTTGGAAAAATTAGCCTGGAAGCCAATGCAACCGGTAGCGGGTTCGATTATAAAACCATGACGGCAAAAATAAGTGCACGTTTGCTGGAAGGTGAAATAAAAAAATATAATTACAAAAATCTTTTGCTTGATGCTTCTGTTGCCAAAGGCAATGCTGTGGTGGAGTCTTCCATACGAGACCCCTACATCAGCTATTTACTAAATGCCACTGCTGATTTAAAGGATAAATATCCGGCTGTGCAAATGGTATTAAAATTAGATACACTTGATCTCTATGCACTGCATTTAATAAAAGATACATTGCAGATGAGCGGCACAATGAACGCAGATTTTGCCAGCACCAATCCCGATGCTTTGCAGGGAACCCTGAAGCTGTATAATATTTCCATCAACAGCAACAATGAAAAACTCGCAACAGATACTGTTACACTGACCGCATCAAAAACTGATTCTGCTCAATTGATAATATTAAATTCCGAAATGGCAGACATGGAATGGAAAGGCACTTATAAACTTACAGAAGCCTCACAGGCATTGCAGCACACCATTAATAAATATTACAACATATCTGGTTTTAAGGATACTGCTTTTACTGCACAGCAATGGCAAATGAATATGCATTTACGGCCATCGCCATTGGTATTGCAGTTTATGCCACAGTTAAAAGGAACAGATACCATCGGCGCAAAAATTTCATTCAACAGCAAACAGAATGACCTTGACCTTTCTTTACAATCCCCAAAAATACAATTTGGCGAACAGGCCATTGAGCAGTTAAATGTAACTGCAACCACAAAAGAAAAACAACTTGATTATAACATAAACATGAATAAAGCTGGCAGTAAAAGTTTCCAGTTGTATGAGACATCTTTATCAGGTTATCTTGCAAATAATACATTGACAACATCGTTATTATTAAAAGACCAAAAACAGACAAAAAGGTATCATGTTGCAGCAACAGTAAACCAGGTTGCCGATGGAATAAAATTCGCACTCAACCCAGACAGCCTCTTGCTTAATTATAATGCCTGGCAGGTAAGCAACGATAATTTTATACAATACGATTCCACCGGCATCCTTGCCAATAATTTTAATATCAGCAATAAAGACCAGTCGCTGCGCATCAACAGTACCACTGCCTCTGCATCGGCTCCGCTTGAAGTGGCTTTTAAAAACTTCAGTATCCAAACACTTACTGATTTTGCAGATCAGGCTTCACTGCTGGCAGATGGCATTATTAATGGAAATGTAATTGTAAAAAATGCAACAAACAATCCTGTCTTCACATCTGATCTGCAGATAAAAGATCTCAGTTATAAAAAAGATACTATTGGTAATGTATCAATAAAAGTAGATAATGAAACAGCCAACGCTTTTAATGCAGATGTAAAAATTAATGGCAATGGCAACGATGTACAGTTAGCCGGGAAATATTATACAGGCGAAAGCAAAATGGATATGAAACTGGACATTGTTAACTTTAATATGGCAACAGCAACACCTTTTTCTGTCGGGCAGTTGACAGATGCAGGCGGCAACTTAAAGGGCAACATTGCCATTGCGGGAACCATTGACAAACCAGCAGTAAACGGCAACATTCATTTTGAAAATGCCTTTGTAGTACCAACCGTAATGGGTACACGTTTTATACTGCCCGATGAAAAAATAAATGTTTCAGAAAGGGGGATAAACTTCGATCATTTTACACTGGTTGATTCTTCCGGCAACAAAGCAATCATAAATGGCGACCTGCTTACAAATGATTTTCAAAACTATCAGTTTGCAATTGATCTTAATGCAGATGATTTTAGCCTTATCAATTCCACGCAGGCCAATAACCCCGCTTTCTATGGTAAACTGAATGTTGATGCAAAGATCAAAGTAACCGGCGATTTGCAGTCGCCTGTAATTGATGCAAACATAATGGCAAACAAATCCACCAACTTTACTTTTGTGCTGCCAAGTGATGACCCTGAAGTGCAGAGCCGGGAAGGTGTAGTGAATTTTATAGACATAGATGCGCCAAAAGACAGTACACAAAAAATTGATTTTACAGATACGCTTATCAACACCGCAGTATTTGCAGGAATGAATTTATCTGCTATCATTCAAACAGATACCGCCGCATTATTTACACTCGTTATTGATGAAAGAAGCGGCGATGCGCTTACTTTAAAAGGCCAGGCCGATCTTGCAGCGGGCATGGATGAAAGTGGTAAGTTGAGCCTTACTGGAAATTACGAACTGCAGCAGGGATCTTACCAGTTATCGTTCAATTTTCTTAAACGCAAATTTAATATACAAAAAGGAAGTGTAATAACATGGACCGGCGACCCAACCTCTGCAACTGTTGATATCACTGCATTGTACGAAACAAAAGCCGCCCCCATCGATCTTGTGGAAGCAGAGCTTGCCGGCTTATCTTCTACCGAATTAAACAAGTATAAACAGCGCATACCCATACAGGTGTTCCTTAAAATGAAAGGCGAGCTGTTAAAACCACAAATAACATTTGATGTTGCCCTGCCACCAGACCAAATATCTAAATGGGAGGTTGTTGATGCAAAACTGGAGCAACTGCGCAACAACGAATCTGAATTGAATAAACAGGTATTTGCATTGCTTTTATTAAGCAGGTTTGTTGGTGAAGATATTACGCAAAGCGCTGCAGGCAGCACCAGTACATCAACACTTGTAAGGCAGAGCGTAAACAGCATACTCACCGATCAGTTGAATAAAATTGCAGGCAGTTTAATAAAAGGTGTTGACCTTAATTTTGGTATTGATTCTGAAGATGATTACTCAACAGGCACGCAGCAAACAAAAACCGACCTTACCGTTGGTGTTTCAAAATCGCTTCTTAACGACCGCGTGAAAGTTACCGTAGGCAGCAACTTTGCACTCGAAGGCGCCAGCAACACAAACCAGGATGCATCGAATATTGCAGGCGATGTTGCGGTAGATTACCAGTTAAGTAAAGATGGCCGTTACATGCTGCGTGCATACCGCAAAAACAATTACGAAGGAGTGGTGCAAGGCCAGGTAATTGAAACAGGTTTAACCTTCATCTTTACGTTGGATTATAACCATTTTAAAGAATTGTTTCAAAAGAAAGATAAGGAGATGAAGCAGCAAAAGAAGGCCGACAAAAAAGAAATAAAACAAGAGAAAAAAGACGCAGCGAATAATTAAAAAATTATAAAATACAAATACATTTTTTGTACCAAACAGTGGAATATGAATGAAGCTTCGTTGCGTCGCACTCTTGTACTTTGGGAACGTTGTGCGTCATTGCGAGGCCTCCGAAGCAATCTGTGGACAGCATTTGAAACTCTTCGAAAGAATGAAAGCAGATTGCTTCGTTCCTCGCAATGACGATGCATAATCAGAACGTACAAGAGTGCGACGCAACAGACGATCATAAAAGAACCATTGTTCGGCTCAAAAAAAAGATTACTACATAAAATGAAT
>Ga0209480_10003342_pt1 | contig 10512 bp, 10 predicted proteins | sample JI61114C2DNA_FD_187501 | JGI IMG/M metagenome (GOLD analysis project Ga0209480, IMG submission 187501) | Wastewater effluent complex algal communities from Wisconsin, to seasonally profile nutrient transformation and Carbon sequestration -... | ecosystem: Engineered > WWTP > Effluent > Algae...
CGCCACGTTCTAAGAAATACAATAATAATTCATCGCCATTTTCATCTTCTCTCAATATTTTAATCGCGCCAGTTAATAAAAGTGGCATCGTTTTGATGTAATCCCCAATTTCAATTAGGTAATCATCGGCTTTAAATTCTTTATAAATCGCTACTTTCGCAATTTCGTCTAATAAAGCTTCCTCAAAAATATAGCTGTAGGCTTGATCTAAAATATCTCTCATTTGTAATCCTTTTTGTAAAGATACGACGAATCTTTAAAAATCAAATGTTACTTTTGTTACAAAGAAATCGAATTAACGCTTTATGACCTTAAAAAAATACAATAAAACCAATTTTCATAAACATACTTTTTGTGAGTTTACCGAAGTTGATTCCGCTTCGATTCCGAGTATCGAGTGGCATTACAAAAGTAAATCGGGAAGTGGGTATTGTTTTACGGAGGAAGGTGTATATCGTATTTCCAACCACTGGGGAAGAGCTGCAAATTGTAGATGGAGATTAATTTCAAATTCAAAAACAAGTTCAAATTCAAAAATCAACAATGAAGAAAATCGTATTGGATTTGCCAAATGGATTGATTTTTATCCAAATAATGAAACTGAAAACTTTTTTTATGTGGAAGTAAATTTCGATGACAAAGAAGTAACTTTTCAACACAAATTCAATCACAACTACGACGGGAAATCAGTTTTGCGAAATGCGTCGGAAACCGCAAAAGTCATCCGACAAATAAAAGAAATTTTGGAATCAGATACTTGGGCGAAATATTTGGATTTTGACGATTTGGAAGTACTTCGAAAAGAAATTATTCTAAAACTTATCCAAACTTCCACTTCCTTTGCCGAGATAAAAAGAAGTTTAATGTAAAGTGAATCAGAATTTTCATAAATTTGAGAATAAACCACTTGATTTATGATGAAACGAAACCAATTACGCGAAGCCATTTTCAGACATTTAGACGGATTAGTTGTTGTTCCTGTCGCTTATTCTTTATTCAAAAAAGGAATTTTAGCGCATCTTTTAAAGGAAAAAACTTCAACTTTAGCTCAATTAAAAGATAAATTTAAAGCTAACGAAGGTTATTTGAATGTCGCATTACGCGTTATGGCATCGCAGGGTTTTCTGAAATACGAAGTAGATAATACATCGGGAAGTGTTATGATTACTACTTTACCAACGAGTGATTTTGCCTTTTCGCTTGTTTCTATTTACGAAGATACGTTTCAACTTTTGACTCAAACATTGGTGTTTACGGCCAATAAAATGGATTCGGAATCGATTACAATACTGGAACCGATTTTAAAGAAATTTACCGAAAATTATCACATACATTTTGAAGAATCCGAACATTTAAGAGCAATTCAAGAGCAAATGCTAACTCATATTGAAGGCTATTTGGTAGGGCCAATTGTTGTCAATTTAGGAATGACGGGCATGTTTCACAAATATTTCATGGAAAGTTCGTTTCGAGCGGATGAATTTCATAAACATCCCGAAGCTTTTGCTAAGATTCTGGATTTCTTTGTGCATTTGGGATGGTTTTCCAAGAAAAACGACAATTATCAATTTACCGAAGATGGTTTTTTCTTTGCCAAACGGGCTTCGGCTTATGGCGTAACGGTTTCCTATCTTCCGATGTTCAAACATATCGATAGTTTGTTGTTTGGAAATGCGAGTGAGTTAAGAAATATCGCTAAAAACGAAGACGAAATTCACGTTAATAGAGAAATGAATGTTTGGGGAAGCGGTGGTGCGCATGCAACATATTTTAAAGTCATTGACGACATTATCATCGAACTTTTTAATAAACCTATCGCCGAACAACCGAAAGGAATTTTAGACATGGGTTGCGGAAATGGCGCCTTTTTGCAACATATTTTTGAAGTCATCGAACGTCAAACTTTGCGAGGTAAAATGTTAGATGATTATCCGTTGTTTTTGGTGGGAGCTGATTATAATCAAGCCGCTTTGGAAGTCACTAGAGCGAATTTAATTAAAGCTGATATTTGGGCAAAAGTCATTTGGGGCGATATTGGAAATCCGGATTTATTGAACAGTGATTTGCAAGAGAATTACAATATCGATTTGAAAGATTTGTTGAATGTGAGAACATTTTTAGACCACAATCGCATTTGGGAAGACCCGAAAAATAAAACAAAAAATAGAGTAAGTACTTCTACAGGAGCTTTTGCTCATCGAGGCGTTCGAATCTCAAATAATGATGTGGAAGATAATTTGTTGGAGCATTTTATGAAATGGAGTCCGTATGTTCGTAAATTTGGACTCTTAATTATTGAATTGCATACGGTAGCAACCGAATTAACCTCTCAAAATATCGGAAAAACAGCAGCAACAGCTTATGATGCAACGCATGGATTTTCGGATCAATTTATTGTAGAAATTGAGGTGTTACAAAAAATAGCAGCTGAAGCAGGATTGCATTCCGATGCCAATTACTTTAAAAAATATCCCGAAACCGATTATGCAACGGTAAGTATTAATTTGTTGCGAGGAAAATAAAATTAAAATGGAAGATAGATTTTCAGAAATAAAAAAAGACATTCAATTGATTATTGATGACATGGCGATAAAGAATTTTTCGGAAGCCAGTATTAAATTAATTGAAGTGAGTGATGATTTAGACAATATGATGGACGCCACTGATGATGAAATCGTACTGCGAGAAATTAGTAAATATCAAGTGTTATTAAATCATTTGCAGATTAAAATGAGTACGAAAGAATAACCAAAACAAAGTCAATTGTTCTTTTTCAGGTTCCATTTCACTCAGAAATGGAATCGTTTCTAGTACATCATATTGTTTTCTATCGGGATTAAAAATTCGAATTGTTATACCTTCGCAAGTAAAATTTAAGTTAATTTTTTGAAACAAATTGTATGCTTCTTTAAGCTGTTGAGCACTAAGTTGTCTTCCAATTGAAATATGTGGTTCAGTACTTTTATGACTCACGGGAAATTGAATTTGTTTGGGAATTTCCTTCATTATTTCAGCCATTTTGTTTTTACTTTCGGTATCGGGAGCAATAAAAAAGGCACCGTTAGTAAAGTTTTCAAATGCGTTAAAAGTAACATCAAAAGGATTTTGATAACTACAAAACGTTGTGATTCGGGATTTTATATTTTCGTACGTAGCTAGTTCGTATTCAAATTCACAAATAGTCACGTGCGCTAAAGAATTCTTACTCGGATACCATCCAATTTTAGCACTCAATTGTTCCTTGAGCTCTTTAACCGCTTCAATAACGGTTTCAGAAGGATGAAAAACTACCGAATATTTTGCCATATATTAATTTCCTTTTAATCGTGTAAAAATCTTTTCTAGCAATGCTTTTCCGTCTCTTTTGGCTTTTGGAACTTCCTCAGCCCAATATATTCCATCAGACATTGGAATCATTCGGTAACTAAAAGCAAATTGCGGATTTTCAGGTGAATCATTCAATAAACCAAAACGTAAATCATTAAAATACAAGCGATGGTTTTTTTCTGTGACTAAATACCAACCTTCGCTAATTTTCTTAAGACTTTGAAAATCATATGAATTTACCAATTTTTCTTCCAATTTCCTATTTTTTGAATAAAAAGTAAAGCGAATAGGTTGCGAATCAAATAGGGAATAATCAGCAAGATAATAGCCTTTTGAAGTTGCAATATTCGCATTCCAAAGAATACAATTGAAAGCCGTTGGTTTTACAATTAATTCCTGATAATTCAATTTTTGATTTTCTAAGGCGTTTTCGAATTGATGCATCGCAAAAAGTTTCAAGAGACAAGTTAGAAGTAAATAAGAGGAGCTCATCACTAAACCTCGAATAAGATATTTTCTTCTGACTAAAAACTCTTTGTCTCTCCAAACAAAAATCAAACTAATCAAAAGTGGAATTGTGTACAATGGGTCAATAACAAAGATCGTTTTTAAGGCAAATCGGTAATCTAAAGGCCAAAGGATTTGTGTTCCCCAAGAGGTAAATAAATCTAAAATCACATGGGTAACCAAACACCAAAATGCCAATAAAGAAGCGCTTTTAAAACTAATTTTTTCTTTTTCTATTTTGGAAATTAACCAGCCCAAAACTGGCGATAAAAACATAAAAAATAGTAGAGAATGACTTAAACCTCTGTGAATGGCAACTCCTTCAACATCACTTAAAAATTTTCCCACTAAAATGTCTAAATCGGGAATCGTACCCAAAACTGCGCCATACAAAAAGGTTTTGTTTTGTAGTTTTTTACCAGCAACCAATTCGGCTGTGGCAATTCCTAGGACGATTTGTGTGAGAGAATCCATTAGTGTTTACTTTCCGATACAGAAGTTCGCAAAAATATTCCCGAGCAATTCATCATTGGTAACTTCCCCCGTAATTTCCCCAAAATAGTGTAGGGCAGAGCGAATATCAATCGCCATCAAATCAGAAGAAAGCCCCGAATTTAATCCCCATTTCACTTTCTGAATTTCTTCCAAAGCTTTTAATAAAGAGTCATAATGGCGCGTGTTGGTCACAATCGTTTCGTTATTTCTCAGTGCACCCGTATTTACAAAAGAAAGTAACGTATTTTTAAGTTCGTCAATACCAACTTTCTGTTTGGCACTTAGGAAAAGTATATCGTCAATGGTAGCTTGAATATTGTTTTTTTGTTCCTCTGAAAGCAAATCAGATTTATTAGCAATGACTACTATAGGTTTTAATGGAAACTTGTTTTTAATTTTTTCAAATTCAATTTTTACCGCTTCTAAACTTCCAGCTTCCATCATCCATCTTCCATCCAAAATAAATAGAACTACTTGCGCTTGCTCAATCTTTTCAAACGTCTTCTGAATCCCGATACTTTCCACCACATCCTTCGTTTCACGAATCCCTGCCGTATCAATAAATCGAAAACTCATCCCATTGATAACCAATTCGTCTTCAATTGTATCTCGAGTGGTTCCCGCAATGTCAGAAACAATAGCACGTTCTTCATTCAATAAAGCATTCAATAAGGTCGATTTCCCAACATTCGGTTCACCCACAATCGCAACAGGAATACCGTTTTTGATTACGTTACCCACCGCAAACGAATCAATCAAGCGTTTCAATACAAACTCGATACGTTCTAACAATTCATGAAATTGGGTTCTATCGGCAAATTCCACATCTTCTTCCGCAAAGTCTAATTCGAGTTCGATTAAAGAAGCGAAATTCAGTAATTCTTCACGCAATTTGGCAATCTCGTTACTAAAACCACCACGCATTTGTTGCATCGCAATTTGGTGACTCGCTTCATTATCCGAAGCAATCAAATCAGCAACCGCTTCAGCTTGTGATAAGTCCAATTTCCCGTTTAAAAAAGCACGCAAGGTAAATTCACCTGCCTGAGCCATTTTAGCGCCTCTACGAAGCAATAATTGAATAATTTGTTGTTGGATAAAAGTAGAACCGTGACACGAAATTTCAATCACATGTTCACCCGTATACGAATTCGGCCCTTTGAAAATAGAAAGTAACACTTGGTCATACACTTTGCCGTTATCGACAATATGTCCTAAATGAATCGTATGGGTTTTCTGTTTCGTAATATCCTTTCCAGAAACCGATTGAAATACGTCAGCCGCTATCGTAATAGCAGCTGCACCAGATAATCGAATAATAGCAATCGCACCCGCTCCAGATGGTGTAGCTAAAGCAACTATGGTTTCTTGTGGAATCATGTTCTAAATTTAATCCTGCAAAGATAATTTAAAGTCAGAAGTTAGAAGTTAGAAGTTGGAAGTTTTTTTAGTAACACAAAGTCCCGCAAAGTTTAGCACGAAGTTACACTAAGTTTCCTTTGCGTCCTTTATTTTTAATTCTATTTCATTTTATGATGAATAATATCAGTAAAACTATTTTTATAAAACGTTTTGAGGTCTTTGTTTTTGTCGATGATGTAATATCTCAAAGTATCATTATTCTTTAATTGAAATTTTACTTCATTATTTTCTAAAGTATCAATGTTTACAATTAGTTCAGAATATTCACTATACAGCTTATCAGAATAAAAATCAACTTGTAAAGATTTGTAGAATAGTTGTTTGTCTTTTTCAAGTATAAAAACTTGTCTTGGAGTAGATGAATGTTTTAATTCCCAATGGTTTAAAATGTTTTCATTGAATTTTAAATTAAAAAAAGCATTAAATTTCTTTTGATTAAAAGGGTATTTAACTTCATGAATTTTTGAATTTGAGAAATAAACGATTGCAAATGGAGTTTCATGCTTTTTTTTAGTCAGAAAGAAGCAAATAGATATTTTTTCCTTATTCTCTTTTTTTGAAATAAATTCATTTGCAATATCAACAGTTTCTTCTTTTGAAATCCTGTCATTTATTAGAAAATAGGTTGTTGTTTTGTTTTCTTCCAAAACTGAGTAGTTCACTTCTTTTTTTGAGCAAGAAGTGAATATAATTAGTAATAACAAAACATAAACTCTTAGCATACTTATAAAAACAAATTAAATTAAAAAACCACTAAAGCCGAAGCTAAGTGGTTTTTAAAGTTAGTTAAGGTTGGTAATAAGATTTTCAGATTTAATTCTGTAAAATCAAATATTGTAAATTAGTTGCTCAACATTACTGGCATTACTAGCATGGTAACTGTTTCGCCTTCGTCTAAGCCGTCTACTGGAGTTAAAATTCCAGCTCTGTTTGGCATCGACATTTCTAATTGGATTTCATCACTTGATAAATTATTCAACATTTCTGTTAAGAAACGTGAGTTGAAACCGATTTGCATGTCGTCTCCTTGGTAATCACAAGTTAAACGCTCGTCTGCTTTGTTTGAATAATCGATATCTTCTGCCGAAATATTCAATTCAGTTCCAGCAATTTTTAAACGAATTTGGTGCGTTGTTTTGTTAGCAAAGATAGCCACACGACGAACCGAGTTTAAAAATTGAACTCTGTTGATTAATAATTTGTTTGGATTTTCTTTTGGGATAACTGCTTCGTAGTTTGGATATTTTCCATCGATTAAACGACAAGTTAATACATAATTCTCAAAAGAGAATGTAGCATTTGAATCGTTATATTCAATTGAAACTTCAGCGTCAGAAGCTCCTAAAATTCCTTTTAAAATGTTTAAAGGTTTCTTTGGCATAATAAAATCAGCTACTTGTGATGCTTTTACATCGGTACGAGCATATTTTACTAATTTATGAGCGTCTGTTGCTACGAAAATTAATCCTTCTGGTGAAAATTGGAAGAAAACACCACTCATTACAGGGCGTAAATCATCGTTTCCAGCAGCGAAAATCGTTTTGCTTACTGCAGTTGCTAATACTTCCGCAGGAACTAATGTTTTTGAAGGATCATCTAAAACTACGGCTTTAGGGAATTCTTCTCCTGGAGCGTAAGCAATGGCATATTTACCAGAGTTTGAGCTAATTTCTACAGTTGAATTGTCTTCTACTGTAAATGTTAACGGTTGCTCTGGGAATGTTTTTAAGATATCTAATAAAAGTTTCGCTGGAATAGCAACACTTCCTTGACTCGTAGAATCAATTTCTAACGTTGCCGTCATCGTTGTTTCTAAATCAGAAGCTGAAACTTTTAATTGGTTGCTGTCTAATTCAAAAAGGAAATTATCAAGAATAGGTAAGGTGTTACTACTGTTGATAACACTTCCTAAAACTTGTAATTGTTTTAATAAATACGAACTCGATACTATAAACTTCATCATCTTGTATTTTAAAATCGTGATTTGATTTTATATTTCACAAATATATTCTAATTATACTCAAACGCAAAAACAAATTATCAACAACTAGCGGCTGTATTTTCTTTTGCGTAAGAAAGTAAATAAAAACCCAAAGATAGCCAAAATAACTATTGGTAATCCGACAGTTATCATTTGAGCCATGGTGTAATTTTTATACACTTCTTCCTTATTTAAAAGTGGTAAATCAACATCTTTACTTCGGATGTTAATAAGTCCGTTGTCGTCTAAAAGGTAATTTACGCAGTTCATTAAGAACTCTTTGTTACCATATAATTGATTCGTCCACTTATCAAAGCCTAATTCTAGTGGTACTCCTTTATCCAATTGATTTTTAATCACATCTCCATCCGAAATTACAATCATTTTATTGTCTTTTCCAGTCGCTTGGAACGAATTATCTTTAAACGGTAATATACGATTTTGGTAAGCTGATTTGAATTTTCCTTCCATTAAAACTGCTACTGGAAGCAAGCCTTTACCTTCATATTCTTCAGGAGTGGTTTCTTCTGTAACCATATCTAATGAAATTGGGCTTGGTGTTCCAACTGTTTTCGAATATTCAGACGAACTCAATAAAACGGTTTTCTTAATATCGTTTTTCAGGATTTCAATTGGAGAAGCAAATTCAAACTTAATCCCTTCCATGTTTTTCACAATCGGATTGGTAGAAGTTGGATAGATAAAAGGTGCAAATTTCCAAGTGTATTCTTGCATTTGCGTTTCGCTTCCTTGATTTCCTGATGCTAATTTGATAGGCGTTGCATATTCATCTTTCACTAATAACGGATTGATTCTGATACCATATTTAAAGAACATATCAGTCAAATTCAATTCGCGTTGCGATGCTAAAATCGTACCGGTTTCGTTGTACAAACTGTCCATATCAGCTGAAACGGCATCAACTAACCACAAGGTTTTTCCACCATTCATGATGAATTGGTCTAACACTTGTTTTTCTTCTTCAGTGAACGTTTCTGTTGGTTTTGCAATTACGGCTAAATCGTATTTTTTTAATGCTTCTAAAGTTTGTATTGGTTGTTTCGCAACAGAATCCAAAGTAAAAGGAGCAATGTAATAACTTTCTTTAACCGTTCTTAAGAAATCGGCCATGAAAGGTTCTAACACTTCTCCGTTACCTTTGATTACGGCGATTTTCTTTTGTTTTTCTTTCGAAATTTTATTGATAGCTTCCGCAAAACCAAATTCCAAATGCTGCACCGAACTAATCACTTTTTGCTCGGTTGAAGCTCCCATTAAGTTTTTCAATAACGCCACTTTCGTGAATCTATCACCATATGTTGCTTGTGCCCAAGGGAAAACTACTTCTTGCGATTGCTTTCCTTTGTCTTCGACAGTGATGCTTAACGGTTGCATGCCTTTCGCGTAGAATTCTTTCATTTTCTCTACTCGTGTTTCCTCTTTTTCAATCGGATTTTTGAAGTTGAAAATGATGTTTGAATTATAAGCCGTGAATTCCTCTAAAAGTTGTTTGGTTTCGTTTTGTAAACGCTTGAATTCTGGTGGAAAGTTGCCTTCCAAATACACTTCAATGTATAATGGACTTTCAACCTCTTTTATAATGTTTAAGGTCGTTTCCGATAAGGTATAACGTTTGTCTTGTGTTAAGTCGAAACGTTTGAAAAAGAAGTTGCTAATTAAATTGATAACGATGATGGCTAAAAATACAATTCCTAGTTGCTTTAAAGCTTTTGATTTGTTTTCTTTCATTACCATTTCAAAGATTTAAGTTGATAAACCGTTGCCGATAAAAATAAAAACGTCACACTCACAAAGTACACAATATCACGCGTGTCTAACACACCGCGACTCATACTTTTAAAGTGATAATCCATTCCTAAAGCAGCAAACATCGAACTATAATTTCCAAGGAAAGAAGCAATGCCATCAAATCCGAAATAGAAAAAGAAACAACAAAAAACAGCAATTATAAATGCCACAATTTGGTTATCTGATAAAGTAGAAGCAAAAATTCCAATCGCCGTGTAAGCCGCAATTAAGAACAACAATCCGAAATACGAACCAAGTGTACTTCCCATATCAATATTCCCTTGCGGATTTCCAAAATGCGAAATCGTTAACACATAAATAATCGTTGGAAAAATCGCTAAAATAATTAAAACTAAAGCACCTAAGAATTTTCCGTTTACGATATCCCAATTAGAAAGCGGTTTAGTAAACAACAACTCAATCGTTCCTTGTTTTTTCTCATCCGAAAAACTACGCATCGTTACGGCAGGAATTAAGAAAATTAAAATCCATGGTGCCAATTTGAAAAACGGACTCATATCGGCAAAACCCGAGTTTAAAATGTTGAATTCGCCTTCAAAAACCCAAAGAAATAATCCGTTGAGTAAAAGAAAAATCCCGATGACTAAATATCCAATCGGTGAACCAAAAAAGGATTTTATTTCTCGTAATAATAATGCTTTCATTTTTTATTGTTTGTTTCAGGTTTCAGGTTTCAAGTTTTTTAACTCTCAACTCCAACTTCTAAATTCTAATTTAATGTTACCAATCTATCTACACTCCAAGCTTCTGGTTTGTCGCTGAATAAAGTTTTTGTGTATGTCCAAACGCCATCAAACAAAGCCGATTTTCTATACTTTTCTAAAGCTTCTTCGTTTTCCCAATAACTATAGGTAAAGAAAATGCGTTTGTCGTTTTTGTCTTGATACAATTCTAAGAAACGGTTTCCATCGAAGTTTCGTATGTGGTGTTTCACTTCTTCAAAATTATTT
>Ga0209480_10003347_pt1 | contig 10505 bp, 9 predicted proteins | sample JI61114C2DNA_FD_187501 | JGI IMG/M metagenome (GOLD analysis project Ga0209480, IMG submission 187501) | Wastewater effluent complex algal communities from Wisconsin, to seasonally profile nutrient transformation and Carbon sequestration -... | ecosystem: Engineered > WWTP > Effluent > Algae...
TCTGACCATCGAAAAGAAAGTTGTTTGCTAAATGTAGCCATTTGGAGAATTTTTATAGGTTATTTTAAAGCCTAAAATTAAGTATAAAAGTTGAAAATATTTTATTTTTCTGAGTTATCGTACTCCAAAATATCGCCTGGTTGACAATCTAAAGCTTTGCAAATGGCTTCTAAAGTGCTGAACCGAATGGCTTTTGCCTTTCCTGTTTTCAGAATAGAAAGATTGGACAAAGTCAAATCTACTTTTGCCGAAAGATCGTTTAGCGAAATTTTACGTTTCGCCATCATCACATCTAAGTTTACAATTATTGGCATAGCTTAAACAGTTAAGTCGTTTTCGGTTTGAATATCTACTCCTTTTTTGAAAATAGCTGCAATTACATAAACTACAGCTGCCATCAAAATAAAAGCCTGACTATCGACCCAAAATTGATTTAATTGTTCAGTTTCGTAGCCGTAGTATGCTATTCTTTTAGCTATTTCCCGAGCAATATAACTCAAAAGCCCAATAGAAAAAGTCAAATAACTCATTCGTGTAATTTGTGTTGAAACAAAAGCATTAAAAGGTTTTTCAAGATTTAGCTTGAGAAGAAGCATAATGACAATATAAAATAAAATGCATTTGAGGATCGAAATGATTAAAACAAAACTATACATACCGTAAAAAGCCCATTGGCTTTTATTGTACAATTCGCTTAAATCCATCTTTTGGTATAAATTATGCACCATTTCAGGTTTGAAAATACTGAATATAAAATTAACGATTAAGCCTCCAGCTTCAATGCTCAAGCCTACAAATATGAGCCAAGCTACAATGTTTAGGACAATAAATACAAAGTTGTTTTTTGATTTCATAATTATTTCTGATTTTAAAATTATTCAGCAAACATAATAAATATTTATTGATAAACAATAAAAATAGATTAATAATAAACAATTATTTTTTTATGTTCAAAATATTGTTGTGGTAAAAGTTTGGATTGTAATGGTTTGTTGGAGAAGTTAATGTTTATAAAGTTTATCAAACCAGAAAGCTTTCGAGATCGACTTTGAGGTAGCGATTTATTTTATCTGACTTTATTTTGGATTTTATTTTATGTCATTCATTCCACTTTTTTGAAGACATTTCTGTTTAGTTTTGCTTCTAACTTTAGAATCTGTAAATTTATTTTTGGTGTAAATATTTTTATCACTTCTTTTATCAATTTGTTAAATTTTTACTGGTGTTGATTTCAATTATTCGTCTATTTTTTTTGATGAATTATTTGAAACGATTTCATAAATCAAATAAGGTATTCTGGATTCATCATTACCAATATAGTTATTCTCCGTTATTCAAAAACTAAATCTCAAATTCCAAATCTAGATTCCTAATTTCTAAATAAATAAAAATAATTGTATTTTTTACACATATTTTTTTAATCTTCACTTTTATTTGTATTTTAGCACAAAAATCGATATAAAATTATCTTAAAAAACATAAAAATCTACTATGAACTTTAAACGCAAAACGCTATTACAAGCTACAATATTTGTAATTTTGACAAGTATGGCGATTCCAGGATGTTCTTCATCAAAAGGGAAAAATGCTTCTACCACCAATAACGATACAATTCGAAGTATCGATGCCTATTTTAAGCCTGCTTCAACAACCAAAATGACTCCAGATTCGGATGGATTTATTAAAAGATGGCTATTATTGGAACCTATCAATAAACCAAATCGTAGTAATACTGTTTTTACGGAAAGTTATATTCGACAAACTTTTTCAACGGAATATTTCCCCAACCAATTTTCAGTTGTCCCAAAAAATGGTGACAAAGTAAAAGTGGGAGATCAGGAACTTATGTGGCATGCATTAGACAGCAAAAATTTCAACACCAAATTGTTCCGTTTTTCGTATGGTTTAAAGAAAGAAATATATGGCGTTCTATTTTGGTCTGTAACAGTTGTGAATAGTCCCCGTGAAATGAAAAACATTAGAATGGCTGTTGGGTCAAATTCAGCTTCAATGTGGTGGTTAAACGGAAATGAAGCTGTAACACTTTCTGGCGACAGGCGAATGGTAATGGACGATGCAGTTTCGCCTCGGTTAACTCTTAATCAAGGGAAAAATATTGTGAGAGGAGCTGTTATCAATGGACCAGGAATGAGCGATTTCTGTGTTCGATTTCTTGATGAAAATGGAGCACCAATTAAAGATTTAACAATCACTCTTGAATAAAGCGGATTAGTAGCCAAACCAACTAATAAAAAAACATTTGTTTAAAATTTATAAGTATTATGAAAATTAAAAATAGTTTAATAGGAGCAGCGGCTCTTTTATCAATATGTTTAACAGGATCAGCACAAATAGGAAGACCGTTTATACATGACCCTTCAACAATCATGGAATGTGAAGGAAAGTACTATACTTTTGGCACCCGAGGAGGAGGACTAATTTCAGAAGATGGTTGGACTTGGAATGAAGGTGGTGAAAGACCTGGAGGAGGAGCTGCACCTGACGTTATAAAAATAGGGAATCGCTATCTAATAGCTTATGGCTCAACTGGTGGCGGATTAGGCGGCGGACACGACGGAAAAATTAACACAATGTGGAATAATACACTTGATCCAAAATCACCCGATTTTAAATATTCAGAACCCATAGTTGTAGCGTCATCTAGCAATATGGAGGACAATGATGCGATTGACCCAGGATTGCTACTAGATCCAACAGATGGAAGATTATGGTGTTCCTATGGTACTTATTTTGGGTTCATTCGATTAGTAGAATTAGACCCAAAAACAGGTAAAAGGGTTGACTGCGAGGCAACAGATTTGTTGTATCGCGACGGTTGGTATTACCTTCTTGGCACACACGGAACCTGTTGCGATGGTGCAAATTCAACCTATAATATTGTTGTAGGACGCTCAAAAAAAGTAACAGGACCATACGTAGATAATATGGGTAGAGATATGCTAAAAGGAGGAGGAAAGATGGTAATTGCAGCAGGAGGTAGAGTAAACGGACCAGGCCATTTTGGACTAATTGACCTAGGCGATGGCGTTCAGAAAATGTCTTGTCATTATGAAGCCGATTTAGATCAAAGTGGACGTAGCGTTTTAGGCATTAGACCATTGCTTTGGAAAAATGGATGGCCAGTTGCAGGAGATAATTTTAAAGAAGGAACTTACGAAATTGAATCTGAACGAAGAGGATACGCATTAGAATTAGCTGTTGATTTTGTTCGAATGCCAGGAGGAATGAGGGGAATGAATCGAAATAACGATGAACCCATAAAACCTATTCCGTCTCAAGAATTAGCCGATGTAATAGCTACTTGGCCAAAAGGAAATACTAGAATAAGTATTGGTGATTATATGTTTCGACCACATCAAAAATGGACAATAACTGCAGTGCCAAATGTTGGAGGTTATCTTGGAGCACCATTTTACAAAATTGTAATTGCTGGAACTGAGAGAGCATTAGCCGCAACGGCCGCAGGAGAATTGATATCAGTTCCAAAATTTAGCGGAGATCCTGAACAATTGTGGCAAATTGATCAATTAATTGATGGAACCTATCGAATTATGCCTAAGGCAATACCAAACTCGAAAGAAAGATTAGTGTTAGTTTCTTCAGGTGATAGTACCCCAACACTCGACAAGTTTGATATGAATAGCGACAATTCTAAATGGAATTTTAGAGCACATTAAAAAGAGTATCAATTATATTTTTCTATGAGTAGAAAACAACCTCGTTTAAAAGTGCTTAAACGAGGTTTTTTGTGTTTTATTTTGATCCCGCCCCTTCGTGGTTCTAGCTCCAGAAATAAGGGAAGTACAAACTGCTCTTAAATCCCATTTTCACGATTTAAAAAAAGGCTAATTTTACGACTACCAATTTTTATAAACGCTAACTTGAGCATAAAACAAACCCCGCTTATCCCGAAGTATCGGGAGAGCTTAAACGAGGTTATGTTTTAGGTTTTATTTTGATCCCGAAGCTTTTTTTGGGGTTGTGCAACAGCGATCTGGCTTTTCAAGGAACTTTCGGCTAACAAAAAAAATATTTATTTGTTAAATAGTTGATATTTAGTATTTTTGAAATGTTTTCAATCTAAAATTAATATCTATCTTCATTATTATGAAAGAACAAATAAAAAAAATAATTGGAAATTTTCTCATAACTATTTTCCCAAAAAAAGCAGCTAGTTTAGAAAAACAGGGGTTAACTATTATGGATCCAAAGTTTAACATTCTGGAACGCCAAATGCGGTCTGCTATTTTAAAAAATGCAGAGTCTAAAAATAATTTTGATAAACTATCAAAAATCCATAATGATTATTGGGTCAATCAAGGAATAGATGTTTTTTCTTGGAACAATAGTTTCAAAACTAATTTTTTGCCTAATTGTACTTTTCTTCTAGATATAGTTAAAGAAAAGTTTTTTGAAAACGAAATACAATTTGACACTCTTGTAGAAATAGGAACTGGTAATGGTGACGTGCTCAATTATTTAGAAACTAATTTTCCCGAAATCAATAAATTCATTGGTATTGACTTGAGCACGGAGCAAATCAAGATAAACCAAGAGAAGTATAATGAAAATGATCGGTTAGAATTTGTGAATTCAGAGGCGCTGGAATGGGTAAAAAAAGAAGGACGCAAAAACACGATTTTTATGACCTCAAATGGTGTTTTTGAATATTTTACTGAACAACAGCTAAGGGAATTTATTGAATACACCAACGGCTTGGGGAAAGTGCTTTTTGTTACTATAGAACCTACTGACATAGACCACAATTTCGAACAAAATCCTAATTCGATGATTTATGGTTTAGAAAAATCCTTTTCACATAATTATGGTAAAATTTTTCAGGATTCAGGATTCAAAATTATTCACCATTCAAAAAAGCTATTGACTCCTGGCGATGGTTATGAAATGAATTATATTTTGGCTGGAAATTAAAGGGTTGTTCTTAAAAACATTACCATTCAATTAACAGAAATGAAGATGGGGAGTGTTTCCTAAAAGAGTAATTTTGCAAAAATTTGAAGTCAAAATGAGCAATACCATTCCCATTTCTATATTAGAATTAGCCATAATTTCTCAAGACAGTACGGCAACTGCCACATTCGAAAAAACAAAAGAGCTGGCACAACTCGCAGATTCCTTAGGATACAAACGATTTTGGTTGGCTGAACATCATAATATGGCGCACGTTGCCAGTACAGCCACTGTGGTTTTGATAGGTTATATTGCGAGTCAAACTCAAACGATTCGAGTGGGTTCTGGTGGGATTATGTTGCCAAATCATTCGCCACTAATTATTGCCGAACAGTTTGGCACCTTGGAAATTCTTTATCCCAATCGGATTGATTTGGGTTTGGGTAGAGCACCCGGAACCGATGCGCAAACAGCACAAGCCATTCGGAAAGATTTCTATGAACAATCGCAACAGTTTCCAAAAAATGTGGAAGCTCTTGAAACTTATTTTTCTGAGGATAATGCCAAGGCCCAAGTACGTGCTTTTCCTGCCGAAGGTACTCAGGTTCCTATTTGGATTTTAGGATCGAGTAGGGAGAGTGCTCTTTTGGCTGCTTCCAAAGGATTGCCTTATGCGTTTGCCGGACATTTTGCTCCGAGAGAAATGATGGAAGCTTTCCGATTGTATCGTGAACATTTTCAAGCCTCGAAGTTTTTGAATGCTCCTAAAACGATGGCTTGTGTCAATGCCATTGCTGCTGATACGGACGAAGAGGCCGAAATTCTATCGACCAGTTTGTATCAAATGTTCCAGAATTTAGTGCAAAACAATAGAAAACCTTTGCAACCTCCAGTAAATTCATTGACTCATTTGATGAATGCCATGAGCGAAGAAGCCCGTTTTCATGTTAACCAAATGACGGCTTGTTCGTTTGTGGGAAGCACAAAAACATTGACTGCCGAATTAAAAGAATTCATCCGTATTTCTCAGGTGGACGAATTGATGATTAGCTCACCTATCTATGAGCATCAGGCTAAATTAAAAAATTTACGTTTGCTTAAAGAAGTTATGGATGGTATAAATGGTGTTTGATTGCATTGGTTGACAGCTTGATTTATTAAATTTTTATAGTTGGAATGGGCACGGATTTCTTCGTCTCTGCGCTGAACTCATGTGCAAATCTAAGCTATCGTTTAGCGGGGATAAAACGCGTTGCAAACGCTACGATTTGATTATTGATTTAAGTAGGTACTCGATGCAATCGAGCACCAGTGGGAATGGGCACGGATTGCAAATCCGCGCTATCGGGAGCGGGGGAGGCTTTTATAGCATGTATTTTTTTTCGTTAATATATTTTTCAATATTTTTCAAAATACTTCTTAGATATACTATCACTTGACTTTTAATTTCTCTTAAATCGCTCATTGTATAATTTCTTCCACATTCCGCAAAAGAAATATTTCCGTGAGCGAGATTATTTCTTTGTGTTTTAACTTGAAGCAATTTCACACCATTATTGGCTTTGTAATGTGAATTATTTGAAAACCCATATTTTGAAGAAAAATTTCTTATTTTTTGTCCGTCAACATTTCCTGAAATTATTTTCGAATTAAAGCTTATGTTAATTATATCTTCTGCCAAGTTATTTATGACTATAAAAATATTATTTACTCCTTTATTTTTAAAATTGATATGTTCTTCCTCTATCCATATTTTCTTTATTTCATCTATCACTTCTTTATACTTAACATTTTCGGATGTTATAGAATCATAAATTTCGTTGAGGGATTGTTTTATTGAAGATTCGGCTAAATTATATAGCAACAAAAATAAATTAGCCTTGAATACTTTAGTTAATTCAATATCATAATTAACGTACTTATTTCGGCTTTTGTTTGGGAAATATATTTGGGCATCTTTTTCTTCAATATATTCCAAATGAGTAAAATATAAATCAATCTCTTTTACCCTTTTTTCAAAATCTGAGATGACCGTTCTCATTTCAGGAGTTGATTGTAAACGTATTCTATTCTGTCTTTAATTGCGCTTGGAGCATTTTGTCCACCTTTAGTGATTAATTCGTTGAATGTAGAAGATGATAACCAATTAGTATCCGAAACTTTTAATTTAGGATTTTCTCTCAAAGCTAAAATAACACCAACAGAAATAGCATCAAATCTTACTCTTGGAGTTTTGTTTGAACCTGCTGATTTTACAAAACCGTTAGGGAAGTTTTTGTCAACAAATTTTAGCATTTTATCAAATTCATCTGCAAGTTTTGCTTTATCGAATGATTTGTTTTTCTTTTCGACAAAATCATTCAAAAAATCATTGACCCCACTTTTTACGTCTTTATAGCTTTCTGAATATGCAAAAAATCTAATTATAAGCTCTTGTGGTTCACCCCTTTTTTCTAATCTATCTGTAAATTTTGTGTTTCTTAAGAATAATGGATGCACGGAACATTCATTATAAACAAAGTCCATAAATTTTCCGCCAAAAATACCTTTTCTCTTTTCCATTTCCTTTAGAAGAGAGCTGCCAGTATTTATTCTTTCAAACATCATAAATCTAACATCTTCATCACTTTTGTCCGATAATGCAATCATTCTTATTGTTGAATTTTGAAATTTTCTCTGACGAGATTTCACTAGGTCTTTATAATGAAAACCATTTAAACTGTCTAGGATTTCTAAATTCTTAAGGATTAATTTGTTTTGGAAAAAAGCAACAATTGTTCTCAATCTTTGAGAACCATCTATAATTTCTAAACGCCCTTCTGTGTCGGCTGAGAAGATATAGGGTATTGGTAAACCTAATATAATAGATTCAATAAATTTTGATTGTCTTTCATTATCCCAGACAAAATTTCTTTGATAAGTAGGTATGAAAATATCATTCTCATCACTTTCAATTCCATTTAAATACTTACTAATTAGTAATTCAATTGTAAATTCTTTAATGTCGAAATCAACTATTTTTTGTTTTTCAACTATTTGTTCTTCTGCTTTTTGATATATGTCCATAAAATATATTTTAGTTAAAAGTAATGTTTTTTTAAGCTTGCAGCTAACTCGTTTATTTTCAAAACAAACCTTCTTATATAGACCCTAAAACGGGTAGATTGACAAAATTTTATTTTGTTTTAATTTCCTTCAAATATATTAATTTTTTCTTACAAATTATATCATTTTAATTCAGAAGGTTTCTAAATGAAATAATTTTTTTGATATCCCCAATTGCCCTAGCCCAGATGGAAACGGCATCCTCTTGTGGCGGTGTTCGCCACGAGAGATATAGTGGACAGCTGGAATTAGCTCCTAGTAATGACAATATAAAAATGTCATCTTGTCATATCTTTTTGCGCCAATTTTAACATAAACTGACAATTTACAGGCTGTCATTGACTTGGCACAAAGATTGACTATTGCAACTCGAACCGTTAAAATTAGTATACATTAAAATTAAATATAAATAAAAATGGGTAAAATAATCGGAATTGATTTAGGTACGACAAACTCTTGTGTTTCTGTAATGGAAGGTAATGAAGCAGTTGTTATTCCTAATGCAGAAGGAAAAAGAACAACACCATCTATCATCGCTTTTGTTGAAGGTGGCGAAATTAAAGTAGGTGATCCTGCCAAAAGACAAGCAGTAACTAATCCAACTAAGACTATTGCTTCTATCAAACGTTTTATGGGTCATTCTTTTTCTGAAGTTTCAGCTGAGGCAAAAAGAGTTTCTTACAAAGTAGTAAAAGGCGACAACAATACACCACGTGTGGATATTGACGGTCGTTTGTATTCTGCACAAGAATTGTCAGCTATGACACTTCAAAAAATGAAAAAAACGGCTGAAGACTATTTAGGTCAAACCGTTACTGAGGCAGTTATCACTGTTCCTGCTTACTTTAATGATGCACAACGTCAAGCTACTAAAGAAGCTGGTGAAATTGCAGGTCTTAAAGTTATGCGTATTATCAACGAACCAACTGCTGCTGCATTGGCGTATGGTTTGGATAAAAAAGGTAAAGATCAAAAAATTGCTGTTTACGATTTAGGTGGAGGTACATTTGATATTTCTGTTCTTGAATTAGGTGACGGAGTTTTCGAAGTTCTTTCTACAAATGGTGATACTCACCTTGGTGGAGATGATTTTGACCACGAAATTATTGACTGGTTGGCTAACGAATTCAACACTGAAGAAGGTATTGATTTACGTTTAGACCCAATGTCATTGCAACGTTTGAAAGAAGCTGCTGAAAAAGCCAAAATTGAATTGTCTTCTTCTGCTGAAACTGAAATCAACTTGCCATACGTAACTGCTACAGCTTCAGGACCAAAACACTTAGTTAAAAAATTAACTAGAGCTAAATTCGAACAATTAACTGATTCATTAGTAAAACGTTCTATGGCACCAGTTGCTAAAGCGTTGAAAGATGCAGGTTTATCTGTTTCTGATATTGACGAAGTTATCCTTGTAGGAGGTTCTACTCGTATGCCAAGAATCGCTGATGAAGTAGAAAAATTCTTCGGTAAAAAAGCGTCTAAAGGAGTTAACCCTGATGAGGTTGTTGCTATTGGAGCTGCTATTCAAGGTGGAGTTCTTTCTGGAGATGTTAAAGATGTATTGTTGCTTGACGTTACACCTTTATCTTTAGGAATCGAAACTATGGGTGGAGTTATGACTGTTTTGATTGAGTCTAACACAACTATCCCAACTAAAAAATCACAAGTATTCTCTACTGCTGCTGATTCTCAACCAACAGTTGAAATCCACGTATTGCAAGGAGCTAGAGCAATGGCTGCTGATAATAAAACGATTGGTCGTTTCCACTTAGATGGTATTCCACCAGCACCAAGAGGTGTTCCACAAATTGAAGTAACTTTTGATATTGATGCTAATGGTATCATCAAAGTTTCTGCAACTGATAAAGGAACAGGTAAATCTCACGATATTCGTATCGAAGCTTCATCTGGTTTAACAGCAGAAGAAATCGAAAGAATGAAAAAAGATGCAGAAGCTAACGCTGAATCTGACAAAATTGCTAAAGAAAGAGCTGAAAAATTGAACGAAGCTGACGGAATGATCTTCCAAACTGAGTCTCAATTGAAAGAACTTGGAGATAAATTGACTGACGAAAACAAAGTAGCTATCGAGTACGCTTTGACTGAATTGAGAATGGCTCACCAATCTCAAGACATTCCAGCTATTCAAACTGCTCTTGACAACATCAACGCAGCTTGGAAAAAAGCTACTGAAGCAATGTATGCTCAAGGAGAACAAGCTCAAGGTGGTGCTCAACAACCACAAGGAGAACAAGCTCAAGGAGACAATGTTGAAGACGTTGAATTCGAAGAGGTTAAATAAGTATTTAGTTGAGACGCACTGCAGTGCGTCTTTACGAAAACCGAGTCAGCAATGGCTCGGTTTTTTTTATGTTTAAAATGGTTTGAATTAGTGGTGTCTTGGAAATGGTTTTGAAATTCAAAATATAAAATTTAAAAATCATAAAACACTTAATTTTCTTAAT
>Ga0209480_10003348_pt1 | contig 10503 bp, 13 predicted proteins | sample JI61114C2DNA_FD_187501 | JGI IMG/M metagenome (GOLD analysis project Ga0209480, IMG submission 187501) | Wastewater effluent complex algal communities from Wisconsin, to seasonally profile nutrient transformation and Carbon sequestration -... | ecosystem: Engineered > WWTP > Effluent > Algae...
CTGCGATAGTGCCCACGCGATCCGCCCCTCATGCCGCCAAACTGTTCAGCCAATCCAAGGCCGGCCCTTCGGGCACCTTGGTCATGCGCTTGAACATGGCGATGATCATCCGGCGTTGGCCGGGGGTAAGGGAATACATGATGCGCTCCAGGTCCATGCGTTCCATGGCGTCTTCCTGCTGCTGGAAGAGCTGGCCATGGTTGATGAAGGTGCGCATGTAGACGATGTCGGTGGCTTGGTCCCAAGCCCCGAGGCCCATGCCCTGGTTCAGGCCGATGTTCACTTTCCACGTGACCTCTCCTTCCGGCTCCACGGGTTCCACGGTGTAGAAGTAGTTTTCCAGGAAGAAGGACTGGAGGCGCTCCAGCGGGTTCGCGGTGGGGTTGAAGCGTTCGCCATAGCGTTCGATCACATGCCGGTCGATGTGGAAGGCCAGGCCGCGGTGGGTGGTCCACACGGCGTTGATGCGGCCCTCACCATCGTGGTACCACACCATGGAGTAGATGCGCGGCACGTCCTTGCCCTGGTGCAGGAGGATGAGCCAGTTGTTCTTGTTCTTGGGTGAGCGCCAAGGGATCATCTGCCAGATCTCCTGCTTGTTCCGGATGCTCTCGCGGCGCATGCGGCGCAAGGGGTCTTCCACTTTCCGGCGCAGGGCCTCATAGTCCTTGCGCGCTTCAGTGACCATTTCCGGGGCGGTCATCGTGTGAACGATCATGGCGGTGGTAGTTTTCGGGTATGCGGCTATCCGGGTCGCTTATGCGGCTTTGATACCGATGGACAAGGCCGAGGTGATGGCACTGATGGGCCCTTCTGCTCTCGCCCCTAGCGCTTGCACTTGGAAGGTGTAGTGCTCAAGCGGCTCGAGCTTGTCAACAGTGCAACGGCTTTTGGTGCAGAGAACGACCCTCACACTAGGCCCCTCCGAGGCGTACCCCTTTCGGACGAACACACGATACATGCGCGCACCGTGGACCGGCTCCCATCGAAGGTCGATGGTCTGGGGGTGTCTTCCACTTTTGGAGCGGGGGTATTTGGGAGCCTCCAGCTGGTTGATGGGGGCAGAAGCGCGGCGCAATTCAAAACCCGCCGCCAACACGACCTGGCTGTCGCCGTTCGCCACAATGGACACATAGGCCGCGAGCGACTTGATCATGTCGGCCAATTCTTCCATGTGTCTCTGCTTGAGATGGAACTCATACCTGCTGGCACCATTGTAGGTGATGCGCACGGACTCAGCCAGCCGCTCGATGCCGGCTTCGAACTCGGGCATGCTGGGCGAGGGAGCAGGGAACAGGGGATTGTTCTTCATCCTGTTGCGCACCACGCGTGCCCGCCCGAGTAACATCAGTGCGTTGAGTCCGCGGAGGTCGGTCTTGATCAGCTTCATGGTGAATACGTGTTGCGTTGCCTCCAACGAGGGATCGGCCCCTGCGGTTACCGAGCCTGCTTTGGCCATGGCGTTCCACCCGTGCGCGACCGTGCCCCTTGGCTGCTCATCGGCCGACCGGTCCTGCGCGAACGCCCCCTTCCTTCCGGCAACTGGCCACGTGGACCGCGCGGGCGCCACGCGAAGCCAAGCGACCGAGCAGTGGAGCAGATCGATGGCACGGCGTGGGTGATCAAGCGCTGCACCGCTTACCACTATCGCATAGCGCGCTCCGGCGCGCGCTCAGTTCAACAACGCGTGCGCTGGACAGGAACGTGCGCTCGCCAAAGGATGCTCACCCATCGCCTGCTTTCGTCCCCTGATCGCCTTCCTCCATTTGGCGATCGCGGAATGCCTGATAAACAGGCGATGGCGGTTTCTCTTCTCGCTCTGGCTCTCCGCCACAACGCCTGTGCGCCTGCCTGCCGAAGGCAGGTTCAACCGGATCCGGGAGCCTGAGCGCCTGCGTGATAAAGAGGAAGAGGACCGTTCCATTCATTGCTCACTTTGAGCATGGCCATGCTCACCTCGTCCTGTGCCGGTGTGTCCAACAGCTGGTGCATGGCCCGGGTACTACGCCGGTACCACAGGCCCCAGGACGCTGATCGCCCCGTAATGCATTCCGGATCCATGAACGGACCTTGATCTGAAGGCACTGGAAGCAGGGGCGGCGATCCGACCACCCCAAGGCACCACCACTAACCGCTCTCCGGCAGGGATCCCTGCACATGAACATGCCCACGAACACCGTCGACCTCTTCAGCACCTATGGCCTCGGCCCGATAACCTTGAGCAACCGCATCGTGCTGGCCCCTTTGACGCGCTCGCGGGCCATTGGCAACGTGCCGAATGATCTGATGTCCACCTACTACGCCCAACGCGCGGATGCAGGCCTGTTGATCACGGAAGGCACGGCCCCTTCACCGAACGGTTTGGGCTATCCCCGCATACCGGGCATGTACAGCCCCGAGCAAGTGGCCGGTTGGAAGAAGGTGACCGGAGCGGTGCATGCCAAGGGCGGCCGGATCTTCGTGCAATTGATGCACACGGGCCGCGTGTCCCACTTGGCGAACATGCCCAAGGGCGCGCAGGTGCTGGCCCCATCGGCCGTTCAACTGAGCGGGGAAATGTTCACCGATAGCGAAGGGCTCCAGCCCTACCCCACCCCGCGAGCCATGAGCCAACACGATATCGACCAGACCATCCAGGAGTACGTGCACGCTTCGCGCATGGCCATGGAAGCCGGTTTCGACGGCGTGGAACTGCACGGCGCCAACGGCTACCTCATCGACCAATTCCTGAATGTCGCATCCAACGTGCGCACCGATGGGTATGGCGGCACACCCGAGAACCGGAACCGCTTCGCATTGGAAGTGGCCAAGGCCGTGGTCGCCGCGATCGGTGCCGCGCATACCGGCATCCGGTTATCACCCTTCGGGGGCTTCAGCGATATGGCCAGCTGGGACGGCTTGGAGGCGCAGTTCGTGGACCTGGCGGCCGGCCTGGGAAAACTGGAGTTGGCCTACATCCACATCGTGGACCACAGCTCCATGGGCATGCCCGAAGTACCCATCCATACGAAGGAAGCGATCCGCGACGCGTTCGGCGGCACCATCATCGTGAGCGGCGGCTTGGACCGGGCGAAGGCGGAAGCCGCTCTCCAACAGGGCCTTGGTCAACTGGCCGCTTTCGGCCGCTCCTTCCTGGCCAACCCCGACCTGGTGGAACGTCTCCGCACGAACGCCCCGTTGAATGAAGCCGATCCGAAGACTTTCTATACACCTGGTGCGGTAGGCTACACGGACTACCCCGTGCTGGAGACGGTGGTATCCTAGAACCACCGCAGGCTCTCGCAGAGGATAATGCGGCTCGTAGCCGCACACCTCGTGACCTAGGGCGCAGTGATCGCGTTCACCACCATGGGCGCAGGGTCGCCGATCCCGCTGTACAGCGGGACGGCAGACCGCTGCGCAGGTTTGGGTGGTGACCTGCGAAGACGGTGCAGCGGGTTAGATGGCGGAATGGCATGGTTGTGGTCGATCGCCGCACGCCCCACATTCGCACCACGCCCCATGCATCCGGTCGTTCTTCTCCCCTTCACCGCATTGTTGTGGCTCGCTCGACCCGACGAGCAGAAGGATCGGCGATCGCCCTGCCCCTGCGAGGCGACCGTGGTGGTGGTATCGGACACCGCCCTTGCGCACCACCCGGACTTCGAAGGGATAGCGGACACCAGCGCTACTTACCGGCTTGGCTTCTTGAACGCCACGGGCATCGGCAAAAGAGAAGTGCGCCGACTGATGAAGCGGATGGGCTTAGCGACCGGTGCGTCCGTGAAATGCGATCAGGCCTTCCTCCGATCGCTCTGCCAACACTCCCCTAACGCTATCTGCTTGGAAACCGTGGAGATCGAAGCCGTCGGGCCCTTGCACTTCCTGCCGGACGGTTCGTTGAACATCACGTTGCGCTATCGTTCGCGCTGACCGAACCTGGGCTGAACCGGTCCCTCTCCATTCCAACGGCCCCTTGCGACCTATCTTCAGGCCATGTTCACCCCACGTCGCCTGCGCATCGTGATCATCGTGCTGATCGTGTTGATCATGACCAGTTGTACCGCGTCCGCGATATTCGGTCTGAAGGCAGGCCATACGGCACGGGCGGCGTCCACCTTCTTCGCGGGGCTTTCGTTCTCGATCCTGTTCTGGACACGCCTGCCGAAGCGGGCCGGGTGAACCGATCGTTGTGAAGGGATCCGCAGAACCACGGCAGCACAGCGAAGCGGATCGGGAAGACTCCCCTACTTTGCGACATGCGTGGCGTGTTCATACTGTTCATCCTGGCGGTCCTTCCAAGCACTGCCCAGGATCAGCGGGTGGTGATCACACTCGACGACCTGCCCTGCGCCAATTGCGCGGAAGGCACATGGGGCCAGGTGACCGGGGACCTGCTGAACACACTCAACGCCCATCACGTTCCCGCCATCGGCTTCGTGAACGAGAACAAGCTCTATCGGGATGCTGTACTGGACAGCGCTCGTTACGCGCTGTTGGAGCAATGGCTGCAAGCCGGCATGGACCTGGGCAACCACACCTTCGCACACATTGGCGCCACAGCCAGCTCATTGGCCGACTACGAAGAGGATGTCATGAAGGGTGAGCAGCATCTACGCCCACTGATGCAGCGGCACGGACGCGAGCTGCGCTACTTCCGTCACCCCTTCCTGCAAACCGGCGCGAGCCCTGGGCGCCGCGACACGCTCAACGCCATGCTCACGGATCATGGGTACACCATCGCACCGGTCACCTTCGACAACGATGAGTACATCCATGCGTACTGCTACGAGCACGCCAAACGCGCCCAGGACGACAGCGTGATGCAGAGCCTGATCGATGACTACCTCGCGTACATGGCGGAAGCGGCGGGCTTCCACGAGGAGCAAGCACGCTCGTTCTTCGGGCGTGACATTCCACACATCCTGCTGATCCATGCGAACGCCCTGAACGCCACTGCGCTCGATGGACTGCTCGTGTGGTACGAGCGGCGTGGGTACCGGTTCATCGGCCTGGAAGAGGCCTTGGAGGATCCTTGCTACGCGCTGCCAGAGGCTACTACGCCACATGGTTTCTCCTGGATCCGGCGCTGGCAGCTGGCCGCCGGGGGGCGACCGCCTTGGCCACCGGAGATCCAGCCCCGGGTGCAGCAGCGGTACGATGCGCTCCGCAGATGAGAGCAGCGAGTGGAAGCGCTGTACGAAAAGCTACTTTATCCGCTGCTTCGCCATCGCCTTCACCCCTTTCGTGATGAGCGACCCGAGCACCTTCAGGTCCACGTCGCTGAGCTTCTTGATGTACAAGCAGCTCTTACCGGTGGTGTGTTTGCCCAACTTCTTCATCAGGTCCGGCTCTTCCTCGAAGCCCATCATGATGTAGAGGACAAGGTTGGCTTTTCGCGGACTGAACCCGGTGATCATCCACTCCCCCTCGCGACCGGTTCCGTACGTGTACGCATAGCGGCCGAAGCCAACGATGCTGGGTCCCCACATTTTCGGCTCCTCCTTCGTGGCCGTCTTCATCAGGTTCATGATGATGCGGCAATCCTTCGCCACGGCTTCGGGCTGCTTGTCGATGAAGGTGTCTACGCTGGCTTCATTCACCTTGGTCTTGAGTTCCGCCTTTGCCATCGCTTTTTTGTTGTTGAGCAAAGATGGTGGGTGATGCGCATCACTGCGCCAGCCTCCCGAAATGCCACGAGTCGTGGAATTCTACGTTCCAAGAGATGTTCTCCTTGGAATGAGCTTCGCGCACGAAGCCGTTCTTCTACATAGCGAAATCCTCCTACGGCCTGCTATCGAGCGCGGCCATGCAGTGCAAGTCCGATGCAACACGCTGTCCACATTTTTACCACCTTCGCGATATGTAAGTACGAAGCCCTTTCGATCATGAACACACGCTCCACACTGTTGATCGCCGCCTGCACCCTGATAACAGCGCCATTGGCAGCGCAGATCATCTACGACTTCGAGGATGGCGACATTGCCTATTGGGGCATTGAAGGTGATGGTTCTCTGGCGTTGGAAACCGTGAATGGTAATCCAGGCAACGCGTTGCGAGTGAACGAGCCGGCAGCCGGTCTGAGGAACTTCGTGATCGCACATCCCGGCTTGAACGGAGATTGGTCGTCGGCTACCACGAACGATTCGATCTTCTTCGATCTGTTCGCGCACGAGATCAGCGGTTCCGTGGGTGCTGGCGTCGGCTATTTGATCGAGTTGCGCGGCTCGGGAAGTAGTGCTCAAGCAATGATCGACTTCGTGCCCCAGTTCGACATATGGCAAAGCGTGGCAATGCCGATCGACCCCGCCGCATGGACGATGGTAACGGGAACTTGGGGCGACCTGTTGCTCAATGTTGAGATGGTGCGCATCCGTGCGGAGTTCATCGATGGGGATGAATACGTGCTGTTCGACAATATCGGGTTGAGCTTCGTACCCATCATTCAAGTACAGGATGAGCTGATGTGTTCCAGCTTCGAGCCTACGGACGGCCTGGATGGGTGGAATTTCCAGAACACCGGCTCCATCACCGTGAACACTACGGACGGCAACCCGCCCAATGCCATCCAGCTTGCGGACCAGAGCGGTGATCTGAGCATAGCCTACGCACCACCCAAATTCCGTGGCGACCTGAGCGCTTGGAACGGCGTGGGCGCCCTGAGCTTCGATGTACGCGTGAACACCAACCTCACGGCCGTGCTTCCACCCGCGCCTCACGTGCGTTTGGCGGGACCTGGCGGCGAGGCCTCGGTTGCCGCCACAGCCCAGGAGGTGTTGCAGGCCACCAACCAATGGCACACGTTCAATTATCCGCTGGATGTCGCGTCGTGGACCATGACCTCTGGAACCTGGAACGACCTCCTTGCCAACGTGACAACGATCGGGATCACACTGGAGTATTACACCGGCACCGCCGAAACCGTGCTGATAGACAACTTTTGCATGGGCTTTTTCAATACAAGTCTGTCGGTCACTGAGACGAACTCCACGTTGCGTTTGATCCCGAACCCGTCCAGCACGAGCACAAGGTTGTCGCTTCCATTCGAAGGCATGAAGGAGGTCAGCATGCATACCATGAGCGGAAAATTGCTGTCCAACCGGAGTACTACGGCAGACTTCATGGACCTGGACCTTGTGCAGCTCGCGAACGCAGCTTATATCATCCGGGTAGTGAACGGTTCAGGAGCGTACGTGCTGCACTTGCTGGTGCAACACTAACAAGGTCCAATAGCACTGTCTCGCTCCCTGCGGCCTTCTGCAGTCGCCTATTGCTGCGCCAGCTTCCCGAAATACAAGGAGTGATGGAACTCTCCGTTCCAGAAGATGTTCTGCTTGAGATGTGCTTCGCGCTCAAAGCCGTTCTTCTCCAACGCACGGATGGAAGCGAGGTTCTCCGGCCGCGTGATGGCCTCTATCCGGTGGAAGCCGAGCGTGTTGAAACCAAAGGGGACCACGGCACCGATCGCTTCGCTGATGTAGCCCTCGCCCCACTGCTCGCGCGCGAGCATGTAGCCCAGTTCTGCATAGTGGTGCTCTTTCACGATGCGCCAGAATCCGATGAGGCCGATGAACGTATCATCACCCTTCATGGTGATGGCCCAGTGTATGGAATCGTTCGCCGTGGTCCGGGCGTCGATCAGCTCGATCAGCGCCGCGGCATCGTCGATGGTGCGCGCCATGGGCCGGTTCACGTGCTGCATCACCAGCGGATCGGAGCGCATGGCGAACAACGCTTCGGCATCCGAAGGCCTCAATTGACGCAACACCAACCGGTCGGTGGTGAGCACCGGGAAGGGGGAGAAGTCGGTGGTGAGCACGATGGTCGTTGTTCAAGTTGTTGGCTGTGCTGAACTTCGTGCCATGGCGAAGAGCACCATACGGAACAGCGCTCCGAAGAAAGCCACGAAGAAGGCCGTTACCAAGTCCGCCCCGACAAGTCCAGCTGCGAAGGTGAAACTCCTCTCCGGCGGCAACCCGCGGATCCCGAAAGGCTATGGAGATGCGGTCGTACAAGCTTATCTGCACGCGATACCCGATTGGAAACGCGAAGTAGCGGTTCGCTTGGATGCGTTGATCTCCCGCGCATTCCCGAAGGTGCAGAAAGCCGTGAAGTGGAACACGCCGATGTACGGCACGGATGAGAAGACCTTCTTCATGGGCTTCCACATGATCACGAAGTACGTGAAGGTGGCGTTCTTCCAAGGATCGGAACTGAAGCCCTTGCCGCCTGACGCCAGCACCCAGAAGAAGGTGCGCTACCTGCATATCCACGCGAACGACACGCTCGATGAGAAACAGTTCATCGCATGGGTGAAGCAGGCGGCGAACCTGCCGGGTGAGAGGATGTAGTCGGCCTTTCAGCGCCCGTGCGGCTCCATGCTGGGCCATGGTGAACCGTCGCGGACGTAGCGATCCAGGAAGTCGCGAGTGGCCTCGTTGGCCTCGGTCCGGAATTCGGTGATGCCATGATCAGCGCCTTCGAACAGGACCATGCGGAACGGCCGCTTGAGTTCGTAGAGCCGATCGGCCATGTCCATGGCTTCGCGAGGGGATACGCGCCAGTCGGCTGTGCCGTGCAGAAGGAGCAGTGGTGTAGTGGGACAGAGCCTTTCCGCCCACTGTACCGGTGATCGCGTCGCCAACACCGAATCCCGGTCCGCTTCGTAGCCGGGCATGAGCTGGGCGTAGACCTCGGTACCCATCTCCGGGCGTTCCGCGATGCTGCGCACAGCATCTGTCATCCCGGCTTGAACGACCGCTGCTTTGATGCGGGTGGTGCGCGTGAGCGCCAAGTAGGTCATGAGCCCTCCCCGACTTCCACCGAACATGCCGATGCGCGCGGTATCCGCCGAAGGGACTTGTTCGAGCACAGGTAACAGGTTCAGCACATCGTTCACATCTGCACCGCCGAACTCCTCCTGCCCTTCGCCCCCATCATTCCCGCGGTACTGGCTGGCCACCACCACATAACCCCATCGAGCAAGGTTCACGACATAGAACAGCAACTGTCCCGGACCGATCTTCCCGAACTCGCGGTTCCCACCGCGGTTGTAAATGATGCTCGGGTAACGCCCTGCCCTGGCCGGTTCAGCAAGGAAGCCCTTCACCTTCAAACCATCGGACAGGTAGGTGATGCGATACACCTTCACCTCGGCGAGCACACTGTCCACCTCGGGCATGGACATGCGCATGTCGTCCACGAACCCCTTGGGCCATTCGAACGGCGTACGCTCCAGCAACTGCCCATCCTGCGCGGCAAGCGGAGCAGGCGCAGCAATACGCAGAAAGAGGAGGATGAGCAACAACGGGGTCCGCATATCGACAAGGTACGAAGGCCGATAGGATCGAGATCGTTATAAGGTCCGTCGCTGCCATCAGCACAAGCGTACCTGCGGAGAATGAAAGACATGTTCAGCGCAGGAATTACGGAGATTAGCACGCAGAGATCATCGACGCATGAACGCTCCGAACCCCAGGATCGACTGGTTCTTCGAGAAAGACACGCGCTGGAAAAGCTGTTATGCCAAGCTGCGCGAACTGGCCTTGGGCAGCGGCCTCACCGAGGAACTCAAATGGGGCCACCCCTGCTACACGCTCAACGGGAAGAACGTCTTCCTGATGCATGGCTTCAACGACTATTGCGCACTGCTCTTCCACAAGGGAGCGCTGTTGAAGGACGACCACGGGATCCTGGTGCAACAAACGGCCAACGTGCAAAGCGCGCGGCAGATCCGTTTCACCAGCGTGAAGGAGATCGTGAAGATGGCGCCGGTGCTGCGGGCCTGCATGCAGGAGGCGATCGTGGTGGAACAGGCCGGGTTGAAGGTGGCGCTGAAGAAGACGGCGGAGTTCGCCATGCCCGAGGAATTCGCCGCGAAGCTGAAGGCGATGCCGGCGTTGAAAAAGGCGTTCCATGCGCTAACGCCAGGCAGGCAGCGCGGTTACTTGCTGCACTTCGGTTCAGCGAAACAGGCCACAACGCGGGAGGCGCGGATCGGGAAGCACATCGAGCGCATCCTCGCGGGCAAGGGCTTGGAGGATTAAACCGATCTTCATGCCCATGCTCACGGCCATCATTCCCAAGCTGCCCATGCGCGACAAGGCCACCACCCGCACCTATTATGTGGACCAGCTCGGCTTCACGGTGTTCGGAACCGAGGATCATGAGGGCTACTTGATGCTGGAACGCGACGGCCTGCAGCTCCACTTCTTCGCACACAAGGATCTGGACCCGAAGGCCAACTACGGCCAGGTGTACCTCCGCACCGATGCGATCGAGGAGTTGTACCGATCACTGGTGGACCGTGGTGTGGCGATCCATCCCCACGGTGCCCTGCAGTTCAAGCCCTGGGGCCAGAAGGAATTCGCGCTGCTGGATCCCGATCACAACCTGTTGACCTTCGGGCAGACGGTGCAGGAATGACCGTGCGTTGAACACCTGTCCTCCGTGTAGCCGCTTCTCCCCTGCCTCTTGCTGATCAGCTGCGCTTCGGCAATACCGGATCCGCGGCAGCAGCGAACG
>Ga0209480_10003354_pt1 | contig 10489 bp, 13 predicted proteins | sample JI61114C2DNA_FD_187501 | JGI IMG/M metagenome (GOLD analysis project Ga0209480, IMG submission 187501) | Wastewater effluent complex algal communities from Wisconsin, to seasonally profile nutrient transformation and Carbon sequestration -... | ecosystem: Engineered > WWTP > Effluent > Algae...
GAATATACTGCCGAATACAAAGCACTTACCCAAGCCTTTTACCTTAAGTTTTAGACAGCGGCTAAATGCGGTGGAAAAAACGCATTTAGATTTGGCAATTCCTTTTATATTCGCAACGCAAAAACACACTGAATGAACTTTTCTACCAACGAAAACCAAAAAATGATCGCGCAAATTTGTCGCGATTTTGCAGAGAAAGAAATCCGTCCGAATTTGATGGAATGGGATGAAAAACAAATTTTCCCACGTGAGTTGTTCCGTAAAATGGGCGAACTGGGCTTATTAGGCGTTTATGTGCCGCAAGAATACGGTGGTTCCGGCTTTACGTACTTCGAATATGTTACTGCTATTGTAGAAATTGCTAAAGTTTGCGGCTCTGTAGGTTTATCGATGGCTGCACACAACTCGTTATGCACAGGGCATATCTACTACCACGGTAGCGAAGAGCAAAAGAAAAAATACTTGCCTAAATTGGCTTCTGGGGAATGGATTGGTGCTTGGGGATTAACCGAGGCGAACACCGGTTCGGATGCGATGCGTATGAAATGCGTAGCGAAGAAAGAAGGTAGCGAGTGGGTGATTAACGGAACGAAAAACTGGATTACGCACGGTGCAACAGGCGATGTGGCCGTAGTGTTGGCACGTACGGGTGAATTATTGGATTCAAACGGCATTACCGCTTTCATTGTAGATCGTACTAATCCGGGTTTGAAAGCAGGCAAAAAAGAGAATAAATTGGGAATGCGTGCTTCGGAAACGGCTGAAATGATTTTCGATAACTGCCGTGTATCAGAAGATGCTGTGATTGGTAAGGAAGGCATGGGATTCCGTCAGGCGATGCAAATTTTGGATGGCGGACGTATTTCTATTGCTGCTCTCGGTTTAGGTATTGCCAAAGGCGCTTACGAAGCGGCTGTGAAATATGCTAAGGAACGTCAGCAATTTGGTCAGCCGATTGCTCAATTCCAGGCGATTGGGTTCAAATTAGCCGATATGGCAACTAAAATTGAAGCCGGAGAATTGTTAACCATGCAGGCGGCATACTTAAAAAATGAGAAAAAACCGATGACCAAAGAATCGGCTTTCGCTAAATATTATACTTCAGAAATTGCGGTTCAAATCTCTACGGATGCCATCCAGGTGTTCGGTGGATACGGGTATACAAAGGATTTCCCGGTAGAAAAATTCTATCGCGACTCTAAATTATGTACGATTGGAGAGGGAACTTCCGAAATTCAAAAACTGGTAATTTCAAGAGAAATTTTAAAAGGTAATTTGTAAATCAAATTTTTTTATATATTCGCACACTCAAAATAAAGAAAAAAACATGCTAATAATTGACACAAGAGATTCGGACTCATTAGACAAGGCACTTAAGAAATATAAAAAGAAATACGAGAAAACACGTATCCTTAGACAATTGAGAGAAAGACAAGCGTTTATTAAACCATCGGTTCGTAAGCGTAACACAATCCTTAAAGCTAAAATGACTCAGGATTACAGAAAAGAAAACGATTTGTAAGATTGTATTCTAAACTATAGTAAAAACTGCCTTTCGATTACGGAAGGCAGTTTTTTTTATGCAATAAAGGTTGTAAACTCCTGAAAATGAATAGGATTTAGTAAATTCACCGAAAGCTAAGTCATATGAAAAAGGTATTGTTGTTTATTGCTGTTGTTACCCTGGCTAGTTTCCAAGGTTGTAATGCGTTGAAGAAATTAACGCAGTTTAGAGTGAATCAATCGACAGATTTTAGTGTGCCTTCATCGTTATTAGTGAATGTACCGATTAGTTTGCCATCACCGGATATTACCACGAATTCGTCTCAAACCTTTGCGAATAATAATACTTCAGCGGACATGATTGAAAGCGTGAAGTTGGAGGAAATGAAGTTGACGGTAACCGCTCCGTCAGGCAAGAGTTTCAGCTTTTTGAAAGATATTCAACTCTACTTATCGGCTCCCAATTTACCGGAAGTATTGGTGGCGGAAAAATTGAATGTGAGTTCTACTACGGGAGAGTTATTGTTGGACGTGAAAGACGTTGAACTCAAGGAATATCTGAAGAAAGATAAGCTATCGTTGCGCTCGCAAGTGTTAACCGATGAAGTGCTTACGCAAAGCATTCAAATTAAAGCCGATTCGCGTTTCTTTGTGGATGCAAAGATTTTGGGGTTCTGAGTCAACACAAATGACAAAACTATGACAGACTGAATCTTGTTGGTTTTAGGGGAAAGCGTACATTTATGCTATTGCTTTCAAGCTTAACCCCAAGAAATGAGAAAACAAATACTCTTATTCTTCTTTTTCTCCATTTTTGTTACACTAAGTAAAGCACAGCGTTATAACAAACGAATAGTAAAGGATGCTTGGGCTACAACATACAATAGTTGTGTGCTGATTGGTGATACCTTATATGTTACAGGCATTTATGGTTGGAAGAATGCCATACAAAATCAAAAACCTTTAATTTGTAAATACACTTTATCTGGAGAGTTAGTAAAACAGTTTTTATTTATTGGAGATACTCTTCGCGATTATGGACCCTTACAATCGTTGATTTATACAAAAGAAAAAAACTTGGTTAGTGTTTGTTATGGAGCTGAAAATGGAACTCAACAGTATGGTGTAATATGCACTTCTGATGCTTCACTCCATTTAGACTCTGTTCAGAAGCTAACAGATACGGCTCGTTATTCCTTTACATTTTCAAAAATTATTGAATTGGGTGATAGTTCTTTAATTTGTACCGGCTACTCTGGTGCTAAAACAGGATGGGGGAAACCCACTTTATTAAAATTAAGAAAAGATAGAAGTAAAGAATGGAATAAATATGTTGGGATTGGGCAAAAAGAATTTTACTACCCTACTTGCCTTACAGTAAGGACAAACGGTAGGATAGTATTAATTGCTGAGCGAACTATTTATTATCCTGACGAGATTATTCCGACCAGAATAAGTGTTTTTCAGGTAGTATTTGAGCTGGATCAGAAAACAGGTAATATACTAAAAACTGCTCAATTACCCTCTGATAGTATATTTGGCTCTGTTTGTCTAATTCCTACTATGGACGGAGGATTTATAACCGGAAACGCAAAAGCTGATTCATTTTCACAAAAGCAGTTAGTTCATCATGGTTATATATCAAAGTTGGATAGCAACTATAACATGATTTGGAGAAAACAAATTATTTCCTCATATGGCAATTCACATTTTAATACTATTAAACAATTAGCTGATGGCAATTATTTAGGAATAGGAGAGTGTGTAAATTTTGACTCGGACACAACTATCCCATTTTCCAACCCTTTAAAAAGTTTATATGCCGGTTGGCTCGTTAAATTCAATGAAGCAGGTGATATAATTTGGGACAGAAAGTATTACGGAGTAGCCAGCTATCAGGAGTTTAATCGTTTATTTGATTTTTCGGAACTGCCCAATGGCGATATAATTGCATGCGGGGAAAGCACTAACATGTACAACGATGACAGTTTTACGCAAGATTCCATTTTGCAAATGGGATGGCTATTGCGTATTGGGCCTGATGGTTGTTTGAGTGGTACCAATTGCGGTTACACCAGCATTGCTGTACCCAAAGAAAGCAAGACTATTGAACTTTCTATTTACCCTAATCCGGCAGTAGATAAAATCAATATTGAAACCAATGCATTAGATGATACAGAAAACTATTCTTTTGTTGTTACCGATTTAACAGGCAAAGCCATCACAAATCCTGTCCGTTTGTTTCAACATTCCAGTTATATAGTGAATGCCGCTAATTATAGTAGAGGTTCTTATATCGTAAGTGTTTTCCATCATCAACAGCTTCTTTTCTCCAAGAAAATTGAAAAACTATGAAACGATTAATACTCCCGTTTTTTATTCTCCTTTTTGTTTCAACTTCTGCCCAACAATGGTGCAATACTGGGGCAAAATGGACCTACAACTTCTATAGTATGGCTAGTTTTGGGTATCAAACTTTAGAGTATAAAAAAGACACTATAGTTTTAAATCAACCTTGTAAAAAGCTGATTGGCCAACTTATACAACCTTTCTATATTGGCCCCGGAGTTCATCCATTCCGTATTGACACATCAAGTATTAAACCGATTTATACTTATTCGAATAGCGATTCGGTATTCTGCCTTGTGAATAGTTTTTTCAGACCTATCTATATTTTTAATGTGCAAAAAGGCGATACTATATACAGCTATAATTTTAATCTACCTGACAACAGTACAACCGGGTGTGATTCCATTGTTCAACAAGTCATTGATTCAACAGGGACAGTCATTTTAAACAACGACACGTTGAAGATGTATGTTGCCCGACCTATCAACTATTCAAGTAGTCTTTTCTATCCCTATAAAGTTATGATTGCTGAGAAACTTGGAGCAATAGACAATTATTTTTCTCCATATTTCATCTGTTATACAGATGGTAATGAATATACCTTACGCTGTTACAGCGATAGTGCCTTTTCAACTTATCAAACATCGAGTGAAACAGCTTGTAATTATATTTATACTAGTATTACGAACGAAGACATAAACAATGTGGGTGTACATCCCAATCCTACTCAAACAACAATTAATGTGACAGTCAATCAAGAGACAAAGATACAGTTTGCTAACATTTACGACCTTGTTGGAAAACAAAGGGTACGATTGGATGATGTAAGCGATTCGAAAAATCTGACGTTCGATGTAAGTGATTTGCCTACTGGTGTTTACTTCATTAAGTTGACATTGCGCACCGGGAATATACTTTTGACTAAGTTTGTCAAACAATAAAGATTAACGGCTATTTCTTCAACTCCTGAATTTCCTGCTTCAACTCTTGCATGAGCGTCAAAATATTCTGGAAACTGGTATCTGAGCCTTTATTGACGTGGCTGATTTGCACAACGCCTTTCCAAATCTCCAATACATCTTGCACAGGAATGGGGTAGGGCGTATACGTTGGATTATCAGAACGAAGAATCAAAGTGCCTTCTTCCTCCACCTGGTTAAAAATACGCTTGTACACAATACCATCGTTTTTCGAAATCACTACGTAGGTTTGTCCGTCTTTTAAATCGGCAATGCGCTCTACATATTCACCAATCACAATCGAACCCGATTGTAGCGGAGGCATGGAATCGCCTTTAATTTCAAAAGCTCTGTAAGTTCCTACCGGTAAGAACGGCAAGCGAAACCGACTTAATTCTTTGATATATTCCGGATCGGCATAACCGTTTAAGTAACCGGCAGCCGCTTTAGCATTGATAATTTCGATGTTTTCGTTTTGTTCTTCGTCAACCGTAATGGCTAAAATGCGGGAAGGCTGCATCAGCGGGGTGTTCAACTGTTCATCGGAAAACAGCGGTACTTCCTTCATCAACCGAAAATCTTTGTTCAGCAAATGGTCGATGGAAACGTGAAAATACTTGGCAATTTCAGCCAGTTTTTCGTAGCTCGGATTGGCTCGTCCTTCTTCGTAGGAGCCGATTTGAGAGCGTTTCACCTGTAGCTCAAAAGCCAATTCATCTTGCGTAAAACCACGGACTTTACGGAGAAATTTCAAATTGGAATTAAAATACATTTTGCTAAATTTTACAACAAAACTAAATAATTTAGCGGAAACAAAAAAGTTTTATATTTGTAATTATGATTTTGCACCTCGATTTAGATTCTTTTTTTGTTTCCGTGGAGCGCATTCTCAATCCCGAGCTTATTGGAAAGCCCGTGATTGTGGGCGGTTCAGGGAATAGGGGAGTGGTGTCGAGTTGCAGTTACGAGGCACGTGCCTTTGGCGTGCGTTCCGCCATGCCGATGATGAAGGCGAGGGCGCTTTGTCCGCATGCTGTTACAGCCAACAACGGTTATCGCGAGTATGGCAAATACTCCAAAATTGTTACCGATATTATTGCCGAGAAATCGCCACAATTCCAAAAAGCGTCCATAGATGAATTCTACATTGATGTGAGTGGTATGGACAAATACTTTGGGGCTGAAAAATGGAGTCATGCGTTGAGACAGCATATCATCAAAGAAACCGGATTGCCCATTTCGTGGGGCTTAGCGGCCAATAAGTTGTTGGCGAAAATGTGCACGCAAGATGCTAAACCCAATGGAACTTATGTGATTCCGCTAGGAGAGGAGCAACAGTATTTAGATCCAAAACCCGTTGGCACCATTCCTTTTGTAGGAGAGAAGATGGTGGAAACCCTTGCCCGTATGCGCATTCATACCATTGCTGATTTACGGGCTTTTGAGCAAGAAGCATTGATGCGAAGATTCGGTAAAAACGGAATGTGGCTTTGGCAAAAAGCACGCGGTATCGACCATTCGCAGGTGCATAGCGGACGCGAAGAGAAATCTGTTTCCTGTGAAAGAACCTTTTCGAACAATATTTCAAACCGAAAAGAGATGAAGCATTTGCTGTTTACCTTGTGTGAAAAGTTGTCGTTTGAATTGCGCAGTAAACAATGGCAAACGGGCTGTGTAACAGTAAAAATCAGATTCTCCAATTTTGAAACACATAGTCATCAAAAACAGATTATTCCTGAGTTTGCTACGCCCGATTTATATGCTGTGGCTGAAAAACTGCTCGATGAATTGTGGGAAGACAATGTGCCCCTTCGCCTAATTGGTATACGTTTCAGCGATTTATCGGGTATTGAAAATCAGTTGACATTGTTTGATAATTCGGAGACTAAACGCAATTATTTTTCAGCCGTAGACAAGTTAAAAGCGAAATACGGCAAAGGCAAATTGTTTTTTGGCGGCAACATGGAGTGAACAGATAATTGAACATTCAACGCGAGTTGTTTATTATGTTTCGCTGAAGTAATTCAATCCTTTCGATAAATAACGTACGTTCGTTTTGTGAAAATCGATATAGCTAAATACATCAACAAAATTCCACCTATTTTCAGAAATGTTTTTTTTCTGTCGACTATTGCTTTTTTAGTATGGATGCTTTTCTTGGATGATAATAATGTGATGACGCAATACCGTCTTTATAAGGAGTTGAAGGAAATGGAAGCCAAAAAAGAGTTCTTCAAAAAGGAATCGTTTGCTGCTACTGCAGAGTATAATGCTATTGTCGATAATCCGCAATATGTAGAGCGTTTTGCACGCGAAAAGTATTGGATGAAAAAAGATAATGAAGATTTATATATCATTGTGAAAACGGACAAGCAATAATGAGTAGAGGAATTCAGGCCTTCACGCCACAAGGTTTTGCAGATTATGAATTAATAGATTCTGGAGGGTTTCTGAAATTAGAGCGTTTTGGGCAGTTTATTACGATTCGTCCGGAGCCACAAGCCGTTTGGGATTCCAGTCTTACTATGCCTGAATGGGAGAAGATGGCGCATGTACGTTTTGAGCCAAAATCCAGCTCTTCAGGCAATTGGGTGAAATTGAAAAAAAACATGCCCGATCAATGGCAGATTAAATATGCGATTCAATCTATCGAGTCGAAAGAAATTGCATTTCGATTAGGACTCACATCTTTCAAACATGTGGGCATTTTTCCTGAACAAGCGGTGAATTGGGAATACATTGCCGATTCGGTTTCTCGTATGCCTATACAGCCTGTTCGATTCTTGAATCTGTTTGCTTATACCGGTGGTGCATCTTTGGCTGCTCGAGCAGCAGGTGCCGAGACGCTCCATTTAGATTCCATAAAACAAGTAGTGAACTGGGCGAATGAAAACCAACAACTGAGCGGCTTGAAAGATATTCGATGGGTGGTTGAAGATGCCTTGAAATTCGCACGAAGAGAAGTGAAACGAGGGAATAAATACAACGGTATTATTTTGGATCCGCCTGCATTCGGACATGGTCCCAATGGTGAAAAGTGGAAGTTGGAGGATCAGATTAACGAAATGGTGAAATTGGTATTGGAGTTGTTAGACGATCAATATCATTTCTTGATTTTGAATGCCTATTCACTCGGCTTTTCATCACTCATTCTCGAAAACTTATTGCAATCGGGCGATAAAAAAAGAAAGGTAGAAATTGGAGAACTTTACTTGGAAGATCGTTTCTCTAAACGATTACCATTAGGCGCATTCGGCCGCTTACGCAACTTTTAATTGCTGTTCGTAAGCCGTCAATAATTTATCGAGTAATGCATTGAATTCAATTACTTCTTTTTGCGATAATGGCATTAATTCGGACGTAAATAATGTTTCATTTGCTTTGTCGATTTCCGCTAATATCATTAACCCTTTTTCGGTGATTTTTACGTCAACGGAACGTCTGTCGTTCGGACAGGTAACACGTTCTACAAATTCGGAAAGTCGAAGTCGTTCAATCAATCGAGACACATCACTGTTTCTATCGATTAACCGGTCTTTAATCAAATTGAGATTAGCCGGATTGGGGTATTGCCCGCGCAAGATGCGAAGCGCATTAAATTGTTGATGTGTTATGCCAAAATTTTTAAAAGCATCTTGTTGTGAAGAAGTCACAAAGTTAGCACTGTATAAAAGACCTACAATGGCCTTTTCATGCTCGTTTTTGAATTGCTTTTGCTGAATTAAACGTTCAATTGCTCCCATAATAATTTCCCTTTAAAATAAGAAAGCAGGAGCGTAGCCGCTCCCGCATTTCAAAACCAAAACCCCCGAATTGGTTTATTTCTTGTTTAATTCAATATTTACGAATACTTGAACATCATCACTTAAAGCGAATCCTCCAGTATCTAACACTTTATTCCATGAAATGTTGAAATCAGAACGTTTTACCACAGTTGATGCTCTAAAACCGGCTTTTGTATTTCCGTATGGATCTTTTGCAGTTCCATTATATTTTACGTCAAATGTAACTGGTTTTGTTACACCATGCATGGTTAATTCTCCAGCTAATTTATATGATTTTTCACTAACTTTTTTGAAAGAGGCAGATTTAAAAGTAATAGTTGGATATTTTTCTGCATCGAAGAAATCCGGACTAGTTAAGTGACCGTCACGTTTCTCATCGTCAGTGTTGATGGATTTTACTTGAATGCTGAAGTCTGCATTTAAATCAGAAAAGTCTTCTTTTTGGGCTGATACATTCCCGGTGAAGCTTTTGAAGTTACCTTCAGTTTCAGACACCATCATATGCGTTACAGAAAACTTTACGGATGAATGAGATTTGTCTAATTGCCAAGTTTGAGCATTGGCCATTGCGATTGAAGCTACTAAAGCTACGGTTGTGATAATTTTTTTCATTTGATTTAATTTTAAAACAAATATATGTTTAAACATTTAATGTTACAACATTTAAATACAAAAAAGAGTTAAATGGAATGAGGCAAACTAAAAAATGCTTGATTCCAGTAATGAAATCTAACAAAATATACGGGGAATAATTTTACTTTTGCGCTCTCAAAATTAGCAAATGAAATTTTATAAATTATTATTGGAATACCGTCTTTATTTGGGTTTCATCTTATTAGTGGCAGCAATTGGGTTTGCGTTTGTACCGGATTGGGTAAGTTTTACAGTATTACTTATTGGCGGATTAATAGCTATCGGATCTCACTTTTTCTTTGGTCCGTTGCGTTTAGTTCAAGATGCCATGCAATCCGGTGATATTGAAGCCGCTAAAAAGTATTTGGCTATGGTGAAGTATCCCAATTTGTTATTCAAGCCGGTACGTCAGGGATATTATATGATTCAATCGAATTTGTCGATGATGAATAAGGATTATGCTGGAGCTGAAGCACATTTGAAAGAGAGTTTAAAGAATAAGACGGATTATATTGGAAAAGAATATGAAGGCGCTTCATACTTACAGTTAGGTATGTTAGCAGCACAAAAAGGCGATACAAAAGAGGCAAAGGCTAATTTACGAACTGCACTTCAAAAAGGATTACCGGATAATGATAGTAAGGCCACTGCATTTTTGCAATTAGCATCAATTGAAATCTCATTAAAGCAATTCAAACCCGGTAAAGATTACTTTCGAAAAGCAAAGGCACTAAATCCTAAAGCCAAAGAATTGAAGCAGCAGATTGCTGAGATGGAGAAATATGTGGCTAGAATTCCGGGATAAATTACTATAAATATGGGTATCATTCGTGAATTATTAAGCAAACTTAATAGAGGTCCGGCTATTCAAAATTTAGAGAATTTTGACATGATACTCCAAATGAAGGATGGTGGGGTTTTATTACCAATTATATGTAGTCGTCATTTAGACCATTCCGATGAGAACATTTTTCTTGTAAACACAAAAATTAAAAACTACTTATTAATGCTCAAGTTAGAGGAATTTCAAAGTGATTTTCCTTCACCAACATACATTCAAATTGAGTTGGATTGTGTAAAACGACCTGACCAAATAATTCTTGACGAACTTGACAACATTTCTAAATCATTAGTCAATAATGGTATTCGGATAACTTGGCGTTCCTAACTAGACCACATGTCTGCATATTTGTTTCAAGATATATTCACTATACAAAAGAAATATAAATTCACTATAATTAATATTATGTTAAATCAATA
>Ga0209480_10003355_pt1 | contig 10488 bp, 5 predicted proteins | sample JI61114C2DNA_FD_187501 | JGI IMG/M metagenome (GOLD analysis project Ga0209480, IMG submission 187501) | Wastewater effluent complex algal communities from Wisconsin, to seasonally profile nutrient transformation and Carbon sequestration -... | ecosystem: Engineered > WWTP > Effluent > Algae...
CGACTGCTAAACCGATAAAAAGAATCGCAATTCCGACAAAAATAAAAGCCGGACTTGAAATCGGCGACACATCAAAAAGTAATAGATTCATAAATTTTCTTTTTCCTTCAAAGCGCGTTCGATTTTGTCTAAATCTTCTTCGCTCAACTCCGTTTCCTGGGTCGGCAGGGCAAATTCTTCATCAGCCCACGCGCCGAAATCGAGCAGTTTGCAACGCTCGGAACAAAACGGACGAAATTCGTTTTCGGTGCTGTATTCGGTTTCTTTTCCGCAAGTCGGACAATTTACAATAGCCATAACAAAAAAAACAGATTAACATAAATTAAAACTTGGACAAAATAAATTCACCGCAGAGACGCAAAGACGCAGAGTTTTGATAAATCTTCTCTGCGTCTCTGTGTCTCTGCGGTGAATTAAAATGAATTTGCTTTAGAAATTAAATCTCAAAGCAAATTGAACTTGCCGATTTGTTCCGAGTCCGACGGTTTTGCCGACGGTCGAATTGATCACGCCGAATTGTCCGACGTTGGTTTCGGTGTAAGCCGTTCCCGGTTGTTGCGAAGTTGCGCTGCTGCCCAAAGTATTCGGCAAAACAGCGGGCGGATTCGCAAAATTTGCACGATTGAACAAATTGTAAAACTCCGAGCGGAATTCGATATTCATTCGTTCGTTGATGCGGAAACGCTTTTGCAACGTCAGGTCAACTTGATGAAATTGCGGACCTTTCAACAAATTGCGCGGCAGATTTCCATAAGTTCCGGGAGCTGGAATTGCGAACGCCGCCGGATTCAAATATCGAAGATTACTGCCACTGATCGTCAAAAACGGATTAACGCCCGGAATCAGATCAGGTCGGCGCGTGTTGCGTGTCGCGTTTCCGCCCGGCGTGTTGATAACGGCGATAAATCCCGAATTCGTTCCCGTCGGAAGCGAATTGACAACGTATCCGTTTGCCACATTTGTTCCGCCGAGAACACAACCGCCGGCTTGGTTACATTGGAAAACCGTGTCGGGGCGTGTGATGAAAACATTTATCGGCGAACCGGAACGCGCATTATAAACGCCGCCGATCTGCCAACCACCGAGAAAAGCATCGGCAATTCCGCTGAGTTTGTATCGGCGATCTCTGCCGAACGGCAATTCGTAAAGCGTCGTAATGTTCAAACTGTGGCGAATGTCGAACGTATTGTTGCCGAATTCACCTTCAAAACTGAACGGATCTTGTGCAGTTTGCGCTTCGTTCGAACCTTGCGTATTGCCGTAAGATTTAGCTAATTGATATTGCGCGTTCAACGTCAAACCTTGTGTAAAACGTCGATTAAGTTGAATTTGCAAACCGTTGTATGTGTCTTCGCCGCCGCTGGTTTTATAATCGATCTCGCCGAACGGTTGCAGAACCGAAGCCGGATTGTCGATAATATTTCCGTTGGCATCGATCGCTTTGCCTACAATATCGAACTCACGAATCGTCGTTACGCCCGAAATCGCGCCCGGACAAGTTCCGTTCACCGGCGCAGTGGCACAGCGCGTTACGACTCCGACTCCGGTCGGTAAAGCTGAGCCATTCAAAATCACGGCACTTCCCGGAAGAATTCGATTCGTGATGCTTCGCAAAAACAGATTGCTTCCGCGTGAACCGACATATCCGACGGTCAAAACCGTTTTGCCCGGAAGTTCTTGCTGAACCGAAAATCCGAATTGGAAAACTTTTTCCGGCACTTTGTAATTGTTCGTGTCGTAAGCACGAGGCGTAAATCTCGTCAAAACACCGCTCGTATTTGAAATCGTTCCGCTCGTCGTCGGCGTTAAACCGTTGGCGATCGTCGTGCTGTTGCGGTAAACGTTACTTTCAATCGGCTGAATCAAGTCTTCATATTGTCCCGGACCGAAATAAAGTCCGCCGCCGCCGCGAAAAACTGTTTTTCCGCCGAGAAATGCAGGTGTCCAAGTTGCGCCGAAACGCGGTGCGATGTTGTTTGTTTTCGATTGATAAAAATTTTCGCTCGGATCGATCAATCTGCCGCTCGAGACATCGAAAATTACGGCGCGATCATTTTTCTCGCGGTTGACCGAATAATATTCGTAGCGTAAACCGAAACTCAAAACAAAATCATTGCGGACGCGCCATTCGTCTTGCCCGTAACCGATGATGTAATATTGTTCGCCTTGGCTTTTACCGCTCAAAGGTCGGCTGATCGTCGTGATCGGATTTGTCGCAATTCGAAAATCTCCGGCTTGCGATAAATCACCGATGAATGCCGCCGTTAAATTTCGATTAAGCAGAAAATCGGTCAAATTTCCGTAAGAATATGTGATGCCGCCGAGTTGGTCAAAATCAACATAAAGTTTGCGGAATTCAAAACCGAATTTCATATTATGTTTGCCTTTCGTAACCGAAAGATTGTCAATAAACGAAAGCGAAAGCGGGCGAATCGGTTGCGAACGTCCGTTTCCTGCCGAAGATTGGCGCGTCAAACCGCCCGGCTCGGTAAATCCGGTTGCCGAACCGCCGTTCACGCCCGGACTCACGATGCTTCCCGTCAAGCGAAAAGATGTCGCCGTCAGATCGATTCCGTTCAAACCCATAACTGACGGAACGACTGTAAATAAATCGGTTTGCGGACGATTAAATCCGAATTTCGTTTCGTTGATATAAGAACTTCCATAAAGCTGAGTTAATGAAACGACAAAATTATCGGCTTGTTGTTCGGCGTTGACGAAACGTCCGCTCGAACCGTCGGGTGAAAGTAATGTGCCGAGACTCATCTGATAACGTCCGTATAAATTAAATCGGTCGTTAAAACGATAATCGAGGCGACCGCTGAATGCGTTTTCGTCGAGTTGTGCGGTGCGGTTGATTTGTAAAAGTTGCGCAGCGTTCGTGACATTTCCGATGTTAAAAGCCGCGCCGTTGCCGGTCGGAAAAGCGTTGAGAATTCCTGTTGCGCGAAGCTGACCGATGCGCGGAATTGCCGCCGTTGCGTCTGCCGCATTAAGTCCCAAAGCGATTCGCGCCGCTTCGCCGCGTGTGTCGGAGGTGCCGTAATAATTGATGAAATCGCGCACGAAAACCGAAGGCGTAGTTTCGATAATATTAAATCCGGCGCGTTGGCGCAGACCTTCAAAACTGCCGAAAAAGAAAAGTTTGTCTTTAATGATCGGACCGCCTAAACTTCCGCCGAATTGATTCAGACGAAGCGGCGAAGTATCTGCCGCGTCAAAAAAGTTTCGCGCATCAAAAGCATCGTTGCGCACGTAATAAAACACGCCGCCGCGAAATTGATTGCCGCCCGATTTGCCGATAATGTTGATTTGTCCGCCTGTTCCCGTGCCGTATTCAGCCGGATAATTTGACGAATCTACGCGAAATTCTTGAATGTTTTCGATCGAAGTTTGCAGACGAAAACTCGAACCTTGAACTGTTACGTAACCCGGCGAAGCGTCGAAGATCGCGCTCGATTCGATGCCGTCGAGTTTCGCTTGGTTTTGCTGATTCGAACGTCCGTTAAATCGCAGATCGCCGAAATTTCCCGTTCCCGTATTGGTCGCGCCCGGCGCATTTAAGTAAAGCTGAGAAAAATTTCGTCCGTTCACGGGAAGATTTGCGACTTCATCAGATGAAATGTTCACGCCCATTCGGTTTGAACTTTGGTCAATCGTCGCCGGACTCACTTCCGACGATGTTACATTGACGATCGCCGAAATCTCGCCCGTTTCCAAAACGATGTTAAATTGTCTGTTTTGTCCGACGGCAAGCTGAAACGCATCGAGTTGCGCCGTCTTAAAACCTTGCTGATTCGCGGTAATGCGATAATTTCCCGGCGCAAGCTGCGGAACGCTGAAAAAACCTTCATCGTTTGCCGTAACGGTGCGCTCGGCGTTTGTTTCCACCGAAACGACTTTGACGATCGCGCCGGGAATTGCCGCGCCGTTCGAATCGGTAATTGTGCCGTTCAAATCAGCGGTTTGTGCTGAAATATTTTGAACGAATATAAAGCTGAAAACTAAAATTAAAATTTTGAAAATAGATTTCGAATGCATCTTCACTCCTTAATAAAATATGCGCCGAATGCGGATAAACTCTCGTCATCCGCCGCGCTTTTTTTGCCAAATAAATTTTGAATCTTGGTGTGCAAGAGAAAGAATAGGCGCAGAAAGTTAATTGGAAGTGAATTGTTTATTAAATGAACGTGAATTGTTTATTAACGGAATGTTAAAAAATGAATCATGGAACCGTGGAACCGTAACCGTAGAGACGCGATGCATCGCGTCTCTACCACCACGCAACGTGATTTCACACCACGCAACGGGATTTTATTGTTTGGAATTAAATTATCGTTGTAACAATTTCCCGAATGCTTCTTTGTAATTCGCGGTCGTCGGTGATTGGTGAACAGAGCGCGACTTCGGCGGCGTTTATCGGGGAAATTCCTTTGGAGATCATTTGAGCGGCGTAGATTAAAAGCCGTGTTGAAACGCCTTCTTCTAATCCGTGTCCGCGCAGATTGCGAACTTTTTGACCGATTTTTACAAGATCTTGTGCAGTTTGTGCGTCAATTCCACCTTCCTTGGCGACGATTTCGGCTTCGTCTTCGGCGTTCGGATAATCGAATTCCATCGCGATAAATCTTTGGCGCGTTGATTGTTTCAAATCCTTCAAAATTGATTGATAACCCGGATTATACGAAACGACGAGCATAAATTCGGGAGGTGCTTCGATGACCGTGCCGCGTTTTTCGATCGGCAAACGCCGTCTGTCATCGGTCAAAGGGTGAATAATGACGACCGTATCTTTTCGCGCTTCGACGACTTCATCGAGATAGCAGATCGCGCCGTTTCTGACCGCCGTTGTCAAAGGTCCGTCGTGCCAGACGGTTTCTTCACCTTCGAGCAAAAAACGTCCGACTAAATCTGTTGCCGACAAATCTTCGTGACACGCGACGGTTATCAGCGGACGATTCATCCGATATGCCATATATTCGACAAAGCGCGTTTTTCCGCAACCTGTCGGACCTTTCAGCATCACGGGCAATTTTGCTTCGTATGCGGCTTCAAATAATTCGACTTCCTGATTTACCGGAAGATAATAAGGTTCGTTTTCGACTTTAAATTTTTCAACTGCAAGTTCCATAAAAATCTAATCTTATCATTTATTATTTACCATTTACCATTTAACTGATAACTGATAACTGATTGCTGATACATTCTTTACAAATACATAGAAAATGTATTATTTTTTATGTTTGCATCCTAAGTAAATTCCCCTAACAAATAACACTTCCGGCATTTAGTATTTATGAAAAAAAGAGTTATGAACGTGCGTTTTATCAAACTCGCAGTAATTGCGGTTTTTATTTTGACCTTAGCGGTTTTCTCCGGCAAATTTTTTCCCGACAGAAATGTTAAAGGCGCGGGCAGTTCGTTTTTGCCTGCTCCGAATAATGTTTCGGCGACGGATAATCAATATCACAACAAAGTCGGCATCTATTGGGATGCAGTTCGCGGCGCGAGTCTTTATCGAATCTTTCGCAACACGACGAACAATACGACCGGCGCAACCGATGTCGGCACGACTGCCGCCAATTATTTCTTCGATACGACAGCAAATGTCGGACAAAATTATTTTTATTGGGTAAAGGCGGAAAACGGCGCAACGTCGAGCAATTTTAGCCAAGCCGAACAAGGCACACGCGCCGTCGGAACAGAACCTGACGGCATTTTTTCCGATCTGCAACCGCCGACTGCGCCGACGGGAAATCAAGTTTCGGCGGCAAAATCTTATCTCGGCAAAGCTCTGTTTTGGGACGAACAACTTTCTTCGACCAAAACCGTAAGTTGCGGAACTTGCCACCAAGCAGGTTCGGGCGGTTCCGATCCGCGCACGAACGCGGCGACCGTAAATCCGGGTTTTGATAACACATTTAGCACTGCCGACGATGTTTTCGGTTCACTCGGCGTTCCGCAAAACAATCTGGACGGAACTTATTCATTTAATTCTTATTTCGGATTCAACACACAAGTTACGGGCAGAAAAGCTCCGTCATATCTAAACGCGGCGTATGCTTCGAACGGGATTTTTTGGGACGGACGTGCTTCGGATACTTTCCGTGATCCTTTGACGAACGCGATTATTTTACCGACCGGCGGAAGTCTTGAAAGTCAAGTTTTAGGTCCGCCTTTGAGTTCGGCGGAAATGGCGCACGGCGGCAGAAATTGGACGCAAGTTGCTTCCCGCGTTGCCGCTTCAAAACCGCTTGCGATTGCAACCAAAGTGCCGAATTCGTTGAGCAATTGGATCAACGGCAGAACTTATCCGCAACTTTTTGAAGAAGCATTCGGCACTTCGGACGTTACTCCGGCGCGGATTGCGTTGGCGATCGCGACGCACGAACGAACTTTGTTTTCAGACCAAACGCCGCTCGATAAAGCCGTTACGCAAATCGAACCTTTGACGAAACAGGAAGAATTCGGACGCGAACTTTTCATCGCCGTTCAATGCGCGGTTTGTCATAGCGGCGCATTGCTCGCCGACAACAATTTTCACAACATCGGCGTTCGTCCGCAAAATGAAGACACGGGACGTTTTGCCGTTACCGCAGTCGAAAATGATCGTGGAAGTTTCAAAACTCCGAATCTGCGAAACGTCGAATTTCGTGCGCCGTATATGCATAACGGCAGATTTGCGACGCTCGAACAAGTTGTCGAATTTTACAATCGCGGCGGTGATTTTACCGCCCCTAATATCGATAATGCGTTGATTCGTCCGCTCGGAATGACCGCCGATCAAAAAGCCGCACTCGTCGCATTTATGAAACGACCTTTGAACGATGTGCGCGTTACGAATGAACTTCCGCCGTTCGATCGTCCGCAACTTTACACGCAAACGCCGCGCGTTCCGCAACTTACGGGAACAGGTAAAGCCGGTTCGAGCGGAGTTGTTCCGAAGGCATTGGCGATCGAGCCGCCGTATGTCGGCAATCCGAGTTTTACGGTCGCAGTTTCACGCGGTTTAGGCGGCGCAAATGCTGTCTTGGCGATCGATGATAACGATCCGGGAACGCTTTCGATTCCGGCAACAGGAAGTTTTGTCAGAACGACCGCAACGCTTTCCGGCACAGGCGCGGGCAACGGTTACGGTTCGATAAGTTTAACGACACTGGCAAATAATCCGCAGTTTGTCGGGCGCACATTTTACGGACGTTGGTATATTACGGACGCAGGCGCGGCGGGCGGATTTTCAGTTTCCGAAGCGTTTAAATTCACGGTTTTCGCGCAAAATTCGAACGTCAGTAAAACTTTCGTCGATTTCGACGGCGACCGCAAAACCGATATTTCGATCTTCCGAAACAACGGCGGACTCGGCGAATGGTGGTATTTGAAAAGCGAAACGGGCGGAAATTCGGCGTTCCAATTCGGCGCGGGAACTGACAAGATCGTTCCGGCAGATTTCACGGGCGACGGCAAAACAGACGTTGCCGTGTGGCGACCAACGACGGGAAGCTGGTTCATTATGCGCTCCGAAGATAACAGTTTCTACTCGTTTCCGTTCGGCGGCAGCGGCGATATTCCCGTCGCGGCTGATTTCGACGGCGACGGCAAAGCCGATCCGACAGTTTTCCGTCCTTCGAACGCAACTTGGTTTATTCAAGCCAGCGGACAAGGCGTTCAGATCAAACAATTCGGCTTAACAAGCGACATTCCGCAAATCGGCGATTATGACGGCGACGGCAAAGCGGATTTGGCAATTTATCGTCCCACAGGAGCAAACGGCGCGGAATGGTGGATTCAAAGAAGTTCCGACGGCGGAGTTTTCGCCACGCAATTCGGACTTTCGAGCGATAAACCCGTCGCGTCCGATTTCACGGGCGACGGCAAAACGGATGTCGCGTTTTGGCGACCTTCGACCGGATTTTGGTATGTTTTGCGAAGCGAAGATTTTTCGTTCTACGCCGCACCTTTCGGCGCAAACGGTGATATTCCGGTTGCCGGAGATTACGACGGCGACGGCAAAGCAGACATCGCCGTTTTCCGTCCGTCGGCTTCGACGTGGTATGCAAATCGTTCAACCGGCGGAACTTTAATCCAAGGTTTCGGCATCGCAGGTGACTATCCGATTCCGGCGGCTTACGTTCCTTAATCAAATAAATAAATCGGGGAACTATTCAACAATACTGTTAGATAGTTCCCCGACTTTGTTGGAACGCAACCTGATTATGTTTCTTCGCAATCCGATCGCGTTGGAACGCAACCCGATCGTGTTTCTTCGCAGTCCGACTGCGTTGGAACGTAACCCGATCGTGTTTCCTCACACTCCGACTCTGTTTCTTTGCACACCGATTGCGTTTCCTCGCACACCAATCGTGTTTCTTTGCACACCGATCGCGTTTCTTTGCACACCGATCGCGTTTTAAGTAGTTGTGCAAAAATTGGAGCGCAGGCATCTTGCCTGCCCGTTCGAGCGAAGCAAGAACGGCAACTGTTCGAGTTTAAATCAAGTTTATTTTATGTGCGGCGTGAACGCGCTCTTTCTCGTTTCACTCGAAGGCGCGGGCAGGCAAGATGCTTGCGCTCCAATTTAAAGCAAAAAAAGCCTCGTAGATCTACGAGGCTTTTTTGTTTAGATTAAATGATTTTATTTACATTTCGAGTAACCGCAATCGCGGCAGAAATCGCAACCCGAAGCGTGTTCGAGTTGTCCTTTGCATTCGGGACATTCGCCGATCAGATTGCTCATTTTCGGCGCGTTATCAACGACTGTTTCGGCTTCCATTTTGCTGATTGCGCGTTCCGATTGCGGCATATTTTTCAATCTGCGTTCGATCAAAAGCAAACATTCGGCAATCGCTTGTTCGGGCGAAGTTAAAAGTCTTTCGTTAAACCAAACGGCGTGTGTTGCCGTAACTTTGTTCAAACTTCGTGCAACTTCTTTGACATCAAAACCGCCGCGAAGCATTCTCGAAGCGAGCAATCCGACACCTTCCGAGATCGGACCTGTTGCAAAAACTTCCAAAACTCTTTCGCCGTTGTGATTAACCGTAACGTAAAGATTTACGCCGTCAAACGGAATGCGCCACGTCGAACCTTGCAATTCGCGAGGACGCTCGATGTGCAGATTGCGGATCTCGGATTTCGGATCTTGGATTACTTCTGCTTCCGAAGTTTCAACCGTCGCTTCGTCTTTCTTTTCTTCCTTCTTCATCGAGGTCAAAACTTGACCTTCGCGGCTTCCGTCGCGGTAATACGAAACGGCTTTGCAACCCAGGTCTTTCGCCATTCGATAAAGTTTATCAACCGATTCGACCGTATCATCAGCCGCGCCGTTGCACGTTTTTGAAATCGAATTGTCCGTATGTTTTTGCGCCGCCGCCAGAACTTTGACGTGCTGATGCGAAGTAATATCCATCGCCGAAATGAAGTAAGACGGCAATTTATCAATGTTTTCGACAACGAAATTTGCCGCTTCTTTGATCGAATTTTCGTCCGATTGGTCAACATCGATTCCCAAAGCCTGCGCCGCCAATGTGTGAACATAATGACGTTCGCCCAAAGTGTCGCGGCGAACATACGCCCACGAAAAATTCGGTTCGATGCCCGATGAAGTTTCTGCAACGAGCGAGATCGTTCCCGTCGGCGCGATCGTCGTAACTTCGTAATTACGCGGCGTTAATGGCATATCGCGCGGAATTCCGATCTCGTCATACAAGAATTTCGCGTAATCTTCGCGGTTGCCTTCGAGTTCGGGGAAAGTGCCTTTTTCCGCGCCTAAACGCAGAGACATCATCCACGCTTCGCGGCGCACAAAGCCCATCACTTTCTCCATCAATTCGATCGAATCTTGATTGCCGTAAGTTACTTTCAAAGCCAAACACAAATCCGCAAAACCCATAATTCCGAGTCCGACAGGTCTTGTGCGTTTGACGACATCATCGATTTCGGGAAGCGGAAAATGTCCCGCGTCAACGACGTTATCTAAAAACTGCGTGCAAAGATGCGTCGCCCGTGCAAGTTTTGCCCAATCGACACAAGCATCTGCGTCTGTTCCGTCGCCGACTTTTTTGTAAAATTTTGCAACGTCGATCGAACCCAAATTGCACGAATTATTAAAGTGCAGCATCTGTTCGCCGCACGGATTGCAAGCGTGAATCGGTCCCATCGTCGAGATCATATGGTTATGACGATTTACTTCGTCGATAAAAATAATTCCCGGCTCGGCGTATTTGTGCGCCGAAGCGATGACGCGATTCCAGATGTCCGGCGCGTAAACCATTCCCGGCGCGGGCGGATTTTCGATGGTGCAATCGGACAGATCAGCGGTTTCAAAAGCCAATTTATCGGCAAATGTCGCAGTTTCGCCATTCGGACGACGATAAACGGCATAATCTGCATTTGTTACCGGATCGAAAACTACTTGATTCCACAATTCGCCGTCGAACGAAGTTTGAAACCATTCTTTTGCGTCAACCGCCGCCATGAATTTGTCGGTTACGG
>Ga0209480_10003356_pt1 | contig 10484 bp, 8 predicted proteins | sample JI61114C2DNA_FD_187501 | JGI IMG/M metagenome (GOLD analysis project Ga0209480, IMG submission 187501) | Wastewater effluent complex algal communities from Wisconsin, to seasonally profile nutrient transformation and Carbon sequestration -... | ecosystem: Engineered > WWTP > Effluent > Algae...
CACTAGGCAGGGATCTCTGCCGCTGGCCGATTGAAGTCAGCCCTTGAGTTGATACGATGCATCACGGCGCGAATAGCGATTCCAATGGCGAGGAGCGCCAAGCACCAAAGGCCAGCTTCCAGGCCAATCCCATAAGTTGCGAAGGCGAGGAAGAGGATTCCCGCCGCAATAGTTGCGCGTGCAGCAAGCTTCGGGCTGAACTTCCAGGCGGCAATTGCGCTCGTGAAATATACGACAACTACAGCCGCGGTCGACAGAAGGATGATAAAGGTAAACAGATTGGCTGTGGCTCGACTGCTGTTTGCGAGCAGGAGCAGAATGGTTAGGGCGGACCCGACGACTTGCGCCACAATCGGAGTGTTGTTGCCGCGGGTTTTGGCCATGACGGCCGGTAGATCGCCGCGCAGGGCCATCGCATAGCCGAGTTCGCCAGTGCCGAGGATCAAGCCGTTGAGGCAACCGATGGCGGCGACTGCAATCGCCAGCGCAGCGAAAGTAGCGACGCCATGTCCCCAACTAAACACGAGGGCATCGGCGAACGGAGCCGGTGAAGCCGCGACGACATTTGCTGGCAAAAGCAGCTGAACGCTGGTTCCCGCGATCAGATAGAGGACGACAACGAAGGCAGTGCCGCCGAGGAGCGCGCGGGGAATGGTCCGCCCCGGGTCGCGGACCTTGCCGACCGGGGTGGTGGCAGTTTCGAAACCGGTAAACGCGAAGAAGGTCAATGCGGTGGCGGCGGCGACATTGGCGAAGGTTATCGGCATCGGCGAAAGCGGTTCGTAACTGGGGCCACTCACCCCCCGCTGGAGAAACAGCCAAATCACCGCCAGCAACGGCAATATCTTGATTGCTACGGTTACCAGCGAAAACCCTCCGGCCGCACGCACACCTAACGCGTTGATGGCAGTGAGCAGGACTACAAAGCCGATGGCGTTGGGAACTATCAGTTCCTGTCCGCCGAATCCGGCAAAGGATAACGCCGATGCCGCACCAACCGCGACCGACGCCTGAGCGACCCAGTTGGAAACCCAGAATGCCCAGGCAACAAGGAAGGCGACTGTTGGACCGAATGCGCGTTCGATATTGGCCTGGATACCGTCGCCGCCAAGCCGCGAAAGCCGTGCCATCGCAAAGACAATGCAAAGCACGCCGAATCCGCTGACCAACCAGCCAATGAGAGCGTTAATACCAAAGGGCGTGAGACTGACCGGGAGCATGAAGATGCCCGAACCGATAATGGTCCCGACTACCAGCGCGGTGGTCATCCAGATTCCGATCGTTTGTGATTTATCGGCTGCGTCGTCCATGTGCCCCTCATTTCCGCATGAGTAACTCAGAGGGGGGTGACAACCCGATGGGCCAAAATCCCCCTAGAACCACCGGCGACCGAAAAGTGGACGCATCGGACAGAGGAGTCAATCAGACATGGAGACTAATGTGATGTCCGATTTCCATAACATTCCGGGCGTTAGCGACTGATAAGCAGGTCTACAGAAGTAGCCATAGGCAGTGGGAAAAGGCAAGCTGAACGAATGGCAGGTTTTGTGGGTCGATATCAGCCGTCTGGATGACGGCTTTGTTAGCGACAGCCGACTTTGCGAGGCCGAGTATCAAGGACTTCGGATGACTAATACTTGGCTAAGGTAACAACCTATAAATCGCGGTCCTCAGAATGTGCCGAAAAGAAGTTTCAACAGAAGCAACGCCTCGAGGCTTTACTCGACGATCAAAAATGTTCCGATAACTTTCCACACCGCGCTCACTTGACCTTAGACGATCCGATCGCGCGGCAGCACCGAGTATGGCAGGATCGGCGAACATAATACCCAACCAGATATCAGGAAGCTGCACCCATGGTAACATATGGCACGAGCGAAAGAACACGGGTCAAAGTACGACCACCGTGGAAATCATCATATGACGATTGTGCCAATCCGGTCGTGTCTGTTCCGCATAATGTCGCGCCGCTAAATCTCCTAAATTTCGCACCGGGACATTGATCAAATCGCGTCCAATGCTGATTTCATTCGCCAGCAAAAAGCGGAGAAATCTCTCTAAAAAATTGAAATTAAAGTAATATTCCCGAAAATAAATTGCAAATGTCAATTGTTATATATTCGCAAAATTGCAAATCTTAATTGTCTTTTGCAAAACTCAATTGTCCCACTACAAAATGTATGGTGACAATATAGTTCTCCATTGCAAGCTAGCTGAAACCCGCACAAAACCGTGACACAACAAAGGCGTGTCTAAATTAAGTTCTCCGACATAACGACGGATTTTGAGCATCGCGAGTAAGCGAGTGCACTTAGCCGTCGTTGTTATGACAATATTGCTCTCCTTCGATGTCGACGCCCGTGCTCGCACATCGGCAATTTAACGAGCAAGGAGCCGCTGTAACGACCCCGCAACGGCGGAAAGGTCATGCGACCCAAAAGCTGAGATTATAGTCTATATGGACGGTTAGGCCGATATTTGCTCATTCAGCGAGGTTGAATTGAATGCGAAAATTACACTAAAAAGCTAAGCTACAGGAATGTCTGGTCCCAGCGCGTCAACGTCAATCAACCGATCAGCTACAATAACTCCGGAAATGCGAACCCGCTTTTCAATGTGGTCAACCGGTACACGATGCATATCGAGCTTCCAGCGCCCGCCTATGTCCCGGCGCAAAGCAAAGCCACCACCATCGCGGATTAGCGTTCCTGTTTCGTCGACTCGGCTTCCAATGGATGACATAGGAGACGGATTACCGCTGAATCCATTCCCGATCTACAGAGAAACAACATTCAAAAGCTCAGTTGCGACCCACGGCTAATATTGGTTCTAGTTAAACCCCCGAAGCTGTACATCGAAAATTGCTCGCCGTACGTGTCGAGCCGACCCCGCGATAAACGGATTTTTGCGGATGGGGGCAAATGGGCCTTTGCATTTCTATGTCGCTGGACCCGTCCGTTGAAAACTTTGTCGCTATGATGTCCTTCGGTGCAATACCTTTTCAGTCCAGTCGATCTAATCCGAAACGTACTCGCTTAACAACTTCAAGATAACTGCAATCATCGCCGTTGACGCTTACCTTATTTCAGCACCGCTAAGGCATCTACAATCTGCACATCCGACATCTGATCGAGATAGGCATCGTAGTAGCCCTTGTGCGATGCACCAACGATATTGAGTACACGCGCACCGGGCGCATTGCCAAAGGCTTCGCGGATATTGGCTACCATCCGCAGATTGCGCGCTTCAAACCAGGCGACATATCGCCGGCCATGCAGGCCTTCGCCTGGGAGCTTGATCGCGCGGCCATAGTCGAACTCGATAAACGCCCGCAACGTTTCGGGATCATTGATGACCCGGTAAAATTCCAGATAATTGCCGGTTTTCGCTGTATCGGCTTCAACTGATTTATACCGCACGATCGCCGGGACAGCGTCTGCTCCGGGCGAACTCCAATGCGCCTGAATCGACGTTGAAAAGTCCGGGCCAGCGGCTGTCTGAATGCTGTCGGCGGTGTGATCATCGACTGCATAAAGCCTTTCCAGCCCCAACCGGACTGCCAGGGCAACTCCGATTGCGATGGTCTCATTCGGCTGGGCTTCGACCTTGCCCAAAATGTCCATTAGCGGCTGGTCAATCCCATCACCTAGCTTTCGCTCGCCGGACGGTAGACGCAGCCACTGCACCAGTGCTGATGGCCGGTCATTTGCGGCAAGAAACAGTGAAGCTAACTTGCGGCGCTGCGCTGCCGTGGGCGCGGCGGGGAGGCTTTTCAACGTCGTCTCGATTGCTTCCATCGCTTGGGGGACGGTTAACCCGGTGGATTTCTCGACCTCTGCCGTGCCCCAACAGTAATCATCGAAGATCCCTGCATAGCGCGCCTTGTAGCGTTCAACCTGATCACATTGCTCGCCGGAAAGCCCTTCGTGTGTAATGATCGCGGGCCGGAATGCCTCCAGCTTGTCGAGCAGGCTGTCCAGTTCGGCACGGGTTGGTTTCTTCTCCAATTGCGACAAATGCGCGCTGCCAATCGTCAGCACTTGGGTGATCGGCCCCTCCTGCGTTCCGCGTAGCGATTTGGGATCGAAGGCAGGCGTCCCGGCAGCTATTTGCGCGTTGGCGAGCGCCGGAAGTGAGGCAATAACAATTAGCAATGCGGTTCGGATCAAGGGCATGAGGGCTCCATCGTTGGGGTGTTCAAACAAAAGCGCGAACATATTCTTAGTTCTGAAAAATTTGCCACTGGATTGGTTAGCTTGATTGTTAATGTATGTTTCAGCTGTCAAATTCAGTCAAATCCTGAATTTCCAATTGCTTCATTATGGTCACCCAAGGTTCAAGACAGGCCGATTGCCGCCATTGGCCTTTCCACCTCATGCCAGCCGAATTGGCCGGTAGTGGACAGCCCTGGAGCCAGTCATTTACGGGTTACGCGAACTTACTGAACGAATGACCGGTTTTGATGACTGAGTTCGAAGCTCTCAACGACCGCTTTGTTGTGGTTAGCTGCCATCAGAGAACGCCGATGTTGTGTAGCTATTGCTTGACCTGTTCCGGCCATTGTGTCGTGATCGGATCGTCGGTTGGGCGAACTGTTTTCCGGTAGAAGCAAAAGACACGAAAGAGCAGTCCTTTTAGGATGTGCATAATGGCAAGGTAGGACGGTTTAACGCTTTTTTGTCCATCTGCCAAAGTCATGCTCGGACAATGGGTCTGCTACGGGCCCAGGCTCGCCAAGCACATGTCTAGGTGCGCTTATGATGGACAATGCCATTGAAAGAATGGAGGCGAATTGACGAGTGCCCAATAAAAAATGGATATCGAAGCGATATTCCAGCTACAATCAGCTAACCTCCGGACGGACGCGCTGTTTCGGGGTTAAAATGCGCAATCGTTGCTGACATCCTGATTGGCGGCGACGCGATCAATGTTCTCGCCATACTCGGCAGCATATCAGGGAAATTTAAAAGGTTTGAAAGTGAGCTAAAATGACTGATAAAATGATACAGAAGGGATTTTTAATCGCTGGACTGAGTAACATTTTAGGCGTCGTCATATGCTCTAAAGCTTTCACTAATGATGTGATGCTGGCAACCCAACCGGATGTGATGGGCTATTTTGGGCTGCTCTTGATCATCTTGTGGGGCTTGGCTTATATGTCTGTTAGCAAAAGCTACAATCAGGTGCCTTGGCTTGTGGGTGTTTTCGCTATCGAGAAGCTGGTTTATGTGATCGCCTGGCTTGCTTTCATAAATTCAAATTCTTTGAGTGCGATCTACGAACAGGATGCTATGGCGGGAGCATTTTATACGATTTATGGGGTCAACGACTTCATTTTTATGCTGTTCTTCAGCTTTATATTCCTGAAGCGGGGCCGGATGCCTTCCAAAACCAACGGCTGATCGGCACTGAGATTTTTCGGGTTACGACAATATGATATGCCCTCAAAAAATTTCGGCCGGTTGGAACCAAGTGCCAGTCTGATCGCTTCTCCAATCGGAGGTGCGAACATGCCGATCGTAATTAACAGCTTAGACTATCAACTTCCCGACGATCCGCGTGTCAGCTTGCTTGATTTCATTCGCGACCATGCCGGACTTCCTGGAACCAAGAAAGGTTGTGACCACGGACAATGCGGTGCATGCACTGTGTTGCTTGATGGAGAACGCATCAACAGTTGCCTTGCACTTGCAGTAATGCACGAAGGTTGCGAGGTTATTACTATCGAAGGTATCGGTGGCGCCGACCAACCGTCTGCACTGCAGCAGGCGTTCGTCAAGCATGACGGCTTTCAGTGCGGATATTGCACCCCCGGGCAAATTTGTTCGGCGACCGCGATGCTTGCTGAAATTGCGGAAGGTTGGCCAAGCGATGCCACGGATGACGTGAGATCATGCCCGCGCCTAACTGATGAGGAAATTCGCGAACGCATGAGTGGCAATTTGTGCCGTTGCGGTGCCTATCCCAACATATTAGCGGCCATTCGTGAAGTTGCGGACGCGGGCCAATGAGAGATTTCGAATATATCCGCGCAGGCTCCGTGAAACAGGCAGTGGGGATTTGCGCTGAAGCCAAAACGAAAGCGATTGCAGGAGGCACGAACCTCATCGACCTGATGAAGTTGCAAGTGGAAACGCCAGCGCGCCTCATCGACCTCAACGCGATTGAAGATCGCAGAATTGAGGAAACCGATGCCGGGTTGCGGATCGGAGCACTAACGTCAAATACTGCGGTTGCGATCGACAAGCGGATCCGCGCGGATTATCCGGTACTGGCTAAAGCCATCCTTGCGGGCGCAACGCAGCAATTGCGTAACAAGGCGAGTGTCGGCGGCAATCTGGGCCAGCGCACCCGCTGTCCCTATTTTACCAATATAGACCAGCCTTGTAACAAGCGCGAACCGGGTTCCGGCTGCGGCGCACTAAAGGGCGTGGCGCGAATTCATGCAATACTTGGAGCAAGCCGTCACTGTATCGCGACCTATCCCGGCGATATGGCGGTGGCGATGGCCGCGCTTGACGCTCAGGTCGAAATTGCTGGACATAGCGGCAAAAACCGCATGATCGCTGTACGCGATTTTCATCGCTGCCCTGGTGATAGGCCTGAACTCGACAATATATTGCAGCCCGGTGAACTCGTCGTTGCCGTGCATCTGCCTGCGCCGGTTGGCGGCACACAATTATACCGTAAGGTACGCGAACGGTCGTCCTACGCATTCGCGCTGTGTTCGGTCGCAGCCATCGTCGATGTGAAGCGCGGGAAAATAGCGCGCGCAGATTTGGCGTTCGGTAGCATTGCGGCAAAGCCCTGGTTTGACGAACGATTGTCGCAATTATTGTTCGGAGAACGGGCAAGCATGGCACTGTTCGAAAAGGCGGCCGACGTTCTGATCGAAGAGGCACGCGGCGTGGGCGACAATGATTACAAGATACCGCTGGTGCGTCGCACGCTCATCGCGACGTTGTGCGAAGCGACGGAGGTGTCGGCATGACCGCCCATATGAAGCACAACAAGCCCGACGAGCGCAATTTGCTCGACCAGATGGCGCAAGGAATTATCGGAAAGCCGCTTGACCGGCCCGAGGGCTTGCTGAAGGTTAGCGGCGCAGCGACCTATGCCGCCGAATATGTCGTCGATGATATGCTTGAAGGAGTTATCGTCACGTCGACCTGTTCGCGCGGTAAAGTAACACGCATTGACAAGAAATCTGTCATGTCGATGCCAGGCATAGTAGACGTCATAAATGAGCCACGAATGATTGCCCGGCCCGCGCAGGGGACCGCGAACGAGGCGCCCGAACATAAGGTTGGGGAAGTTCATTATTGGGGCCAACCCGCTGCGCTTGTGGTTGCCGAAAAATTTGAGCAGGCTCGCGATGCCGCCAAGCATCTTGCTATCGAATATGCGCTGGTGTCCGCCGAGTTCAATCCCGAAGACGTCGTCCCAGAACCGCAGCCCGATGGCACAACAAAGGGCGATCTCAACACTGCGATGAAAAAGGCCGATCAGTGCGTCGACCTGACTTTCAAGACTGAAGGCCATGCCAGCGCCGCGATGGAACCGCATGCCGCAATTGCGCAGTGGGACGGCAAGACGCTAACCGTCCACGCTTCGCTTCAGATGCTCAACTACAATATTGCCGAGCTCGCCGACGCACTTGGGCTGAAGCAATCCCAGATCAGGTTGATCTCGCGCTATGTCGGCGGTGGCTTTGGTTCGAAACTTGGGATCAGCGAGGAAGTCGTGGCTGCGTCGGTCGCTGCGATGAAGTTAAAGCGCCCGATACGCGTGGTCATGTCGCGCCAGCAGGTGTTCCAGACCATTATGCGCCGTTCCGAGACTCGGCAACGCGTGCGGCTGGCGGCAAAATCTGATGGTACGTTTACGGGCATGGGACATGAGGCAATCGTATCCAACCTTCCCGGCGAGGAATTTGCCGAACCCGTCACGCAGTCGACCGATTTCCTGTACGCTGGCGATAATCGGATCATGCAGATTGCCGTTGCTCGAATCCATCGGATGACAGCAGGGTCAGTACGCGCGCCGGGTGAAGCCGTTGGGATGCCAGCGCTTGAGGCGGCAATTGATGAGTTAGCTGAAAAACTGGAGATCGACCCTATCGAGCTTCGCTTGCGCAATTTGCCTGACAAGCATCCGGTCGAAGGCACACCCTATTCGTCACGCAAGCTAGCAGAGTGCCTTACTGAGGGCGCAAAATCATTCGGCTGGAAAGAGGGGAAGCGGGCGCCCAGAAGCCGCCGTGAAGGCGAATGGTGGATCGGAACCGGTGTAGCCAGCGCGGCGCGCGTCCATAGTGTCGGCGAAGCAAAGGCGCGGGTGACGCTGCACGCCGATGGCACAGCCTTGGTCGAAACCGACATGACAGATATCGGGACGGGTACCTACGCTATTCTTGGCCAGATTGCCGGCGAAATGCTTGGGCTAAATCCAGATTCAGTTGATGTACAACTCGGCGATACCAAGCATCCACGCGGCCCCGGTTCAGGCGGCAGCTGGGGGGCAGCGTCAATCGGGTCTGCGGTGTTCCTCGCGTGCGAAGCGATAAGGGAGGAATTGGCCCAGCGCGCGAAAATCAAAGCCGAAAAACTGACGTTGAAGAACGGTGAGGTTGGCACGGGCAAATCCTCGTTGCCACTCACCGAACTGATCAGCGGCAAGTCAATTTCAGTGATCGGCCATTATGAACCTGGCGCGGTCGAAAAGAACTTTGTCGCATCGGGTTACGGTGCCTTCTTTGCTGAGGTTGCCGTCAACCACTGGACCGGAGAAACACGCGTTCGGCGGATGACCGGCGCTTTCGGTTTTGGCCGAGTGCTCAACGCTAAGACGGCACGGTCGCAATGTATAGGCGGAATGGTCTGGTGCATCGGCAGTGCCCTAACCGAGGCACTCCATTTTGATCCAAATGATGGACACCTCGTCAATTGCGATCTGGCCGAATATCATGTGCCGGTCCATCGCGACATCCCCGATCTCGACGTAATCATGGTTGAGGAGCGTGATCCCGTGGCGAGCCTAATTCAAGCAAAAGGAATTGGTGAGCTGGGCATGTGCGGCGGAGCCGGGGCAATTGCCAACGCTATTTACAACGCCTGCGGTGCGCGAATGTACGCTTTCCCTATGACACCCGACAAGGTGCTCGCGGCGATGCCTGACTGATGACAAAAACAATCGAACGTCTGGCTGACAATTTCTGGAATATCCGCGGTGACTTCAAAATCGCGCATGTTATAAATATTGGCACGCACATGTCATTGGTCCGTAAACTCGACGGCCGTTTCATTCTGATCGATGCCTACGAGCCTGACGAGCGGGATCGTCTTGAACTGATGAAAATTACAAACAGTGGTTCGCTCATAGATGCCGTGCTTAACGTCCACCCTTTTCATACAGTGCATTGCAAGTTTGTGCACGAGATGCTTCCGCATGCGCGCCTCATCGGCACGCGCCGTCATCATGAACAGAAGCCACAACTAGATTGGGACCCCGCATTAATTGAAGACGTTGCCACGCAGCAGCAATTTGCCGATCTGCTCGACTTTTCGATCCCTGCGGGACTCGAATTCGTGCCCGACGACCCCTCGGTGCACGCCAGCTCGGTTCTCGTTCGCCACCGCCAAAGCGGCATCGTCCATGTCGACGATACGCTCATGTATCTCGTTCCGCCTTCATTGATAAAAATGGTAGCACCCGAACCCAAGCTGCGATTCCATCCGAAACTGGCCGAAGCATTGCAAAAGCGCTCTGGCGCAGCGGACGAATTCGTGCGCTGGGCGAGAGATCTTGCCCGAGACTGGACCGACACACGCATCGTGTGCGCCGCGCATAACGGTATCGCGCATCTGACCGAGCAGACATTCAGTCAAGCAATCGAAGACGCGCTCGAGCAATCGTCCGATATCCTGCAAAACCATCGCAATTCTCTATCCTGAGCGCGCTAAACATCGCGCAACGCCTGTTTGAAAAGAAGGCTCTTTAATGACCGACAAGACAATCCAGACTATCAATCCGTTGACCGAAAAAGTCCTCGGTACATATTCATATATGACCGATGCCGAAGCACTGGAAATCGTCCAGGCGAGCCACAATGCATTTTTGGAATGGCGACTGAAAAGCTTAGATGAACGCGCGAGTGTGATTTCATCGATCGCGACTGAATTGCGCAAATCACGCGATGAATTTGCGCAATTGATGACCGACGAGGTCGGAAAATTACTCCGCGATTCCTTATCTGAAATCGAATTGTGTGCGGCAATCTGTGACTACACAGCAAAAAATGGCCCGGATTTTCTGGCCGATGAGCAGCGTGAAGTTCCGAACGGTAGGGGGTTGGTAACATACGCCCCGCTCGGCGTAATTTACGGAATCCAGCCTTGGAATTTTCCGTGCTACCAGGCTGTGCGCTATTCGATTTCTTGCCTTATGGCCGGCAATGGCGTGCTATTGAAGCATTCGGAAAACTG
>Ga0209480_10003359_pt1 | contig 10480 bp, 9 predicted proteins | sample JI61114C2DNA_FD_187501 | JGI IMG/M metagenome (GOLD analysis project Ga0209480, IMG submission 187501) | Wastewater effluent complex algal communities from Wisconsin, to seasonally profile nutrient transformation and Carbon sequestration -... | ecosystem: Engineered > WWTP > Effluent > Algae...
GGGCAACATCGGCTACCAGGCGCCGGGGCTCATCCCGCTGCGTCGCTCGGCGACGGCGGGACTGCCCGCGGGTTTCCTCCCGAGCCCCGGGTGGGTCTCGCAAGGAGATTGGCGCGGCTGGGTGCCGTTCGAGGACCTGCCGTGGGCGCTCAACCCCGCCGAGGGGTTCATCGTCGCGGCCAACCAGCAGGTCACCGCGGCGACGAGCCCGTTCCTCACCACCGAGTGGGATGCCGGCTGGCGCAGTCAGCGCATCCGTGAGCGGATCCTCGCCGCCGGCGCGGGCACCCTCACCGCCGCAGACCTCGCCTCGATCCAGGGTGACAGCACCGACGGGTTCGCCGAGAAACTCGTCCCCGCACTACTCGCTGTCGACCTGGCCGACGATCCCTTCACCAGCAGCGCGCAAGACCTGTTGCGCTCCTGGGACCTCACCACCCCTGCCGACGGATCACCGTCGTCCGCAGCCGCGGCCTACTTCTATGCGGTGTGGACCAAACTGCTGCAGGCCGCCTTCGACGACCAACTGCCCGTCGACCTGCGCGCCGATGGCGGCTCGCGCTGGCGGCTGGTCATCTCGACCCTCCTGGCCGACCCGACCAACCCGTGGTGGGACGACAAGCGCACCCCGTCGATCGTCGAGAGTCGCGACGAGATCCTGCGCCAGTCGCTCGTCCAGGCCCGCCTCGCCCTCACCAAGTCGCTCGGCTCGGACGTCCAAGGCTGGTCCTGGGGGCGGGTCCACACGCTGACCCTGCGCCACCGGGTTCTCGGCGCCGACACCGTCGCCGCGCCGATCCGGGCCCTGGTCAACCGCGGCCCCTTCGCGCTGCCCGGTGGCTCGGCGGTCGTCAACGCCACCGGGTGGAACGCCTCCGTCGGCTTCGCGGTCAACTGGGCCCCGTCGATGCGGATGGTCGTCGATCTGGGCGACCTCGACGCGTCGACCTGGGTCAACCAGTCCGGCCAGAGCGGGCATCCCGCGAGCCCCCACTACGCGGACCAACTCGGTGCCTGGGCCGACGGGACGACCTTCCCCTGGCCGTTCAGCGACACGGCACTGAGCACCGCCCGCCGCGAGGAACTCCTTCTCACCCCAGCCGGATGAGTCCGCGGCCCGGCGTGAGCACGGCAGTGACCCGCCGGTCGTGTGGCTCGGCGGGGACGTCTGTGTCGAGGAGTTCGTCGTCCCACAGCAGGGTGACGATGTCGACATCGGGGCGCACGTGCACGAGGGCCCGGTCGTAGCTGCCGCCGCCCTGCCCCAACCGGCGACCCGACCGGTCGACGGCCAGCCCCGGGGTGAGCACGAGGTCGCAGGAGGCCAGGGCCTCCGGTCCCTGCCAGGTTCGGTCCAGGTCCCACTCCAGGCTCTTGTCGGCGAGCAGCACCGGCAGTAAGACCTCGTGACCGGCAGCGCGCAGGCGCTCCAGCATCGCCATCGTGGGTGGCTCGGTCGGGAGCGCGACGTATGCCGCCACGCGGCATACCCTCCCGGTGCGACTGCGCACGTCCTCGGCGAGGGCGAGGGCCCCGTCGGCGAGCGCCTCACCCGCGGCTTCGCGGCCCCCGGCGGCGGCCTGGGCTCGGCGGCCGGTGCGGATCGCGCGCCGGAGTGCGGTCTTCGCGGCGCGGACCTCGGGCAGGCTCATGATCGGATCGTAGGCCCGCGGGGCGGGCCGTTAGGCTGGCGCGGTGACTCTGCCCACCGTCCCCTGGAGGATCAAATGAGCGCCGCCGGTCTGGCCGAAGCCGCTCGACGGATGCATGAGCGGGGTCTGGACGAGCGGGCCATTGCGGTCTTCAGCGACTACTACCACCAACTCGAGTTGGGCGCCCAAGGCACTATTCCCGAAGACTCGATCGAGCCGCTGGTCGACCTGACCCGCCTCGATGGTGTCGGGGCGACCGAGGCCGAGCGGGCACAGGCGCTCGGTCAGGTCGTCGTCATCAAGCTCAACGGCGGGCTCGGGACGAGCATGGGCCTGGCGGGTGCGAAGTCGGCGCTGTCCGTGCGTGACGGGCTGACCTTCCTCGACGTCATCGCCCGGCAGGTGCTCGCTCTGCGCGCGCAGTATGCCGCCCCCCTCCCGGTGATCTTCATGAACTCTTTCCGCACGCACGAGGAGACGGAAGCGATCCTCGCGGCCTACCCCGACCTGCCGGTGCGGGGGCTGCCGCTGGGATTCCTGCAAAGCGCCGAGCCGAAGCTGCGGGTCGATGACCTCAGCCCGGTCGACTGGCCGGCCAACCCCGAGTTGGAGTGGTGCCCGCCCGGCCATGGCGATGTCTATCTGTCGCTGGCCCGCACCGGCTTGCTGGATGCGTTGCGGGGCATGGGGATCCGCTACGCGTTCCTCTCCAACGCCGACAACCTCGGGGCCACCTGCGACCCCGACATTGCGGCGTGGCTCTTGCGCGAACAGGTGCCCTACCTCGCCGAGGTGTGTACCCGCACGGTCAACGACCGCAAGGGTGGGCACCTCGCCCGCCGCCGGAGCGACGGACGAATTGTGTTGCGGGACAACGCGATGGTGGTCCCTGGCGAAGAGCCCTTCTTCGCCGACGAGACCCGACACAGCACCTTCCACGCTAACAACCTGTGGGTCGACCTCGACGTCGTCGCCAGGATGCTTGACGAGCGCGCCGGGGTGCTGGGACTGCCGATCATCGTCAACCGCAAGACCGTCGACCCGACCGACAAGTCCTCGACGAAGGTCATCCAGATCGAGTGCGCCATGGGGACGGCCATCGAGGCAATCGACGGTTCGCGGGCGATGCATGTGCCGCGCAGCCGGTTCCGGCCGGTGAAGACGACCAACGAGCTCACCCTCGTGCGCTCAGACCTGTTCCGGTTCGAGCCCGACTGGCGGGTGGCGGCGACGACCGAACGTCCCGATCCGCTCATCGATCTGTCGAGCGAGTTCGCGTTCGTCGACGACCTTGAGCGGCTCTTCCCGGCCGGGGTGCCCTCCCTGCGTGAGTGCGACTCCTTGCGGGTGCGTGGCGACGTCACCTTCGGGGCCGGGGTGGTCTGCCGGGGTGACGTGCTCGTGCAGGGCCCCGTCGCCGTGCCCGACGCCGCCGTGCTGACGGCTGAGTCGGCCGGCGCGAGCGGGTCCGGTGGCTGACCGCACGGTCGAGCAACACCTGGCAGCGGTCCTCGCGGTCGCTCGCCCGCTGCCGCCCGCCGCCCTCCCGCTCGGCGCGGCGGTCGGTCTCGTGGCTGCCGCCAATGTCGTCTGCCTCGTCGACCTTCCCGGCTTCGACAACTCCGCGATGGATGGGTATGCCGTGCGCGCGGCGGACCTGCTCGGAGCGACCCCAAACACCCCCGTGCGGTTGCCCGTCGTGGCCGATCTGGCCGCCGGCGACGCCCCCGCACGCCCGGTCGGCCCCGGCGAGGCGGCCCGGATCATGACCGGAGCCATGGTCCCCGATGGCGCCGACACCATCGTCAAGGTGGAGGACACCGACGCCGGTATGCCGGTCGTCGCCGTTTTCGTCGAGACCCCGCTCGGCTCGTCGATCCGTCGGCGCGGTGAGGACCTCCCCGTCGGCGGCCCGGTGCTGGCGTCCGGGACCGTTCTCACGGCCCGCCATGTCGGTCTGCTCGCGGCCTCTGGGCACGCCACCGTCACGGTCCACCCCCGCCCCAGGGTGGCCGTCGTCTCGACCGGTGCCGAGCTCATTGCCCCGGGAAAACCGTTGCAGCCTGGGCAGATCCACGATTCCAACAGCTACCTGCTCGCTGCCCTCGTCGACGCGGCAGGTGGGCACACGGCATACCGGGGGAGCATCGGCGACCACCCCGACGAGGTGCGCGCGCTGCTGGACCGGCTGGCCACCGAGGTCGACGTCATCGTCACCACCGGCGGGGTCAGCATGGGGGTCCACGACGTCGTCAAGGCAGTGTTGCGCGAGCGCGGCGAGGTCGACTTCGTCACCGTGGCCATGCAACCGGGCAAGCCGCAGGGGTTCGGGGTGCTGGGCGAGCGGCGGGTGCCGTTCTTCGGGCTGCCGGGCAATCCGGTGTCGGCGTTCGTGTCGTTCGAGGCGTTCGTTCGGCCGCTGCTGCGCCGGCTGCTCGGGCTCGAGCCGGCGCTCGCGCCGACCACCCGGGTGCGCCTCACCGCGGCGCTGCGCTCGCCCGCGGGCCGGATGCAGTTCGCCCGCGCCACCGTGTCCCGCGACCCGCACGACGGGCGGTGGCTGGCGACCCCCGTGGCCGGGCAGGGCTCGCACTTCGTCGCGGACCTGGCCGCCGCCGACGCGCTGCTGCTCGTGCCCGCCGAGGTCACCCACTTGCAGGTGGGCGACGAGGTCGAGAGCATCCTCCTATGACCGACCCGGTGAGCGAGGCGGCGCCGGGGCTGACCCATGTCCGCGCCGATGGCAGCGCGCACATGGTCGACGTCAGCGCGAAGCCGATCACGGCCCGCGAGGCCTCGGCCGCCGGACGGGTGGAGTTGTCCCCCGCAGCGGTGGCGGCCCTGCGCGGGGGCACCGTGCCGAAGGGCGATGCCCTCGCCGTCGCGCGGATCGCCGGGCTGCAGGCCGTCAAACGCACCCCCGACCTCATCCCGCTCGCGCATCCCGTCGCGGTTCACGCCGCCTCCGTCGATCTGTCGGTCGACGATGCGGGCGTGGAGATCCGGGCCACGGTCCGCACGGCCGACCGGACCGGGATCGAGATGGAGGCCCTCACTGCCGTCGCGGTCGCTGCTCTGGCCCTCGTCGACATGGTCAAGGCCGTCGACCGGCACGCGCGGATCACCGAGATCCGGGTCACCGCCAAGTCTGGTGGGCGCTCCGGTGACTGGCGGGAGCCGGGCTCGTGAGCTCAGCGCCCCCGCGCCGAGCGGTGGTCATCGTCGCCTCCACCCGGGCCGCCGACGGCACCTACGAGGACCGCACCGGCCCCACCCTCGTCGACGCCCTCACCACCTGGGGGTATGCCGCCACCGGCCCGATCGTCGTCTCCGACGGTGACCCGGTCGGCTTGGCCTTGGCGACCGCCCTACGCGACTCACCTGAGGTCGTCCTCACGACCGGCGGCACCGGGGTGTCCCCGAGCGACCGGACCCCCGAGCAGACCCGACCGTTCCTCGATCGCGAGCTGCCCGGCATACCGGAGCTGATCCGGGCCCGGGGGTTCGCCGGCGGACAGCCGCTGGCCGCAATCTCGCGGGGGCTTGCGGGCGTGAGCGGCCGGACCCTCGTGGTCAACCTGCCCGGCTCGCGCGGCGGGGTGCGCGATGCGATCGACGTCCTCGGGCCGATCCTGGATCACGTTGTCGAGCAACTCGCCGGCGGCGACCACGAGGCTGTCGGATGAGCCCCGGGCGATGGCCCGTGAGCCTCCGGGTCGCCGACGGGCTGACCCCGTCGTTGGTCCTGCGGCCGTTGCACCGCCGCGACCAGTCGGCGTGGGAGGCCCTGCGCCGGGACAACACGGCATACCTCTCCCGCTGGGAGCCCACACCCCCTGACGGGATGATCGTGCGAACCGGCTTCGGTGGGTATGTCCGCTCCCTCAACCGGGACGCTCGGGCCGGAAACATCGCGCCGTTCGCCGTGGAGGTCGACGGGGAGTTGGCCGGGCAGGTCCACCTCTTCGGGGTGATGCGCGGGTCGCTGCTCTCCGGGGCGGCCGGCTATTGGCTGGGGGAGCGGTTCGCTGGGCAAGGTGTGGCCACCCGGGCGCTCGCGGCGCTGATCGACTATGCCCTTGGTCCGTTCGGGCTGCATCGGGTCGAGGTCAACATCCGGCCCGAGAACGTCGCGTCGTTGGCCGTCGTCGCGCACCTGAAGTTCCGCGAGGAGGGGGTGCGAGAGCGTTACTTGCACATCGAGGGGGACTGGCGCGATCACCGGACCTTCGCGCTGACGGTCGATGACCTCGGTGGCCTCCCGACGATCGAACGGTGGCATTTACCGGGCTGATCGGCGTTTTCACAGCAGTCACACGCGCCTCATCCGCGACACACCGGGCCACGTCCGCCGGGGTGCCGTCAGGGGTCCATACGGTAGTCGCGTGCAGCCCTCGTCCCTGATCTTCGTCGCCATCATTGCGATCTGGGCTGCCTTCCTCGTCCAGCACTGGGTGCGCCGCCGCGAGGCCCTCTCGACCGCGCGGTCGGTCGACCGGTTCAGCGAGGCCATCCGCCTGCTCGACCGCACCCCCGCGCGGGTGTCCGCCGAGCCCCGCCCAGCCCCCCAGGTGTATGCCGCCCTCGCCTCGCCGCTCGTGGCCCGGAGTGGTGGCGGTTCTGGTGCTGTTGTTGCTGCTGGGTCTGGTGCTGCGGCTGGTGTTGGGTCTGGGTCTGGTGCTGCGGCAGCCGAGGTGCTCGCCGGGCCCGCGCCCGCTGGTCCTCGCCCCACGGCGACGGCCCCGAACCGCCGAGGCCCCCGACTTGCGCTGTGGGGCCGCCGCGTCCGCGGGCTGTCCTTCCTCGGGCTGGTGGCGCTCGTTCCGGTCACCGTCGTGCTGTCGGCGCTGTCGGTGTTGCGCTGGACCTCGGTCCTCGTCGCGGTCCTCTCGCTGGTCCTCGGTCTGGTCATGCTCCGGTATGCCGCCGTCCACGAGCGCACCCTGGCCAAGGTCGGGCGGTCGATGGCCGCCTCCGAACTCTCGGGGCAGCGTGCCGCCGCGGCGACCGGGTCGGCTGCTCGGCCGGCGCCCCGGCGACGGTCGGCCGCTCCGGCTCGCCGCGTTGTCGCGACGCCGGGCGGTGCCGCACCCGCCGTTGCCCCCGCGGCCTCGGCTGCTGACGCTCCCGCCCAGGAAACCTCCGAGAGCGCGACGGCGACGGCTGATCAGACGCCTGCCGCTCAGACCCCTGCTGCGCTGACCCCTGCAGTTCAGGTGGCCGCGGTCACGATCGAACCCGCCGGAGAGCGGGCCTCGCGGCGCGCGGCATACGCCCAGTATTCCGCCGACGGGACCTGGGAGCCGGTGGCTGTCCCGCCGCCTACCTACACGCTCAAGGCACGCGCTGCCCACCCGCAGCCCGAGCCTGCCGAGGTGACCGCGACCCCCGAGCCGATGGTTGCCGAGTCGGCCGCAGACGACACCCACGTGCGAGCCGTCGGCGACTGACCCGGCCGAGTGCGCCGATCAGGACGGCGACAGCGCGGGGTCCTCGTCGGACTCCCCGCCACCTGATGCGCTGCCCGCGCCTTCGTCTGGGGCGGCGCCGGACCCGGTGAGTTGTTTGACGACCGCGTTGACCACAGCGGCCAGGGGTACTGCGACGAGCGCGCCGACGACCCCTGCAACGACGACGCCGGCGGTGATCGCGAGGATCACCGCAAGGGGGTGCACGCTCACCGCTCGGCCGAGCAGGATCGGCTGGAGCACGTGCGACTCGATCTGCTGGACCGCGAGAACCCCGGCAAGCATGAGCAAAGCGGCGATCGGACCGTGCGCGACGAGCGCGAGCAGCACGGCCACCATGCCGGACGCGAGCGCGCCCACGATAGGGATGAACGCGCCGAGGAAGACGATCGCACCGATCGCCGGGGCGAACGGCACCCGCAGGAGCAGAGCGACCACGGTGATGCCAACAGCGTCGACGAGGGCCACGAGGATGGTCGCGCGCGTGAAGGCGGTGAGCTGAGTCCAGGCGACCTCTCCTGCGCCGGCGACCCGCACCCGGGCCGTCCGCGGGAACAACCGGACGACCCACCCCCAGATCCGGGCACCCTCAAAGAGGAAGAAGAACAGCGCGAACAGGCTGATGAACAGCCCGGCAACGACGTGCGAGGCCCCGAGTCCGGCCTTGGTGAGCCCCGAGCGCAGCCCCTCACTTGTCTGCAACGCGTTCTTGGCGTCGTCGAGATACTGGGTGAACTGCGTGTCGCTGATCTTGAAGCTTGTCTGCAGCCAGGTCTTGATCGTCTCGATCCCGGTGCCGACCTGCGCGGCCATCTGCGGGAAGCCGCCGGTCAACTGGCTGCCCACGAGGAACAGCAGTGCCCCGATCGCGAGGATCGTCGCCAGGACCGTGAGCGCGGCGGCCGGGGCGGGCCGCCCGAGTCGGGCCCGCAGCCACTGGTTGACCGGGTTCAGCATCGCGGCGAGCAGCACCGCGACGATGACCGGGATCACGGCCTCGCTGACGAAGCCCAGCAGGTAGGCGAACGCGACGACCGCGCCCGCGATCGCCAGCAGGCGCCAGGCCCACTCGCTCGCGGCGCGGACCGGGGCGGGGATCGGTGAGGGGGTGCTCGACATGGCCACAGGGTATGCCGTGCGCCCCGTTCGCTCGCGGCATACCGGGTCGGCTCGGGGTCGCCTGCGGGTCGGCTCCGGGTCGGCTCGGGGTCGGCTCCGGGTTGTCCCTCGGGAGCCTGGGGTCGCGGGGGCCGTCGTCCTGAACATTGTGTGGCTCCACCACCCTGGGAGTGTGTTCAGGCCGCACGATCCCCGTTCGGGGCTGGCGCAGAGTCTGGGAGGGCGGCATACCCAGCCTTGCTGCGGGCCGAGCGGGCGGCGAGCAGGCTCGTGACGGTGACGGTCGCGAGGATCCCTACGATCACCGCAAGGGACAGCCATGTGGGGATCTCGGGCACCCAGGCCCACACCCCGTGCGCCCAGTGGAGCACCAGTTTGGCCCCGATGAAGGCGAGGATCAGCGCGAGGCCGTGACTGAGGTGGGCGAGCGAGGCGAGGGCTCCGGCGAGGACGAAGTAGAGCGCGCGCAGACCTAACAGGGCGAACGCGTTGGTGGCGAAGACAAGGTAGGCGTCCTCGGTGATGCCGAAGACCGCGGGGACCGAGTCGATGGCGAAGACGATGTCGGTGGCGAGGATCGCGATGGTGACCAGGGCCATCGGGGTGAGAGCCTTGCGGCCGTCGGCGAGTCGGGTGCGCAAGCGCGGGCCGTCGTAGGTCTCGGTCACCGGCCAGAACCGACGGACGAACCGCACGCTGCGCAGCGAACCGACGTCGACGGCGTGGTCGGTGTGGTTGAGCGCGTCTCTCCCAACCTTCACGGCCGTCGCCAGCAGGATGGCGCCGAAGAGGAGGAAAGCCCACGAGAAGCTCGCGATGAGCTGCGTCCCGAGGGCGATGAAGATCCCACGCAGGACCAGGGCGCCAGCGACGCCGATGAGCAGGGCGCGTTGTTGGAGTTCCTTGGGCACGGCGAAGGCGGTGAGCAGCAAGAGGAAGATGAACAGGTTGTCGACTGACAGCGACTTCTCGACGAGGTAGCCGGTGTAGTACTCCAGGCCGGTCTGGCTGCCGTGGGTGTTCCAAAGCCAGACCCCGAAGCCGACGGGGATCGCGATGTAGAACGCCGACCAGGCCAGAGCTTCGCGCATCCCGACCTCGTGCGGGCGGCGGGTGAGCAGGAAGTCGATGCCGAGGAGCGCGACGACCGCGCCGATCGTGACCCACCAGAGAGTGGCGTCGGCGATGGAGGTGAGCGCCGGCGTGACGGTGGGTGCGGAAAGCAACATGAACGGGGGGGTCCTCAAGTCGGGGCCTGAGGTCTCCTTCACCGCCTGCTTCGGGCTGTGACGCCCGAGTGGCGGCCCCGCCCGGGAGCGTCGCGGGACGCTCGTGATGACCGGGTCAGGTCTGGGAAGTACTCCCCTCGTGCCCGGACTCTAGCGGGGCGGGGCGATTTACGCAACGCAGGTATGCCGTTAAGCCCCGTTGGCTCGCGGCATACCCGGGCTGTGGGGGTGCTGGCTTGGTGCCACTGCGGCGCCTGATGTTAGAGTGTCCGACGCATCTGGGGCTGTGGCGCAGTTGGTAGCGCGTCTCGTTCGCAATGAGAAGGTCAGGGGTTCGAATCCCCTCAGCTCCACTCGATGGAAACCCCGTTCGACCAGCAGGAACGCCTGTGGTCGGGCGGGGTTTCGTCGTTTGCGCCGGGCAGGCAATCTCGTCCGAAACCCTTGTGCCCGAAGTGAATTGATGGCCGGACACCTTGCCGAAGGACTCGAACACTTGTATGATTGAGGTATGAGTCAACCGGCGACAGTAGTGGTGCAAGCGGCGGATGTCGAGGACGTCCACGCTCGCACCGCTGCCGTGTGCGCCCGGTTGGCCAGGGCCCACGCCGAGCTCGTCGAGATCACCCGCGAGGTGTTGGAGGCCGAGCTGTGGGCCGAGGGCGGCATCCGCTCGCCGCAGCACTGGCTCATCGTGCGGGCCGGGCTGTCACCGAGTCGAGCCCGCGAGGTCGCCCTGCTCGCCGCACGCAGCGACGAGCTGCCCGAGACGCTCTCGGCCATGTCTGACGGCCGGTTGGGTGTCGATCAAGCCGCAGTGGTCGCGCGGTATGTGCCCGCGGCATACTCCGCGCAGGCGAGTGAGTTGGCGGAGTTGGCGACGGTGACGCAGTTGCGCCGGTCACTGGCGCGCTATGCGTTCGCCGATGAGGCGGGTGACTCGCCCGACCAGGCGTCGACGGAGGACACCAAGAGCACCGAAGAGGCCCCGCATTCAGGACCGGAGACCGAG
>Ga0209480_10003361_pt1 | contig 10478 bp, 6 predicted proteins | sample JI61114C2DNA_FD_187501 | JGI IMG/M metagenome (GOLD analysis project Ga0209480, IMG submission 187501) | Wastewater effluent complex algal communities from Wisconsin, to seasonally profile nutrient transformation and Carbon sequestration -... | ecosystem: Engineered > WWTP > Effluent > Algae...
GCCGCGCTGACGCTGGCCATGGTGGCTCTGTGCAGTGCAATCCTGGTCATGCCGATCGACGAGGAGGTGCCGGCCACGCCTCGGCGTGCGCCCTGGCCGGTCGCCGTGCTCGCCTTTGCCGTGGCGATCTTCGCAATCACCTACATCTGCATGAAGCGAGACGAGGACTGATGATCCCCAGCCTCTCAACCATCTTGCACCTTGGAACGCACATGAACACGCCGGCCGCGAGGGGCAGCTTTGAAGCCAACAGGCACACCAATCGGCGTCGACGTACAGCAACCACTTTCGCTGGGTGACCTTGCCAATCTGCGGCCCATCAGGCCTGCCCGCCGCCTTGCCTCTGGACACGATGCAGCCCCGAGAGTGCGTCGAGTTCGTCTACTCGCTGGTGCGTGCTGCTGCCGCTAGCCTCATCTGTTCGCGTAAAGCTTTCCGGCCCACGCTGTTCGTCGCCCGCCAAGCCTTCAGGGCCAGGTCCAGGAAGGCCCTCTCGGACGGTGCCACCACATCGCTCTCACGAGCCTCGTCGAGCCATCCCGCTGGCTTGCCATGGTGCTGCTCGATCTGCCGGGCCAACTTGTCGCCGATGGGCCGCGAAGACTTGATCTGGCTCCACATGCTGGGAGAGATCTGCAGCGTCGCCGCAAACATCTGCTCCAGGCCCTTGGGAGGAGCCCCGGCGGCGAGCGCCTTCTCGGCGTAGGCCTGGAAGAGCGCCAGTGCGTTCTGTCTTCTGGTGATGGTCGTGTTGGCCACTTGTCGTGCTTGCGATGCAACGAGTTCAGACAACATTGTCGCAGGGGGTTGACGGCAGGGTAAAGACTATTTACAGTCCGCCTCCTCTGCTCATCGAGCACAACTTTCTTCAAAGAGCTTCATCGTGAAAACCAGGCACGTCACAAGAACCAACCGACCCATCAAGGGTCTGGTCGCGTTCGTGCGCGCCGCGGCGATGGGGTCGCTGGGCGCACGCGACGTCGCCTTGCATCAGGTCTATCCGATGAGCTGCCGATTCGAGCCATCCATTGGTGGCTGGCAGCTTGATCGGAACGAGGACCGAATGCATCCGGGAGAGGGCAGCGCGTAGACGCGCACCCTCCAAGCTCTGTACGCAGAGGCCCGGAATCCGAAAGGATCCGGGCCTTTTTCATTTCTGACTTCAACCGGTCTGCGCATCGGCGCAGACCCGCGATCGATGGATCGCACCACCGGCGACGGTGGACGCTCTTTAACAACTTGCTGCGAGGCGACCTCGGTACTGACCGATGGATTGCCTCGCAAATTTTGCGGATGTAGCTCAGTTGGCAGAGCACGACCACGCCATGAGTCATGGGTGATCGGGGCCACGAGTTCGAGACTCGTCATCCGCTCCACTTCGGGTGTGTCCTTTCACTCCGTTGCCGCGTGACATGGTGTTGGCGGTGCGGGATGTGCGCGACCCTTGGCCAGGCCACGTGCAGCGAGACACCACATCCGACGGGATGCTCGCGTTTGGGCACAGCCGAAGTGGATCTACATCGCCCTCGTAGCTCAGCAGGCAGAGCAGCCGCCTTGTAAGCGGCAGGCCGCGCGTTCGAACCGTCGCCGAGGGCACCACCAGTCAAGTCGCGTTCGTCTAGACGGCCGAGGACACCACCCTTTCAAGGTGGATACGCGGGTTCGAATCCCGCACGCGACGCCAGCACAAGGAACCCTCGTCGAGCTCACGCTTCGGGGGCGGAAATCGGCCGCAACGATTGGGCGGCGCCGGAACCCGTGACCGGATGGACATTGCTTCGTTAACTCAGTGGCCAGAGTGCCGGCCTGTCTAGCCGGAAGCCGCGGGTTCGAATCCCGCACGGGGCGCCAGATCGGATTGCCGAGATAGCTCAGCAGGTAGAGCGGCGCGTTGAAGGCGCGCGCGTCGGGGGTTCGATTCCCTCTCTCGGCACCAGACAGTCAGAACCTCGTTAGCTCAGTTGGATCAAGAGCGCCGGTCTACGAAGCCGGAGGTCGCACGTTCGAATCGTGCACGAGGTGCCATCAATGGGTGCGTGGCAGAGAGGCCGATTGCGGCTGCCTGTAAAGCAGTCTCCCACGGGACACGGTGGTTCGAATCCATCCGCACCCACCAGCCATACCGGGCTAGCTCAACTGGCAGAGCGGCGGCCTCCAAAGCCGAAGGTTCGCGGTTCGATTCCGTGGTCCGGTGCCAGTGCATCTCGACGTAGCCAAGTGGTTGAAGGCGGCGGCCTGCAAAGCCGCAGGCGCAAGCCCGCATCCGTTCGAATCGGATCGTCGAGTCCAGGCCTCGTTAGCTCAGCGGACGAGAGCGGCCGGCTTCTACCCGGCGGGTCGGCCGTTCGAATCGGTCACGAGGCACCAGTTCATTTCCCCGATAGCGCAGATGGCAGAGCGCCTGGCTGTTAACCAGGAGGTCCGTGGTTCGAAGCCACGTCGGGGAGCCAGTTCAGTTTGATCTCGCGTAGCTCAGTGGCAGAGCACCGTCTTGATAAGGCGGGGGTCGGTGGATCGTTCCCACCCGCGAGTACCAGTTTCAGCTCGGTGTGGCGCAGATGGCAGCGCGCGTGATTTGGGATCACGAGGCCGCAGGTTCGAGACCTGCCACCGAGACCAGACAAGCGTGCACTTGGGTGTGGCCGTAGCTCAATGGCAGAGCCGTGGGCTGTGAACCCGCTGGTGCCGGTTCGACTCCGGCCGGTCACCCCCAAGCGCATGCACTTCGAGGCGTCGCGAACTCGAGCGGCAGAGAACCGGGTTCGTACCCCGGATGGTCAGGGTTCGAGCCCCTGGCGACGCACCACTCATCAACCCCTCGTGGCGGAATAGGCAGACGCGCCGGTCTCAGAAACCGGAGCCCGCAGGGCGTGTCCGTTCGACTCGGACCGAGGGGACCAGCCGGCAGTCCGGTAGCTCAGCGGCAGAGCAGCGCCCTCATAAGGCGAAGGCCGGTGGATCGTGCCCACCCCGGACCACCATCGAGATCAGCAACACGAGACCATCAACCACCAAAGGAGGTGTGCCATGAAACCGATCGACCAAGACGACGTCAGCTTTCACGGTCACGAGCAAACGGCGCAAGGGCTTCCCGTCTGAGACGGGAGTCAAGCGCGGTGACCGCGTGGTCGGCGGCGCGAAGGAGCTTATCGAGAAGCTCGGCCGCAACGATCCGTGCCCCTGCGGCTCAGCGAGGTCGTTTCAAGCGCTGCTGCCTTCGCAGTGGATGCTTTTGACGGCGTGAACCGCGATCACTATCGGCGTTGAACCATTGATGCCGATGACCAACGAGGAGAGCTGCCCGAGTGGGAAGGGGCTGGCTTGCTAAGCCAAGGCCGGCGACGCTGTCGCCGCGGGCGTTCGATTCGCTCGCTGCTCCGCCACCAGGCCACGTGGGTGTAGCTCAGAGGCAGAGCAGCCGGCTTTTAACCGGCAGGCCAGGGTTCGACTCCCTGCGCCCGCACCATGGTCCTAGATCTGCCGGGGTGTAGTCGAGTGGCCTCAGACAGCCGGCTTTGAACCGGTGCACGCAGGTTCGAATCCTGTCACCCCTGCCATCCACCAGCCCCTTAGCTCAGAGGCAGAGCAACGCTCCTACAAAGCGAAGGTCGACGTTTCGAAATCGTCAGGGGCTACCAATCCATCTCTACGTCCGTAGCTCAGCTGGAAGAGCGCGACCCTCCGAAGGTCGAGGCCGGTGGTTCGAACCCGCCCGGACGTGCCATAGCGAAGTCACCCACGTAGCGGCCAAGAAAGGAGGCCACCCATGCACCCACACCACAGCCATGTGCTGCAACTCGACATCCAGGGCACGCCACAGGCGTGGATCTCGCTCGAGCACGCGGCCCTGCATGTGGCGACGGGCTCGGTGGCGTGGGTCGACGGCGATGGCCCGCTGGCCACGCTGCGAGGTGGCTTCAATGTCGCACGCGGCCGGCAGTCGGTCATCGACGTGCACCCGATCATCGCGCTGCACGGCGCGTCCAAGGTCAACCTGTTCGATGTGGTGCCGGCTTTCAGCAAGGGCAAGCTGTTCCGGCGTGACAGGCTGACCTGCGCGTACTGTGGCCAGAGCTTCAACGAGCGTGACCTGCAGTGCGAACACATCGTGCCGGAGTCGCGCGGTGGCGGCTGGACCTGGATGAACCTGGTCACCGCCTGCGGTGGTTGCAATGGACGCAAGGCTGACCGCACGCCGGAGGAAGCGGGCATGCCGCTGGTGTACCTGCCGTACGTGCCAAGCCGATTCGAGGACTTCCTGCTCGAGGGCCGGCACATCCGGGCAGACGTGCACGAGTGGCTCACGGCGAGGCTGCCGAAAGGCTCGCGCCTGAACTGAGCCGCACGGATTGCTGGGCGACGTTTCGGTCAATGCAGATGAATCTACGGTAGACACGCGCGCTGGCTCGTCAAGGGTCGGCGCGCGCCCTTTGCTGCGATGCTGGAAGCCTGCGTCCGAATCCCGGTTCAGCAATGGATGGCAGAGTGACGCCACATCGACCCTGGTCAACGACTTCTTAAAGTGAGACGAACATGGAACATAACTACAACACCGAACAACCCGACGGCGGCGTGCCCATCAAGATGTGGACGCGCGGCGTGCCTGTGGAGGAAGAAGCGAAGAAGCAGCTCGCCAACGCGGCGCGCCTGCCCATCGTTTTCAAGCACATCGCCGCGATGCCCGACGTGCACCTGGGCATCGGTGCGACGGTCGGTTCGGTGATCCCGACCTTGCGCGCGATCATTCCGGCCGCCGTCGGTGTGGACATCGGCTGCGGCATGATGGCCTGCAAGACCACGCTGCATGCGAACGACCTGCCGGACAACCTGGCGCAGCTGCGTGCCGCGATCGAGCGTGCCGTGCCGCACGGCTCGTCGCCGCGCAACCGCGGTCGTGACCAAGGGAGCTGGGAGAACCCGCCCGATGCGGTGGACCAGGTCTGGGCGACGCTGGTGGACGAGTTCGACGTCCTGTGCGAACTGCACCCGCGCATCAAGAACACGAACAACCGCAAGCACCTGGGTACGCTGGGCACCGGCAACCACTTCATCGAGGTCTGCCTCGACGAGGACGGTTTCGTGTGGCTAATGCTGCACTCGGGCTCGCGTGGCGTGGGCAACGCGATCGGTACCCACTTCATCGAACTGGCGAAGAAGGATGCCGAACTGCACCAGCGCAACCTGCCGGACCAGGACCTCGCGTACTTCGAGGAAGGCTCGCAGTACTTCGGCGACTATGTGCGCGGGGTGGGCTGGGCGCAGAAGTTCGCGGCGCGCAACCGCGAGGTGATGATGACCAACCTGATCGCGACGGTACGCAAGGTCATCAGCAAGCCGTTCGAGTCGCACGTCGAGGCTGTCAACTGCCACCACAACTACGTGCAGCAGGAGCGCCACTTCGGTGAGGATGTGTTCGTGACGCGCAAAGGTGCGGTGAGCGCGAAGCGCGGTCAGCTGGGCATCATTCCCGGCAGCATGGGTGCACGCAGCTACATCGTGCGCGGCCTGGGCAACGCCGAGAGCTTCGAGAGCTGCAGCCACGGTGCCGGCCGCGTGATGAGCCGCACCAAGGCGAAGAAGCTGTTCACGGTCGACGACCAGATCAAGGCGACCGAAGGCGTCGAGTGCCGCAAGGACAAGGACGTGATCGACGAGATCCCGATGGCCTACAAGGACATCGATGCCGTGATGGAAGCGCAGAAGGACCTGGTGGAAGTCGTCCACACTTTGAAGCAGGTGGTGTGTGTGAAGGGCTAAGTTGGGGGGAAGGGCCGTGTGGCTCTCACCCCACTTCAAGATGAATGGGAGGGAGTCATGAACAACGAAGCACTGATCAGCGCGCACCCGATCGAACCGGCGATGCGGGAGCAGATCCTCGATAGCCTGCAGCGACTCGAAGTCGATCACGACGTCAAGGTGCTGTTCGCCTGCGAATCCGGAAGTCGCGGCTGGGGCTTCGCTTCGCCGGACAGCGACTACGACGTGCGCTTCATCTACGTGAACCGCCTGTCGTGGTACCTGACGGTGGAGTCGGGCCGCGACGTGATCGAGCAACCGATCAGCGGCGACCTGGACGTGAACGGCTGGGACCTGCGCAAGACGCTGCAGCTTCTGCGTCAGTCGAACCCGACGCTGCTGGAGTGGCTGCGCTCGCCGATCGTCTACCTCGAAGAGGCCGACACGGTGGCGCGCCTGCGTGCGCTGGCGGAAGACGGCTTCTCGGCCGTGCGTGGCTACCACCACTACGTGTCGATGGCGAAGAAGAATTTCCGCGAGCACCTGCGCGGGGAGGAGGTGCGCTACAAGAAGTACTTGTACGTGCTGCGGCCATTGCTGGCGGCGCGCTGGATCCGCGACGGGAGAGGTGTGCCGCCGATGCGCTTTGCAGAACTGGCGGAGGCCACCCTCGACGATCGTGCGCTGCTGGACGAGATCAACCGACTGCTCCAAGTGAAGATGCGCGCTGGTGAAGCGGCGACGAGTCCGCGGTGGGTTGGCATCCACAACTTCATCGAGAACGAACTCGAGACCGCTGGCGCGCAGCTGGTCGTGGATTCGTCTCGACCGGACACCTCGATGCTGGACGCCTTCCTGTACGAGACGGTTCAGAAGAATGAACGAGAGAAGAATGGAACTGATTGAACTCGATGGCTCGACCGGCGAAGGCGGTGGCCAGATCCTGCGCACGGGACTGGCGCTGTCGATGTGTACCGGCCAGCCATTGGCGATCCAACGCATCCGGGCGAAGCGTCCGAAGCCGGGACTGATGCGCCAGCACCTGACCTGCGTGCAGGCGGCTGTGGCCGTCTGCGGCGCGAAAGTGGAAGGGGCGGAACTCGGCTCGCAGACCTTGGTCTTCGAGCCCGGACCGGTGCGCGCCGGCGACTATGCCTTCAATGTCGGCACGGCGGGAAGCTGCACCCTCGTTCTTCAGACGGTGCTGCCAGCGCTGATGCTGTGCGCCGAGCCCAGCCGGGTGTCGCTCAGCGGTGGCACGCACAACCCGATGGCGCCGCCGTTCCACTTCCTCGAACGCAGCTTCGCACCGCTGCTGCGGCGCCTCGGTGTGGGTCTGGATCTGGAACTGCGCCGGCTGGGCTTCTATCCGGCCGGCGGGGGCGAGCTTTCAGCGGTGGTTCGGCCGACTGCCGGGGGTCTGCTGCCCTTCGACCTGACCGATCGAGGTCCGGTGCAGGAGGCGTACGCAGAGTGCTTCGCGCCGGCCTTGCCGAGTGCCGTGGCGGTGCGTGAACTCGCGGCACTGGCGCGCGCGCTGGGCTGGTCGGGAGAGCAACTGCGCACGCCGGCCGTGCGGCAGAACGAGGGCCCTGGCAATGCGCTGTTGGCCACGATTGCCTATGCGCATGTGAGTGAGGTCGTCACCGTTTTCGGTGAGAAGGGCGTGAGTGCAGAGCAGGTTGCGGGTGCTTTGGTCAAGGAGGTAAGAGCCTACCAGGCGAGCGAAGGCGCGCTGGGCCAGCATCTGGCGGATCAGTGGATGTTGCCGCTGGCACTCGCCGTCGTGGAACGAGGCGGCGCGGCGTCCTTCACCTGCACCGAGCTGACTGAACATGCCACGACCAACATCGGGGTGATCGAGAGGTTCCTGCCTGTGCGGTTCGATGTCGTGCCGGGCGATGCCAGCTCGTGCGTGCGGGTCGTCGCCTTGGCGCGCCAGTGACATCCCGAGGCTCTGGTCGCGGGCGCCGGGCGGAAGGCTGCGGTGCGGTGCCCAGGCGCTAGGATGGCCGACAACATGACAGGGACGCCGGGCGATGCATCGGGGAGGAACTACTACGACGAGCTGTTCGACCGCTTGTCGGTCCGCCCGTCGACTCCGTTGGCTGTCGAGTCGGTGGCGGAAGCCTACCTTGACGGCAAGCCGCAAGTGCTCCGAAAGAAGAGGACCACGAGGAGAGAACGCGACAGGCTGTTCTGGTCCAGCCGGCCGGTGATCGAGTGCCCGTCTGACTCGTGGAACTCCGAGGTGATGGTGCTGGCGCTGGCGCGATACCTCGGGCAAGAGCCGGTTGCTGCTGCGGGTCTGGTGTCTCGCGTCGCGAAGGTGGCGCCGGCTGCACTGGTCCGTGCGGTCAGGTACTCGGGGCTGGTCTTGAACCAGCACTCGCCACGTCGCACTGAACTGGACGAGGCCGCTGTCGGACAGGCGGAAGTGCTCGAACTGTGCCGCGTGCTCACGATCTTCGACCTGGCCTATCGGCACCGGCTGGCGACCCTGCACATGCAGAAGGCGTTTCTGTCCGACCTGTCGGCCTTCGACCTCTTGGTCTATGCCAGCCTCTACGCCTTCGAGCGGTTGGTTCCGAGGGACTTCGAGACCCGGACGCTTTCGCCGGCTACAAGCGCTGATTCTCAGGTCGCCTGGGACGCGATCAACGATTTGCTGGCATGGAAGCTGGAAGGCACCGAGGCGTCTTCGCTGAAGTTGTCCGACGATGACATCGGCCGCTCGGTGGTCGCTCATCTTCGCCCCATCCTGTTTGAGGACGACCATGGCGTCGCCGGGGCAGCGTTTGGCCGGTTGCGTGCCTTTCACGATCTGGTGGCCGCCCAGATCGAGTTGAACGAGTTCGTCGAGAGGTCTGCGAATGCCTTCAGCTACGACGACAGCATCCGGTTTGTGCGGCAGGGCGACCGCCTTGAGATCATGGAGGTCGACCCTGGGGCGCGGACGGCCTGGCAGCGAGACGGGCGGAAACTTGAGCGGCTGCACGGCTACTGGCTGCATCGCGCGATGGATGACTTTGTTGCCTATGTGGCCGCCGATCCTGGCCGGTGGGCCATCGGTCGTCCGGAGAATGGAGATGCCAACCGACTGGCGTGGCTCCGGGCCTTGCAGGCGCATCTTTGTCTGCGGGAGGTGTACGGGGTTGCCGACGCCGTGGTGACCGATGGCGGCGACCGGGTCGATCTCTTCCAGGCCCTGCTGTCGCTGAACCTGATGTCGGTGTTCTTCCAGGCGGACTTCCTGGCTGCATTTGCGACACGCCTGGAGGCCACGGGAACCTGGATCGGAGCGTTGCAGCGGCTGGCCTTCGACGGCTTGCGGGAAGGCCTGCAGAACCGGCTGCCGCTGACCTGGTCCGGCCGCGATGCGAAGGTGGCCAACATCACGGGGTGGACCGTAACGGCAGCCCGCCCGCAAGGCGATGCCAGCGTGGCGTCCGCGATCCTGGACTTCTGGACCTACGACCTTGTCGCGATGGCAGCGCAGTTCAAGGGTCACTCGCCGGGTCTGCGACCGCACTTCTACGAACGGCCAGTGCTGAAGCTCGGGTCGACATTGGTTCAACTGCCTTGGATCGTCGGTCTGCAGAACAGCAGCACCGCTGCGATCAACAACCTGCGTCGGCTGGGCGCGCGACGGGGTCAGGCCCGCGATGAGACGCAGCGCATCGAAGCTGCGCTGGCACGGTTGCTCGAATCTCGCGGCTTCACGACCCTGCTCAACTGGAAGCCGCCGCGGGACGAAGACGATCCTGGCGAGGTGGACGTGATCGCCACGCTTGGCCAGCACCTCTTCGTGCTGGAGGTGAAGTCAACCTTCCTGCGCCGTTCGCAGGAGGAAGCCTGGCTTCATGCCAGCAGCACCTTGCGGAAGGCCGGTCGCCAGCTCCAGCGCAAGCTTGCAGCCGTGTCGCAGGCCATCGGCTCGGATCTGGAGTTCCGCACTTCGCTCGGCTTGACCGAGCCTCCGGCCCCGCAACATCACCATGGCTGGATCGTCGACACCTGCATCGAGTGCGACCACCAGCGCTTCTCTGGCTTCCTGAAAGTGTCGATCGAGGAGGTGTTGATCGCGCTTCGAGACGACCGTCACCTCCTGAACGATCCCGAGGGCTTGCTCGCCGGGACCTACGCCGCGGACCAGTCCGTTGAGGACGATACGCATCCATCCGCCTCGACGCTGTACCCTGAGGGCTTTCGCGTCGAGCGCTTCATTGAAGTGATCGAGACTGAGGCTGTCTGGGAAGAGATTGCCGCCGATACTTCGGCGTGAGCTAACTCGCTCGGACGTCCAGCTTAGCGCTGCAGCGTCTGCTGCTTATCGGCATAGTCCGTAGCAGCGTTGATTGGAGCGCTTGAGATCGTTGGCGGGTGCTTCCCGGTGTGGCCTTGGCGAGTGCGACGCCCAAGGCTGAACGACTGCTGGCCGCCATGACGCTTGCCCTAAAGGATGCCTGCCAAGGGTCGATTGCGGCTGCCCCTGTGCCGCCTGCCGTGCCCCACCGCTGCCGGTCACCACCGTCGCAGCCATTTTGCGGAATATGCTCGCAACCTCGTCCACCCGCGAATGAACCCCTACATGGCAACGAAGAAGACCGGTCCGACCCTTGCCACGCTGAACGCGCAGATTGCCAAGCTGCAGGCCCAGGCCGAAGCGCTTCGCGCCAAGGAAGTTGCCGGAGTCGTCGCGCGCATCCGCGAGGCGATCGTGCACTACGGCCTGACAGTCG
>Ga0209480_10003362_pt1 | contig 10478 bp, 22 predicted proteins | sample JI61114C2DNA_FD_187501 | JGI IMG/M metagenome (GOLD analysis project Ga0209480, IMG submission 187501) | Wastewater effluent complex algal communities from Wisconsin, to seasonally profile nutrient transformation and Carbon sequestration -... | ecosystem: Engineered > WWTP > Effluent > Algae...
AGTCCATGTAAAGCTGTTGTCTTGCCACTCCTTTGCGACACCTTCAGGATTTTTGTCGCTGGTCGCCTCTTCGGCCATAAGGATGGGCGACCCCACAAGGTCGCTCAGATCGCCAACAATACTATCCACAGTAACCGATTCGCAGCAGTCCTGACTGTGGAACATGCGCCACACACTGCCGTCTGTCGATGTAAATACGATCTCGCTGTCGTCTTTGTTTTCGACTTTCGACAACACCTTCCCGATAAGGTCTTTTACGTCAGCCATGATGTGAAGCTCCTTTTCACGTTGAGGCTAGAGCCCGGCCGGTGACAGAAACGCCGGCCGGGCTTGTCTATTGTAAGCCCGTGGGCATGAAAAAGCCCGCGGAAAGCGGGCTCGGTTTGGATGCCGGGCGATGCGTTATGCGCCCACATACCACGGTCGCCCGGACAGGATGCAGTCGGTGTCATCAATCCGCTGGGCCTGCGCTTGCAGCGATTTCCTCAGCGCGTCGGGCATCTTGTTCAACGTCTGCCAGTTCTTCTCCTGCTTGCAGCCGTCGCACTTCGGCGCGCCGTTGCCGAGGCAGTAGTGGGTAATTCCGTTCTCGCTCATTGCGGCCTTTCCTCTTCGTCAAAGGTCATGTCTTCCGGGTGCGGCACGTTGTCATGCACAATCACTCCGCACTCATCGGCGGGCAGGAATCGCCCGCAGACCACGCACCAATACCCGTCGGCGCATAACCCGTCGGTCGATCCGACTGCCAAAAGCTGCGCTTTTGTCATCGGCTCACCTCTGCGTTGGGCGCTTCCACCCAGAACGTGGAACTGCTGCGCATTTTCGCCACGGTCACGTCCGTCTGGCTCACCACCACCACGCGCAGCTTGCCGCTCACCAGCGTGCGCAGACGGTCGCGCAGGTCCATATGCACATGCACATCGGTGCGCGTGTAGCCAGGCGCCCAGCCTTCGGCATCGTCTGGCAGGTAAAACAGCTTTGCCGGGAACAGCCGCGCCAGCAGGCGCTGCCACCAGTTGCGGGTGTCTGGCGCGTAGAAGGCGCCTCCAGTGTTCTCGTTCATAGTTTCCTTTCGCTTCGGCGCCAAGCGCCCTAACACTTCGGTCAACGCGACCCGCCACGGCGGGCCGCCCTATCTCGCTTCGGGGCCTTCAGCGCGCGCCGTGTCGGGCGCGTTACCTCGGGCGTCAAGCAGCAGCCAGCTTGCTCCGCAACTCGTAGCCCAGCAGGCGGCCACACCTTCGCCACCGCATTCTGCCGAGCGATCTTGCGGCCGAGTTCAGCGTCGAAGTTCTCGGGGCTGGCGCATTCTGACTTGCCGGTGACGGTGGAGCCGTTGCGCAGAACGAGGACGCAGAAGGTCAGGAGCTTGAGCGAATCGAACGAAGACAGCACCGGATCGTTTGACTCTTCGGCTTCGCATCCTTGATCTGCGGTGAAATACACTTCGTCGCGGATATTCGCCTCGATGTCAGCCGGCGTGATGCGCGGCGCCGTTAGGCCCTTGTCCTGGATTTCCTGCTCGATGGTCTGGTCGTTCATTCCACCACCTCCCAATCTTCCGCCAGGGCATCGTTCTTTCCAGCCTTGACTGCTTCAATTGCTTGCCCAAAATTCAAGCTACTCATTGCGTCATCCTTTTAATGGTTTTGTGGAAAGGCTACTTCAAAACAAACGTGCGATGGCCAAGCGGGTCGAATCTAGTGCGCACCGGAACAATTCTACGACCGTCGCGCCATTTTTCAAAATCGAAAATCGTCACCGGGCGACCATCTTTGTCAACAACGTTAAAGCCCCCGTCGACAGGCTCCAATCGGCAACTATAGAAAAATTTTTTAGACACAGCCTAACCCCAACAAGCCCGGCCCCTGACTACCCGCCCACCTACAACCGGGCGCGCAACAGGGACAAGCGGGTTATTTGCAAGACTCGCGCGGAAATACACATTCCTGATCTTCTCGCGCTTGGCTGAGTCGTAGCGCACATCGGCCTTTTGATTCAGCACCCCTTTGTGCGCCAGTCTAGCGAGGGCACGGGCGACCGATATTCTGGACTCGCCTATTTCCTCGCTGACCGCTACCGCGCTCGCCCAGCCAGGGTTTTCCTCCAGATACGCAAGCACCTGCGCTTCACGTCTTGCCTGAGCCTCTTTCGATAGCTTCATTGCGATCCTCAGAGTTTTGATTTAGCCATGCTCGCCGTTTATCTCCCTCGTTTGATCTTTTGAATTTATCGCAATCTCTATTGTATAGCAGAGAAAACCACGATTTGTTTTCGCTATTCTCGCATATACCGAATCCGAACCGGACCATTTGCAAGTCGCCAGCCGATATATTTTTCGGCTTTCCGATGTGCTCGCAATCAATACACTGCACGGTCGTCTTTGAAACGGATTTCATTCATCGCGGCCCATGCGGATATGTACTCGATCAACTCTGCAACCATCCGAATGCCCATGCTCGCAGTGCTCAGGCGGATGTTGATGAACTCCCCTTCCAGCCCCGGCACAATCTCGGGGCTCTTGCCTGTTGCGATCTGATACCCCGAGACAAATAGCCCTTTCCAAAACTCCACGCTGCGCTTTTTCCCCATGTAGATAGCCTGGTCGGAAATGTCTGTCAGCATTGCGTGCAGCTTGGCGTTTTGCTCAAGACTCCGGGTTTTAGGCTTGAATACCGCCACCCAATCGCCGGGGGCTTGGTGACACATCCGCGCGGCGTTTTCTCGGGCTGTGTTATGCACTAAAAAGATGGTGCGCTTTTGCTGGTCCATGCGTTACTCGCGTTCCTTGAGTGCAGCCCTTGCCAGCGAAACCGAATAGGCCGGGTAGTCCTTAGGTGCTTTCATGATCTTCTCGGCCCACTCCATACCGGGCATTTTTGCTGCAATTTTCTTTGCCGCCTCTTCCATTTCCCGGCCCCTGCGCTCGGCCTCTTCCCGCGTGATCGTCGGGGCAGGCAGCGCCGTAAAATACTCCTGCGGCTTGGGCCTCATTTCGCAAAGCGCGATCATTTCCGGCACGGACGGGGGGAACTTGGCATGAACCTCGGGCATCTTGTCCAGCGCCCACAGGACTGTATCCCATGAGTATTTGCCAAGCCGGCGCGCAAGATTGCCTTTTAGCTCACTCGGCTTCAAGGATTCCCATTTGCTCTTGACTGCTGACAATCCGTAATCCGCGATCACTTGGGTGAACACATGTTCCGTTTGTGGTTCCGTTAGATACTGTGATTGTCCGTTCGTCATCGCGCCCCATCAGTTGATTTGCCCAGCTACCCGCGCCCTGCGTAACGGCAGGGTTCCGCTTTGCGTACCATTCCGCTTTAAACGACTGCCAGCCTGCTTCACAGCACACTTCGAGGGCTTGATGCAGGGATATGCCGGCCTTCAGCGCCTCCTTGGCAATCCCATTGATCGCGGTTTCCGTCGCGGGGGCTTTGCGGGCCTTGCGCACAGTCAGCCAGTCAATTGCAACGGACTCACCCACTCCAAAACCCTTCAGAAACTCCAGCGCCTTTTTATCCACCTGGGGCGCGCGCTTTGGCTTGATTTCTTGCGCTACTAAGTCGGCAAACGCAACCGCTTGTTCTTCCACGTCAGGCGAGAGCCCCACCAGTGCAGCCAATTCAGACACTCGGTCGCGGGTCAAAACCGGGAATCGCGGCGCCATTTATTGGCTCTCTTTCTTGACGGTCACGATGCGGCACCATTCCGGGCCTTGAACACAACCAAAAATCATATAAAATGCAGACATCAGAGGCTCCTTGTTAGCCGTTGGTAGCCCCGGATCGCTCGCAACGATGCCGGGGTTTGTTTTTAATCCTCGCCTTTCAATCCTTGATTTTTGCTCGTGAGTATGCGGACGAATTCATGGGGAGCATTTCCCCGACAGGTGCAGCAGTCACCGGCTTTGTCTTGTATCCGCCGCGCTTGGCACATTCTTTGTGGAGCCTGTGAGCATTCCCGACCGGGTCGGTCCACTCTTCAAAGACAGGCTTGCCATGCACGTACATGAGCTGTTTCCCGCACTCGAAACAAGTTGGTCTGCCCATTACTTCAATCCTCGCCTTTCGGGGGTTGAGCATGGCCGCGTTCTAGCGACCCAGAATAGGCACTAATTACATGCAAGATCGCCATCCGTAGCGCCTCTTCTTGCCCGTAGTTTTCCGTCCCCATGATCCCGCGCGCTTCATGAAAGATAGGGTCTGAAATTGCAGCATCATGATTCAGCCATGTTGGAGAAGATGGCGGGTACTGGGCAGCAAGCTCAGCTGATAGCGTCGGATGGGTCTCCCTGGCCGCTTGGGCGTAAGCAGCCATTGCGGCAGCGGCGTGCTGGTCGTGATCGAGATCCAGCACGAAATACCGGCAGCCGTGGTGCTTGCCGCTAGGCCGGTCGGAGCCATCTATGCGGCGCACCTCGAACTTTCGGAACATGCCCTGCTGCTCTGTTGGCTTCGTGGTGTCGCGTTCGGGAAGGTCTTTCATTTCTGCTCTCCTTGGGTTGAATCCCCGGCTTCCATACGTTGTTTTGTGGCTGTGCTGGTAACGATCAAACCCTCGGCTTCCATGTCACTCGCCTTTGTTCGGCCTTTTCCAAAAGGCTTGGCCGGAGATTTCATACGGCGCCGATGCCTTCGATCCGGCTGATAAGGGTCAGTGACCCGGTGCTGACCATTCCAAAATGTGATTGGTGCTGCTGCGATTGCGCCGATAAGGGCGCAACTCAGTAAGGTTCTTCTCATGTCAATCGCCTTTCTGGGGTATGCCTTGATTTTCACAGATTCGCCAATCGTCACTTTTGTGCAATCAGCGCCTTTCTCTTCTTCACGTACTCGGCTTTGATGCCGATTAACTCGTCCCGCGTCCATTTGTGGGCGGTGTTGTCGTTCTCCACCGCATCCACAACGCCAATCCCGACGCGATCAATCATCCCCTTGCGCATTGCCACCGCGTTTCCGCTCAGGTAGCGGTTGCACTGCTTGCACTGCCCGAAAATGTTTCGGTCGGCGTCGTAGCGCAAATGGTCCGCCGCGCCCCGGCTGCGGTAGTGGCCTGCATCAAAGCCACCCCCTACCCCCTCCGCGGTGAGAGTGGTTCCGCAACTGATACACGGCTTGCCTTCGTCCCTCGCCCGGACATAGGCATGCACGGCGGTTTCGGCTTCCTTTTTCAAATCGGATACGGTCTTGATCTTCTCGCGCCGCTCTCGGGCATCCTTCCGTTCGTCCTTGATCCTCTTGACTTTGGCAATCTCGATTGCACAAAGAGGGGAGCACGCAACTTGCAAGGGCTTGGACGGCTGGAATGATGCTTTGCAATGCCGGCACTTCTTCATCCGTGGCATTGGATCGTCTTTCCATACACCGCCAGTCCTTTGCGCTCCGCAACTCTCGCGACGGGGTAATTGCTTTCCTTCAAGTCAAACACCCTTGCAGCGAGTCGGCGGATTCCCCACATTTCACGGGCTTGGTCGGAGTCAATCAGATTGCCCGCGTCAAGGTGCTTTTTCAGGACTTCGATTTGACGGTATCGCTGCATCAGTGCAAAACCTCGCTGTCTTCGTCCTTGTTCAACTCTTCGACAAACAGATCAAAGCTTTCGTCGGTCAATTCTGTTTCGCAAGTGCGGAACAGGCTAATCGTCAGGTTCGCCAGCACGGTTCCACGGGCGGTATCGTCCAAGTTTTCCAGCTCGGCATTGATCGCGTCCGTCAGAGTTGCGATGATGGCCTTGATTTGAGAGTCGGTCACGCCTTCACCTTCTTGATGATTTCCCGAAGCCGGGAGATTTCCGCGCGCATGCGCACCTTGTCGGCCATCAGCGTTTCGATCAGATCATCCGCCCAACCAAACCCCATGCGGCGCAATAGCGCGATCCTGTTCATGGCCTATTCCCGGTTTGCGCAGCCGATGCACTGGGCGTCCTTGATGCGCGCATTGGCTTCGTGGCCGCATTTGAGGGGCGTGCCGTCCGGGTTCGTGTCGAGCCAGTGGGTCGTGTGCAGGCGGGAAACCTGAATGGCTGTGGCCTCCATCGACTCACAATCAAGCACCAATGCCTGCCCGACTTGGACGCGGTACGTCGCCGGCCCACCTCGCGGCCTGTCGCCAACCTTTGAGCTGTGGCAGCCATATGTCCAGCCGGGCGCCATAACGGTTTTAGCGTGCGGCGTGTCGGCGTTCTCGTAACCTTCAAGCACTGGCATTGCTAGCCTCCACCTGAATCTTCATAGAGCGGTATTTGTCCAAGCAAAGATTTTCCGCAATGGGCGTGCGCGGCCCCATGTCAAATAGGGATATGTAACGCAGGCAATCTTTTGATTCGTTGCAGCCTGCGCCTTCGCATCGGCACGAGTCGTAAGGGAGTCGATTCATTGCTTTCCCAACTAAATGAGTTTGTAAGCAACGACAGTGCGGCCGTTGGTAGCACCGATATTCCACCTAAAGCAGTTAGCGGCGCCCCGCCTTTCATCTCCATTCGCAAGGCGCACCAGCACGCGCGATTTTGGATCAACCGGCCATTCGCTGTCCGCAGTAGGACTCCACAGTATCCATCCGCCACCATCAGGAACGTCGGCGCGATCCTTCTCGCCGGAAGTCATTTCCTCCGCCAACAGCGCCAAATAAGCCGGCCCATCTTCCAGCGAATCAACGTGAGGCTTGGCGGGATTCTGGAATGCGCGCACCTGCTTCAGCACAGCCATAAACAGCCAGCCTTCTGCGACGGACAGGGACTTGCCGGTGATCGCGTTGAAGGCCGCTACGGCCTTCGCCATGCTGCGTTCGCCTTCCGGCTTGTCGTAGGTAGCGGCGCGGTCGCGCATGTGCTGGGCGGCTTTTTCAAGGGCTTCATGGGCTTTCATTCTTTATCCCCCATCCAATCCTTCATTGACGCGTCAAAATCATCCGCCGTCCATCCGCCCGGTTCTTCATTGCGCAGGTCGCACGACTCGATAAACTGCTCGTTATCCACGTCGTATGGATCGACACCATAGATTTCTACGGAATGGGCGCAAACCGCGTCAGCCGCTTTTTTTGCCTCCCGCAATGACTCGGTAAGTGCGGAAAGAAGCTCTTGCAGTTTGTTATTCCTGTCTTCGGCGGCTTTCATTTCCACACCTCCCGCCAAAACGCGACCCAGAATTGCACCGGCCACAACGGGGCGAAATGGACTTGGACGCGGACGGCAGAGCCAGGGTGCGCCGCGCGGTAAGCGACGAAGTCGAGGATTTTGGCGGTCATTCCGCGTTATGCACCACACCACTGCCTTCGCACACGAAACACTCTTGATCGGTGCCGATGTCTGGATCGCGCACTACCCATCCAGAGCCGTGGCAGCAACCACATACCGCAGTTGCGCCAAGTTTGGATAGCAGAAGTTGGTTTTCGCGTTCAATCTCCGCGAGGCATTCGAGCGCCGAAAAGCGGTCAACCGAGCTTGCGAAGCTGGCCTTCCCAAGGTACTGACGCAACCGTTCAACATCATTCATTCATCTCTCCCTCGTTGCATAACTGTGCTTTCGAGCGGAACGCCTTCGGCGCCCCTCAAAGCGGCGTTCGGCTTCTTGCGGCTCGCCACCATTTCAGTCCCAGCGGTCCAGGCAGTAGTCCAGGCTCTTGCCGCCCGACCAAACGCGCACCGTGGCCTGCCATGCCTTGTCGCCCTTGGTCAGCATCACGCCGGCCGCGTGCGGATCCTTCATGCCTTCGATGTTGGCGCCGCGCGAGTAGGCTTCAATCACAGAGCGGATGCCGTGAAATTCTGCCTTGAGGATTTCCGGGAACAGCGCGGCGCCGGCTTGCTTCGACTCGCGCGCACCGGCCAGCACGAACAGCACGCCTTGGCCTTGGTGCTCGTTGCCGCCGTTCCACATCGAAGGCTTGAACGCGATGGCCTCCACCGGCACGAACGCGCCAGCGGCCAGGCCGAACGATGCTGCCGACGAACCGCCATTCCAGAAGTACCAAGACACCGGATTTCGCGCATCTTCGCGGTCCCATTGCAGGATCGGCGGCGCATTGGCATTCACCGCCGTCACCAGCGCGGTGTAGGCGCCCACGCTGGGCGCGCGGAACTCGATGCGCTCTGCGGTCGGCAGCACCGTGCGCTGGAACTTGTCCCAGGTCATCGTCTGCGCCGGGATGGTCATGCTCGGCGCGGCCTCCGCGCCCTTCGGCTTCATGTGGCCGAACACGCCTTCGGCGGCCGGTGCGTCCTTCGGCGGCGTCGGCTTCCACAGCGCCTGCACTTCATCCAGGCGGGCGAGGCGCCGGGCCAGCGAGCCGGCTGCGCCGAGCTGCTGCATGATCTTTTCGGCCGCGGCAATCGCACCAGCGGTCGGCGCAGCCTGCGGGCGTTGGTAGGCCAGCGGGTGCATCTTGGCCGCGAACCGGCGCGAGACTTCGCTGAACTCCATCCCGGCCGCGATGTCTTCCAGCAGTGTGCCGATCATGCTGCTGCGCGGGTGGCAGAAGCCGGCCGGCGCGGTCGCAATCGCGCGCCACACTGCATTGGCCTTGGCGCTGCCGTGCGCAGCGGCGCGGGCCACATGCAGGCCGTGCAACCACTCGGCCTGACCAAGCACCTTCTCGCTGCGGTACAGCGCATCGGTCTTCAGCAGCGTCAGCGCCAGTTCAAGGTGTGGCTGCGTGAACTCGTTGAGCGCGTGCATCACGGTCTTGAAGTCTTCGCGCTTCTCGGCCATCGCCTGGCCTGCCGTCAGCGTGGCGCGCTTGTGCAAGATGGCCGCAGGCGGCGTCAGCGCCAGGTGATGCCACACGCCGGTTTCAGGCGTGCCCCACACGCGATCCGAAGACAGGAACACGCCCGTCACCTTGGCCTTGCGCACCAGCCGGGCCATCGCGGCAATCGCGGGCTTGTAGGCGTCGGGAGCATCGTCTTCGTGCCAGATGGCCGGCGCGGTCATGCCGGCCGCGTCCACCGCCACCAAGCCGCCGAAGCGCTCCACGAACTGACGGCAGGCGTGGCAAGTGTGGTACTGGCGCAGCGGCGTAGCGGCTTCGCCTTCGGCCGGCGCCGGGCCGAACGTGCCCAGGTACGCGCCCCACAGGTCGGCGGCGTCAGTCTCGAACAGCGGCGCGGCGCCACCTTCGATGCTGCTCAGAAAGCGGGCCTGCACGCGGGCCAGAAATCCGTCGTAGTCGGCGTCAGCGTGATTGCCGTGTACTACGGGGCCTTCGGATACTTGCGTTTCCATCTTCGTTTCTCCTGTCGTGCCGCGTCATGCGGCGGGTTGAAATTCTCTCGCTTCGGAACCAGAAGCCGAACTACTCGTTCGAGCCGACCGCCTACGGCGGCGGCTCAACTCGAACGATCTCCCACACGTCGGCCGTGACTCGCCCGACTCGCCGAGTCGTCCGCTTCACCTCGCCCACTGCCGCGCACACTCTCAGAATCCGGTGCGCGGTCGGCCTGCTGCGATCCGCAGCATCAGCAATTGCCTGCGTCGGCAGCGCCTCGCCTTTGCGCTTGCGCAGCACCGCCATAACAAGCTGTGTGCTCGGGCTGTTGTAGGCGTACCAATCTTTTTCTGTGACGCCCTCGGGCATGTCCCGGTCGCGCCGGCCAATCTCGTCATGCGCCCACTTTTCGGCCTCGCGGCAGCAACTCGGCCCGGTGAAGTGGCGGATGCCCACAGCCTGCAGATGTACGGTCACGCGATCCATCACAGGCCCCGCTTTCCGAAGGGCTCGCGCACGCGCTGCGCCGTCATCTGCTCTTGGGCGACGATGGCCTTGATCTGCTCAGGCGTCCGGTGCCATGCGCAAGCCGGGTGCATCGGCACGTCATGAGCGCAGCGGTGATCCGGCTCAGACTTCCCGCCGATGGTCACGGTGTTTTCGTGCAGATAGCCGCAGCGCGGGGCGCGGCAGGTTTTGGGGGCGATGCTGGACTGGTGGCAGCTCATTTCGATGCCTCCTTCATCTTCACGTTCACCTCAATCGGAGGAAGATCAACGGCGCTCGGAATCGGCGGATAGGTCACATACAGTCCGGCCATCCTCAAAAGAGGAATGACAGCCTTTCCGGCTTCAGTCAAAACAACCTGCCCTTCTTTTTCGGTAAAGCGACGCTCAACCAGCCCCTTCGCCACCAACGCTCCGCAGGTCGAAAGAAATCCGTAGGAGAAACTGTATTGATCCAGTTGGCACAGCATGTCGATCTGCCTCCGGCTAAGAGAAATGGCAAACGACGTGCCGGTAACGTATTCGCTAAACGTGCTCACAGAACCCCCGCCAGTTTCAGCGCCGCATGAACCGACCAGCCCAACAGGGCCGCAGCACCCAAAGCAGCAGCCGCCGCACCGGAGACAATCCCGCAGAAGGCCACCAAGCTGCACGGCTCGGTACTCCTCGGCACGCGGGCGGCCTTCTTGGGCGTCCAGTTTTCAAGTTCAAGCGGGGTCGTTCTGCGCCCCGCCTCTCGATGCAGGCGAGCATGCCGGCTCACGTAGTC
>Ga0209480_10003363_pt1 | contig 10477 bp, 7 predicted proteins | sample JI61114C2DNA_FD_187501 | JGI IMG/M metagenome (GOLD analysis project Ga0209480, IMG submission 187501) | Wastewater effluent complex algal communities from Wisconsin, to seasonally profile nutrient transformation and Carbon sequestration -... | ecosystem: Engineered > WWTP > Effluent > Algae...
GCCGGTAGCGGCGGTTTCCAGCGGTGATCAACGAGAACCCTGGGTTCTCATCCTAAACGAAAGCGATCACATTGGGCCCACTGGTTTCCCTGCTGCAAATTTCCGGCTCCGCGGCGATCGCGTCACGGGAGGGCGTCGGACAGGCGTCCTGGGGGGACGGGCGCGGGCGGCCCGCCGGTGGCCACGTGCTGATGCCGCGGCGCAACTACATCGATCTCTCAGGATCAATTCCTGTGAGGGGCCTGTGGACGGGCCGGCGCACAGGCCGGCTCGGGAGCCGAGTGGGCCGTCGATGCGGGCTGCGTGATTGTTCAGTGCGGCGCCGAAGGGCTGGCGGGGGCCGCTGGCGATCGCTGGAGATCGGCCCGGGGACCTAGCGCTTCAGGGGTGGGAACAGGCCGGTGCGGGCGTTGTAGCAATTGAAGCACGCGGGGGCGTAGCGCTCGTTGCCCCCGAGCTCGACCTGCGGGCCGTCGACTTCGGCGGCGCGCTCGGCGAGCGCTGCACCGTCGGCGCCGGCCTGCATGCGCAGGTTGAAGATCGCCTTGCGGTTGCAAAACTGGCAGGTGACCTTGACCTCCTCGATGCTGTCCGCGAGCTCGAGCAAGCGGCGCGAGCCCTCGAACAGGCGGGTGCGGAAGTCGGTGCGCAGGCCGTAGCAGATGACGGGCGGGCCGTCGCGGGTGAGGGCCCGCAGCTGGTCGATGACGGCGGCGGACAGGAATTGGGCCTCGTCGATGAGGACGCAGTCGACGCCGCTGAAGAGGGCGGGGTCGAGGAGGGCGTCGGCCTCGACGAGGAGGTCGGCCTCGGCCTCGATGCCGGCGCGCGAGCGGATGGCGGCGGCGCCGAAGCGGTCGTCGATGCGGGGCTTGAGCAGGAGGACGCGCTTGCCCTGGCTGCGGTAGTTGTGGGCCACCGCGAGCAGGTTCAGGGTCTTGGCGCTGTCCATGGTGCCGTGACGAAAGTAGAGCTTGGCCAAGATCCTGGCTCCTTCGGGTGGTGTCCAGGGGGGTGATACTCGTGGTAGGACGCGGTGTCCATCGTGGACCAGGGGCCGCATGAGCTTTCCGCAGGTGATGAGCGTCGTCGGATTCTTCGTGATGCTGGGGATCGGCTACGCGCTCAGCCGCAACCGCAAGGCGGTGCAGCTCAAGGTCGTGCTGTGGGGGGTGGCGCTGCAGTGGTTGATGGCGGTGCTGCTGCTCAAGGTGCCGCTGGGGGCGTGGGCGCTGGGGAAGGCGTCGGACGTGGTGTCGAGCGTGCTGGGCCACGCGTTCATCGGCTCGGGCTTCGTGTTCGGCAAGCTCGGGGTGCCGGGCAGCGGCGACACCAACATCGGGATGGTGTTCGCGTTCCAGGTGCTGCCGACGATCGTGTACGTCGCGGCGCTGTTCGGGGTGCTCTACTACCTCGGGGTGATGCAGCTGATCGTGCGGGTGCTGGCGCGCGGGATGGTCTACGTGTTCGGGGCGAGCGGGGCGGAGTCGCTGTGCATCGCGGCGAGCATCTTCATGGGCCAGAGCGAGGCGCCGCTGACGATCCGGCCGTTCCTGGTCAAGCTGACCGAGTCGGAGCTGTTCACGGTGATCGTCGCGGGCATGGCCTCGGTGTCGGGGGCGATCCTCGGGGCCTACGTGATGCTCGGCGGGGTTCAGATCGAGCACCTGCTGACGGCGATGGGGATGACCGCGCCGATCTCGCTGGTGTTCGCCAAGCTGGTGGTGCCGGAGACGGGGGTGCCGGAGACGGCGGGGCGGGTCGCGGACTCGCCGGTCGACAGCAGCCGCAACATCCTCGACGCGGCCGCCAACGGCACCAGCGACGGCCTGCGCCTGGCGGCCAACGTCGGGGCGATGCTGATCTCCTTCATCGCCCTGATGTCGCTGTTCAACGCGCTGATCGGGCTGATCCCCTTCGACGACGAGCCGCTGACGATGCAGCGCCTGCTCGGCTGGGCGTGCGCGCCGCTCGCCTACCTGATGGGCATCCCGTGGACGGAGGCGCCGGCGGTCGGCTCGATCCTCGGGACCCGCTCGGTGCTGACGGAGATCGTGGCGTTCCAGCAGCTGGCGGCGATCAAGAGCGTGCTCAGCGAGCGCTCGTTCGCTATCGCAACTTTTGCGGTCTGCGGCTTCGCCAACTTCGCTAGCATCGGCATCCAGATCGGGGGCCTGGGCGCCCTCGTGCCGGAGCGCAAGTCCGACATCGCAAGGCTGGGGCTCCTGGCCCTCGTCGCCGCGACCCTCGCCAACTTCTCCACGGCCTGCGTGGCCGGGGCCCTGCTATAGGAAGCACATCCTTCATGTCCGCCGAGCACGTTCCCATCCTCGACATCCGCCGCTTCGACCAGCAAAGCGCCGCCGAGCGCGCTGACTTCGTGAGCGACCTGAACACCGCATATCGCGAGTTCGGCTTCGTCGGCATCACCCGCCACGAGATCCCCGAGGCGCTGATCGCCGACGCGTATCGGGCGGTGAAGGCGTTCTTCGCGCTGCCGACCGAGGCGAAGGCGAAGTACGAGGTCCCGGGCTCGGGCGGCGCGCGGGGCTACACCCGCTTCGGGGTCGAGCACGCCAAGGACAGCCCGGCGGTCGACCTGAAGGAGTTCTGGCACGTCGGCCGCGAGCACGTGGCGGGCGCGGCGTGGACGCGGGACATCCCGCCGAACCTGTGGCCGACGGAGGTCGAGAGGTTCCGCGAGGCGACGTGGGCGCTGTACCAGGCGCTGGAGTCGCTGGGAGATCGCGTGCTGCGGGCGGTGGCGCTGGGGCTCGGCCTCGAGGAGTCCTACTTCGCCGACAAGACCGACCACGGCAACAGCATCCTGCGGCCGATCCACTACCCGCCGCTGGCGCCGGGCCTCGGGGACCCGGGGAGCGTGCGCTCGGGCCAGCACGAGGACATCAACCTGATCACGCTGCTGATCGGCTCGGGCGAGCCGGGCCTGCAGGTGCTGTCGCTCAAGGGCGAGTGGATCCCGGTGACGACGATCCCGGAGACCATCGTCGTCAACGTCGGCGACATGCTGCAGCGCCTGACTAACAACGTTCTGCGCTCGACGACGCATCGGGTGGTCAATCCTCCGTCGCCCTTCGCCGAGGTCCCGCGCTACTCGATCCCGTTCTTCTTGCACCCGAACTCGGAGTTCCTGATCAAGTCGTTGCCGGGCTGCGTGACCGCCGAGAACCCGGAGCACTACCCGGAGCCGATCACCGCCAACGAGTACCTGACGCAGCGGCTGATCGAGATCGGGCTGCTGCCGGGCAAGCAGATGTGAGCGGGCGGTCCGCCGGTTGTCGCGGCGGGATGGTCACGCCACTCATGCGACTCATGGCCACTGGCGGGCCAGGGGAGAGATTTGATAGCTTGACGCAATGAGCCCTCGTCGCGTCTCGCACCCCTCGCTCCCGTTGTTGTGCCTCCTGCTGGTGGGCGCCTGCTCGTCGAGCGCTGGCGGGCTGGACGGCGGCAGCGACACCGGGAGCGAGAGCGGGACCGGCACTGGCACCGAGACGGACGCGCCGGCGAAGTATCAGGCGACGATCCGGCGCACGGCCCACGGGGTGGCGCACATCCTGGCGGCGGACATCGGCAGCGCCGGCTTCGGGCAGGCCTACGCGTTCGCGCAGGACCACGCGTGCGTGCTGGCCGACCAGATCCTGAAGGTCCGCAGCGAGCGGGCGAAGTTCCTCGGGCGCGGCCCGGCGGACCGCCACGTGAACAGCGACTTCGCGTACCTCTCGCTGGACGTGGTCGCGCGGGCGGAGGCGGCGCTGGCGGTGCAGTCCGAGGAGGTCGGGGCGCTGATCGATGGTTATGTCGCGGGCTACAATCAGTACCTGGCGGACACCGGGGTCGACCAGGTGCCGGGCAGCTGCAAGGGGCAGCCGTGGCTGCGGCCGATCTCGGCGACCGACCTGTTCGCGTATTACGTCGACCTCGCGCTGCTGGCCAGCGGCAACGCGCTGGTCAACTACATCGCCACGGCCCAGCCGCCGGGGGCGCCGCTGGTGCTGCCGGGCGGGCCGCTGTCGGGGCTGCGCTCGCGGCGAGCGGAGGGGCTCGGCAGCAACGGCTGGGCGCTGGGCAAGGCGCGCTCGGCGAGCGGCGCGGGGCTGGTGGTCGCCAACCCGCACTTCCCGTGGGAGGGCGAGCTCAAGCTGTGGGAGAGCCACGTGACGGTGCCGGGCCTGATCAACGTGTACGGGGTGGCGCTGATGGGGGTGCCGGGGGCGCTGATCGGCTTCAACGATCATATCGGCTGGACGCACACGTTCTCGGCGGGGCAGCGCTTCAACATCTATTCGCTGGACCTGGTCGAGGGCGACCCGACCCAGTACCTGTATGACGGGGAGCCGCGGAAGATGACGTCGCGGGACTTCACGATCGAGGTCCAGCAGGCGGACGGCGCGCTGAAGACGGAGGCGCGCAAGCTCTACTACAGCCACTACGGGCCGATCCTGAACGTCGACCCCTTCGGCTGGAGCCCGAGCGTGGCGCTGACGTACCGCGACGCCAACATCGACAATCAGAAGCTGATCGCGCAGTTCCTCGGCATGAACAAGGCGCGCTCGATGGCCGAGTTCAAGCAGGTGTACGCGGACATCGGCGGGATCCCCTGGGTGAACACGATGGCCGCCGATGCCACCGGCCAGGCCTGGTACATCGACGCGTCGGCGACCCCGCGCCTCGAGCAACCGGCGATCGAAGGCTGGCTCGAGGCGATCAACGGCGGCGACTTCCTGGCCGGCGCGCTGTACCAGCAGGGCGTGGTGGCGCTCGACGGCAGCAGCTCGGTCAACGAGTGGAGCGACGCGGCCGGCGCGCGCAGCCCGGGGGTGGTGCCCTACGCGGAGCTGCCGCAGATCGACCGCGACGACTTCGTGTTCAACGCCAACGACAGCTACTGGCTCAGCAACCCGGCGGCGCCGCTGGTCGGCTTCTCGCCGCTGCACGGCTTCGAGCGGGTGCCGCAGTCGCCGCGTACGCGCATGAACATGCGGCTGCTGACCGAGGTCGTGCCGAACGGGGCCTCGGGCGCCGACGGCAAGTTCACGGTCGAGGAGCTGAAGGGGGCGATCATGGGCGACCGGTCGTTCACCGCGGAGCTGCTGCGAGACGAGGTGGTGGCGCGCTGCCAGGCGGTGTCGACGGTCGAGGAGGGCGGGGTGACGGTGGACCTCAAGGAGGCCTGCGCGGCGCTGGCGGCCTGGGACGGGCGCTTCGCCCCGGACAGCGCGGGCGCGGGGCTGTGGCGGGAGTTCCTCGGCGCGTTCGGCTCGGCGGCGCTCGAGGACCGCAGCGTGCTGCTGGATGTGCCCTTCGATCCGGACCAGCCGCTGGAGACGCCGAACACGCTGGCGCTGCCGCCGATGGGCGAGCCGGACAAGGTGATGGCCGGCCTGGCGCGGGCGCAGAGCCGGCTCAAGGAGGCGGGCTTCGCCCTCGATGCGCCGCTGAAGGTGATGCAGCAGACGACGCGGGGCGCGCAGAAGTTCTCGATCCCGGGCGGTCAGTCGCGCGACGGGACCGCGAACGTGGTCACCTACAACATCCTCAAGAGCACGGTCGAGCCCTCGGCGCCGCGCGGCCCGCTGATCAACGCGGAGACCGGGCTGACCGCGGAGGGCTACGTGATCAACTTCGGCTCGAGCTTCGTGATGGCGCTGGAGATCGGCGAGGACGGCCCGCGCGGCCAGGCCTTCCTCAGCTACAGCCAGTCGGATGACCCGGCCTCGCCGTACTTCAGCGATCAGACGGCGCTGTTCGAGGCCAAGCAGTGGCGCCCGCTGGTGTTCTCGGAGGCCGACATCGCCGCGGACACGGCGCTGAAGACCCTCGAGGTCGCCGGCGGCGAGTGAGCGAGCGCGTGTCGCGGCGGTGAACCGCGGCGCGCGATCCTGCTAGGGTGGCGCCAATGAGGCGCGGCCTGGTCTACGTCGGCATCTTCGCGGTGGCGCTCGCCACCCTGATGCTCGAGATCCTTCTGACCCGCATCACCAGCGTGATCGCGTGGTACCACCTCGCGTTCTTCGTCATCGCCCTGGCGATGCTCGGCATGACCGCCGGCGCGGTGATCGTGTTCCTGTGGCCGCGGGCCTTCGCCGACGTGCCCCGGCGGCTGTTCGACTCGGCCCTCGGCTTCGCGGCCCTCGCCCCGCCGGCCCTGGCCTGGACGATGTCCGGGCCGCTGCTGCCGGTCACCGACCTGATGGGCTTCGTCGCCCTGCTCGGCCTCGGCCTCGCGCTCGCGCTGCCCTTCACGGTGGTCGGCGTGACCCTGACGCTGGCGCTGACGCGGGCCGGGCTGCCGCCCGGGCGGGCCTACGGGGTCGACCTGATCGGCGCGGCCCTCGGGGCGGTGCTGGTGATCCCGCTGCTCGACGCGCTCGACGCGGCCAGCGCGGTGCTGGTCGCCGGGGCGCTTGCGGCCCTCGGGGCGCTGGCGTTCGCGGCTGCCCGTACGGACATGTCCCCAGGGGCAGGTCGCAAGGGCCAGCTGCTGGCCGGCGGGCTGGCGCTGCTGTGGGGCGGGGCGGCGTGGTTGAACGCGGGCGCCGAGGTCCCGCCGCTGCGGCCGGCGTGGGTCAAGGGGGCGCACGAGGACTACGCGGCGCACGCGTATGTCGGCTGGAACACGCACTCGCGGGTGACGGTGTCGCCGACGATGACGCTGCCGCCGATGATGTGGGCGACCGGGCGCAACGCGCCGCCCGAGGTGCTGGCGCCGATCGAGCAGCGGATCCTGAAGATCGACGGCGCGGCGGCGACGGCGATGGCGCGGGGTGATGGTTCGTCGCACGCGTACCTCGAGTGGGACGTGTCGAGCTTCGCCCACCAGCTGCGGCCCGCGGGGGCGGCGGCGGTGATCGGGGTCGGCGGCGGTCGCGACGTGTGGGCGGCGGCGCGGGTCGGGCACAGCCCGGTGATCGGGGTCGAGCTGAACGCGAAGATCATCGGCCTGCACCGCGGGGCGATGGCGGAGTTCTCGGGGGTCGCGGCGCTGCCGGGGGTGACGCTGGTCGTCGACGAGGCGCGCAGCTTCTTCACCCGTGACGCGCGGCAGTACGAGGTGATCACGATGTCGCTGATCGACACGTGGGCCTCGACGGGCGCCGGCGCCTACTCGCTGTCGGAGAACGGGCTGTACACGGTCGAGGGCTGGCTGGCGTTCATGCGCCGGCTGACGCCGACGGGGATCTTCACGGTGTCGCGCTGGTACAAGTCGGACTCGCCGGGCGAGACCGGTCGCATGCTGGCGCTGGCGATGGAGACGCTGTGGCGGATGGGCGCGAAGGAGCCGCGCGCGCACCTGATGCTGCTGCAGCAGGGCAGCGTGGCGACCCTGCTGGTCTCGCCCTCGCCGTTCTCCGCGCAAGACCTCGACCGCATGCAGCGCGAGGCGGTGCGCCTCGGCTTCAACATGGTGCTGACGCCCAGGCGACTGCCGAACCAGCCGCTGCTGCGGGCGCTGGTCGAGCAGCCCGACCGGGCCGCGTTGTGGCAGTACGCGGGCGCCCAGGCGCTGGACCTGACGCCGCCGACCGACGACCGCCCGTTCTTCTTCAACATGCTGCGGCCGGGCGCGTGGCTGGCCGATACGGCCGAGGTCGACCGCCAGGACTTCGGCTTCCTCGGCAACCTGCAGGCGACCAAGACGCTGGTGCACGCGACGCTGGTCAGCGTGCTGTTGACGCTGGCGGCGGTGTTCGTGCCGCTGTGGCTGCGGCGCGGGCGGATGAGCGGCGGGGGCGGGGCGACGCTGGCCGCGGCTTGCAGCTACTTCGCGCTGATCGGCCTCGGCTTCATGTTCGTGGAGATCGGGCTGCTGTCGCGGGTCGGGGTGTTCCTCGGCCACCCGACGCTGGCGCTCGCGGTGGTGCTCGGGGGCATCATCCTGGCGACCGGCGTCGGGAGCTTGATCAGCGGGCGCATCCCGGTCGAGCGCCCGCGCGTGGCCTGGTTCTTCCCGCTGGCGCCGGGTCTGCTGGTGGTGCTCGTCCGCGCCGCGATGGGGCCCGTGATGGATGCATATGCGGGCGCGCCCGTGGGCACCCGCGTGGCTCTGACGGCCGCGCTGATCGCCCCGCCGGCGCTGGCCATGGGGCTGTGCTTCCCGCTCGGCCTGCGGCTGGTCCGGGCGGCGCGGGCCGGGGCCAGCGAGGACGTCACGCCGTGGCTGTGGGGCGTCAACGGGGCCTGCGGGGTGTGTGCCAGCGGCCTGGCGCTCGGGACCTCGATGGCCTGGGGCATCTCGACGACGCTGGCGATCGGGGCGCTGTGTTACCTGGCGCTGCCGATGTGCACGTGGTGGCTCGCGCGGGCGAAGTGAGTCGCGCGCGTTTTCGCGTGTCGCTGGCGACGAGCGCGATCCATTCGGGATCAGGGGCGCGCGATAACACGCGCGTCACTCGGGATCGCGCGGCGATCACTTGACGCCGCGATTTGCGGTGACCGATAAGTCTGGGCATCGCTGTCGGCCGCACGGTCGCCGCCGGAGCCGAGGGTATTATGGCCAAACCGATCATCGTCACCCTGGGGGGCGTCGAGTCCCGCTTCGACCACGAGAAGCTGGACCGCGCCAAGCTGTACGGCAAGCGCCAGCGGCAGGTCCTCGACCCCGGCGGCCAGCGCTGCGAGAAGGCCGAGCTGACGCGTGACGGCACGCTGCTGGTCCGCTCGGGCATGACGGCGCAGGGCTACTTCGACGAGGGCGGGGCCTGGGTGCCGAGCAGCAAGCTGGTCGGCCTCGACGCCAAGGGCCAGCCGCTGCCGGCGATCGGCTCGACGCTCGGCGAGCCGCAGACGCTGAGCGGGCCGGTCGACCCGATCGAGGTGCTCGACCTCGCGGTGCGCTCGGTCTACGCGCTCAACGCCGATGGCCTCGACCCGAAGCTCGAGGCCGAGCTGCGGGCCGGCAAGGCCTACAAGTTCACGTTCTGCTACCGCGGCGGCTACGAGGCCGAGACCGCGTACCTGGTCGGCAACGCCACCGGCTTCTTCGCGCTGGTCGGCACGCCGGCGAGCAGCGAGTGGTGCGAGCTGCAAACCGTGGCGACCGACGCCCTCGCCGACGCCGATGACGACGACGACGAGCTCGACTTCGAGATGTTCTGAGACAGGAGCCGCCATGCGTAAGATCCACCTGATGAATGAGGCCGCGCGCAACGCCCAGGTCGTCATGGAGCCCGTGCGCAAGCAGGACGGGCCGACGACGGGGCTGCCCGGCAAGAAGCTGGCGTTCAAGCGCTACGTAGCGACCACCGAGACCGGCCTGCACGCCCGCCTGGCGCAGCAGCACGGCGACGCGCTGGCCCAGGCGCTGATGGACGGCGACCCGGAGATCGACCGCGAGCTGGTCGGCCGCGAGGTCGGCGACACGCAGACGGTGTTCCTGTCGGGCGGCGGCGAGGTGCTGCACGCCTCGCCCTCGCTGGTCGAGGTCATCTTCGGCACCGACGGCAAGGAGCGCGAGCGCAAGCCGGCCGAGGACGTCCCGGCCAACACCAACGAGGACGCGCCGATCCGCTGGACCAAGATGCGGCTCAAGCGGGGCGAGGTGATCGGCAAGTTCGCGTTCTGCCGGACGATCCAGCTCAAGCACGTCGACGGCCTCAGCTACGACTTCCTGCACGCGATGGCCAAGGAGCTCGCGGACAAGGACGAGGTCGCGCGCCTCGGCGCCGGCGCCAAGGGCCGCGACCCGCTGATCTTCCAGGACAACGGCGCGCGCTACCAGGCCTTCCTCGAGGGCCGCGTCGACGGGCCGAAGTACAAGCTCCTGCTCCACCTCAGCAACCTCGAGCTGCGCACCATCGCCGCCGGTTGATCGCCGCCTGCCTGACCGAAAGGACATCCACCATGAGCCTCTTCTCCGTCGACAGCGCCCGCCCCCTCGGCAAGGGCCGTCAGTCCCCCGCCGGCAGCTTGCAAGACAGCGAGCTGGCGACGATGGTCCGCAACTACAAGCGCGTGGTCGCCGGCAGCTACCGCGCGCTGGTCCAGGACGAGCTGAGCACGCACCTGCCGCACGGGACCCTGCTGGTCTCGCCGAAGATCGACGGCGAGCTGTGGTTCATGGTCTTCGACGGGGGCGAGGTGTTCCTGAGCTCGCCGACCGGGCGGGTGGTCTCGGGCGACGTGCCGGTGCTCGCGGAGGCGAAGGCGGCGGCCGCGAGGGTGGCCGGGCGCACGGTGGTCGCGGGCGAGCTGTTCGCCGCCAAGCCGCCGGCGCAGGGCCGGGCGCGCGTCGGCGACCTCGCGTCGGTGATGGGCGGCGAGGACAAGGCGCAGGTCGAGCGCATGGCCTTCTTCGCCTTCGACCTGGTGCTCGGCGGCGACGCCGAGGCGCCGGTGCGCAGCGCGGTCTACGGCGAGCGCCACGAGGTGCTGAAGCGGGTGTTCGCGGGCGGCAAGCGGGTCCAGGCGATCCGGACCGAGTCGGTGGCGGGCAGCGAGAAGGTGCTGGCGCTGT
>Ga0209480_10003364_pt1 | contig 10477 bp, 8 predicted proteins | sample JI61114C2DNA_FD_187501 | JGI IMG/M metagenome (GOLD analysis project Ga0209480, IMG submission 187501) | Wastewater effluent complex algal communities from Wisconsin, to seasonally profile nutrient transformation and Carbon sequestration -... | ecosystem: Engineered > WWTP > Effluent > Algae...
CACATGCTCGGGCTGATTGGCCGGATCAAGGCGGAATGCAGCCAGAGCGAGAAAATCGACAATTGCCATCAATGTCCGGCGAGCATTCGCCACGTCTGCCACGGCAATATCAAGCAGATGGTCAGGATTTTTGTCGAGACCACGCTGAAACACAATCTTATCGAGTCCATTTTCATGGATGGCAAGGTGCCGTCGGCGCATCGGATTGCCCACAATAAAGCGCACAAAGAAATTGCCGAGCAACTGAAAGCGATTCGCGTTATTTTTTCCGATGACGGCAACTGCGTGCTGGCCATCAAGGGGATTGATACGGTGCAACAGTCGCTTGAAGCGCACTTCAAGGCATTTGACCTGGAACTGGAAACGCTGCTGTTGGCCGCCGGCTGAGCCCAACAGTACGCTTCGGCAAGACGCCCCCGGCCTTGAAAATCAGTTCAAGGCCCGCGCCAGCACGTTTTCCGGCTCGCCCGCCCCCGGGCGCCGCCGGTCGATAAACAGGCTACTCCCCAGCGCCTCGCTGAATTGATTGCGCGACTTTTTCTTGGCCTGTTTTTTTGCCGCCGAGGCCGCCGCAGCCACTTCACGGTGCGACTCGCACTCGCCCGGCCCGACACGCACGGCGCCAATCGACAGGGTTGGCAATGCCTGAAACCCCAGTTCCCCGCGCCGGTTTTCGGCCATATAGCCACCGTGCGCCCGCTCTTCCGGGCTCATCAGACTGTTTATCGCATCGGCAAAAAGGCTGCACAACTGCCAGCAGCGCATTTCCCAGTCGGCGCTTTGAAAGACGATGAAAAAATCGTCACCGCCGATATGACCGACAAAATCCTCGCGCTGATCGGTAATTTCGCAACATAGGCGGCCGAGGGCTTGAATCACATCGTCGCCGCGCCGATAGCCAAAGCTGTCGTTGTAGGGTTTGAAATTATCAATATCGATGTAGGCGGCAAAAAAGTTGCAGTTGTTGCGCAGCATCTGGTCGACGTGTTCGTTGATCGGCACATTGCCCGGCAACTGGGTCAAGGGATTGGCATAGCGGGCGGCACTGATCTGCATTTCGGTGATCGTTGCAATCAAATCGTGACCACTGCCGATCCCCAGATAAACCCCGTCGCCCGTCACAATAAAGCCATCGGACAAATAGCGTTTGGGCGCCAGGGCCAACATCATCGCCAGCTCCTGCACCGTTGCATGCTGATCGACGATCAGCGGGGCGTGATCCATGAACAACTCGCAACTCTTGCGCCCGAAAAGCTCCTTGCGAAACGGCCGGGCGAAGCGGTCGATCATGCTGTGCCGATTGATCATGCCGATCGGGATACCGTCATGCACCACGGGCAGCACATCCAGTTCGGGATCAGCCTCAAAGCGGGCGATTACCACCACGTTGGTGGCGTCCTGAGCCACCGCCGGGATTGGTTTGAGCAAGCTGCGCGCAGTCGGCGCCTTGCTCTGACCGGCCAACATCGGCGTCAAGGCGACGTGCTGCCGGCTAAGGGCAGCCATCACCTCAACGCTCAACTGGCGGGCAGGACGCAGGGCCGGTCGGGCGATGAAATAGCCCTGCCCGCAGGCAATGCCCATATCGCGGATACAGTTGAAATCCTCCGGCCGCTCGATCCCTTCGGCGACCAGCAAGGCATTACAGATTTCGGCCAGATCCTGCATGGCGCGGACAAAATGGAATTTGATCCGGTCATCGGCAATGCCATAGACAAAATGCTTGTCGATCTTGACGAACTCCGGGCGCAGTTCAGACCACATGCGCAGATTGGCAAAGCCCTCACCGAGATCGTCGATGGCGATCTGGAAGCCACGCCCGCGGTAATGCAGCAAGGCTTCCTGAATCCCCGGCATGTCGGTGATCTGCTGATTTTCGGTCAGCTCGATGACGACCCGGTTGGGCGCGATGCCAAGTTCAGTCAGCAAATCGCGGGTATGGCCGTTCATCATTTTTTCATCAAGCAGGCAGCCCGGCGTGACGTTGAGGAAGAGACGCCCGGCCAGCTTCTGCGCCGCAAACGCCCGCAAACTGGCTTCACGGCAGGCATGCTCCAGTGCCGAGGACAATGCATGCCGCCGGGCAGCGGCAAAAAGCTGATCGGGGAATTGCAACGGGCTGCCTTCCGGCCCCCGAATCAGCGCCTCGTAACCAAGCAGGGCACGGACGCGAAAATCGATGATCGGCTGGAAAACCGGCGTCAGCAAACCCTCAGCAATAATTCGCTGCAACTCGAGAAGTTCATCATCCAACAGCACGTCCATCGACTCAGCCTCAAAATAACTCACCACTCAGTTTATGGAGAAAATGTGTCAGTTCAGTGACAGGAACGCCACTACCCAAGCGGAAATCCGCTTGAACCATCGGTGAAAATAGGTGTCATTAAATTGCAACACTGGCATATCATTCTTCCTGCTTTGGCCAGTGCCCTTTGCTATGAGGTTGTGATGACTGAAACGATGTTTTGCTACTGCTGCAGGGTCCATCACCCCAAGGATCAAATGCGTCCTTTCGCCACCAAACACGGCCTCCGCTGGCGCTGCCTGCGCAGCATTGAAGCGGCGGCGGGCAACCTGGCCAAACGCGACGCCTTCGGTCAGCAACAATCCGAAAACAATCGCGAAGACTCGCGCCGCATCGCCGAACGAACACCGATGATGCATCTGGACCGCGACCCGCGCCCCTGACAAAACCACGGCATTCCCGCTGCGTTGAGCCTCGGGAATGCCCAATCAAGCTTGATTGACCGGCTTGATTCCGGCTAAAAAATCCGGCTTAAAAAAGATCAATTTCTCCGGTTGACCGCAGCCCTGCTCTAGCACTCCCCTCAAGCCTGAACTTGCCGATTGCCTGGCGCAGATCGCCGGCCAGGCCTTCCAGCAAGCGCGCCGAATGGGCCGCGCCGATCAGCGCCTCGCCGTTTTCCGCAGAGAGCCGGGCGATACCGGCGACCAGCGTTTCGATCCGTTCCGCCTCCCCGCGATGCGTCCGCAATGCCGCACTGATGCGGCTACTGGCCGTTTCCGCCAGACGCGCCTGATCGCGCACCTGCGTCATCACCAGCGCCGCCTCGCCGGTTCGCGTGTTGCTGCTCACGACGTGATTCGCCGCAGTACGCACCGCAACCGAAGTCTCGCCGGCAATCCCCTGCATACGGTTGATCATCTGGCTGATCTCCTGCGTACTCTTCGCCGTCCGCTCCGCCAGCTTGCGCACTTCATCGGCCACCACGGCAAAGCCCCGCCCACTATCACCGGCCCGCGCCGCCTCAATGGCGGCATTCAGCGCCAGCAGATTGGTTTGCTCGGCAATCCCGGCAATCACCGCGACGACTGACGAAACCTGGCGGGTTTCGGCTTCCATCCGATCCAGGCAGCCGGTTGCCAGCACAATGTCGGCGCTCATTTCCTCCAGCACGCTCTTCGCCTGACCGACTGAAACCATGCCGGAAGTCGCCAACTCGTCGGCATTGCGCGTCACGGCGTCACTTTCCCCGGCCGCCTCGACAATCTCGGCGACTTGCCGCCCGGCCGCCTCAAGCGATTTGACGACATGCAGGGTATCGGCTTGCTGTTGCTGCGCCCGCTCGGCCGAAGCCCCGGCGGTTTGGGCAAAGGAGAGCGAACCGGACGTCATGGCGTGGGCGCTGTTCACAATTTCGCTGACCAGCCGGCGCATGCCGTCGCGCACTTCACGCAGCGACTCGGCAATGCGCTGCAATTCATCCTGACCGGCCAGTTCGATCGACACCGATAAATCACCGGTCGCCAGTTGGCGGGCGCCGCACGCCAGCACATCGATGGTCGAGGCGAGGCGGGCATAGGCCAGATAGAGGCCGGCACAGGAGAGCAACATGCTACCAGCGATCAGCAACAGGGTCAGCCCGAGGTGGCGCTGCGCGTTGGCCAATTCATCACCGAGGGTGGTGACCAGAAGCTGCTCGCTGAGCCGGGAAATTTCCTCGACTTGGGCCAGCGGCTGGCTGATCGCGCTGTCGATTTCAGCCGCCGAATAGACCGTGCTGCTCAGCGCCAGGCCGTAAGCCAGGGTACGGGTCAGGGCAAACTGTTCACTAACCGCCGCCAGTCGGGCATTCAGGTCGGCCAGCGCGGCACTTTCGGGGCTGAGCGGTGCCCCGAGTTCTCCCATCTCCCGTGCCAACCGGCCCAGCGCATGCGAAGCCACGGCGATCGCGGCGGAGAGTTCCGGGCGCAGTCGATCCGCCACCATGCCCTCACGGGCGAAAATGCCGGCCAACACCTCCAACCGGGCCAATGATTCAGTCAGCACCGGCAGATCATTCAGCCAGATCCCGGCCAATACCGGCAAGCTGCCGCGGCTCGACAGCGTGGACGCCGCCCCCATTTGTTCGACGATTTTTTGCTGCAAGTGCTCAAGCAACTCGCCAAAACTGGCGAACACCGCCATGCGCTGGCGGCCGCTGGTTTCTTCGGCGGTGGTGGCGAGCAGGCGCTGCCAGCGCTCATCGGAAAGATTCAATGCTGCGGTCGACGGCGTTTTTGCGGCCAAATCTGCAGCATTGCTCTCATCACCGGCGCCGGCAAAAAACAGGCGAGCCCGATGGCGACGCAAATCAACGAGTTGCTGACGGGCCGGCTCAAGCTGACGCAGCGCCGCCAGACGCGACTCAACCGCTCGCATGGCCTCCCAGCGAACGAGCAGCGGCGGCAACGCAACCGCAAGAAAAGCCAGGCTGAAGAGCGCACCAATGACGACAAAAAGCCCGCGAAACCCGAGCTTGCCCAATAAAAACCCATAGCCGATTTTGCGCACCAAAGTCACCGAGTCCGAAGAAACAAAGTCACTACACTATGGCGACCCGGTTAAACAATTGTGACAAGGGTAAGGGCCAGAAGTCACGTGTTTGCAACATCGAGCAGCGATAGTTGCAAATAGCCAACCGTTTTGGACTCACCATGCTGCACCCTTGTTTCGACCCCAGTCACGACGAGTTTTCCAATCCGATACGCGATGCGCGGACAGATTTACTGGCTGATTCACAACCTGGCTCACAAGCTGATTCAGACGCTGACTCACCGGCGAATTCACCGGCAAGTTCACAAAAAGATGTACGGCTAAACGCGCTAGCCGATGCGCTGGCCGATCCGTTCCGCCGCCGCCTGCTTTCTGCCGCCCTCCTCAGCGCCACGGGTGGGGCACTCGCCATGGCCGGTTGGCCGCTCCCTGCGCTGGCGGCGAGCAGTGGCCGGGCAGCCGGCTTGTTGCATGGATTTGCATCGCTGGCCGTTTCAAACGCCGACGAAGTGCGCCTTGCCCCCGGCTTTGCGGCCAAGCCACTCTTTACCTGGGGCGATCCGATTTCCGATGGCCCGCAGGCCAGGGCTGATGCCTCGGACTGCGCCGCCGAACAAATGCAGCAAGCCGGCATGCATCACGATGGCATGCACTTCTTCCCCTTTAGCGAAAATGGCCAGCCCTCCTCGACGCACGGCCTGCTCTGCATCAATCACGAATACACCGACGACGGCTTGCTGCACGTCGGCGGCATGGCGGACTGGAGCGCCGAAAAAGTGGCGAAATCGAAAGCCGCTACCGGGGTTTCGGTGATTGAAGTTCAACGCGATAAAGACGGCTGGCAGGTCGTCCGCCCGTCCAAATGGGCTCGCCGCATCAGCGCCGATACGCCATGCCGCCTGAGCGGCCCGGCCCGCGCCCACCCCGCCATGCTGACGGCAACCGATCGCTGGGGCGAATTTGCGCTCGGCACCCTGAACAATTGCGCGATGGGCGTCACACCGTGGGGCACCTACCTGACTTGCGAAGAGAATTTCAACGGCTACTTCAAAGGCCCAAAGACACCAACCGTCGATCAAAAGCGTTACGGCATCAGCGAAAAAACCGCCGGCTACCGCTGGCACGAATTCGACGAGCGTTTCGATCTCAACCAGCACCCGAACGAGGCCAACCGCTTTGGTTGGGTCGTTGAGATCGACCCGTGGAACCCGGATAAAGCACCGGTCAAACGCACCGCGCTGGGCCGCTTCAAGCACGAAGGCGCCACCGTCGCCCTCGCCCGCGATGGCCGCGTCGTGGTTTATATGGGCGACGACGAGCGCTTTGAATACATTTACAAATTCGTCTCCTGCGAGCGTTACGTTCCCGGCCAAAGCGACACCAACACATTGCTCGATCACGGCACGCTCTTCGTCGCCCGCTTTGGCGAAGACGGCAAAGGCCGCTGGCTGGCGCTGCGCCATGGTGAAAAACAGCCAAATTATGCGTTGACCGCAGCCAACGGCTTTTTCAACCAGGGCGACGTGACGATCCGCTGCCGCCAAGCCGCCGACCTCGCCGGGGCGACCAAAATGGATCGTCCTGAATGGATTGCCGTGCATCCGAAAACTGGCGAGGTCTATGTCACGCTGACCAACAACAGCCAGCGCGGCACCCCGGAAACGCCCGGCCTGAACGCTGCCAACCCGCGCCCTGCCAACATTTTCGGCCACATCATCCGGTGGCGGGAAAACAACCGGGATGCCGCCGCCAGCAGTTTTGAATGGGATATTTTTGCCCTGGCCGGCGACCCGCAAAATGCCGACGACAACCGGCGCGGCAACGTGAAAGGCGATATCTACGGCAGCCCGGACGGTTTGTGGTTTGACCCGAGCGGCCGCTTGTGGATTCAGACCGATGTCTCGACCAGCGTTTTGAACCAAGGCGACCACGCGGCGCTTGGCAACAACCAGATGCTGGTCGCCGATATTAAAAGCGGCGAAACCCGCCGCTTCCTGACCGGCCCGAAAGGCTGCGAGCTCACCGGCATGAGCGCCACACCCGACGGCCGAACCCTTTTTGTCAATATTCAACACCCTGGCGAAACTGCCAGCGAAAGAAGCGATCCAACCCGGCCAACCGCCATTTCAGCCTGGCCGGCCAACCAGTTCCCCGAAACCACCGGCGGCCGCCCGCGCTCCGCCACCCTCGTTATCACCCGCCCGGACAGCAAACCGATTGCCGCCTGAACTCAGGAGATCGACATGAATAAGCCAACCCGTAGCGACATTGCCGCCTTCCCGGAACTTTTCGGCGGCATGGATCAGTTTATGGATGAACTCGCTCAAGGCATCCGGCGCACCAGTCTGCGTCTCGCCATCGTGGCGATTCCCGGCAGCGCGCTCGTGATGTTTGCCTTGAGCAAGGCTGCCTGAAAGCCAGGGGGAAAAACAAGCGCCCGTAAAAAATCCCGCCGTAGCGGGACAAGACCGTTTAGTTGAGCGTCGTTCCCACCTTTGCGGGAACGACGAATTCAAGCATTACGGCTTCGGCGCGACGTAGCCCTGAATCTGATCGGCACCATCGCCGAAGAAATGCTTTTCAAGCTGTTCGGCGAGATATTTGCGGTGCCGCGCTTCAATCAGGTTAAGGCGATTTTCGTTGATCAGCATGGTCTGCAGCTTGATCCACTGCTGCCAGGCTTCTTTGGAAACATTCTCGAAAATACGCTGGCCGAGGGCGCCCGGATAAGGCGGCAGATCGAGGCCTTCAGCGTCGCGGCCGAGTTTGACGCAATGAACAGTACGTGCCATGTGAAACTCCGTGGGGGTGAATGCGGTGAATTATAAAGTCTTGAAACGGCAAGAGCATCAACTCACTGCACTTCAGACCTGAACAGCTGCGTGATTAAGGCGCGGCCTGCGGCTAGGGCAAAGCACTTTGGTCAAAGTTCCGTATATCGCGTCAGGCGCGGATCGCTCCTGATTAACTCGCCAGCCCCAAGCGCCACAGCGAAGTCACTTCCGCCGCCCGAGCCACATGTAGCGAATCGCTGCGATCACTGGCCTTCGGGTGTTTCGGACGGGTCTCGATACGACCCAGCACTTGCAAACCGGCCGCTGAAATCCAGCCGAGCAATTCATTCCGCGAACGCAGGCCAAGATGTTCGGCCAGATCGGAAAGAATCAGCCAGCCCTCGCCATCCACGTCCAGATGCACCGCCAAACCGGCCAGAAAACCACGCAACATACGCGAATCCGGGTCGTAAACCGCGTACTCAATCGGCGAACTCGGCTGCGCCGGCACCCAGGGCGGATTGCAGACCACCAGTGGTGCCTGGCCTTCCGGGAAGAGATCGGTCTTGATAATCTCGATTGCTGCGGTCAACCCGAGTTTTTGCACATTTTCCGAGGCGCATTGCAGGGCACGCTGATCTTGATCGGTGGCAATCACCCGCTTTAACCCGCGCCGGGCCAGCACGGCGGCCAAAATACCCGAACCGGTGCCGATATCGAAGGCCAACTCATTACCCGCTATCTGGCAAGCGGCAGGCAACGGCGCCTTGGCGACCAGATCGACATACTCGCCACGCACCGGCGAAAACACGCCGTAATGCGGATAAATCCGCCCTTCCACAGCCGGCACCGGAATGCCCTTCTTGCGCCATTCGTGCGCGCTGACCACCGCCAGCAATTCGCGCAGTGAAACCACGGAATCCTCGCCCAGCAGCCCGTAGGCTTCAACGCAAGCCTGCCGGACATCCTGCGCCCGACGCAGCGGCACGCTGTAATCGGCATTGAGCGGTACCAGCAACATACCGAGCAAGGCGGCGCGACGCCCCTGATTGCGCCGATGCAGCGCAAAAGCTTCGGCCAGCGTCGCCGGCTTTTTCTCGCTGCCCGCCCGCGGCTGACGATCCGCCCGCCGACTTAGCGCCAACAATAATTGACGCGCATTCTGCCAATCGCCACGCCACAAAATGGCGCTGCCATCAACGGCCAGTCGATAGGCCGCGTCAGCCTTCAGGGTATCGTCAGCGACGATAATTTGGGTATGCGGCGCTAGCGCAGCTTCGGAACGCCAACGCGCCGAGCGCGCTTGACCAGCTTCCAGCCATTGCAGCCGTTGGAGTTGTGGATTCATCGGCGCATTATCCCTCATGGCCCAAGGCCGCGGCGAAAGGCCATGCGGCAACTAAAAATGAAGTGGAAAGTCGGCCGATAAGCCGGGTTCTGTTCCCCCCTTGCGGGGTTCGGCAATCATTCCTCTAGACCTGCCATCACTGACAGGCTCAAGCAACCTACCCGGAAGCAGCGCGGGCCACGCCTCAGCTTCCCTATTTGGTCTTGCTCCGGATGGGGTTTACCAAGCCACTGAACGTTACCGCCAGTGCGGTGAGCTCTTACCTCGCCGTTTCACCCTTACCTGTGCGTCTTGCGACGCCATCGGCGGTCTATTCTCTGTTGCACTTTCCGTTGCCTTGGGTCACTCGACTTTCGTCTTGCGACTTATAGCACCCAGCCATTAACTGGCATCCCGCCCAATGGAGCCCGGACTTTCCTCCCGATGCCGAAGTTGCCTCCGGACATCCAGCGATTGCCTGGCCGACTTTCCGGGGCAAATTATACGCTGACGACCGCCCCCACTGCGGCCTGTCGCGACAAAGCGCGCGACAACGCCGTGGAACTGGCATAGCCGGATTCACGTGCCGCCCGCTTCAGGCCATTGCCGCGCGCAATCTCACGACGCGCAATACCTAGTCGCAAACGCGCCAGATAGGCGCCGGGCGTTACGTTCATCAATTCGCGGAAACACAAGGCAAATGCAGTGCGCGACATGCCGGCCACTGCGGCCAGCTTTTCCAGCGTCCAACTCACTTGCGGCCGCTCATGAAGCGCCACCAGCGCCCGCGCAATTCGCGGATCAGCCAGACCATTCAGCATCCCGGACGGCATCCGAGGATACGCAATTAAATGGCGTAAAAGACCGATGAACAAAATCTCCCCGGCACGTTCCAGCAGCGCCGGCTGGCCACAACGCGGCGCTGCCATTTCGCTGGCAATCAGACGAACAATGAGATCAAGCTCCGCACAGTGGGCATCCAGCGCAATAAACAGTGGCTGGGTAAAAGCATCAAGCAATAGTGAAGCTGCCGGCCCGGCAAAAACCGCTTCGACGCACAATGTCCGTGACTCGTCGAGAGCCGGGAACAGCCTTGGCGCAGGCGCCTGAGCGCCTCGCCAAACCATCAGACCTGGCGCAATCAGTTGCTCTTCAGCGCCATCAGCGCGCAAAAATCGCCACCCACCATCAAGCAATAGATACAACTCAAGACAGTCCGGCACCGCCAAAGCCGCCTCGGACGCCTGTAAAGCACCGGTTCGTATGCGAATTTGCGGCGAAAGGCCTTCGAGCAGCGCAGAGAGGCGATCGAGATGTGACATGGTAAATTTGAACGACATGCTAATAATAATGAATTTATTGTTGCATAAAATTCACCATACTGCCATCACTGAAACCCAACCACGGAGAAACCCATGCTCATCCCCCGCCAAGCCGTCCCCGAACTCAAACTCGCCACTGTCGCCCACGGCACTTTCGATCTTGCCAGTGAGGGCGCCCAAAATTTCACCTTGGCCGTCTTTTACCGTGGCCTGCACTGCCCTTTGTGCGCCAAGTACCTGCAGGAACTGGAGCGCCTGGTCCCGGAATTCGAGAAGC
>Ga0209480_10003365_pt1 | contig 10475 bp, 7 predicted proteins | sample JI61114C2DNA_FD_187501 | JGI IMG/M metagenome (GOLD analysis project Ga0209480, IMG submission 187501) | Wastewater effluent complex algal communities from Wisconsin, to seasonally profile nutrient transformation and Carbon sequestration -... | ecosystem: Engineered > WWTP > Effluent > Algae...
TTCCGGGAAACGGCTCATGCATTTTTTTACATATTTATAAAACATCAACTACACCAACAAGTGGATGCACAGCAATGAGCAAAGCAAATATGCTCAAACTTATTCATTGGTTAAACGCTTCAAAAAACCCAATGCTAATTCAATATCCCATTCATCGATAAAAAATCAAATCCAACCATAACCTACGTGGCAAACAGGCAAGTAAAACAATCAGCCTTGCAGTGTGGCAAACCAATATGCCGCCCTACCGGGCTCATTGGGTGTGGCCGCACCAGCTGTTGGTGTTATCAATATGTCGCCCTATCGGGCTCGTTGATGTGGGGTACCCGCCGACGCTGCGGCGTTACCGATATATCGCCCTAACGGGCTGGTTTAATTTGTAGTTAGGATCGATTAATACATTGTAACTTCAATCAGCCCGACAGGGCTTCATTATGGTATAACAAACCACACCTCAGAGAGTCTGCCAGCCCGGCAGGGCGACATACTGGTTTACCAGCTAACATTGGTACATCGGTACATTATCACATCGGTACATTAGCCCGTTGTTACATCAGCACATTAACCCCTCTCCAAACAACCTCTCCACCTGCACGTTTCAACACAACTACATAAACCCCACTTTTTAATTCACGGATATTTATTTCATTGTGTACTAAATCACCGGCTTTACAAATTTTTCCATGCATGTCGATTATTGTATAACTGCTTGCATTAATTAATTGTGCATCAATAAACAATTGCCCTTGTGAAGGATTTGGGTAAATAATTAATTCAGGTGCAATATTTATAACATCAACTTGAAAAGTATCATAATTAATTTCCCATCCAATTTCTTCCAATACCGTTAATGTTAAAATACCTGGCATATGATCCGCTACATTTGCTGCCGCTTTTGGTGTCATAAATTCGTTATAACTACCAACCGGATATGTAGTTTCATCCCAATGTGATAAACTAGAGCCAAGTGCAAACGTTGCAGGTGCGTAAATTTTGGGACGTATGCCATCGTTTTCTAAAATAATTTCGGGACTATCAAAAAATAAATTGTTACTTATTTGAGCGTCACCTAGAGCCGTTGAAGGATTCTCATAAGTGGTTAATGCAACACCGGAAAAGTCTTCCAGATATTTATCAAAAATGCCCGGCATGGTATCCAGTTCCGGCCAAATAAATGTAGTAGTTAAAGGAAAAAACGAAGAAGCGAAAATTAATCCGAAAGAACCTTCCGTTCCCGATTTATTCGAAAGACTTAAAAATCCTAAGCCGTGACAAATTTCATGTAATACGGTGGAAACAAAATCATATTCTCCCGGACCGGGATTTTCATCTAATCCGTAATACCAATTCGCAGTTGAGCTGATATAAATTTCAATATCGGCATCATCACCATTTAAATCTGTTCCTGCTATTGAATTAGCCAAACACGATGCATACCAATAATTGAGAAAAGGCGCATCAACAAAATTAATTTCCCCGTTTGGAAAAGTAATACCCAACTGTCCGGGAAGCAGCGGCTGCAAATGCGCAACAATTTTAATAGGCACATCACTTATCAAAAAATTACTCCAAATATCTGTTGCATAATTAAATGCCGTTTCGGATTCTGCAGTAAATCCAATAAATTCCACCTCAAATGTAGCTGCCTGAGCCTTAACCTGTTGTGGAGCCGATAGCAATACCACAACAGCAATTATAACAATTAAAAATATGCGCATAATTTCAATTTGTATTCAAAAATACACAATACTTAATTGGTTATTAATCATTTATAATGTAATTATGTCATAAAGCTCATTAGAATTTTTCACAACATTTTCAGGTTTAGCAGGAGTTATTCTTGTCACAAAATGCCTTTCGCTGTTATTAGAAATCCTTATTTTCAAAGCCTTATAAAAAATCTATGACAATTTTGTTTTATTTTTATTGCAGATTCGGCGCAGCCCTTAAAATATGTTTTCAGGTTTCAATAATATAAATCAATCGGTTTGGACAATTGTGTTGTTCCTGCTTTTTCCTGTAGCAACTTTTGCGCAAACAAGAACAATTGAAGGTCATGTTTACGATAATGAAACAAAACAACCCATTCCTCTTGCTACTGTAATAATTAAAAATACCGATTTTGGCGTTTATACTGAAGAAGATGGTAGTTTTTATATAAACACTGCACTAAACAACGACACCCTGTTAATTTCTTACATCGGTTATTATAGTGACACGCTAATTTTAGGTAAACAACAGACACAACGGTTTACTGTTTTTTTAAAACCTCAGAATTTTAATTTATATGAAGTGGTAATTAAACCACGTGAAGATCCTGCGCGAGTTTTAATGAAAAAAGTAATTGAACACAAAAAAGAAAACGATTATTATAATATTGATGGTTATAAAACCCGCGCTTACACCAAAATAGAATTGGACCTTGGTAACCTGGTGCTCGACAACATGAATGCAGAGGATAATATGCGCAAAAAAAATCCTTATAATGTATTAATCGACCATATTGATACATTAAATGACGAAACCAATTACTTGCCATTCTTTTTTACTGAAACCTTATCTGATTTGTATTTCAGAGAAAGTCCGAAATCGAGAAAAGAAGTAATAGTAGCCAGCAGAACTTCGGGCATAAATAACGCAAGCGCATCTCAAATTTTAGGCAACTATTATGAGCAGTATAATATTTATAACAATTACTGGTTCATTATAAATAAAAATTTTGTTCCCCCGGTTACCGATGCCTGGAATTTTTTTTATAAAGTTGAACTAACCGATTCGGCATTCATCGATAATTATTGGTGTTATAAAATTAATTTCTCTCCACGCCAGAAACAGGAAAATGTGTTTGAAGGATATATGTGGATTGCAGATGACGATTTTGCTGTGAAAGAAGTCTATATGAGCCTCGATAGCGCCGCAAATATTAATTATTATAAACGCGCCGTTTTTTATCAGGAATATGAAAAAGTGGACGATAAACATTGGGTACTTAAACAAGATAAAATTTTAGGCGAGTTTTTACCTATGCAAAATTCGGCCAGTATTATTGTTCGTAAATCCACCACTTATCAATCATATATATTCGCTGCCGATATTTTTGATGAGGTAGTAAAATTGCGCGATGATATTGTGTATAGCGACAGCGTGATTAATAATGACGAACAATTTTGGGCATCAATCAGACCCGAAGCACTCAATAAAAATGAAACCGGTGTTTATGAATTAGTCGACAGCCTTCAGAATATTAAAAGTTTTATGACAGTCGTCGACTTGTATAACACGCTAATGTACGGCTACTGGAACTTGGGGTATGTGCGTATCGGTCCATTCGCCAATATGATTAGCAGCGATGAAGTAGAAGGATTGCGATTGCGCTTAGGTGCTAAAACTGGCGACCTGATTAGCAAAAGAATGAGCCTTGGTGGTTATCTGGCTTATGGAATAAAAGACAATGCCTTTAAATATGGTGGTGATTTTAATATTGTTGTTAACAAAAAACCATGGCAACAATTTAAATTCTCTTACGAAAACGATTTGGATGTTAGCAGCAACGAAGGGGTGACTTTTGGTGAAGATAATATCCTATCCGGATTTTATCGCCGACGTGATACACCACAAAAAATACTTGACCATGAAAAAATTCGTGGGCATTATGAAAAAGACTGGATTTGGGGTATTTCCAATTCCGTGACTTTTACGTCCGTAAAAATGCATCCGCTTTTTGACATCTATTATTATAACCAGCACGATTCATTGGTTAGCGAGATCAATAATGCCGAATTAGATTTCGGTTTGCGATTTGCTTACAGAGAAAAATTCTTATTTGATAATTATCGTCGTTATAGTTTAGGCACCAGTTATCCGGTTATTAATTTTCATTATAAAGTTGGTATTCCCGATATTGGTTCAAGCGATTTTAAATATACCGCACTCGAATTTAGTATCGATGATTATTTTTTGCTGGGTAGTTTTGGCGCTACCGATTATTCCATTAAAGCCGGAAAGGTGTATGGTAATTTACCTACACTATTGCTGGAAAGTCCTCCGGGAAATGAGACTTATTTTATGAACCACGGCAATTTCAATCTCATGAATGAGTATGAATTTGTAATGGATACTTATGCAGAATTATTTTTAACACATAGCTTCCACGGTTTTTTCCTCAATAAAATCCCGTTAATTCAAAAACTTAAATTGCGCGAAGTAGCAACATTTAAAATGGTTTATGGCAAATTAAGCGCCGACAATGCCGCTGCTAATAATTATTTAAAAAATGTAGAACCCTTTTACATTGGAAATGCTGCACCTTCACCAAAACCTTATATGGAAGCTGGTATTGGTGTAGAAAACATTTTCAAACTTATTCGTGTAGATGCAATCTGGCGCTTATCCTATCGCAACAATCCTTTAGCGCCTAATTTTGGTGTAAGGGTTGGCGTGAGTTTAGACATATAAAAAAACCTGTTTCCAAAAAGATACTCAGTTTGAAAACAGGCTTCTATAATAAATTAATAATTTGTTATTGCACTTTCATCAGCTTCGCTAAATATACACCTGCCGCTGTTTGCATTTTACATAAATAAGTTCCTGTTGGTATTGCATTTCCATCAGTAGTATTTCCCGACCACGTGTAATTAAATGCGCCGGCATTTGAAATTATATCATCTTCAAACACTAATTCTCCTTTCAAATTATAAATTGAAATAACCACTTCTCCACTTGTTGGTAATTCTGCAGATAAATTAAATAAATTGCCCGAAGGGTTCGGCGATACTAACAATTCATGTTGCATAGCCGATGCTAATTCTTCAATACTGATGATAATTTCAGGTGTGTTCAATCTTACATCTGTATATAAGCGATATTCTCCCGGTAATAAATTAATTGTTGCGCTAATATTCGACACGTTAATGCTATCCCCTGAAAAATATTCATACCAAAATCCGGTATGCTGAAAATTAGGATTAACACTTGCGTTATACACATCAAAATTGCCTATAACCGTAACATTCATTTCATCATTATTCAAATTGATGCGTTTTCCTGAACCGGCTACATTTAATATAAAGCTAGTAGAGCTAAATGCAGGATAAGTTGTTTTTAATTTTATTAATTCGCTCCACACCTGATTAATGCGCAATCTACTGGCAATATCATAATAATTCCACAAAACAGGTTTATTACAAACCCTGCAACCATAATCAATACTAATATCGTATCCTAATTCACCAAATTGCCAAATCATTTTAGGACCCGGAATCGTAAAGAAAAACGCTCCTGCTAATTCCATTCTAGACAATGCAACCGGTAAATATTTTACATTATAATCCGGATTTCCGCTATTACCAAAAGTTAAGTTTTTATACATTAATCGCTCTTCGTCATGACTTTCCATATATCCCATTACGTGCGGATCACTCCAGCCTCTGGCTACATAGCTCATCCAGTTAATATCTGAACCGGTATAACCCATTGTGCCCTGTGCATAGTTGTAATTGGAATTTCCCCATAACAAAAATCCATAATCGCTTAATTCCTCTTCTTCGGTATTTACGGCAAAATGTTCAAGAATTAATATGGCATCCTCCTCAACGGCGTACAATACATCTGCAATATCTTTCCAAATTGCTATCCGTGTTGCATCATATTGTCCCCATAATCCAACATCACCTAAAGTATTTGTTTGTGTATATCCTTTCGATAAATCAAATCGATATCCGTCAACATTAAATTCCTGCAACCAATACGAAAAAATAATATTGCGCATATTTCTGGTCGCATCACTTTCGTGATTAAAATCATAACCAACATTATAGTCGTGTTTAGGCACTGTATTAAAATAAGGCGAATTTGCAGCCGGTGCGTTTGCCAGCGGATCCCACCACATTTGTGCTAAGGGACTTTGACCAAATGCATGATTCATGGCAATATCCAAAATAACGGCAATGCCATTTGCGTGACAAGAGTCAATAAAAATTTTAAATGCTTCTCGCGTGCCATAATATTTATCTAAGGCAATAAAAAAACTTGGATTATATCCCCAACTTTCATTGCCCTCAAATTCCATCACCGGCATAAATTCAATCGCATTAATGCCTAGTGCTTTTAAGTAAGATAAGGTATCAAGTAATGTTTGATAATTTCTTGCCGCTAAAAAATCGCGAACCAACAATTCATAAACCACCAAATCCTCAACAGCAGGTGGCGTAAACTCAGGAATTGCCCAGGTATATGCCGGTTGTGCTGTTTGGAACACACTCACAATGCCCGAAGCTTTTCCTGTTGGGTAATCTATTAATCCCGGATAGGTAACTTCCGGTATATAACTATCGTTCCATGGGTCCAGCACTTTTTCAGCGAGTGGATCTGCTACCCATAAATTACCATCAATAAAATACTGATATGGATATTCCTTGCCCGCTTCTAATCCTGTTAATGTTACCCACCATGTTGCACCATCTGAATCTAAATTCATAAAACTAGATTCTTGTAACATCCAATTGCTATGTTCACCAACAGCAAAAATGTACGATTTAAATGGTGCATACAATACAAGTGTTACCGTATTATCATCTATATAATTAATACCCTGATGTAAACCTGCAGGAACATCTGCAATTACTGGGTCACCAATAACATAATAATAAGTTGAATCTTCTTTAATATCGCCATCTCCTTTTGCCACCACACGTATTTCGCCTAAACCAAAACTTGCAGCTGTAATATCATATTCAATACTGGATAAATCTGTTGCTACAGCTTCTGCACCATTTACATATAAATACATACTATCAGCAAATACCGCTGCAGCTGAAACATGAATATTATCTCCCAAATCAACAATCAATGGGTCTGTTGTTGGAGATGTTATGGCAACGTTTAGTCCATCTTCATATACATTAACAAAAATATCTGAACCATCTGTATCTCTGCCTACAACATCACCGGAAGCTGTTCGAAAAACAAATGCCATTTGTAAAATGGTATCATCTTCAGTTGCGCCATAAAAGTCCAGAATACTGGTATACTCAATTTGATATAAATTATCGCCTATTTCCGTCATCAGCACCTCCGGGTCCGGCGTTCCCCATACACCTTGCGTATATTGCCAGTCGGTTGGAGAGTCGCTTTCAGTGGTAATAAGCCCGGTATGCGCATAAATTGGGCCCGGAACATCCGCTAATGCGCCATTTCCCTGAGTGGCATCAAATATAATGGTAACCGGCACATCTACTGTTGGGAATACCGGAATAGTTGTAACTGCCTGAGCGCTAGCTAATTGTGCAATTAACAATAAGCCTGCTAATTGAGTATATCGTCTGAACATACAGTAAAAATACAATGATGTTGTTAGAACTCATCTCAAATTGGACAGGGATTTTTTATTTTAAGTAAGTAAACGCATTTATAAATCACTTCATGCGCATTAGAGAAAGCATTAAAATTTATAAAACGTTATAAAGTAGAAGTTAATTATTCCTTAAATTAACAGTAAAAACTATTATTGAATATTACCCGCTTCATCCATTTCAATAAAAGGATTGAAGGCAATTTCCCAATAATTGTTCTCAGGGTCTGCAACGTAACCACTATATCCTCCCCAAAAAACCTTTTCGGGTGATTTAATTACGGTTACATTTTTAGCAATAAGCTCCTCAAACAAAGCATTTACTGCTTCAATAGAAGGCAACAACAAAGCAGTTGTAATTTGTTTAAAATTTCCGGCTTCTGCTTCAATACCAATATCCTTTGCTAGTTCTGTAGATGGATACAAGCTTAATATAAATCCATTGAGCTTAAAAAACACGATATCACCCTGCTCCAACATTAGTGTCCAGCCAAATTGATTCAAATAAAAATTTTTCATCAAATCAAGATTGCGAACACCAATGGTGAGCAGAGATAATCGTTGCGGAAACATTTTAAAATAATCCCTTTTTTTCTTTGTGAATAAAAGCACTGTCTAATAAATCGCCATCAAAATCTTCAACATCATTATCATTAATACGATGATAAACGGCACTAATAAAAATGGTTTGTCCTGCAGATGTAACTGCAATAACAAATAAAATTCCTATTCCGGCTAAAACAATTGAAGGAATTAAACCAATTGATGAACCAAGAAAAAATAAAGGCAAACCAATAATCAGTATACCTAAAATTTGCACAATGCCAAAACTAAATGAAGAGCCTAATGACTCCCCCCATTTTTCCTTCATAATTTGTGCTGATCTTTTAAATGCAGCAATAGGAGTGAGGTTTTCATAAGCTAATACCGGAACTACAAAAAATGTGGTAATTGACCACGCCACGCCTGCAAGAGCAGCTATAATTTGTCCAACTTTTCCCAGATTTTCTTCCAATAATCGGAAAATCAAACCAACAGTAGCAGCCATTGCCGACCATGCTAAAATATCGCCGAGGCGACTTAAACTAAAGTTTAAACCATCCGATACTTTTGGTACACCGCCCTGAAAGTAAATGCGTGCGCAATGTATCAAACCCATATTAAAAAATACGACAATAAAATAATTGATTAAATAAAATACAAAAAGTCCGATATAAGTTATGATATCTCGTTCCCTAACTACAGCTCCAAAATTGCCTTCATTGGGAAGTAATAAAATAGCAAGATAAGATGCAAACAATAATAACAATGATGCACCGGATAATACCGGAAAAAGTAACAATTGTTTGTGTTTTTTGATAACGGCAAAACTGCTCATCGACAGTTTCCAGCCATTGGAGAGGCGGTCAAGAAATCCCATTTATGTGTTTATTTCCCATAAATGTAAAATTTTTCCGATAAAAAAACAATTCCGGGTTATTTAAGCGTAAAGCTTTGTGCTATTTTTCTAAAATCTGATAAGTAGTCCTCATATTTTGCGCTTGTCATACCCACCATAATATAAAAGGATTCATTATCGGGATACAACATGACAAAATAAATTAATTGAGGCTTTTTTTCTCTGTCTTTTCCTTCAGCAACAATTTCATAACCACTTATATTATTAATAGTAATGGGATTAATTGTCTTTATTACCGTCTCCTCAGCATAAGGTAAACTTTTTAAGCGGCTTTGAGTATAAGCCTTGGTATCGCCAATCGTAACGCTGGCAAACGAACTACCTACCGTAAATACCGCGTTATCAGAACCCTGTGTTGGCATTTTCCCGTCTTGCGAATACATTAATGCGCCAGAAACATATCCGGAATATATCATTGATGTTCCTGTTGGATCCAATGCAAACTTTACCGCTTCTTTGCCATTCTCAGCCGTTGTTTCATTATAACGCACACTTTTCATCGACGATAAAATAATGTCGCCCACAGCAGTCTCGTTTTCAGGATACATACCATTTACCATAACTGCTTGTTTGTCATTTCCAAAAATGAACACTTGTTTATTAAATATTACTTCGTTTGCTTTTTGTTTAATCAAATAAGTAAAAGCGGTAATCTCATTAAAAATTATAGTATCACTGTTTATTAATATTAAACCCGCTTTCGCTAATGCATCTGCAGTAAATGAATTTACAATTACCATATAATTAGTAGGTAATTCTGTAATCATAATCGATGAACCTGTAGTTGGTTGCTGAAAACCGGAAAATGTTTCTGCTTTATCAAATCCTTTCGGAGGCACCATACTACAGTGTGTTCCCGGAACCTGGAAAAGGCTGTCAACCTGAGCGTGAACAAAAAAATTAATGCTCACAAATAATATCAACAGAATTTTTTTCATGCGTTATTTTGCAATTTCTTTTTGAAGAATTTTTTTATCTAAAATAAACGGACCAAACGGAATTATTGATGCCACTACTGCCAATAATGTTTTTTTAAACGGCCAATCGTGTACCATTTTTACATTAAGTCCGGTAAACATATATAAAATAAAAAGTCCGCCGTGAATCCATCCCATTATATCAACCGCCTGCGGAATATTTGCTGCATATTTTAAAGGCATTGCTATAAATAATAATAATAAAAACGAAATGCCTTCAAATATGGCAACTGTTCTAAATCTGCCAATTTCTGTTGTATACCACTTGTTTTCCATCTTGTTGCTTTTCTTTTTAGCCGCGACAAAGGTAGCCACTTTTTAATTGAATTGTGTTAATGACTATTACCCCGTTTTTTTAAGTTACTTTTATACCGGAATAACCGCTACTACATGTTATTGATAGGTAAAAAACAACGATTAAAAGCAATTCGTTTTGTCCCGGAAGGTGTTTTTCTGGACGATGGTGCAGAAGGTGTATTATTGCCCAGAAAGCAGGTGCCGGCCGGATTGAGAACCGACGACGAGGTTGAGGTATTTATCTATAACGATGGTGATGGTGCACTAATGGCCACTGCAATGGAGCCCAAAGGGGTTTTAGATGATATTGTTGCTTTGGAAGTAATTAATGTTACACCTAATGGCGCCTATTTGCAATTGGGAATTCCGAAAGATGTTTTTTTACACAAAAGTC
>Ga0209480_10003366_pt1 | contig 10474 bp, 8 predicted proteins | sample JI61114C2DNA_FD_187501 | JGI IMG/M metagenome (GOLD analysis project Ga0209480, IMG submission 187501) | Wastewater effluent complex algal communities from Wisconsin, to seasonally profile nutrient transformation and Carbon sequestration -... | ecosystem: Engineered > WWTP > Effluent > Algae...
AGGCCGCTTCCGGTGTGCGCCGCCGTGCCGCCGGGCTGACGGCGAAGATGCGCGGGCTGCGCAGGCGATACACCGGGACGTAGCCCTTGCCCTTGAGGAAGAGCAGCAGGGGCTTGGCGAAGACGAAGGTATTGCGCAGCCGTTCGAACATCTGGCCGTCACACTGGATCGCGCTGGGCTCGCCTTCCGTGCACAGCCGGTAGGCCAGGTTGACGGTGTCGCCCCACAGGTCGTAGATGAATTTCCCCCGCCCCACCACGCCCGCCACGACCGGGCCGGAGGCGATGCCGATGCGCAGCTCAAGCTCGAGGCTGTCGGTGATGGCCGGGTCGCGCAGGGTGGATTGCATGGCCAGGGCCAACGAGGCGGCGGCGGCGTGGGGCTCGCGCGGGTGCGCGTTGAGCCCGCCGGCCACCATGTAGCCGTCGCCGATGGTCTTGATGCGCTCCAGGCCTCTCTCTTCGGTAAGTTCGTCGAAACGGCAGAAGATCCGGTTGAGTAGCGCGAAGACTTTCTTCGGCGGCATGTCGCTGGCGATGCGGGTGTAATTGACGATGTCGGCAAACATCACTACGACCTCGGGGTGTCCGTCGGCGATCGTTCCGGATTGCTCCTTGAGGCGTGCGGCGATGGGCGCCGGCAGGATGTTGAGCAGCAGGCGCTCGGAGCGCTCCTGTTCGCGGCGCAGCTGGCGATGGGCGGCGGCCAGGCGGGCGCGGGTCTTGCCCCGCTGACGCAGGGCGAAGCGCAGCAGGGGATACAGCACGCCGGACACCAGGATGACGTGAAGCGCCATGAACAGGGGGCTGCCCGCCTGGGGGCCGAGACCGGCAGAAAGCGCTGTGAGCCCCAGGAACCCGATGAACCACAGGTTGGAGGCGGCGTTGCCGACGGTGAACAGGGCGCAGGCGGGGGCGATGACTGCCCACAGGGCCAGGCCCGAGGTGGCCGGTGTGGAGGGCAGGCTGGCCAGAGTGAGCAGGGGGAAGATCAGCATCAGCCCGAGCTGGCTGCCCCGGTAGCGCGCAAAGTGCCGGTGCCAGGGAAAGAGGGCGTAATTAAGCAGGACCAGCAGCGGCACAAGGGCGCCGGGCGCAGCGGTGAAGCCGGTGTCGAGCTGATGGCCGATGAGGAGCCAGATCAGTGCGGCGGGTCCGAACAGCAGGCTGGCCAGGTTGAGCAGGGAAAGGCGCAGGCGCTGCTCTTCATCGTCCTCCGGGCGCGCGCCGGCGTGGATCAGGCGGCTGAGAAGGGCAAGGAACCGGATGACCGGCATGGCATGACACGCGGTGGTTGAACCGGCCCGAGTGTCATGCCCGCAGGCAACGGGGGTCAAGGGTGGCTTGCACCCGAAGTGTGGGAAATTGTGTCTTCAGGGCAGGCGGCCGGCGCCGATCAGGCGGTGGGCGATGAGGTTGGGGGAGATCCAGCTGACCCGGTCGTCGAAGGCACCTCCCGGCGCGCCGGGGTTTTCGGACAGGCTACGGCTGACGAACAGGCGGCCGCTGGTGTCGGTATTGCGGGCTTCGTCGCTGCCCGTCAGCGGTGCAGGTAACAGGCTGCCGTCAGCGGCGACCGCGCCGAGGCCGTTGGGGCCGTGGGACAGGATGACCACCGGGGTCAGGCCGCCGGCGGTGGTGAGTTTGAGCTCGGCGCCGTCCAGGTTGCGGGTGACAATCTCGATGGTGCCGTCGTCCACGTTGACGATGTTGCGGGTATAGGCGGGGGTGATGGCGTAGCGCAGGCGGTGGGCCCATCCATCCATACCGTGAATACCAAGGGTGGCCCAGGGCAGCAGGCCCACATGTCGGGCACAGCTGCCGCCGCTGCGATCCTCGGCGCCGTCCTGCGGGCTCTTGGCGGGGCAGGGAAAGTGGCCCTTGCGCAGGGCATAGCCGAGCAGGGTGTCGCGGGCCTCGTCGAGGGCATCGTCGGTGGCCCGTTCGGCCCGGCGGGCAAGGTGGCTGGACAGACCGGCGCCGAGGCTGCCGGCAAGCAGGCTCAGGATGAGGAGCACCACGGCCATTTCGACGAGGGTGAAGCCGGGGCTGGCATGGCGGTTCATACGCGGGTTCGGCATGGCTCGGGGCGGGTTCAGGGGAGGCAGAGGGCCACATCACCAGCGGCAGGCTGGTGGCGGGTGGCGAAGGGGAGTTGGATCTGCGCCGGCAGGGCAGTGAGCTGGCCTGCGCTCAGCGCGGCCAGGGTGCTGTCCTCCAGGTACGCGTCGATGCCCTGTTGTTCCTGAGGGCCGAGGCGGCGCTGGCTGCCCTGGCGTTCGCCTGCGAAGATGAGGGCGCCCCGGCAGGCCTGACCGATACCGGCCAGGCAGGCGGTGCCGCTCGTGCAGCGGGCGTAGCGCATCATCCCGGCCCAGTTGGCAGCCGGGTCGCGGAGATCGGGGTTGCGGCAGGGGCCCTGCAGCTTGTCGAGGGCGGGCAGCCGGCCCAGTTGCACCGGGCCATGAGCCTGGCCGCCGACCGGGCTGGGCAGCTTGCTTGTGAGCACGCAGTCGGCCAGGGCCTGGAAGACTCTCTGCAGGTGGGGACCGTAGCTGGCACGGCTCTTCAACTGGCGATAGATGTCGCTGGTGTCGATGGCCGCCAAGCGGTCATTGCTGTCGGGGCGGAGGGTGGGAACGTCGATGGGCCCGGCGCCCGTGGTGGCGCCGAAGCTCTCGAGATAGGCCTCGACGAGGCGGGCTTCCGGGTCGCCACCACAACGCCCGGGGCCGGGGCTGCGGTGCTGGCCGGTGAGGGGGCGGCCGGGGGCGATGACCAGGGCCGCCGCCAGGCCGGCCTGGTCGCCGGGCAGGGCGATTACCCGGGCATCGCTGTCCAGCAGGCGGAAGCTGCCGGTGCTGTCCCAGTTGACGGCGTCAGCCTTGGGGTTGTTCTTGAAGGCTCCGGAGACCGCATACCACAGGCATTCTCCGCTGCCGTCGCGCAGATCGGGCAGGTTGAGGGTGAGGTAGGGCAGCCGGCCTACGCTCAGCTGCCCCTGGCCGCCGCAGGTTTCCGATGAGCCGTCGCCGTCCAGATCGGGGCAGGGCAGGTAGCCGAAGTCGGCGTTGGGGTGTTCCTTGTTGCGGTAGTTGGCGGCGAAGCCGAGAAGGGCTTCCCGGGCGACCTGCAGGGCGTGGTCAGTGCGTCGATCGGCGGCCAGTTGGCGGGCGGCCCGATCGGCGGGGCTGTCCTGGCCGGAGAGCAGCCAGCCGAGCCCGCCCAGGGACAGCAGCAGCACGAAGGCGGGCAGGATCATGCCCTGCTGGCGGCGCGGGCAGGAATTCACGGTGCGTCGGGAGGGGGGACGCCCACCCGCAGGCGGTGCTGGCGTCCGTCAGCTGTGCTCACCTGGGCGCTGGCGTCCCGGATGCGGACCTGTCCAGGCCGGACGACGGTGGCCTGGCCGTCAAGGAACAGGGTGGGTGCGCCATCGCTGCGGGTGATGATGCCGTCCAGCCGCGGTGGGGGTGCCGGCGGACGGGGGGCGGCCTGTTGCCGGTCAAGGTGGTGACGTTCGGCCGGGCTGAAGAAGAGCCGCCCGAGGGGGGCGGCCTGCAGCGAGGTGACGGGGAGAAGGGCGAGCAGCGCCAGTCCCGCTCGTATCGATGTGTATGTCATTTCGATACGAATTTAGCATAAACCGGCCGCCTGGGCCGGGTGCGTTCAGGCGGCGGCGATGACCCGGTTCTTGCCGGAGCGCTTGGCGATGTACATGGCCTTGTCGGCCCGGTCGATGGCGTCTTCCGGGGTTTCACTGTCACGCAGTTCGGCGACGCCGGCGCTGAAGGTGATCAGAAGCTTTTGCTCGCGGGCCAGGAAGAAGCGTTTGGTGAGTGCGCGCTGGAGCCGCACCAGGGTGGCCACGGCGCTGTCGAGGCTGGTGTCGGGCAGCAGGATGACGAACTCTTCGCCGCCGTAGCGGGCCACCGAATCCTGGGGACGCACATTGTCGCGGACGACTTCGACCAGGTGCTGGAGCGCTTCGTCGCCGGTCTGGTGACCGTGGTTGTCGTTGATCTGCTTGAAGTTGTCCACGTCGAGCAGGCCCAGGCACAGGCCGGTTCCCCGGCGCCGGGCCAGGGCCGTTTCGCGGGACAGGGCGTCGTCCAGCCCCTTGCGGTTGAGGACGCCGGTGAGGGGGTCGTGGCGGATCAGCTCGCTGGTCTGCTCGAGTTCGGACTGGAGCCTGCTGATTTCGCTGTTGGCGTCATGGACCCGTTCCTGCAGTTCGTGGAGCTGCTCGCGGGAGCGCCGGGTGGATTCCTGCACCGTGCGGGTTTCACGCATGACCTCGGCAATCACGTCGGTCAGTTCGGTGATGTCGGCTGCACCAACGATGCGCTCGGCACATTTCTCGATCTTGTCGTGGTACTCGCCGGTGGATTCGGAGAAATCACCCAGGCGGTCCACGAAGCGGGCCAGCATTTCCTTCAGGCGGGCCTGGGCGTCACTGAGTTCGGACTTGATCGCGCCCTGGCGGCTGATCACGTCGCGCAGCCGGTTTTCGAGCTCGCCGAGGATGCGCACATCCAGTGGGTGGTCGAACATTTCACCCATCAGGACAATCTGGCCATGCAGCCAGCGGTCGTCTACGACGAGTTCGCTGATGTTGTCGAGGATCAGGTGGAGGATCCGCTGCAGGGCCTCGCGCAGGGCGTGTTGGTCTTCGGCGGCCCAGTCGAGGCTGGCGCGCAGGCGGTCGAGGCGCTCGCGCAGGGGCGCCGGCATGGGGCTGGAGCGGATTGCATCGGCGAGGGCTTCGGCTTCGCCGGCGAGTTCAGGATCACTGACACGAATCTGGGTGGCGAGGCTGGCCAGCAGCGTGGCCAGCATGTCGGCAAAGGCCCGGTCGGTGCTTGAACCCTCCTGCTTGACAGAGGCTACACCCGCCTCGGTGGTCTCGGCCGGTGCCGGGACGGATGCCGCCGATGTGGCCGGTGCGTTGCCGGGTAGCTCGTCCTCCCCGTTGCGGGACCAGGCGCGGAGCAGGCCCTGCAGGCGCTCGTGGAGCTTCTCCGGGTTGTTGCCGGAGGCGCTGAGGACGCGGTCGAGCATGTCGCGCTTGCGGGCCTGGGTCAGTCCGGCCTGGCGTCTGTCCCATTCGGCGATCAGGTCGCGCAGCAGGATTCCCCAGTTGAGATCGAGCTGTTCGCTTCGGGCGAAGCCCTCGCTGAGTACGTTGCGCAGGGCACTCCAGTCAGACTGGGCAACCGCGCTTTCGAAGTCGCGGACAAGGCGCAGGGATTCGTGGTTGTTGCGGGGCAGGGCCGCTGCAATCAGCTTGAGCGCGCGTTCGGGAAAGACGTCTTCGGCCACCGAACCGGCGATCTCGTGGTAGAGCGCACGGTAGTTGTCCGGGGTCGGGGCGATCCGCCGCAGCGCGAGCTGGCGCAGGGTTTCACGTGCGACTTCCGAGGGTTGGCTGGTGTCGGTCATTTTGGGTCGGCGTGGGGCTGGGAAGCGTTGAATCATCCGGCGTCCTGCGGTGAAGCGATGCCGTGCAGGCTCTAAAGCGTTTCTTGGGAAAATCCTTTTGGATATCGGCGATTTGGCCCCTGGCTTGAGCCCCGCGGCCGGAGAAAGCCGAAAAAAAATGCGCTGGCGCGCATTGAAGAAGGAGGTGGCCCCAACCGGGGGACGCCGCGTTGCGGCCGTTGGCCTGCCCTATTCGGCAAGTCCGTGCTTGAGGCCGTAGTGGGTGAGCTCGGCGTTGTTGCGCAGGTGCATCTTCTCGAGCAGCCGGGCACGATACACGCTCACCGTCTTGACGCTCAGGTTGAGGGCTTCGGCGATCTCGGTGGGGGTCTTGCCCGAGGCGATCATGCACAGGGTCTGGTATTCCCGGTCGGAGAGTTTCTCGTGGGCCGGGCGCTCGGTGTCTTCACCGATGGCGTTGGCGAGTTCCTCGGCCAGGGACGGGCTGACGTACTTCTTGCCGCTGGCCACCTGGCGGATGGCGGTGACCAGAAGGTCCGGGGCGCTCTGCTTGGTGAGGTAGCCGGCGGCACCGGCCTTGAGGGCGCGGATGGCGTATTGCTCTTCCGGGTACATGCTGAGGATGAGTACCGGGAGCCGCGGGAACTCCTTCTTGATGAGCTTGAGCGCGTCAATGCCGTTGCGGTCGGGCATGGAGACGTCCATCAGGACCACGTCCCATTCACCGGCGCGCACCATCTGCACCGCCTGGACGCCGTTCTCGGCCTCGCCGGCGACGGTCAGGTCGGGCGTGTCGGAGAGGATCTGGCGCAGGCCCTGCCGAACGATGGCGTGGTCGTCGGCGATCAGGACTCGGATGGGCTTGCTCATCGTTGGGCACTCCTGTTGTTGTTCTGGGGCTCTTCGGTCTGGCCTGGCAGAAGCGGAGCCCGCAGCACGAGGCGGGTGCCGTGGGGCGCGACGGGGCTCAGGTCGAGACGCCCGCCGAGGCTGCTCATGCGTTCGCGGATTCCCCGCAGGCCAAAGGAGCGGGGTTTCTGCAGGTCGGCGGCAGCCAGGCCGCAGCCGTTGTCGGCAATCTCGAGGACCACTTCGTCACCCTCCTGCATCAACCGAACATTCACCTCGCTACCCCGTGCGTGCTTGCTGACGTTGGTCAGCGCTTCCTGGAAAATGCGGAACAGGGCCAAGGCTGTATCGTAGTCCGGGTCCAGGTCGTGGTCGGTGCAAAGAATGTTACAAGTGATGCCGGTGCGCTGGGCGAAGTCTTCCCCCTGGCTTTCAATGGCCGCGGCGAGACCGAAATCCTTGAGGATGCCGGGGCGCAGTTCGCGGGTCACGCGGCCGACGGTGGCGATGGCGTCATCCACCATGCGCCCGACGTTGCGGGCCCGTTCCCTGGCCTGGGCGAGCTGAGTGTCGAGCTTGGACTCCAGCAGGGACATCTCGAACTTCATGGCCACCAGGGTGCCGCCGAGCACGTCGTGAACGTCACGGGCGATGCGTTCGCGCTCTTCCTCCTTGATGCGCTGCAGGTGGTTGGAGAGGGCGGCCAGCTGGCTGCGGGATTCGCGCAGGTCGGCTTCCGCGTGCTTGCTGTGGGTGATGTTCCACATGACCCCTTCCCACACCACCTTGCCGCATTCGGACAGGCGTGGTGAGCTGCGCAGGTTGATCCACTTCTGTTCCCCCGTGGGCAACTGGATGCGCCCCTCCCAGTTGAGGGTGGACAGGTTGTCGGCCGAGCTGGCGGCGGCGTCGATGAAGCCAGGCAGGTCTTCGTCCAGCAGCCAGGTCATCCAGCCGGCCGAGCCGCCGATGAGCTCCTCGGCCGGCGCGCCGAAGAGCATGGCCGCTGCCTCGCTGAGGTATTGGAAGCCGAGGGTGCCCTCAGGGGTGTAGCCCATCTGGAAGACCACCCCGGGGATGTTGTCGGTGAGGGCGCGCAGGCGTGCCTCGCTCTGGCGCAGGGTGTGCTCCGCCTGGCGTTTCTCGCGGCGGTTGCACACTTCGCGCAGTTCCCGCTCAACGGCAGGGATCAGGCGCTCGAGCTTGTTCTTGCTCAGGTAGTCGTGGGCGCCAGCGCGCATGGCGGCGATCGCCTCGTCTTCCTGCATCACCCCCGAGACAATGATGAAGGGCAGGTCGAGGGCCAGTTCGCGGGCCAGGCGCAGGGCGCCCTGGGCACTGAAGCCGGGCAGGTTGTGGTCACACAGGATCAGGTCCCAGCGCTCCCGCTCCATCGCCTCGCGCATTTCGTTGGATGACGCCACGCGACGGAAGGTGGGCGCGTAGCCGGCGTTGCGGAAGTGATGCAGGAGCAGCAGGACGTCGTTCTCCGAGTCCTCGATGAAGAGCAGGCGAATCGGCGGTTTGGTGGGGCTTTCCGGATCCTCCTGGGGGGCGTCCGGCTTGATGGCAGGAGACATGCGTGTTCGGAAGGCTGCGTGATTGGGTCGGTTTGTTTATAATCCGGCCCTCGCTCGGGCCTGCGCCTTCTTCAAGGATAGTGCAGTGAAGCCTTTTCCGTCCATGCACCTGCATCACGGAAAGCGCTTCAGGCGCCCCGGCAAGGCCCCCTTAGTTAAGTGGTATAACAGTTGACTTGTAATCATCAGTTGGCGGTTCGATTCCGTCAGGGGGCACCAGAAAAATCAAAGGGTTAGGCTGATTCGAGAGGGTCGGCCTTTTCTTTTTTGTGGTCGTGTAGCCACTGTGTAGCCATTTTGCGGCAATCCAGATCAACGCGGGAACGAAAAATTTCTGCTCTGAGCTGCTGGAGACGTTGCTAGACTGTATTTTTTTACAGTCAAAAAATGTACGCCCGAGTCCAAGTCCTCCGCAGAGGAGGGCGCAAGATCCCCGACCATGAGCAGTTGCGCCCTGAGCACAAGATGGTCGGCTGTCTGGAGGTCACGGGGTCGAAGTGCATTCTGTGGCGAACGGCAAGCATGGTCTGGCCGCCCATGGCCACGTTGCACAGCGCCCAGATCCTCAGCGTCATAGGTGATGAGATGTTCATCCGTGGCTTCGAGGAATGGAACGGTGCCGGCGTGCTTCAGGAGTGGCGCTGTAGCCTCATGTCAGGGCCCGAGTTTTATGGCTCTGCTTCTCGATAGGCGATGTCAGCGGTAGGCTTTGCCCATGTGTGCGAACTACCACCCCTCCACTCGTGAAGCACTGGCCGCGTTCCCCTTGCCGCCGCCTGACTTTGCCTATGGCGAGGCCTATCCCGGGTCCGTGGTCCCCATCGTCACGAACTTCGCCCCCCGCCTGTGGGTGCCGGCCTGCTTCGGCCTGATCCCTATCTGGTCCAAGGACACGAAGATCACCCGTAGCACCTACAACGCCCGCTCGGAGACTGTCGGCGAGAAGCCATCATTTCGGCACGCTTGGAAGCACGGGCAGCTCTGCATCATCCCGGCCGATTCAATCTTCGAGCCCTGCTATGAGACCGGGAAAGCCGTGCGCTGGCGGATCGAGCGAGAGGACGGCAAGCCCATGGGACTGGCGGGGATCTGGGAGCGCAGCCTCAAAGACGATGGCCGACCATCGTGGTCGTTCTCGATGCTGACCATCAACGCCGACAACGACCCGATTTTCAGGCGCTTCCACAAGCCTGACGACGAAAAGCGGAGCGTGGTGATCCTGCCGGACGATGCCTGGGGCGACTGGCTGCGGTGCAAGTCTGAGGGTGAGGCCATGGCCATGCTCACACCCTCGGCCACCCATATTCTGGGGGCTGCGGCAGATCCACGGTAGCGATTGCCCGTCAGGTCCGGAGCTTGCTGAGCAGCTTGATCGCTGCCTCTTCGCTCAAGAACACAAGCCGGATCAGCGTGACCGCCCCCGCGGGCATTTCCTCGCCGGCCTCGTATCTGCTGCCGCTCGACTGTGTGATGCCGAGGAGATCCCAGAACGCAGCTTGAGACAAGCCGAGGGCAGTCCTCAGCGTCCGCGCGCCCGGCCCGTCACTTACTGCACTGACCGTTTCATGCTCCACCTTTCTGAGTCGCCGACACTGTTCGCGAAGCCTGGCCAGAAAGGCGCGGGCTTCTTCCTCTGGGTCGTAGATCAGGCGCAGCATCGCCATGACTGTGGGCGGGGCCTCCCGGCCCGTCTCGTACCGGCTGCCACCGCTCTGCGTTACACCGAGACGCCCCCAGAAGGCCGATTGAGTCAGGCCCAACATCTTCCGCACCCCCACAACCCCTCGGGCGTCTGGGGGCTCAATAGGCACCCCCTCCAGAATCTCCGTGTCCTCGTGGGAATAGGCGGGGCTGCAGCAACAGAGGATATGGAGATCCTGGTCTGTGTTGGCCTCGATGCAGTGGGGCGTTCCCGGCAGGATGCAGATGGTGTCACCCTCTGACACGGGGAACGTCTCGTCACCAAGCGTCATGACTCCGGCGCCGTGGGTGACGTGATACAGCTCTTCGGTGGCTTGGTGTTTGTGCAGTAGAGTGCGTGCCCCGCTGGGAATGATGGCCTCCGCCAGGCTCTGAGCCGCATTCCTGTGGATGCCCGGGTGCATCAGTTCGCGGATGATGGATCCGTCCTTGGTCAGGTAGGGCGTCACGCCCTTGTACGTCTGGACGATGGGGCGCGGGGGGCGGCGTGCGGCCCGTTGTTTGGCCATGGAGTGCGCCTCGGTTGAATGCGGGTTGGGATTCGCAACGGTAGAGCAGCCAGCGCCCGGCTTCAAGCCAGGCGTGGATAAAGTTGAAGGGAATCGATGAGACGCTGGGCGGGATTGTTGGTAGTGACGGCGATGGCCGGGGTGCTGCATGCCGAGACGCTGAAGGGGCGGGTTGTCGGCGTGGCTGACGGCGATACCTTGACCGTCCTGGTGGATCTCCGGGAGGTGCGGGTTCGTCTGGCCGAGATAGACGCCCCGGAGAAGAAGCAGCCCTTCGGGACCGTGGCAAAGGCATCGCTGGCTGCCATGACTTTCGGCCGGGCCGTCACCCTCGACGTGCAGGACACCGACCGATACGGGCGCAAGGTCGCCCGGGTGTATGCCGGTGAGCAGG